>Ga0334722_10005326_pt1 | contig 13027 bp, 11 predicted proteins | sample C3_bottom_MG_FD_207210 | JGI IMG/M metagenome (GOLD analysis project Ga0334722, IMG submission 207210) | Sediment microbial communities from Yellowstone Lake, YNP, Wyoming, USA - C3_bottom | ecosystem: Environmental > Aquatic > Freshwater > Lake > Sediment | place: USA: Wyoming | collected...
GGCGAGCATCGGCATCGCACTCGGGGGCGCCGGTGCCAGCGCGTCCAGTCTTCTCCGTGAGGCCGACGCGGCGATGTACGACGCGAAGAGCGCCGGCAAGGGACGCTATTCGACCTTCCGCCCGGAGTTGCACGCCGCCGCGAACGAGGCCCTGGCACTGAAAGCCGACCTGATCCGGGCGATCTCGAGCAACGAGCTCGAGGTTCGCTATCAGCCGATCGTGCGTCTCGAGTCCGGGGAGATTGCCGGGTTCGAAGCGCTGACCCGCTGGCAGCATGCCGAGCGCGGCTCGGTTCCGCCGTCGGAGTTCATTCCCCTGGCCGAGGAGACGGGCGTCATCGTCGACCTCGGCAGGCTCGTGCTCCGACGGGCCTGCAAGACCCTCGCCGAGGTCCGGCGGACGGTCACGGCCTCGGAGAACCTGTACGTGACGGTCAACGTCTCGAGCCGGCAGCTCCACGGCACGTCGATCGTGGAGGACGTCAGCGCGGCGCTGATCGAGAGCAACATCGAGCCGCAGGCGCTCACGCTCGAGCTCACGGAGGGCACGCTCGTCCGAGACGTCGACGACTCGGTGGAGCGGCTTCGGCAGCTCAAGGACCTCGGCGTCCGCCTCGCGATCGACGACTTCGGCACCGGCTTCTCGTCGCTGGCATACCTGCAGCGGTTTCCAGTCGACGTTCTCAAGATCGCCCGCGAGTTCGTACAGGAGATCGGATTGGACGAGGAGAAGGCGCGGGTCGCAAGCGCGGTGGTTCGTCTGGGCTCGACCCTCTCCCTCGACGTCATCGCCGAGGGGATCGAGACGCAAGTCCAGCGCGACCAGCTGCTGGCGCTGGAGTGCGGCTACGGTCAGGGCTACCTCTTTGCCCGCCCGCTTTCGTACGACGAGCTCGTCTCTGCGGTGATGACGCAGACCGAGCCCCTCAAGGCAACGGCGTAGGCGCGGTCCTGGCACTTCCGGCGTTGAGCGTGTCCGCGACCGAACCTTAACACATCTGTGCTAAGGTACGGCCGTGGAGGAACTGACCGTCGGCGAGGCAGCGACCCAGACGGGCTGGTCGGCCCGGATGCTTCGCTATCTCGAGCGGGCGGAGCTTGTCGTTCCGTCACGCTCGAGCGGCGGCTATCGGATGTACGGTCTGCGTGAGCTGAACCAGCTCCGAGCGCTCGATCTCCTCCGCAGCCGGTTCCAGCTGGGGCTCGACGAGATCGCGTTCGCGATGCGCCTGCGTCGCGACCCAGATCTGCGCGCCGCCGTGGAGACCTGGCTGACTGGAACGGACCCGTGGACGCCTCTTGCGATCGCGCCCGCCGCCGCATGGGTCGAATGGGAGCAGGAGAAGCACGAGCGCCTCCTCGCGGCCTGAAAGCCCCCGACTCGACTGCCCTGCCCCGAGCTGACGAACAGAGAGAGGAACGAGACGAGCGACGATGGCGATGACGAACCGATATGACGTCAAAGACCTGACCCTGACGGGCGAGGGGGTACGGCGGATCGAGTGGGCGGATCGCCAGATGCCCGTTCTGGTCGCGATCCGGGAACGGTTCGAGCGCGATCAGCCGCTTGCCGGTTACCGCATCTCGGCCTGCCTGCACGTGACGACCGAGACGGCGAATCTCGCGCGCGCGCTCAAGGCAGGCGGGGCAGACGTCGTGCTCTGCGCCTCCAATCCGCTCTCGACCCAGGACGATGTCGCTGCGGCACTGGTCGAGGAGTACGGCATCTCGGTCTTTGCGATCAAGGGCGAGGACAACGACACGTACTACCAGCACATCGAGGCGGCGGTCGACCACCGGCCGCACATCACCATGGACGACGGCGCCGACGTGATCGGCGTGCTCCACTCCCACCGGCGCGAGCAGCTTGGTGACGTGCTCGCCGGCACCGAGGAGACGACGACTGGGGTCATCCGCCTGCGAGCACTCGAGCGCGACGGGAAGCTCGGGTTTCCCGTGGTCGCGGTGAACGAGGCCCGCACGAAGCATCTTTTCGACAACCGCTACGGCACCGGCCAGTCGACGATCGACGGGATCATCCGCGCGACCAACGTGCTGCTTGCGGGGAAGCGCTTCGTCGTCGCCGGCTACGGCTGGGTGGGACGCGGGGTGGCGATGCGGGCGCGGGGCATGGGCGCGCACGTGATCGTCACCGAGGTCGACCCGATGCATGCGCTCGAAGCGGCGATGGATGGGTTCGAGGTTCTGCCGATGGATGCCGCTGCCGCGGTCGGCGACCTGTTCTGCACCGCGACCGGCGACAAGCACGTGATCGCACGCCGGCACCTCGACCGGATGAAGGACGGCGCAATCCTCTCCAACACGGGCCACTTCAACGTCGAGATCGACATTCCGGCGCTTCGCGAGCTCGCCGTCGACACGCGCGAGGCGCGGAACCTCATCGAGGAGTTCACGCTCGCGGACGGTCGGCACCTCTACCTCGTCGGCGAGGGGAGGCTCGTCAACCTCGCAGCTGCCGAGGGTCACCCGGCCCTCGTGATGGACATGTCCTTCGCGAACCAGGCGCTCTCGGCGGAGTACGTCGTCCAGAACGCTGCGTCGCTCGATCGCAAGGTCTACGTCGTCCCGAAAGAGATCGACGACGAGATCGCGCGGCTCAAGCTCGAGACGATGGGGATCTCCATCGACCAGCTGACCGCCGAGCAGCAGCGCTACCTCGAGAGCTGGGACGAGGGAACCTGACAGTTGGCGCAAGGTTGGGATCCGCGTAACCGCGGATCCCTGTTCTTGTTGGCGCAAGAACGGAAATCCGCAGGAGCGGATTTCCGTTCGCGCGAAGATCCTGAAGAGGGCCGCCCGCGGCCCGTGCGCGGTCAGGAATCCTTGCGGATTCCTGACCGCGCAAAGAGCAAGATCGGAGCGCGACAACCGGGGTCTGGCCGGAAGGCCAGACCCCACGCTGCCGCGGGTCAGACCAGAAGGCCCGACCGTTGCCGAGGCGCCTTCGCTCCACGCGCTCGACCGGCCGGGGTCTTCGCCGCCCGGGACGTAGGCTTGGGAGGCGACATGGACGGTCGCCCCTACATGCTCTTGGGCCGCGGGCGGCCCACTTCAGGGATTTTCGCGCGGTGGGGATCCACTTCTGCGGATTCCCACCTTGCGCGACGAGCCAAAGGCGACGGCAGGCGCCGGTACACTCCTGCTTCGTGCCCCGTAACCGCACCGCGCGTACGGCGGTGCTGGGCGTGAGCGTCCGGCGTCCTGCCGCAGGCCAGCTTCCGACACGCAGCAGGGCGGCGCTTCGGCGTCGTGCCGTCGTCGGTGGCCTCGTCGTCCTCGCGCTCGCGCTCGTGACGATCTCGTTTCGCGACCCGAGCAGCGGTCCTGCAGGAGCGATCCAGGATGCGGGGGTAGCAATCCTGAACCCGTTCGAGGTCGCCGGCAACCGGGTTGCGCGCCCGTTCCGCGACGCGTACGGCTGGTTCGACAGCCTCTTCAACGCGCGCTCCGACGCCAAGAAGCTACGCAAGGAGAACGAGCAAATCCGTCAGCAGCTGATCCAGAACGAGTTCGCCGCGAACGAGTTGCAACAGCTCAAGGAGTTGCTCGCGTTCAAGGAGGGTCCGTCGTTCCCGAAGGACTACAACGCGCTGACGGCGAGCGTGGTCAACCGACCGTCGAGTGCTTTCGCCCAGTCCGTCGTCGTCTCGGCCGGCTCCTGCGACGGGGTCGAGAAGGACGCACCCGTCGTCACCGCGCAGGGACTGGTCGGCCTGGTGACCCGCACGACCTGCCACGCGTCGCGCGTGACGTTGCTCACGGACGAGTCGAGTGCCGTCTCCGCGCTCGACGTGAAGACGGATGCGGCAGGGGTGGTCATGCACGCGAGCGGTGCGGGCTCGACGCTCGTCCTCTCCTTCGTGGCGAAGGAGGACAAGGTCGAGGTCGGAGACACGATCGCGACCGCCGGCTGGCGCACCAAGAACCTCTCCTCCCTCTACCCGAAGGGGATCGCGATCGGCAAGGTGACCAGCGTCGGCCAGTCGGACACGGATCTCTACAAGCACGTGCAGGTGCAGCCGTTCGCGGACTTCACCTCGATCGACGCGGTGATCGTTCTCGTTCGGAAGACCGTTCCGTGACGAGCTCGCTCAAGATCGCGGCTCTCGTCTTCGTGGCGGCCATCGTGCAAGTGTCGATGCTCGCACCTCACGCCGTGGTCTACGGCGGCACTCCGGACGTCTTGCTCGTCACGTTGGTGTGCGTGGCTCTCCTGCGAGGCTCGATCGCCGGCGCAGTCGCGGGCTTCGCCGGAGGGCTCATCGTCGACATCGCGACGCTCGGCACGCTCGGAGTGACCGCGCTCTTGCTGACCGTCGCCGGCTATTGGGCAGGCCGCTACGGTGAGACGACCGGACGAGATCGCGCGCACGCCGTGCCGCTCGCGGTCGCGGTGATCACCATCCTCGTCGCATTTGGCGGGCTCGGATTGCACTACATGCTGGGGGAGGAGGTGTCGGCGCGTCGCGCGCTCGTGACGACCTTGTTGCCCGCGGTAGCCCTCAACGTGCTCGTCGCCTGGCCCGTGATCCGGCTGTGTCGCGTGCTGCTTCGCACGCGTGGAGGCGCCGACCGAACGCGAGAGGTCGAGCTCGGTGTCTAGCTCCTACGGCGAGCGTCGCTCGAAGTCGGGTCGCTTCCTGCCGCCGGATCCGAAGGCGCAGGAGCCGTATCGTCTGACGCCGGGGCTCGCAGTGAGGGTGGGCATCCTCGGCGTCATCGCCCTGGTCGTCTTCGGGACGCTGTTCTTTCGACTGTGGTCGGTGCAGATCCTGTCGGGCTCGACCTATCTGGCGGACGCGCAGGACAACCAGCTTCGGACGATCCGGATCGAGGCGCAACGCGGAAAGATTCTCGACCGCAACGGTCGCGTCGTCGTCGACAACACACCGGGGACTGCGGTCAAGCTCTGGGTCGGGGACATCCCGAAGCAGGGCCGCTTCCGCGAGATCCAGCAGCTCGCGGCCGTGCTCGAGGTCCCGGTGCTCGAATTGGCACGGAACGTCGACGAGCACCGCGGGCAGCTCACGGATCCGATCACCGTCAAGACGTCCGTCCACGACGACCAGATCCAGTACCTGCTCGAGCACCAGGCCGAGTTCCCGGGCATCCAGATCGTGCAGACGTACTTGCGTCACTACCCCAATCAGTCGCTTGCCGCGCAGGTGCTCGGCTACGTCGGGGAGATCTCGCCCTCTCAGCTGAAGAAGCTCGGGAAGCAGCGCTCCTCCGCAGGTGAGCTGCGCTATCACGCAGGCGACAGGATCGGTCAGGTCGGGGTCGAGGCGGCCTTTGACGGCTATCTCCGTGGACGCCCTGGGCTTGCCCAGATCCGCGTCGACTCGCTCGGCCGTCCGCGGAGCGCCCTCGAGCAACGTCGCGAGGCAGGCGCGGGGAACGCGATCCAGCTGACGATCGACATCCGGCTGCAGCGAGCCGCCGAGCGAGCCCTGCGGGACGGCATCGCGATCGCGCACCAGAACGGCCAGTGGGCCGCCAACGGGGGCGCGATCGTGGCGCTCGATCCGCGCGACGGAGCCGTGCTGGCTTTGGCGTCCAACCCGACCTACAAGCCCGCTCTGTTCTCCGGTCGGGTGGATACCAAGAAGGTGGCACCGCTGCTGAACGACGCTGTCGCGAAGACGAAGAACTATCCGGGCGTCGACAAGGCGACGCTGGGCCTCTACCCGCCGGGCTCGACCTGGAAGCCAGTCACGGCGCTCGCCGCGATGCAGGAGCACCTGCTCCAGCCCTACGAGTCGATTCAGTGCACCCCGCAGGCGACGTACGGCAAGGACAAGCACGTCTTCAAGAACTGGGACGGGACGGTCAACCAGCCGATGACGCTGACCGAGGCGCTCACGCAGTCGTGCGACACCTACTTCTACGCGGTCGGCGACCGCTTCTACCAGCGCGGGCCTTCGACCGGCTGGTCGCGACTGCAGGACTGGGCGGCACGGTTTGGATTCGGAACTGCGACCGGGCTCGACATCGGCACAGAGGGGTCGGGTCGCCTGCCGACACCGGAATGGCGCAAGCGGTACTTCAAGAGCGCGTGGGACAGGGCATGGAACCCGGGGGACTCGATCCTGCTGGCGATCGGCCAGAAGGATCTGACCGTGACACCGCTGCAGATGGCGCGCTTCTACGCGCTGCTCGCGAACGGCGGGAAGCTCGTGACACCGTACGTCGTCGCGGCGGCCGATCGGTTGGGGGCAAAGGGACAGAACCCGGTTGCGCTCCGTAGCTTCGCGCCCAGCCCGCCCCAGTCGGTCGGTGCCGACCCGACCGCGATCAACGTCATCGGGCAGGGCCTCTATGCCGCCACACACGGAGCCAAGGGCACCTCCTCGAGCGTCTTCGGCACGTTCCCTGTGCCGGTCGCCGGCAAGACCGGCACGGCCGAGAAGGTGACGCCGCTGCGCGGCTATCCCGCGGATCATCTCGAGAGCCAGTCGTGGTGGTGCGGCTGGGGACCGTACGGCCAATCCGACTACGCGAGTCACAGCCCGATCGTCGTCTGCGCGCTGATCGAGAACGGCGGCCACGGCTCGACCGCAGCAGCTCCGGCTGCGCTCGAGGTCTTCGAGCAGTGGTTCGGCGTCAAGGCTCAGACCCAGGTACCGCTGGTGAAGACGGACTGATGGTCGACTTCGTCGGACAGCTGACGACGTCGGCCCGGACGACACGGGTCGACGTCGACCTCGGTGCCGGGCTGCGCAGGCTCGACTGGCTGCTGATGCTCGCGGTCGGCGCCCTCGTCGGGTACGGCCTCTGGGCGATCGCGGGCATCACCCGTTTCGACCTCCCGGGGGATCCCCACCACGACGTCATCCGCCAGGCCATCGCGGCCGGACTCGGGGCCGTCGCGTTCGTGATCGCCGTGCTCCTGCCGCCGTCGCTTCTGGAGCGGTCGTGGCGCTTCCTCTACGTCGGCACGATCGGGATGATGGTCTTCGTGTACGCGGTCGCCGAGACGGTCCGCGGCTCGAAGCGCTGGCTCGTGATCGGCCCGTTCCAGTTCCAGCCGTCCGAGTTCGGCAAGACGTTGTTCGTCCTCGCGGTCGCCGGGTTTCTCGCCGAGCGGTCGCGGCGGATCGGCTCGATGCGCACCGTGCTCACCGCCGTCGGCCTCGGCGCAGTGCCGATGGCGCTCGTCTTCATTCAGCCGGATCTGGGCACTGCGATGGTGTACGGGGCAGCCCTCTTGGCCGTGCTCTTCGTCGCCGGTACGCGCTGGCTCCACCTCGGCCTGCTCGCGGCGACTGCCGCGTTGCTCGTCGTCTCGGTGCTCTGGCTTCTGCCGGCCGCGGGTGTCCAGGTGCTGAAGCCGTACCAGGCGAAGCGAATCACGGGATTCACGCACCGGTCGAGCGACCCGAGCGGAGCGACCTACAACATCACGCAGTCGCTCACCGCGGTCGGATCGGGTGGCACAACCGGGCGCGGTGTCACCGGCGCGAGCCAGACCCGTCTCGACTACCTTCCAGAGCACGCGACCGACTTCGTCTTTGCCTCGTTCGCCGAGCAGCGCGGCTTCCTCGGCGTCTCGGTCCTGCTTCTGCTCTACCTCCTCGTCGTCTGGCGAGGCCTTCGGATCATCACGCTTGCCGACGACCTCTTCAGCGCGACCGTGGCCGGCGGGATCGTGTTCGCCTTCCTGTTCCAGATCTTCGTCAACGTGGGCATGACGATGGGTGTTGCTCCCGTCACGGGCATCCCGCTTCCGTTCGTCACCGTCGGCGGCTCCTCGATGGTCGCCAACCTGCTCGCGGTAGGCGTGCTGCAGTCGATCCATGCGCGCGGCCGCCCGGCCCCGTGGCGCTGATGCAGGTCGCGGGTCTCGGCGTGCGGGACGTTCTCGGCATGGTGCGGGACTCGCGCGCGACGGCCGGCTCGACGGCTCCGCTCGTGGTCACCGGGATGCTCGCGGGCGAGCTCGCACGCCTCCTCCAGAGCGGAGCACCGGACGGGGGCGCCGTCCGTGTCGGCGGCGATCCCACCGGGGCGGCTGCGTTGGTGGTCGTTCTCGGCGGCGCTCCTTCCGCAAGCGACGAGCGGGTGATGCGCAGCGCCGCCCGAGCATCCGTTCCCGTGGTTGCCGTGCAGACCGATCCCATGGCGGACGCTCCTCTCGCGTATGTTCCAGCAGCAGCGGTCGTCGTGTTCCAGCCGGGTCGAGGATTCCCGGTGGACGAGATTGCGCGGGCGCTCGAGGGTCAGCTCGGTCGCGATGCCGCTCCACTGGCTGCGCGCATACCGGCGCTTCGAGACCAGGTCGTGCGGGAGCTCGTCCGCCGGGCCTCGCTGCAGGCGGCCTTCATCGGTGCGCTCCCCTGGCGAAAAGGTGCCGATCTACCGGCTCTCGCTCTGGTCCAGGTGCGGCTCGTCCTCGACCTCGCCGTGGCGCATGGTCGTAACGTCGATCATGAGCGCGCGCCGGAGCTCGCAGTCGTCGCGGGCTCGGGGCTTGGCGTCCGCGCGCTCGTACGACGTCTGCCGCGTCGTCCGCCGCTGATCGGCGGGGTCACGGGATACCTGACGACGCGGGTGCTCGGCGAGGCTGCGATCAGACGCTTCACCACGGACGACTGACGTCGTGAGGTCCGTCCGGTCCGGGTCCTAGCATCCTCGCCGACCCCGACCGAGGAGGCGCGGATGCCCGACACGGAACTCGCCGAGGAGTTGCTGCAGATCGAGGAGGCGGACGCGTGGTTCGAGTATCTCGAAGCAACGCGCGGCCAGACCGAGACCCGGTACGGGGAGGTCGAGCCCTGGGCTTGGGCCCGTCTCGCACAGCGCCTCCGAGCCGTCCGCGCCCGTCGCGCCCGCCTTCGTCCGGCGGCCGCGTAGGGGCGAGGCTCTGACTCGCCCGTCGTTCCGGGGATCTTTTCTCCGGCTCGCATAGCCCGCGCTGCTAGCCTTCGGTCAGGTCTCGTATGACCCAGGTTTTCGACATCCGCTGCACGACGCAGGCCCTTTCGGTTCGAGGCGGCTTGCGCTCGCGCGCGCTACAACGAGGAGAAGCACCTTTTGCCCTGGTTCCGAAGGAAACGGACGGACGAGTTGCAGGACGGCGGGGCGATTGCGATCGCGCCGGCCGAGGAGATACCCGAGCCGCCTGAGCTCGAGGAAGACGGCGCGGAGGACGGCGAGCCCGCAGGAAGAGACGCCGCCGACGCACCGAAGCGGAAGCGGCGCCGCGGCAGCCGCGGTGGGAAGGGTCGCAAGAAGTCTCCTGCCGTCGCGACCGCGGACGGAAGCGGCACGACGCCGGATGCACCGGCCAGGACCACCGCCGAGACTGCCAAGGGCGAGCGCAAGGACAAGGAGCGAGAGCGTCGCGCGGGCCGCCAAGGGACGCGGAGGCGCCAGCAGCAGCGGCGCGCCCCGCTTCCCGCCGCGAAACGCGAGCTCCTGATCACGATCGACGTCGGCGAGCAGCGGGTCGCAATTCTGGAAGACGACCGGGTTGCCGAGGTCTACCTCGAGCGCCCGGAGCGACGCTCGATCGCCGGGAACATCTACCTCGGCGTCGTCGACAACGTGCTCCCAGGCATGGAGGCTGCGTTCGTCGAGATCGGGCTCGAGAAGAACGGCTTCCTCTACGTGGACGAGATCGTCGTCCCGGAGCTCGAAGGCAAGCGGCATGGCAAGAAGATCCAGGACCTGATCTCACGCGGAGAGCAGCTGCTCGTCCAGGCGGTCAAGGACCCCATGAAGACGAAGGGCGCGCGGCTGACGACCGAGATCTCGCTGCCGGGGCGTTTTCTCGTCTTCGTCCCGAACGGCGAAGGGCTCGGCGTCTCGCGTCGCCTCGACGATGCCGAACGGCAGCGGTTGAAGGACATCCTCAAGGAGCTCGACTCCAAGGGTGGCGGGGTGATCGTGCGCACCGCGGCGGAGGGAGCCTCGGCGGAGGACATCGAGCGAGACCTGGTCTTCCTGCAGCGGCTCTGGAGCACGATCCAGGCACGCGCGAAGACGGCAAGGGCCCCGGCGCTCGTCTATCAGGAGGCCGAGCTGCCGCTCCGGATCGTCCGTGATCTCTTCGCAGGCGACTTCGTGTCGGCGACGATCGACCACGAGCGCACGTTCAAGCGGATCGTCAGCTACCTCAAGAAGACGTCGCCGCACATGATCGAGCGTGTCCAGCGGTACCGGGAGAAGCCGCCGCTCTTCGAGTTGCACGGCGTCGACCGTGAGATCGAGTCGACTCTCGATCGCCGCGTCGACCTTCCCTCGGGCGGATACCTCATCTTCGACTACGCGGAGGCGTTCACCGTCATCGACGTGAACACGGGCCGCTTCGTCGGGTCGCGCTCGAAGAGCTCGAGCCAGCGGCTCGAGGACACGATCACCAAGAACAACCTCGAGGCTGTCAAAGAGGTCGTCCGCCAGCTCCGCCTCCGGGATATCGGAGGGATCATCGTCATCGACTTCATCGACATGGCCAATCCCAAGAACAGGGCCCAGGTCGAGGAGGCGTTGCGCACGGAGCTCGAGCGAGACCGGACGAAGACCTACGTCGTCGAGATATCGCCGCTCGGGCTCGTCGAGATGACCCGGCAGAACGTCACCGAAGGTCCGCGCGAGATCCTGACCAGGAAGTGCCCTGTCTGTGAGGGCGACGGGATCGTCGTCTCCGACCAGACGATGGCGATACACGTGGAGCGCCGGCTGCGGAGCCTGGCGGCATCCGGCTCGCGTGTCCAGGCGTACCGCGTCGCCGTCCATCCCAAGATCCTTGCTTTCCTCGCCGGACCAGGGGGAGAGCGTCTGGCCGAGATCGAAGATGCCGCCAAGCGCCGGTTCTTCCTCGTGCCGGCAGAGAACGGCCACATCCACACCGACCATTTCGAGGTGCTTGCCGAGGGGAAGCTCGTAGACCTGCAGCCGGCTGCTCCGATCGTCGAAGGGGCCGAGCTCGATCTGAAGCTCGTCGAGGTCGGTCTACACGACGCCGGCGCCGCGGTCGGCAAAGTGGACGGGGTCGACGTCGTCGTCGCCGGTGCGGCGAAGCTCGTCGGCAAGAAGGCGACGGTCGTCGTCGGTCGAGTGCTGGAAGGACAGGCGTTCGCGAGCATCCCCTCCGGAGACGCGATCGACAGCCCGATCACGTTCGAGAGCGAGGCGGAGAAGCCGACGCGTGCCCCGGCGCGCCGCAAAGCGGTGGTCGAGCCTGCGGGTGCCCAGCCGGAGACAGTGGTGCCGGACGAGGAAGTCGAGCCCGAGGCTGTGCTCGTCGAGGACGCCGAGCCCGCCGAAGCGGAAGAGGTGGGCGAGCCCGGCGATGAGGCGGTTGCGCCGAAGAAGAGGACGCGGCGTGGGTCGCGTGGGGGGCGGCGGCGTAAGAAGAAGCCCGCCGAGCTGGGCGTCGCCGGCGCCGGCGCCGCCACGGGCGAGTCGGGCGACTCGGGCGAGATCGTTTCCGAGTCGCAGGGCGAGCCCGAGACCGGTCAGGTCGAGGCTGGTACCGCGGAGGCGGCAGCCGAGCCGGTCGCTGCGCCTGCCAGGTCGCCTCGCCCGCGGCGCCGGACACCGAAGGTTCACGTCCCCTCGTCCGATCTCGAAGGTCCCTCCGCTGACGGCGACGGCGCTGAGCCCGAGGCAGACGTGATCGCGGCGGCGACTGACGTCGAGGCGCCGGTCGAGCCCGAAGCGGAAGCGGCCGACGGTCAGGAGCGGCCGAAGCCACGCGCTCGCCGCGGCTCGCGTGGCGGTCGGAACAGGCGTCGCACGACGCCGGCCGGCGAAGTTGCAGAGGGCGGTGGACAACCGTCGGGGGACGGCGCGCCCGCCGCACCGGTCGCTCGCAAGCCCAAGATCCAGCCTGCCGAGCCGTCCGGGGAGTCGGGCTACGTGCCGATGTCGGAATGGCTCGAGGACTTCGATCGGTAGTGGACGGGGCCACGGGGTTCGGGTAACGGGTGCCCTGATACAATCGCCGGGCTCGCGGGCGCTTGCCCGCGTTTCTCACGCCTGAGACCAGAGCCTGTCGAGGAAGAGCTGCGATGAGCTACGCGATCATCACCGTCGGTGGAAAGCAGTACCGCGTCCGCGAGGGTGAGCGGCTGCTCGTCGACCGCCTCGCAGTCGAGGACGGGAAGACGTTCACGCCGAACGTGCTTCTGGTCGGCGGTGACGGAGAGCCACAGCTCCAACCCGCAGGGATTGTCGTCACCGCCAAGGTGCTCGGGCAACAGCGTGGCCCGAAGATCCGGATCGGGAAGTACAAGAAGCGCACCGGCTACCGCCGCCACACGGGGTTCCGCGCAGCATTGACGCAGATCGAGATCGAGTCGATCGGCGGGACGAAGCCGCGCGCTGCTGCCAAGCCGAAGGCGGAGGCCGTGAAGCCGGAGACCGTGAAGCCGGAGGCCGTGAAGCCGGAGGCCGTGAAGCCGGAGGCCGTGAAGCCGGAGGCCGTGAAGCCGGAGATCGCCGAGCCGGAGATCGCGAGCGTCGAGGCGACCGGCCTTCCCGCAGGGTATGCGGAGATGACAGTGGCAGCGGTGAGGGACGCTGCCGGCTCGTGGGACGCGGCCGCACTCGCGGCGGCGCTCGAGCACGAGCGGGCACACGGCAACCGCAAGGGTGCGATCGCGGCGCTCGAGTCCGCGCTCGCCGAGAACGAGAGCTAGGAGCGGCAGATGGCGCACAAGAAAGGTCTCGGCTCCTCGAAGAACGGGCGCGACTCCGAGTCCAAGCGGCTCGGCGTGAAGATCTTCGCCGGCCAGCCCGTGAAGGCCGGGATGATCATCGTCCGCCAACGCGGCACGAGATTCCGGCCTGGCCCCGGTGCCGGCCTCGGGCGCGATCACACGATCTTCGCTCTGAACGAGGGCGTGGTCGAGTTCCGGCGCAGCGGCGAGAAGCGTTACATCAGTGTGTCCTCGCCGGCTACCGCCGCCGAGGACTAATCTAGTGGTCGCTCCGGGAAATCCAGCCACGCTTCGCGCGGCTGCAAACGCGTCGCAGGGCGTCGTCCTCAGTCGCCCCGATA
>Ga0334722_10005327_pt1 | contig 13026 bp, 12 predicted proteins | sample C3_bottom_MG_FD_207210 | JGI IMG/M metagenome (GOLD analysis project Ga0334722, IMG submission 207210) | Sediment microbial communities from Yellowstone Lake, YNP, Wyoming, USA - C3_bottom | ecosystem: Environmental > Aquatic > Freshwater > Lake > Sediment | place: USA: Wyoming | collected...
TCGAGGTCGCGATGGCGCTCGCCGGGTTCACCCCCGGGCAGGCGGAGGCGCTGCGGCGCGCGATGAGCCGCAAGCGCAGCCGCGACGCGATGCTGCGGCTGTGGGAGGAATTCCGCGACGGCGCCCGGGCCCGCGGCGTTGACGACGACACGATCCGCACCGTGTTCACGAAGCTCATCGGGTTCTCGAACTTCGGGTTCCCGAAGGCGCACGCGTCGGCGTTCGCGGTGCTCGCCTACCAGAGCGCGTGGCTTCGCCGCCACCACCCGGCGGAGTTCCTCGCGTCGCTGCTGAACGCGCAGCCGATGGGCTTCTACCCGCCCGCGAGCCTCGTGCGGGACGCCGCCCGCCGCGGGGTCCGCACCCGCCCGCCGTGCATCCTGCGCTCCGAGGCGCGGTGCACGGTCGAGCCGGACGGCGCCGTGCGGATCGGGCTGGGATACGTGCGCGGCGCGGGCGACGCGGCGGTCCGGCTCGTGGAGGAGCGCTCCGTGCACGGCCCGTTCACCGACGTGCCGGACCTGGCGTCACGCTCCGGAGCCGATCGCGACCAGCTCGCCGCGCTCGTCCGCTCCGGCGCGTGCGACGCGTTCGACCGCCCGCGGCGGGCGATGCTGTGGGAGATCGGCACGCTCGCCCGGTCGACCCCGACGCAGGCGGGGCGCCAGCTGCCGCTGCCGATCCCGGCGTCCCCGGCGCCACCGCTTCCCGACGAGAGCCGGTTCGAGCGTGTCGTGGCGGACTACGAGACGACGGGGCTGTCCACCGGGTGGCACCTCGTCGCGCTGGTCCGCCCCGCCCTGCCGCCCGGCACGGTCACGGCGGCGGAGTTGCGCGACACGCCGGACGGCACGCGGGTCACCGTCGCGGGCCTGGTCGTCGCCCGCCAGCGCCCCGGCACCGCCCACGGCATCGTGTTCCTGCTCCTGGAGGACGAGACGGGGATGGTGAACGTGATCGTGCGCCCCCAGGTCTACGAGCGCCACCGGGCGCTGATGCGCGCGGAGCCGCTGCTCGTCGCGTCGGGTCGCCTGGAGCGCAGAGGCCGCAACTTCAACGTGCTTGCGACGGTGATCGAACGCGCACCGGCGCCTCTCGCCGCGGCGTCGCACGCCGAGGACGCCCACCGGCTGCGCGCCGCCGCGCCGGAGGGACAGCACTTCGGCAGGGGACGCCGGTAGTGAATGCCCTACGAGGCTTCGGGCGTCAGCGCGTGGATCAGTGACGGCAGGTCGTGGATCCGCGCAACGTGTGCCCGCCGGATCCCCTTGACCGGCGCATCGTCCCGCGTCCGTCCCACGCTCACGAGCACGACGCCGTCCAGCGACGGGCGTGCCCTGGGGCCCCGACGCGCCTCCCCGCCGCCGTTGGTGTCCTTCTCGCTCATCTCAACCTCCAATGCGTCGTCGCCCCGCGCCCGCGCGGGGTCCATCCTCGTTCCGTCGTGCCGGGGTGGTGCGGGCCTCCCCGACCGATCACGATGGCCACCGTACACAACCCCCCCGGACGCCCGTCCGGGGTTTCCCGGGGCTTTGCCGCTCGCAGCGCCCTTCTTCATGCGCATCTGCCGCCCCCGCCGAGCCGCGCGACGGCCGCCCGGGCAATGTCGGCGACGAATCGGTCGCCGGTCCCGTCGCTCACACCCGATGCGCTCCAGGACATCGCGACCACCGCCACGGGGCCGCTGCGCAGGTAGACGATCCCGCCGTCACTCTTGACGTTCGTGTTGTAGCCGCTCTTGTGGGCGACCAGCACGCCGCCGGGGACGCCGGCGACGATCTTCGACCGGTCGCGCACGCGCAGCAGGCGAGGCACGATCTCCGTCCTGATCGTGCGCGGACGGATGCCGATGCGCGGCAGCGGCCCCGCTCCGCGCATCCCGCGGTGCACCGCCACCATGATCCGCGCGAGCTCGTACGGCGTGGTGATGAAGTTCGTGAACAGCGCCGGCTGCGCGGTGGTCCGGACCGGGATCTCCGGCGCGCGCCGGTGGAGCGCCGCGTCGATGATGTACGGGCGGCGCACCAGGGAGTCGCGGAGGCCCATGGCCCGCAGCGTGTCCGTGACGCGCCCGGCGCCCACCATCGGCGAGCCGCCCCCGAGGATCCCCAGCACCTGGTTGGCGGCGCGATCGCTCGAGTCGACGATCATCTGGTCGAGCAGGCCGGCGGACGGCCGGGCCGCGCCGCGGCGCTCCGCCGCGAGCAGGATGGCGGCCTTCAGGGTGCTGGCGGCCGGGAACTTCGCGCCGGCGTTGGCGGCCGCGCCGCACCCGGTGACGAGGTGCTGCACGTAGACGCCCCCGATCGCCGGGAACCGCCGGATGATGGCGTCGACGTCGCGCTGCAGCCGCGCGTCCACCCTGCCGCCGATGCCCTTCGACCGCTGCGCGGACCGCGGCAGGACCCAGATCGACCTGGCGGCCGACCACCGCACGCCGCCGCCGCCGCGCGCGCGAAAGCGCACCTCGTGCAACCCGACGGGCAGCGGCACCGCCAGGCGCGCCGGGGCGCGGCGCACCCGGATGCCGCGCAATGCCCGTCCGTCCACGCGCACGCCGAGCGTCGTGGTGTTCGCGCCGACGGCCACCACGACGTGGCCCATCGCGGTGCCGGGTGTCACGAGGACCGGCGGTGGCGGGGGTGGGATCATCGCGCGTTCCGGACGGAGGTTCCTTTCGCTTTCCTTGGAGCTTCGCCCACCGGGCGGTGGTTCCTTCGAGATGACGCAGTTACGGCGTGCCCGCGCCGCCGCCGGCCATCAGGAGGCCCACCTGCTCGCGGGTCGCGCCCGCGGCGTCGAGCGTCGCGACGATCCGCCCCTCGTACATCACGGCGATGCGGTCGGCGAGCCCGAAGATCTCGTCGAGCTCGGCCGACACCAGCAGGATCGCCATGCCCTCGTCCCGCGCCTTCACCAGCTGGTTGTGGACGAACTCGATCGAGCCGACGTCCACGCCGCGGGTGGGCTGGGATGCGATCACGAGGCGGTTCTCGGGGTCGCTGAGCTCGCGAGCCACGATGACCTTCTGTTTGTTGCCGCCCGACAGCGACTTCACGGGGGTCCCGATGCTCGGGGTCCGCACGTCGAACCGCTGGACGAGGGTCCGGGCCCGAGCGTCGACCTCGTCCAGCCGGCGGACGGCGCGCCGCGCGAACGGCTCCTCGAAGTAGCTGGTGAGGACCAGATTGTCGGCGATGCTGTAGACGCCGACGAGGCCGTCCTTCTCGCGGTCCTCGGGAATGTGCGCGACCCCGAGGTTGTGGATGCGCCGCGGCCCCACGTTCGTCGCCTCCGCCCCGGTGATCGCCACGCTCCCGGTCTCGACGGACCGGATGCCTGCGAGGGCCTCGACCAGCTCGCGCTGCCCGTTGCCCTCCACTCCGGCGATCCCGACGATCTCGCCGGAGCGCACCTGAAGGTCCACGCCGCGCACGGCCTGCTGTCCGCGGTCGTCGCGCACCTGGAGGGCGTGGACGTCGAGCACGGCGGCACCGGGCGTCGCGGGGGCCTTGTCGACGCGAAGGACGACCGCCCTGCCGACCATCGCCTGGGCGAGGCTCTGCTGGGTCGCGCCCTCGGTCGCGAAGTCCCCGACCACCCTCCCGCCGCGCATGACGGTGACCCGGTCCGTGACCGCGAGGACCTCGCGGAGCTTGTGGGTGATGAAGATGATGCCGACGCCGGAGGCAGCAAGGCCCCGCATCACCTTGAGCAGCTCGTCGGTCTCCTGCGGCGTGAGGACGGCGGTGGGCTCGTCGAGGATCAAGATCTGCGCGCTGCGCGAGAGCGCCTTGAGGATCTCGACCCGCTGCTGGATGCCCACGGGAAGGTCCTCGACGAGGGCGTGGGGGTCCACCTCCAGGCCATAACGCTCGGAGAGCTCGGCGACCGACCGCTCGGCGCGGCGGCGGTCGAGGAAACGGCGGCGGAGCGGCTCCGCGCCGAGGATGATGTTCTCCGCCACCGTAAGCGTCGGTACCAGCTGGAAGTGCTGGTGGACCATGCCGATGCCGAGCGCGATCGCATCGCCGGAGTCGCGGAGGGTGACCTCCTTCCCGTGCACCCTGACCGTGCCCTCGTCCTGCGGGTAGAGGCCGAACAGGACCTTGACGAGGGTGGACTTCCCCGCGCCGTTCTCACCGAGCAGCCCGAGGATCTCGCCCTTCTCCAGGTGCGCCGAGACGTCGTCGCATGCGGTGACGCCGGGGAAGCGCTTGGTGATGCCGGTCGCCTCGATCAGCACGCCATCACTCCTTCTCGAACGGGTGGCCGCCCGCGGCCGGCGGCCGCGCCCTGATCCCTGCGATCGCCAGGACCGCGATGGTCGTCACATAGGGGATCATCCCGAAGAACTGTGGCGGAATGTCGAGCGCGTCGTTGAACTGCAACTGCGCCTCCAGGGCGATGCAGAACCCGAACAGGGCGGCGCCCGCGGCGGCCCCGAACGGGTGCCATCGCCCGACGATCATCACCGCCAGCGCGATGAATCCCTGTCCGTTCGTCATCCCCCGGTCGAACGAGTTGGCGGACTGCAGCAGGTGCAGCCCGGCGAAGCCCGCGAGGCTGGCGGCGATCGTGACGTTCACGTACCGCTTGAAGATCACGTTGACGCCGACCGCATCCGCGGCGCCAGGGTTCTCACCGACGGCCAGCGTGCGGAGCCCCCATCGCGTCTTGAACAGGCCGATCCACACGACGACGGTCGCGATCATCGCCAGGTATGTGAGAGGGGGGTTGCTGAAGAAGGACTTGCCGAGCAGCGGCAAGCCGTCGAGCCCCGGCACCGACCACGAGGGGAACGACGGCATGGTTCTGCCCTGCACGTAGTAGAAGCTGGTGAACCCCAGCGCGAAGACGTTGATCACGGTGCCGGCGATGATCTGGTCCATCTTGAGCGTCACCGCCGCCCAGCCGAGGAAGAGCCCCAGCACCATGGCGCCTGCAACGCCGGCTGCGATGCCCAGGAGCAGGCTTCCCGAGTAGGAGGCGGCCATGAACCCGACGAACGCGGCGAAGAGCATCTGCCCCTCGATGCCGATGTTGAAGACGCCGGTTCGCTCGCCAATGACCCCACACAGCGCACCGAGCAGCAGCGGCGCGGCGGCGCGGACGGTACGCGATGCGACGGCGGTGGTCTGGTCGGCGTCCCACCGGTAGGCCAGTATCCAACCGAGGACGATCGCCGCGACGATGGACCACAGGATGATCCGCTTGACCTTCGGATCGAGCTTCATCCGCCCCACCCTGTGGTGAGTTGCAGCCGCTCCTCCTCCTGGCCCCTGCGCCGGATGATCCAGAGAACGACAACGGGCGCTGCGACGAAGAACAGGATGAACGCCTGGATGAGGTCGACGATCTCGGGCGGGACGCCCGTGCGTGCCTGCATGAGGCTGGTGCCCGCCTGCAGCGCGCCGATGAGCAGCGCTGCCGGCACCACGGCGAGCGGGTTGGTCCTCGCGAGCAGCGCGATCGTGATCCCGGCGAACCCGAGGAACGCGTTGGAGCCCGGCTCGAAGCGTCCGGTGACGCCGAGCGTCTCGACGGCACCGCCCAGGCCCGCAAGGAACGCGCTGATCGTCATCACCAGGATCGTGAGCAACACGACGTTGATCCCGGCGTAGGCGGCGGCGTGGCGGTTGTGGCCGACGGTGCGGATCTCGAAGCCGAGCGTGGTCCGCTCGAGGAGCCACCAGCAGACCGTTGCGACAACCACGGAGAAGAAGAACCCGAGCGGCAGGCCGCCGATGTGCGGGATCTCCGCCGAGGAGTTGATCAGCGGCGTCCGCGCGAGATTCGACGGGTTCGTGGCCGGCGGGTCGGCGAAGGGACCGGAGGTGTTGACCAGCCACTCCGTGAAGTTCGCGGCCACGAAGTTCAGCATGATCGTGCTGATCACCTCGTGGACGCCGCGGACCGCCTTCAGCCACCCGACGAGCGCGCCCAGAAGCGATGCCGCCAGCCCCCCGACGAGGAGGGAGAAGGGGATCTGGATCACCGTCGGAAGGTCGAACGTGAACCCCGCCCAGGCGGCGAACACCGCGCCGATGAGGATCTGTCCCTGCCCGCCGATGTTGAACAGACCGCCCTTGAAGGCGAACGCGACGGCGAGTCCGCCGAACACGAGCGGCGTGGCCTTCTCGAGGGTTCGCCCGACGGCGTCCGGGCTGCCGAACGCACCTTCGATGATCGCGCCGTAGGCATCAAGGGGGTTCTCCCCGATGCTGAGTATCAGGATCGCGCCGAGCAGGAGCCCGAGGGCGATCGCCACGAGCGGGACGAGCGCCGGCCGCATCCAGCGGCCGACGTCGATCCGCGGCCCCGACGGGGCGGGCGTGTCCGGTGCTGTCGTCGCGCCGGTCACGCCCGAGGTCCCCGTCGTCCTTCCGCTACTGCTTGACGCCCGTCGGCACCTCGCCGGACAGGACCTTCGCCGTCAGATCGGTGATCTTCTGCTGCACGTCTGCCGGGATCACCGACTCGAAATCGTGGAACGGGGCCAGCCCGACGTCGCCGCTGAAGCCCCCGGCCTTGATGGTGCCGTCCTTCGCCTGGGCGATGAGCTTCTGGACACCCGGCGTGATCAGCTTCATCGCGCTGGTCATGAGGCAGGGGTGCGCCTCGGGCACGGTGAGCCACTGGTCGCTGTCGACGCCGATGCAGAGGGCCGCGCCGGCCTTCTTCGCAGTCTCCGCGAGGGCGCCGTTGCCGGTTTTCCCGCCGGCGCCGAAGATCACGTCGATGCCCTGGTCGAGCATCTGCTTCGCGGTGTCGGCCCCGAAGGCCGGGTCGGTGAACGCGACGTCCGCGCCGCCCGGGTGGTACGTCGACTTGACGGAGATGTTCGGGTTGGCGTACTTGGCTCCGGCCTCGTAGCCCTCCTTGAACTGCACGACCGGGGGAACGGTGTTCGTGCCGAGCACCGCGCCCACCTTGTTGCTCTTGGTCATGTACCCGGCCAGCGCGCCGGCGAGGAAGCCCGCCTTGGCTTCGGGGAAGGTGATCCCCGTCAGGTTCGGCACCGTCGTCGCCTGGAACTGGTCGCCGCCGATGAACGTCGTCTTCGGGTTCGCCTTTGCGGCTTTCGTTGTCGCCTCACCCATCAGGAAGCCCCAGGTGATGATGAGGTCGTACTTCTGATCCAAGAACGTCTTGATGTTGGTCGCGTAGTCCTTTTGACTCACCGTCTCGATGTAGTCCGCCTGGACGCCCTGCTCTGCCACGGCCTTCTTCACGCCCTCCCAGGCCGACTGGTTGAACGATTTGTCGTCGATCTTGCCGACGTCGGTGACGAACCCGACGCAGTAGTTCTCCGGTGCCGCGCAGTTCGTCGGCTTCTGCGCCGTGGTGGCGGTGCTGCCGGACCCGGAGCCCGAGCCGCTGCTGCCGCAGGCGGCGACTGTGAACCCCACCACCGCAACGGCCGACAGGCCCAGAGCCATCCGTTTGAGTGAACGCCTCATCCGATTGATCCCCCTCGACAAGGATTTTTCCGAACGCGGGTGGGGATGTCCACGGCCCTCCCGCTCGGAACTGGCGGGAGTCTAGTGGTGCCCTCCCGGCGCGGTGCCCTGCGCGGCGCGCTCAACGGTGACTCTTGCGTGAGCAAACTGGCGGTATCAGCGACTTTTCGCGTCCCGCCGGCCCCGCTGCATCGCCGCGGGCCCCCTCCGTGGACGAAATCTCTTCGACGCAACATGCCGGGCACCTTTGAAAGCGCCGTTGCGAATGCGCCGCAGGGCCTTGGGCGGGCGCCGCCGCTCCCATACGTTGAGCCGCGACCGGCAGGGCTTCCCTTCCCGCAGGGACCCACGTCGCGGAATCCCGCTCCGCGATGCGCAGCAACCCGCCGGCCGTGGAGGTCACCATGAGGACGTCGCGTCATCCGCGTCACCGGGCCACCGTCAGGTGGCTCTGCCTCGCCGCCGCGCTCGCAGCGCCCGCCGCGGCGCCGGGCGCGACGCCCGCCGAGCGCTCGGCCCAGGACGTCCTTCTGGGCCGCGTCAACGCGGCGCGCGCGACTCACCACCTCGCCCCCCTGCGACGCTCGGCGCTGTTGACGCGCTCGGCGCGGGGCCAGGGCGGTTTCGTCGCCCGCACCGGCCGCCTGCAGCACGAGAGCGCCGACGGCAGCCCGTTCTCGGAGCGCCTGTACCGCGCCGGCTTCAGCCGGCGGAGGGCCGTGGGCGAGAACCTCGGCATCGTCGGCGGGTGCGACCCGAGGGCCGCCGGCGAGATCGTCCGGATGTGGCTCAGAAGCGCCGAGCACCGGCGCGCGCTGCTGTCCCGGACCTACCACGTGGTGGGCATCGGGGTCGTCGCGGCGGCGGACTGCGCGAACACCGCGTTCGTCGCCGATTTCGGCGGCTGACCGGCCGGCGCGGCGTGCGCGACCGCGGGGCTCAAGTTCCGGGCAGGTCCTGCCGATAGAGGTCTCGGGAGAGGTCCGGGCGCACATCGCGCCCACCGGACACGGAGGTCCGAAGTGCAGGTTGGCGAGAAGAGGTCACGGGTTCCGGCGATCGCTGCGGCGCTGTGCGCTGCAGCGCTGCTCGCGGTGGCCCCGGGGGCGAGCGGCGCGACGCAGGCCGAGCTCAGCGCCCAGCACGACCTGCTCGTCACGGTGAACAAGGCCCGCACCGCCCGCCACCTCGGGCCGCTTCGCCTCTCGAAGGTCCTTTCCGCCCCTGCCCGGCGCCACAGCGCCTATCTCGCGCGCACCGGGAAGCTCGACCACAACGGCGCGGACGGCCGTCCGTTCTACGTTCGCCTGTACGCGGCGGGCTTCAGCCGGCGGAAGGCCGTCGGCGAGAACCTCGGGATGTCGGGCGGCTGCAGCACGGACCTCTCTCCGGAGATGATCCGGATGTGGCTGGACAGCCCCGCGCACCGCGCGAACCTGCTGTCGCGCACCTACCGGGTCGTCGGGATCGCGGTGGTCGCGGCTCCGGACTGCTCCAACACGGTCTACACCACGGACTTCGGCGGGTAGGGGTCCTGCGGCCGCCCGTCGGGGTCAGGCCTGGAAGGACTTGCCGCAGCCGCAGCTGGAGCTGGAGTTCGGGTTGTTGATCACGAACCCGGCCCCCTGGAAGCTCTCCTCGTAGTCGAACTCGGCGCCGAACAGGTACGGGGCGCTGAACCGGTCGATGATGACCTTCACGCCGTGCTGCTCCACGACCTCATCGGTGCTCTCCGCCTTGCCGAACGTGAGCTGGTACTCAAACCCGGAGCACCCGCCGGGCACCACCTGCACGCGCAGGCCGTCGCCCTCGTCCGCCTCTTCGGCCAGGAGGACCTTGAGCTTCTCGCTCGCGTTGGGGGTGAGCGTCACCATGTTCGGAACCTTTCCTGCGTGGGGAACCGCGTTGAACATAGCGTGGCAGAGTCCGGCCGCGCCCTCAACACCGGCGTGCGGGGCCGGCCTCCGCGGGGGGCCGGGCTGCGTCGAAACACACATTTGCTTTCTGCGGCTTTTTCGTGGGTTTTGGCGTACCCGTGATCGCCGATGTTCGGGCGGCGGTTCGTTAGCATCGCCGGATGCTCAAGATCACCACACTCGCCCTCGCCGTGATCGCAGGGTCCGCCGCCACCGCTCTCGGTGCGGGTTCTCCCGCCGTCCCCGGCCCCCTTCCCGCTCCCGGCGTCGCCGCGATCGCGAAGGACGCAAAGCTCTGCTCCGCCACCAGCGCGAACTTCCGCGTGTGGTGGGGCGACACACCCGGCGCCGCGATCTCCCTGGAGGGCGCCGACCGCCGCTGCGAGACGCTGCCGCCCGCCGCGGCCGACGCGCTGAACGTCGCGGAGTTGTTCCGCACGCGCGTCACGGCGCTCGGGTTCCCGAGGCTCCTCGGTGACGCCGTCCCGTTCTACACGCGCAAGACGGCCGTCGCGAAGCGGCTCGCGAAGCTGAAGCCGGCCGCCCGCGCCCGCTCCCTCGGGGCGATGTCCAAGTCGAAGCGCGGCCCGCTGCTGGCCGGCTTCTCCGCGGCGGAACGTCGGGCGGTGCTGAAGGGCATCCCCGGCCGGCTTCGGAACCAGCTCACCCGTGAGCTCCAGGCGGCGCTGCGCGGCGGGCCGAAGGTCTTCGTCGGCGGGGACCGCAAGCTCGACATCGTGCTGCACGCGTCCCGCAAGCAGCTGACGACGACGGACGGCGCGGGGCAGTGCCGACGGTACCGGCTCGCGAACGGCAAGCCCGCCTTCCGGGCGATGTCGTTCGTGGTGTTCTCCCCCGGCCCGAAGGCCACGTACCGGGCGCCGCTCGCGCACGAGCTCTTCCGGTCGGTCGAGTGCCGCATGTTGCTTCCGGACTCCAACGCCCCGCTGCTCCGCGAGGGCGCAGCCGAGGCGATGGCCGCGGTCGCGTTCCCCGAAGGGTACGCCGGCTCGATCCAGCAGATCGGCACGACCACCCTGGCGTTCGGCGGCGCGGCGCAGACGATCGGCTTCTGCAGCACCTTCGACCCGAGGAGCACCGAGGGCAGGGACCCGTACCGCTCGTGGGCGCCTTGGGCGGCGATCGAGACCGCCCAGCCGGGCACGATCCGCGCGATCTTGCAGTCGGCCGTCACCACGCCGCTGACGACCTCGGCCGAGGTGCTCGCGGCGATCGGCGACGCGCGCTGGTCCGGGGCGCTCGCCCGGGCAACGAAGTCGGTGTGCGGCAACCTGACGTCCCCCACCGGGAAGACCACGTTCCCCGCGGCGGTGCGCGACCGGATCGCGGGCTCCGGCTCCGGCACGCTGGCGTCGCCAGTGACGCCCGCAGCCCTGAGCCTGTCGCCCGGCGGCGTCCGCGCGGTCACGACGTCGTGGACCCCCACGTCGACCAGCGTGACTATCCACGTCCGGATCGCCGGCGTTACGCCCGCGAAGGTCCTCGAGGGCACGGTCGTCACGGTCGGCGGGGTCCCGCTCGCACTGACAACCGACGCGACGGACGTGCTGGCCTCCGTTCCGGCGGGCAGCATCCCGCTCGCGAAGGGCATCGTCTCGATCGCGAACCCGGCGATGCTGACGTCGGCCGGCGTGACCGTCTCGGTCGTCGAGGTCTAGGAACCGCGGTTCAGCCGGCGGGTATCCGCCCGCCGGTACGCGTTGCGAGCCGTCGCCCGTCACGGGCGGCGGCCGTCGGCATGTTCTCCGATCGCATCGGTCGTCCGTCCGGTACCTGGCGAATCGCTGTCGCGCTCTCCGTAACTTCGGGTGTGCTCGTCCATGTCGAGGATCGGCCCCCACAGCCGTCACGCGCTCCGTCGAGCCGCCGTCGAGGGATCCACGACGGCGAGGCCCTTCGACCGTGCCATGGCCACGAACGGGGGCGCGCACGCGCGGCGCGACCGGCGAGGGCAAGCACACGGTCAGTGCGATCCTCCCTCGGGGCGTCGCGAGCACCTGGCGCGTGCCCCGCAACGGACTCGTCGAGCACCCGCCTGCCGGAGACCGCCGGGGCACGTTACGTGAACACGCCCCGGCGAGCCGGGCCACGCCGAGCTACGAGACCTGATGCCGTCCCGCCGGATCGGTCCGGACGGCGATGAGCTTCGCGAAGCGCTCGGCGGCCTGCAGGGCGTAGTCCTTCGCGTTGTTGTTCATGACGACGGCGACCTCCTTGGCGCGCTCGGCCATGTCGAGCACCGGACCCACCCACTCCTCCAGCTCGGCGGTGGGGTAGTCGTAATCGAAGCGCTCCGCGACGGTGCGGCCCTTCGTCCATCCGGCGCCGTTTCGCCCGTGCATGCGGACGTACGCCAGCGCCCCGGACGTGACCTCCACGATCGGCGGCATCGCGCTCGCCACGTCGATGCGCGGCGCGTCGACGCACACCCACGCCGCGTCGTGGCGGGCGAGCAGACCCGCGGCGCGTTCCCGCTCACCCGGCGCGACCCACGACCGGTGGCGAAACTCCACCGCAGCCCGGTGCGGGCGAAGCCGGGCGAGGATCCTGCCGAGCTCGTCCCGCTGACGCTCCCCCGACGCCACGAACGGCGGCAGCTGCACGAGGATGGCCCCGAGCTTGTCGCCGAGCGGGCCGCACGACTCCAGCAGCGTGTCGATGACCGCGTCGCGAAGCTCGCGGCTCGGCCGGCGGATCCGGCCCTTCGCGTCGGGCTCGAACGGGAGGCTCCGAAGCGGCGCCGGCAGCCGGCCAGGATCGCTCGGGTGCCCGGAGATCACCTGGTGGGCCTTCACGTGGAAGCGGAAGTCCGGCGGCGTGCGCTCCGCCCACGCCGCGACGGTCTCGATCGTCGGGAGGGCGTAGAACGTCGCGTTCACCTCCACCATCGGGAAACGCGACGCGTAGTAGCGCAGCCGCCCCTCGGCGTCGCTCTTCACGTCCGCGGGGTACCAGCCCGCCTTGATGAACTCCGGGTCGGTCCAGGACGCGGTGCCGACCAGGACGCCCACCGGGAGGTCAGCCCTCGCCGAGCGCCTCGAGCTCGCGGTCCACGCGTGCCTGGTCCTCGGCGGTGAGCTGCGCCGGCGCGGCCTCCGGCGCGTCGCCGGCGCGTCGCTTCGACCATGCCCTGGTCACGAACGGGATCGCGCACAGCCCCGCCACGACCGCGATCGCCGGGAGCAGCCATGCGATCAGGTCGAACCCCTTCTTCGGCGGCGTCGCGAGCACCTGGCGCCCGAAGTCCGTGACGAACTCGTCGATGATCTGCTGCTTCGTCGCGCCCTGGTCGATCCGGAGGGCGATCTGCGCCTTCATCCGCTGCGCGGCGGGCGCGTTCGAGACGTCCAGCGGTGTGCCGCAGGTCACGCAGCGAAGCTCCTGCGCGACCTCCGTCACCGACAGGCCCAGCGCGCCGGCCGGCGCGACCAGCATCAGCGCCGCCAGGATGAGGGCGAGCGCACGCTTCACGACCGCTTCCCGTCCAGGAACGCGTTGATCTGACGCTCAGAGCCGGTGGTAAGCCCCCCGCGGAACACCATGCGGACCTTCCCGGAGCCGTCGATCACGAAGCTCTCCGGGAGCTGGGTCGTGCCGAACTTGCCCTGGGTGGTGTCCGTGCCGTC
>Ga0334722_10005328_pt1 | contig 13025 bp, 17 predicted proteins | sample C3_bottom_MG_FD_207210 | JGI IMG/M metagenome (GOLD analysis project Ga0334722, IMG submission 207210) | Sediment microbial communities from Yellowstone Lake, YNP, Wyoming, USA - C3_bottom | ecosystem: Environmental > Aquatic > Freshwater > Lake > Sediment | place: USA: Wyoming | collected...
CACCATTTTCTTTTAATTAAAAATTTCCCCAAAATTTTTCGACAGCCACCAAGAATATTTTTGCAAAATATACATATATTAGTAATACCATCGCAAATAAGGGGGTGAACTTAATGGACATCAAAGAACTCCAAAAAACTTTATATCGCTTACTAACAAATTATCAACCGATTTTGCATGACCCTGAAAGCCTAAGTATTGTCCTTGCTACTGAACTTTATAAAGATAATATTATAGTAAACTTACCTACAAGAAGAGCATCACGTAATATTCGAAAGAAAGAGATAATAAAACAAGAAACAACGGGTATAAATAATGTAATTTAAATGCTATATAATTGCAATAACTGTAATAATAGGAGTTAACTTTTAACTCCTAATTTTTTTCATATTAGAAGGGGGTAATTTAAATGAAAGAGTTAGAACTTTTTATCAATAAGCTATGCTGGACACTTACAGGAGTAGGGGTAATAATTGCAGGATTTATGATTGCATGGGCAAGTTTTTTAAGAATTGTAGGAGCGACCAACTCGAATTGGCAATCGCAAAGCAAAGATATTATACAATCTATTGTGGCAGGATTAACTACTCTTATATTAGGACCGTGGCTCATTAAGATTGTTTATCAAATTCTGAAAGCTATTTTACCATAAAGGCGGAATAATTATGTCCGAAATTGTTACTAATATTTTTAATACTATTGCAATTTTAATCAATAGTGTTTTAGAAAAAGTTATCTCTAAATATCTTTTGCAATATTTAACTTTTTGGCTTTTGCATACACCTGATGTTTTAAAAGATGTTCCTACAATAAAAACTATTTATTATTTTTTCCTTGATGTTTATGCAATTTTGGGAGTTTTAGGAGTTGTATATTTTGCTATCGCACGAATTGTAACAAGTAAAGCAAATTATGCAATGATTACATTTGTTCAAAAATTTGTAACAGGTATAATCATCAGCATTATACTATTACTCATAGTTCCTGCTGGAATTCAGTTAAGTAACCAATTTACAAAAACAATTTTAAGTTTGGCTATGTCTGAAACTGAATTAGTTGCAATGCTTACGCCTGACTTTACTATTGCCTTACTATTCTTTTTGTTGATATATATTGTTGTTTTGGTTGGTTTAATTTGGTATTACTTTACACGAATCATTTCTATCTGCGTTCTTGTTTCAATCATTCCTATTATTTTTTTCTTATGTATTTTCCCTAAATATCAAGGATTAGCTCAGGTTTGGGTGGATGAATTTTTAGAAAACTTAACTGTTCCTATCGCTCATGCAGTCATTTTAGTAGTATTCTTCGGTATAGAATCTATTATAGCATCTGCACATTATAATCAATTTTTTAAATTGATGTTGCTTATTGCTTTATTAAGTTTTATGTGGAGAACACCTTATTTTATTCGCAAGTTTATTCATGTTAGCAATAATCCACCAGACCCAATCACACTTTGGCATAATTTGCGAGATTTGAAAGGTGTATTAAAAAACTCTTTTAGAGGGAGGTATTAATTATGAATCATTTTGAAACAAAACAATTACTTGATGTACAAGAAACATTACTTTATGGACTTACCACTAAACAAACAATATATGTTTTGTCAGGAATTTTATCCGGCACAACAATCTTAACAAAATGTGGAATAAGTTTATTGGGGGTGGTAGGTGCTTTTAACACTTTTTTACCTTTTGCTACATTAGCACTTTTAAATCCTGACATCGATAAAAAGTTATTAAGAGTAATCAAGTATTATGGGGAGGAGTTGATGAATAATGTTCGTATATCAAGCATTACAAAAAGAAAATCTGTTGCTACTTTCCGAAAAAGCATTAAGTAAAAAGCGAGAAAATTTTAAAGAGTTTTTGCTATCTCAAGAAAAACCGTTTAAAATTGTATGTTCTACCAAAGCGGAAGAATATGATTGTGTTAATACTTTTTATAAAATTTATTCACCAAATATTGTTCATAGTTTTGATAGCATAGAAATAGTTAATTCAGTAGAAACACCTCCATTAAATATTGTAAGAAAAAACCCATATTTTTTTGAGACAGAAAATTTTTGTGGTGCAATTCTAAAAATCACTAAATACCCGTCTCTGCTGAAAACTCACTTTTTAGTCAATCTTTTAATTCCTAATACAGAAATTTGCTTTTCTTTTTTCCCAGTCCCTCAAAACGATGCAATATATCTTGTAAGAAAAAAACTTAGTTTACTGGAAGGATATTTAATGTTTAAAGCTAAAAATAAACTATTTAACAATTCGATTAATGTAGCCGAAAATTTTAATCTTGAACAACTGCAACAATTATATGCTGATTTAATTGCAAACAAAGAAAAATTGGTTTTTACTAACACTTTAATTCTGGTAAAAGCTAAAACTTTTTCAGAGTTACAATTTGTTATAAAAAAAGTACAATATGTATTAAAGCAACTTCAAATACAATTTGAAATAGCAAATTATGAACATCATCATTTAGCACAATATTTTTTAGACGCTCAATATTTATCTGCATATGATAATATGTTAATGTTTGCAACTTCTACACTTTCATACTTCTACCCTTTTATGCGAATTTCACAAAGTGGAACACAAATTCTGATAGGTAAAGATTTTTTAAATAACCAAAAGATTGTGATAGATTTATCGAAACTTACAAATATGTTTTTCTTTGTATTAGGTATTCCAGGAAGTGGCAAATCTTTTGCAGTTAAATCAATTATTAAACGTTTAAAAGATTATAAAAAAATATTTATTTTAGATGTCATTGGAGAATATGAAATTTTTAACAACTTATATAACGTAAAAGTTATTAACGCAAATTTTGAAAACTTCTTTTTAAATACAGATTTTTATGATTGCTTTTTAATTATTGATGAGGCTTGGAAATTTTTTCAATCACCTATTATTAAAGAAAGGTTAATTGAAATAATTAAAAGTTATCGGAAACGTGGAGTTGGTTTGTTTATTATTACACAGAATTTGAAAGATTTAAAAGACGACCAACTAATAGAATTTTTGCTCAATAATTGTATGAATTCAGTTATTATGCAGATAAACGATTATGAAATTAATAAACTGCAAGAATATTTGCATTTACAACCTTATGTAACTAAATTTATCTCACAACTTCAACGAGGTCAGGGATATTTAAAACTTGGAACACAACAATATGCTTTTACTCCCATCTTTCAACAAGATGAATACCATTCTTTTAATACTAATTTTGAAGAAAGAAAAGGGGTAATATTATGAATACTGCTGATTTTAAAAAGTTAACAGTAAGAGGATTAAAATTTTGTGGTTATTATAGCACTCGATTAATATTAAACACTATTGTCTATCTTACACAACTTGTATCTAACGGGGTTTTTGGAATGCATTTAAATGATTTAAAACTACCAGATATTAAATTTTCAGAAATTGATAAAGAAAAAGACAGTATTGATGGAAATATTAAAGTTCCAAAATGGTTAAAACAGTCAGGATTATGTTTGGGTTATAACTATTTTCGCCCAAAAGAATTATTATATTATCCCATAGATTCATATGATGAGCTTTGTAAAACATGGGCGTTTATAGGTGCTCCTGGAACTGGTAAATCAACAATGGGTGAAAATCTTGCTATTGATATTGCTAATAATACAGATTTTGGGTTGTGTTTTATTGATGTTGCAGACGGTGATACTATTGACACAATTATAAAAAATCTATCTGAACACAGGTTAAAGGATGTGATTTTACTGGATTTTACGCAAAAAAATTATTTACCTGGGCTGAATTTACTTGATTTTGATAAAGAAATTTTAGAGCAATTTCCGCATATTATTCAAGCAGAAATTATTTCTTTTTTTAAAAAGAGGTTTGCAGAAAGTATTGGCTTTAGTTCTGAAGATTTACTTGCTAATGGAATTAATATAATTTTGCAACAAAATGTGTACCCTAAAACATTGTTAACATTAATCAATCTTTTTGCGGATAAAAAGTTTCGTAAACAAATTATTGAATCTTTAGAAGATACTCGATTAAAAAAATATTGGATTAGATTTGAGAAATTTTCTGAATCACAACAAAGGGAAATTACACGACCATTATTAAACAAAGTAGGTAATTTAACCAATAATAATTATTTGATTTCTATAATTTGTCAAGCTACTTCAACTATCAATTTTACTAACGTTATTGACGAGGGTAAAATTCTCTTAATAAAAGCACCTAAGGCTTATGTAGGAAAAACAAATATACAAATTATTATACCCATAATTCTAAGTAAGTTTTGGTTCTCTGCACTCTCACGATTTAAAATGCCTATCACACAACGAAAGCCTTTCTTTTTATTTTTAGATGAACCACAACAATATCTTAACAATGAAGCTAACTTTGATGAAATGTTAACGGAAATGCGAAAATATCGACTTAGCTTAATGTTGTTCTTTCAAAGTCCAGAGCAAATAGCTATTAAAAATATTATCAATACTATACTCGAAGTTGCACCACATCTTTTCATCTTCCAGTTAGGACGGTCCGGTATGTCTATGCTTATGCGTGAACTTGAGGAAGCAGACGAAGAAACTGAAAAACTTTTTAGATTTTTATTTTTTACACTTCCCAAACATCATGCTATTTCACGAATTTACTATAAGACACATAACACAAATATTGTATTAAAAACCAAACCAAAACCTACAGGAATTTCAGTACAAGAATTTGAAAATAGATATCAGATGCTTCTCGACCAAAGTAAACTATATACAAAGCCGTTAGACGTTATAAAGAAAGAAATTGAAATTTATGATATTGATATTGATGAAAATGAGGAGATGATTGAAAATGAAAACTCAAAACAACAAAATAGAAAAGTTGATTTCTTTGAGCAGTTTAAAAAAGAAATTAACCAAACGAGATATAGAAATCGTTAAATTTGTTTTTGAAAATAAATTTTTACTGCGTTCTCAAATTGAACGCTTATTTTTTTCTCAAAATAAACAAAGCAGGGTAATTTGTAATAGACGGTTACGAAAATTAGAAAAATTACAACTCATTAAACGTTTTAAGCTATCATTAAATGAAGAAGCTGTTATTAGCCCGGGATTTTTTCTTTCTACTTTAGATAAGAATAACTACTATTATCGTTTACCGAATAATTACTTGCATTATATATTGCGAAATGAGGTTTATGTTTTACTAAAAGAAACTCCGTATTTGACTATTGACACTTTTTTAGTTGAATATGTATTTAAACAAAATAATTATACTTTACAAGCAGATATATTGACAATAGTAAAATACAAAAATAAGGTATTTTCTTTAATTATTGAAGTAGATACAGGAACAGAATCTTTAAAAATACTAAAAGAAAAATTAAATGTTTATAATCACTTAAAAAAACATTTTAGTAATTTTCCTGAATTGATAATATTTACAACAGATATGAATATTAAACGATTATTACGGATAGAAGAAACTTTGTATGTTGGTATTTTTCAACAAACAAACAATTTTCAGGAACTCATTCAGTTACCTACTCTGAAAACAATAAATTTCTTTGAAAAAACTTTATATTGGAATATTTAAGATGGTTGAAATTTATTATATTTGGTATATAATATTATTAGGATGTGTATTAAGGAGGTGACAAGATGGAACAACATTTGTTTAGGATAGGAGAAGTCGCAAAGATAGTTGGTAAAACTCCACAAACTATCAAAGTCTGGGAAGAAATATCAGATGAATTAGAAAAACAAGGAAAACCCAGGCTAATCCCGAAATCAATTAGATTGGGTGCCCAACAAATACGCTATTGGACACCTGAAGATGTGGAAAAAATTAAGGAAGTATCGGAGAGAATTAAGTGGGGTACAAGAAAAAACTTTATACAAACAGGAAAATTTATAGAACCTCCTTATTACCTTTATGAATTATCGAGTAAATATCAAAAATCAAAAAAAGGAGAGTGAAGTAATGACGGAAATTCTAAAAGCTTTAAGTAAGTATGAAACTGAGGGTGATACTTCTCGGTATGGAATTTCATTACAGCAAGTAAAGAAGATACTGGAAATTAGAGAACTAATTAAAAAACTTGAAGAAGAAGAAAAAATGTTAAGGCTTTTTGTAATAGACGCATTAAAGAAAAATCAAAAAGATAAAGTGGTAATTGGAGAATATACTGTAACATTATCAACCAGTTATCGTGGTAGTAAATTTGATGAGGATAAAGTAATTGAAATCTTGAAAGCTAACAACCTTAATGAATACATCGTGCTAAAAGAAGTACCTAAAATGGATGAAATAAATGTAAAAGCTAAAGAAGGAGAATTTGATGTAAAACTATTAGAACCAGCATACATTCCCGGAACAAAAGTTGAAAGATTAGATATTAAACAGAAAAAAACCTCCGACAAGTAGTCGGGGGTTTATTTTTTTAGTTATATGGAGTTTTCAAATTTGAAATATCCCTCCTTTATGGAGTTTTCAAATTTGAAATATCCCTCCTTTATGGAGTTTTCAAATTTGAAATATCCCTCCTTTATGGAGTTTTCAAATTTGAAAGGTCCACCCCTTTCAGAACATTATGATATAAATTCTAAACCCCTTGAAAATCAATGATTTTAAAGTTTTAACATTTTGGAGTTTTCAAATTTGAAAAATCCATCTATATATTATAAAAATATAAAGATTTAATACTATATTATTAAGATATAAATTATAAATCATAAATCATTAAGTATTAAAGTATTAAGATATAAAATATATATACGGAGTTTTCAAATTTGAAATGTCCCTAAAAATTTTGTGGATTTTTTTATTTTTTGCAAAGAAAAGGTATATAAGTTTAGTAGAAACTATTTTTAACAATAACACAAGGAGGAGATATTTATGAGTAAGGTAAAAGAAATAAGAGTGGGTTTAGGTGCTACTATACCTTTTGGAGATTATCAAAATTTTAAACCGATGGCTGAGGTAATAATTGATGTAGATGAAAATGACGATATTGAATTAGTATTTAGAAATGCTTGGCGATTAGTAGGTAATGAGATTAATAGACAGCGTAAAATTATCAATACGGTACTCAAAAATAAGCTCAATACAATAGTAGAAGATTAGTATGGAGGGTATTAGTATGCCAGAAGCAAATCTTGGGGTACTTTTAGAGACTGCGATACAACGTTATTTGGATATAAAACAAGAAACTCTGAATAGTAAAGTTTTGGATTTAATTGCACAGTTAGATTTAAGTGTTGGTGCAAAGTTTTTATACTCGGTTTTTACTAATCGTTTTAAGATAGGTGATGATAGTGTTGAAATTAGTTTAGAGGAAATAGGGAAAAAATACTTTGGTGGTGTATCAGACACAACGATTTGGCGGTATATATCAGAATTAGAAGAAATAGGATTATTAATTAAGAAAAGACGTGGCGCAAATAAAGTAAATGTGTATTACATAACAGAACCTTGGAAAAACGAAAATTTAACTTTAGCTTTATTAAGGTTAGCTGATGTTCAAATGCTATTTATGATAGATGATTTAGGGCTTTTAACACAACTTGAAGGTAAGTATAGGGATAATTCAGAAATCCAAGAACTTTTATCAAATATTAGAAATAGAATTGTAAATAAAAACGAGCAACCACCTTTTATTTATGGTGTTTCAAATATACTCTTAGAAAATCGTGAGCGTAAACAACATTCCTCCCGGAAAAGAAAAAAAGAAAAGGAAGAAGTTGAATCAAATACTAGAAAAATTTTAGATTATTTTTCTGAAAAATTTCAGGAGGCATACGGTTATAAACCTGCTATAAATTATGCAAAAGATGGTGCTGTCGCTAAAAAATTAGAACAACAACATGGTTATGATTTATTATTGAAACTAATAGATACTTTATTTGAGCATCGTTTTGAATTTGAAAATCCTAAATTTCCTGTAGTATTAATTGGATGTTTATCACAATCATGGATTGTTAATAAGTTACTACATTACATAAATCAAGTAAGACAGTTAAATAAAGTAGAGCAGAACAAAAGAAATACAAGTAGCATTCGAAATTACCTAACTCCTATTCCTAATAATATGCATGTCATTTGGGAAAAATGGTTGGAGTGGGATGGACAAGTTACTGATGCAGAATTTTATAAAAAATATTTTGACGCAATGAAAGAGTATAACAGAATTTTGAACGATATAGTGTCAAAAGGAGAATTTGAATATTATTTTGTGACATCGAATGTGCGAGTGTTTTTTGATTGGTTAGAAGCAGAAACTTTCTTATTACAAGAGCGTTTAATTGAATTCATAGAGTTTTACGAAGTAATGCGAGAAATTTATCTAAATTACATAAAAGAGCGTGGTATCGAAAATCATTCAGCAGTTCAGTTTTTATTTGAAACCTTTAAAGTTGAATTTACAAATAGCGACATGACAAGAGCAAGAGTTTTAAAAAGTATGGATAGAAGGGAGGATATTTCACTTGCCATCTAAAAACGAAAAATGTTACCATTATCCTTATTGCAAAGGGATTAAAATGAACAAATGTTCCGAAAACTGTACAAAATATTTACTATTAGAACTTCTTTATTATTATTCAAATCTTCCTGAGCGTTATAGACGTTTTCGCATGGAAACCACACCTTTTGAAAATGAAAGATTAGCACAGGTAGTAAGAACAGCAGTACAAAAGTTTTTAGCAGAATATAAAGAAGGTCATGGTTTATATATCTACAGCAAACTACCTGGAACAGGAAAGACTTTAATTGCTTCAATTGCTTTAAATGAATTTTTTAATCAGATTGTGTGGCAGAGAGTTACAAAACCAGCAGGTGTTTTTATAAATACGACCGAATTTCTTGAACAGTATCGACAAAATTATGAATTGCAGGATGATAATTTTTTTGAATTACTCAATAATATAGAAGAATGTGATGTGTTGATTTTAGATGACTTAGGTGCCGAACGTCCTACCGAATTTGTGAGGGACAGGCTTTATGACATAATTAACAAGAAGTATAATCAGATGAAAAGTATTATAGTAACCAGCAATATTCCCTTGTATGACGGAGATAAATTAAATTCACAATTAACTACTCAACTATCAGAACGAATTTGTAGTAGATTAGCCGAAATGACTTACTTGGTAGACTTAGATAATATGCATGATGTACGTTTAAAAAATAAAGAAGCAAAGCGTACAAAATTTTAGATATGAGGTGGTTGGCTTGGTTGAGTTGCAGTTTTTAAACTTAATTCTGAAATCAAAAGATTGGGGTATTGTAAAGAAGTATCGTGTAGATAATTCTTACTTTTTTGTCCATAAACCAGTTTTTGAGTTTATGCAAAATCATTATCAAAGATTTTCGGTTGTGCCTGACATATATACAATTAAGGAACATTTTCCTGATTTTGAGATTTTGTCAGACGTATCAGAGAGTCCAGAATATCTAGTACAACGATTGATTGAACAAAAAGCATATACAACATTAGTACCTTTTTTAAAAGAAGTTGCTGACCTTACTAAATCGAGTGCTGTAGACGCTATTCAGTATTTGAAGTCTAATCTTGAAAAAATTGCACGTACAATAAATACTACTTTTATTAGTTCAAATATTGTAAAAAATGCAGATGAACGTTTGCAAGAATTTTTAAATCTTTATAAAAATAGAGATACATTAGGAATTTCAACAGGGATAAAATCGTTGGATGATATTCTTCATGGTTTTAGAGCAGAGGAACTTATATTACTTGTTGCACGAATGGGTCAAGGTAAGACTTGGGTACTTTTATATTTACTTATACAAGCTTGGATGAAAGGATATCGACCTTTACTTTTTTCTTTAGAAATGAATCGAACTGCGATAGGTTTTCGTTTTGATACTTTATATGCTCATTTTGAGAACTCAGCATTAATGACAGGTAATCTTCCTGAAGATGTTTCCCGTAAAGATTATGAAGAATATATTAAAAGTTTACAAGATAAATCTGATTTTCATGTAATTACCGCAAAAGATAATCAAGGAGCTTCATTTACTGTTGATGTAATTGAATCATTAATAGATGAATATAAACCCGATATCGTAGGTATTGACCAATTAAGTTTGTTGTCAACAATTACACCATACAAATCTATTCGTGAGAAATATGTGGAAATTTCAAGGGAGTTAAAATTGCTTGCTGAACGAAAAGGTATTCCTATTATTTTAGTTGTTCAGGCTAACAGGGAATTTGTGAAAACTCGAAGTAAGAAAAATGAAGATACACCTGAGCTTCATCATATTGCCGAATCGGATGCACCTGCGCAAAATGCTGATAAAGTAATTAGTATTCGTAGAGTAAACTCTTTACTTAAACTTTCAGTTAAGAAAAACAGGGGTGGTATAGAAGATGTTGATGTGCTGTTGCATTGGGATATAAATAAGGGATTATTTAGAGAAATGGCAAATATTGATGAGGAGATGTTTTAGAAATGAGTATTATAGTAGGTGATATGATTTTACAGGTATCATTAGTAGATTTATTAGAAGATTTAGGATTACAAAAGATAAAGCAAAGAGGAAGAAATATTCAGGCTTGTTGTCCCTACCACAATGAAAAAAATCCTTCTTGGGGTATTAGCATAGATTATCCTTACTTATTTAATTGTTTTTCCTGCGATTCACGGGGAACATTATTAAATTTAGTTTCAGATATAACAGGGATTCCATTACACAAAGTTCCTTCTTACCTTATTAAACAATATGGTTTTCACAGAGAACTTTCTTTTATCCAAGAATTACCATTCCAAAAGCAGTCAACTTCAAAAAATTTTACCTTTGATTTAGATATATATAGTATTAATTATCCTGAAACTTTTTTACAAGAACGTGGTTTTACTACTGAAATCTTACAAAAATTTAAAATTCGTTATGATGAAAATTTACAACAACTATTAATACCATGGCTTAGTATAAGTGGTAATGTTTTATTTGTTAAATTTCGTAGTTTACTATATAAGGCTTATTTTTTTACAGATAATTCAGAAAAAAGGAAATATTTATATGGAATACATTTATTAAATTCAGGGGTAAATAGGATTTTTTTAGTTGAGGGAGAATTTGATGCAATTAAGTGCTGGCAACATGGTTATCCTGCATTGGCAGTAGGTGGTTCAAAAATTTCACAAGAACAAATTCAGCTTTTAAAATCTCTTGCAATAAAAGAAATATTTGTTTTATTCGACAATGATGAGGTTGGTAGAAATAATGGTTACAATATAGCACTTCAGTTAGCAAAAGACTTTTTTAGTTATTACTGCATTTACACTACTCCCAAAAAAGACCCTTGTGAGTTTACAAATGAAGATTTTAAAAATTTAGTTACCAAAAAATTCTTTTAGTCTTTACATTTTGCTATATTTGATATATAATATTATTAGATAATATCGAATAAGGGGAGGGATTTTGTGGTAAAGTTTAGCACATTCGATGAAGTGTGTGAAAAGTATAATGATTTAATCGATATCTTTGCACACAAAACATTTAGTAATGACAATAGTATTGATTTCGATGACATTAAGCAAGAGATGTTACTTACACTACATCGTGCTTGGAAAAGTTATGATACAACAAAAGAAACTTCAGCATCGTTTAAAACTTATCTAATTAACTGTTTGCGTAGAACACAACACAATATTATTCGTTATAATAAAACAAAAAAAAGGTCAGGATTTGAGATTATATCTTTAAATGTAACAATTGATGAAGATGATGAATTAGAGTTGGTTGATATGATTTCTAATGAAACCGATTATTTTGAAGTAATAGATTTTACAATAGATTTAGAATCTTTAGAATTAACTAAACTTGATAGTGAAATTATCAAAATGGTGGTGGATGGATATAAATTTTCTGAAATCGCAAAAGAACTAAAAGTAACGTTATATCAGATTAAAAAAGCTTTATTTTTCGCAAGAAGCTGTGTGGTTGCTTAACCATACAGCTTTTAATTTTTTTAATATTTTTTTATTTTTTCGTGTTTTTGGTATATATAATTATTAGAGAGGTTTAATTTACAGAAGGGAGTCGTAGCACAGATGTTGCAGAAATTGAGTTTATTTTGGTCGTTACTTACTGGTAACTACGTATTATTTGTGGTTAAAAAAGAACGAAAGAAATTTAGTCTAAAAATTTTAAAAGGGAAGGGGGTATCTCGCAAAGAATTAGGTAGTTTATGTAATGTGTTATCAAACAAAATTATGGAGGAGGTTTAATGTGCTTATTCAAGGATTAAAAAATATCAAAAACCACATGGGTAGTGGGAAATTGAATTATTTTAAACTCAAACAAAACGAGAGTGCTTTAGTAAGATTTTTAGTGACTGACGCCGAGGACCCTAATTTAATTGCTGTTTATGAGCATGACTTATCGTTTCGGGATAATCCACCATTTACTGCAACATGTATCGGACAAAATTGTCCACTTTGTGCTAAAGGAATCGCAAAAAGATTGGCAATTTATTTTCCTCTTTATGATAAGCGTGATAATCAATATAAAATATGGCGTAGGGGTGTTAAATTCGCCGAGCAAATAGAGGGATATTTAAATAAATACGGCGAACTGAATAAAAGAGATTATCAAATCGAAAGGAAAGGAACAAATATTCAAAACACTACCTATAATTTATATCCAGAGGACCCAAAACCTTTTGAACCCGATATTGAAGCTTTCGAAGAACTTATGATTAACTTAAAGAAATCATTAGCACCTCGGACTAAAGAAGAATTAATCGGATTGGTTGAAGGAAATGACCTACTTGATGGTGCTATTGAGGTAGAAATTCCAGACGAGGATGTTCCTTTTTAAGTTTAAGTAAGCAGAGATGAGTAGAGAGGAGATGAGTTGATATTTTATGAGTAAAGGAGAGCCATTTGTTTAGCACTTTAACTAAACATATACAGGCTCTCCTTTACTTTTTAGTGGAGGTATATTAATGAACTTAAAAATTTTTGATGAGATGCTAGAAGAAATTAAAAGTTTAGATACAAAAACAAT
>Ga0334722_10005329_pt1 | contig 13024 bp, 9 predicted proteins | sample C3_bottom_MG_FD_207210 | JGI IMG/M metagenome (GOLD analysis project Ga0334722, IMG submission 207210) | Sediment microbial communities from Yellowstone Lake, YNP, Wyoming, USA - C3_bottom | ecosystem: Environmental > Aquatic > Freshwater > Lake > Sediment | place: USA: Wyoming | collected...
TCGGTGGGAAAGCCCGAGGACTTGGCGGCGAGGCCGAAGAAGTCGATCACCAGGCCGATGCCGTACTGGCCGCTGTTCACGCCGTCGGGCACGCCGAAGCTGCGTTCGGTAATCGCGGCGCAGTTGCCGGAAATCATCAGCATCTGGCGCCAGCCTTTTTCCCAGCCCTCGCCCTGCAGTATGGTTTCGACCGTGAGGTGGGTGGTGCCGGAGCGCGACGGCGAGGATATGGCGACATGGCCGAAATACACCGGCTTGGTCAGATCGGCCCACTCCGCCGGGGGCGGCAGTTTGTTCGCCTTCAGGTAGCGCGTGTTCCACATGATGCCGTAGCCGGCGAGGGCCTGGCCGAGGTAGTAACCGTGGGGATCGTTGATCGGATAGTTGCCGATCTTGCTCGGCACTTCCTTCGCCGGCGTCTCGATTTTACTGAGCAGCTTTTCGGCGGCCAGCACCTGGAATGCGTCCGGCGCCGAAACCCAGAACACGTCGGGTTTGTTGTTGGCGGGCGCTTCGCGGATGTAGGCGACGCCCGCAGGCGTGGGCTTGTTGAGGATCTCGACCTTGATGCCGGGATTCTTCGCTTCGAACGCCTTCTTGTAGGCTGCGGTCAGCTCCTTCGGAAACGAAGTCACGATCACCACCTGCTGCTGCGCCAAAACGGGTGCGGCGAAGGCAAGGGCAAGTGCTGCGCAGGCCAGACGCAGGACGTTCAAGGCGGAATTGCCGGGCATGATGGTTCTCCTATGCGTATTGGGCGATTCAATTATTATTGCCGCCTATGATAAACCACACGCTGTTTCCGGGTACGGACTGTTCGCGCCAATACGAACCAAAGCGGGAGTGATAAAATCGCAGCGCCGCATCGATCCCTGCAGGGCGCAGCGTAAGGCGCCAGGGCCGATGCGGTCGCCGCGGCGGTGTGCGCCGCAGCTAATCCGAAACGTCTCCCCATGCATCTACACCTTGATCCGGTCGGCGGGATCGCCGGCGACATGTTCATCGCCGCGCTGCTCGATGCGTTTCCGCGGCTCAGCGCGGGGCTGGACGCCGCGCTGGCCAAAGTCGGCCTGCCCCCGGGTGCGCACTGCGCCTTGCTTGCGCACCATGACGGGACCTTGAGCGGGAAACGCTTTGATGTCAGCCTGCCCGCCGCAGCGGCAAGCGCGGCAGGCCACCACCACGCCCATGTCGGACTCACCGCGATCCGCGCCGCGATTGCCGCCATGGGACTGGATGCCGCGGTCGCCGCGCGCGCCGGCGCGATCTTCGCGGTCCTGGCCGAAGCCGAAGCCGAAGTGCATGGCGTCGGCGTGGACCAGGTCGAGTTCCACGAAGTCGGCGCGCTCGACTCGATCGCCGATATCGTGGGCGCAGCCTGGCTCATCGAGGCGCTCTCGCCTGCGACCTGGTCGGTCGGCGCACTGCCGCTGGGCTCGGGGCGCGTGCGCTGCGCGCATGGGCTGCTGCCGGTGCCGGCGCCGGCCGTGGTGAACCTGCTGCAGGGTTTCGAGTTTTTCGACGATGGACTGCCCGGTGAGCGCGTCACGCCGACCGGGGCCGCGATCCTGCGCCACCTCGCCTGCACTTCCGGCATCGGCCCGCGCCGGGTGCGTCTCGCGGCATCGGGCCTGGGTTTCGGTGCGCGCAAATTGCCGGGCCTCGCCAATGTATTGCGCGTGCTGGCCTGGGACCTGACGCAGGCGAGCACCGCGGACGAAGTCGCGCTGCTCGCGTTCGAAGTCGACGACCAGACGCCTGAGGACCTGGCGCTGGGTCTGGATCGCCTGCGCGCCTGCGACGGCGTGCTCGATGTGCTGCAGAGCCCGGTGTACGGCAAGAAGGGCCGCATGGCGGCGCAGGTGCAGGTGCTGGCGCGGCCGCAGTGCCTGGCTGAAACGGTCGCCGCCTGCTTCGCCGAAACCACGACATTAGGCGTGCGCCATCAGTTGATGGCGCGCAGCGTGCTCGCGCGCAGCGAGACTGCCGTTGCCACCGCCGGCACCGGGGTGCGGGTCAAGCTCGCGCGGCGGCCGGATGGTGCGCTGAGCGCCAAAGCCGAGAGCGAGGATCTGCGTCCGGGCGGCGCGCACGGCGGGCGCGAGAGCCTGCGCCGCGACAGCGAAGCCGCTGCGCTGGCGCAGGCCACCAATGCGCTGGCGCAGGAGAGCAAACATGGAAAATGACGCGGTGACGGAAAAACTGCATGAACTCCAGGCGCTGCTGGGCGGCATCGGTGCGGGGCGCGATGTCGGCGTGGCGCTCTCCGGCGGCGTGGACAGTCTCACGCTGGCGGCGAATGTGCATGCCGTCCTGGGGCGCGGGGCGACCATGTATCACGCCCAGTCGCCGGCGGTGCCGCCCGAGGCGACGGCGCGGGTGAGGGATCTGGCCGCCGCGCGCGGCTGGCGCCTGGAGGTGTTCGACGCGGGCGAGTTCGGGCGTGCCGAGTATCTCGCGAATCCGCTCGACCGCTGTTTCTACTGCAAGACCAGCCTCTACGGATCGATACGCGCGCGCAGCAGCGCGCAACTCGTGTCGGGCACCAACCTCGACGATCTGGGCGAGTTCCGCCCGGGTCTGCGCGCGGCCGACGAGCACGATGTGCGCCACCCGTTCGTCGAAATCGGCGCGAGCAAGGATATGGTGCGCGCCATGGCGCGCGCGCTGGGCCTGGGCGATGTGGCCGAATTGCCCGCTGCGCCTTGTCTTGCGAGCCGCGTCGAGACCGGGATCGCGATCGACGCCGCGACGCTGGCCCTGGTGCATGCGAGCGAGCGCCTGGTCGGCGCCGCGGTGGCGGCGCGCACGGTGCGTTGCCGCGTGCGCGCCTCGGGCGTGGTGCTGGAGCTGGACGCCGCCTCCCTGGAAGGCCTGGAGCCGCAACGGCGCGCCGAGCTTGCGGCCGAGGTCAGCGGCATTTTCGCCGGCGCCGGACTGGAACGCAGCGTGAGTTTCGCGCCCTATCGCAACGGCAGCGCTTTCGTGGCCCGCACATGAGCGTTCCCGAGGTGACACCCGATATAGGCCGCGGCGAACGCGTCGGCCTGGACGAGGCGATATTCTGCTCCGGCAAGAGCGCAAGCCAGATCGAATCCATCCTGAACGATGCGCGCGCACGCGGCGCGGGCCTGCTGCTGACGCGGCTCTCCGCCGAACAGTTGCAGGCATTTTCCGCAGATATCCGCGCGGCGCTGGATTACGATCCGCTGTCGCGCAGCGCTTTTTTCGGTGCGGCGTACGCGGGCGCCGGCAAGCGCGACCCTCGGGTCGCCATCCTTTCCGCCGGCACGTCCGATGTAGCCGCAGCGCGCGAGGCGCAGCGCACGCTCGCCTGGTACGGGGAGCCCAGCGCCGAATTTCATGACGTCGGCGTGGCCGGCTTGTGGCGCCTGACCGAGCGGCTGGAGGAAATCCGCCGCTACCCGGTGTTGATCGTGGCGGCCGGCATGGATGCGGCGCTGCTGAGCGTGGTGGGCGGCCTGGTGCGCGGCTGCGTCATCGGATTGCCGACTTCGGTGGGCTACGGTGTGGCCAGCGGCGGGCGCACCGCGCTCGACGCAATGCTCGCCAGCTGCGCGCCAGGCCTGGCGGTGGTCAACATCGACAACGGCTATGGCGCCGCCTGCATTGCGCTGCGCATGCTCCGCGCATTTGCGCCGGCGGCCTGAGTCGCAGACGATAATACAGTGGGCTTGCGCGCTGCGCGCGCCAACCATGTTTTCTGAACGGATGAAAAGCGTGTCCGTTCAGAAAACACGGTTATGGTTAACACCGAACAAGGTGTGGTGTTTATCCAAGATCGTCACGCTGCAGCGACTGCGGGTGCGATTGAGATTGTCACGCATAGTGGCCTGAGCAAAGGAGTAGCGCCATGCACATCGACCTGAGATACGGAAGAGGCACCCACCGGCTCGAGCTGGACCCGGCCTGGGACGTCACCGTGATCCGCAAGCCGGAGATGCCGCTGCTCGCCGATCCGGCAGGCGCGGTGCGCGCCGCGCTGGCCGCACCGGTGGGCGCACGGCCACTGGCCGAAGCCGCGTGCGGCGCGAAAACGGCCTGCATCCTGGTGTGCGACATCACGCGGCCCGTGCCCAATGGCCTGTTCCTGCCGCTGCTGGTGCGCACCCTGATGGAGGCGGGCGTGCCTGCGGCTGGCATCACGATCCTGGTCGCCACCGGCCTGCACCGGCCGAACGAAGGCGACGAACTGGCCGAACTCATCGGCGATCCCTGGGTGATGCGGACGGTGAAGGTGCAGAACCATTTCGCGCGCAACGACGCCGATCACGTCGATCTGGGCGCGACCTCGCGCGGCACGCCGGTGAAGCTGGACCGGCGCTTCGTCGAGGCCGACGTGCGCATCGCCACCGGCCTGGTCGAACCCCACTTCATGGCGGGCTATTCGGGCGGGCGCAAGGTGATCGCCCCGGGGGTGGCGCACAAGGACACCATCACCACCTTTCACAGCGAGCGCTTCATGTCGCATCCGCGCGCCGCCAATTGCGTGCTGGAGGGCAACCCGTTGCACGAGGAACAGCTCGAAATCATGGGCAAGCTGGGCCCCGCGCTGGTGCTGAACACCGTCATCGACGAGCATCGCAATCTGTCGTTCGTGAATTTCGGCGAGGTGGTGCAAAGCCATTTGCTGGCGGTGGACTTCATCCGCCGCTACGCCGTGGTGCCGGTCGATCGCCGGTTTTCCACCGTCGTCACCAGCGCCGCCGGCTACCCGCTGGACAAGACCTATTACCAGACGGTCAAGGGCATGGTGGCGCCGATCGACATCCTCGCGCCCGGCGGCGACCTGCTGATCGTGTCGGAGTGCGCCGAAGGCATGGGCTCGCCGGAATACGTGGCGGCGCAGCGGCGGCTGCTCGGGCTCGGACCCGAGGGTTTCATGGCCGATATCGGCGCCAAGCGCTTTGCCGACATCGACGAATGGCAGACGCAGATGCAGTTGAAACCGATGCGCGTGGGCTCGGTGCATCTGTACAGCCAGGGCCTCGATGCGGCAGCGGTGCGTCTCACCGGCGTGCACAAAATGGACTCGGTGCCCGAGGCGATACGCGCCAGCGTGGAGCGCAGCGGAGATGCGCACATTGCGGTGATTCCGGAGGGGCCTTATGTGGTGCCGGAGTATCGTCCAGCGGGGTAATTGGCCGCGCTGATTGCGTGGATGGCAGAGCGCTACGGCCGGCGCGCGTGTTTCGGTTTGTCGCTGGACCTGGACGGGGCAACGGCCCGACGCCCAGGCGCGGCGCGGTTCTTCGGCTGCCGGCTGTCCGAGCGCTGCAGGATTTTTCCGGTGCCTGCAGGCTGAAACGAGGGTATCAGGTGTTTCTTGCCGTTGCCGATCAGATCGGCGCGGCCCATGCGCTGTAACGCCTCGCGTAACAGCGGCCAGTTGTCCGGATCGTGGTAGCGCAGGAAAGCCTTGTGCAGCCGCCGCTGGCGGCCGCCCCGGACCACGCTCACCTCTTCGGAGGTGGCCGACACCTTGTGCAGCGGATTCTTGCCGGTGCGGTACATGGTCGTCGCCAGCGCCAGCGGCGTCGGCAGGAAAGTCTGCACCTGGTCGAGGCGAAAGCCGTTGTGCTTGAGCCAGAGCGCGAGCGCCAGCATGTCCTCGTCGGTGGTGCCCGGATGCGCGGCGATGAAGTAGGGGATCAGGTACTGCTCCTTGCCCGCTTCGCGCGAAAACTTGTCGAACAGCGCCTTGAACTTGTCGTAGTTGCCCATGTCGGGCTTCATCATTTTCGACAGCGGCCCTTCCTCGGTATGCTCGGGCGCGATCTTCAGATAGCCGCCGACGTGGTGGGTCGCGAGTTCTTTCACGTATTCGGGCGAGCGCACAGCGAGGTCGTACCTCAGTCCCGACGCGACCACCACTTTCTTGATGCCGGGCAGGGCGCGCACCTTGCGGTACAGGTTGATCAGCGGCGCGTGGTCGGTGTTGAGGTTTTCGCAGATGCCGGGATAGACGCAGGAGAGCCGCCGGCAGGAAGACTCGATGGCGGGATCCTTGCACGCCATGCGGTACATGTTGGCGGTCGGCCCGCCGATGTCCGAGATGACGCCGGTGAAGCCGGGTGTCTTGTCGCGGATCTCGCCGATCTCGTGCAGGATCGATTCCTCCGAGCGGCTCTGGATGATGCGCCCCTCGTGCTCGGTGATGGAGCAGAAGGTGCAGCCGCCGAAACAGCCGCGCATGATGTTCACCGAGAAGCGGATCATTTCCCAGGCCGGGATTTTCGCCTCGCCGTAGGCCGGGTGCGGCGCGCGCGCGTAGGGCAGGCCGTAGACGTGATCCATTTCCGGAGTCGTGAGCGGCAGCGGCGGCGGGTTGAGCCAGACATCGCGCTCGCCGTGCTGTTGCACCAGCGCGCGCGCATTGCCCGGATTCGATTCGAGGTGAAAGGTGCGCGAGGCGTGGGCGTCGAGCACCGGATCCTGTTTCACCTGTTCGTAGGAGGGGAGGCGGATCACGGTCTGGGCGCGTTCGAGTTTCTTCGCCGCGAGGCGTTCCTCGCGGCTGTGGAAATGAATTGTCTGCGTCGCCGCCCTCACCCCCACCTCTCCGGGTGGTCCCGCCCTTCGGGCTCCCACCGGCCCCTCTCCCGCAGGCGGGAGAGGGGAGTGAACAGTGTCCCCGCTCGCTGCGCGAGCGGGGACAGAAGTTACGTGGGCATAGGGATCCGGCCTGGCGTGGATCGCGCCCGGCGTATCGACCGTGGTCGAATCGGCTTCGGTCCAGCCCTCGGGCCGCCAGCCGTGCGGCACCATGAAAGAGCTGCCGCGCAGGTCGCGGATGGCCTTGATGTTCTCGCCCTTCGCCAGACGGTGCGCGAGTTCGACCAGCGCGCGTTCGGCATTCCCAAACAGCAGCAGGTCGGCTTTCGAATCCGGCAGGATGGAGCGCCGCATGGTGTCCGACCAGTAATCGTAATGCGCGATGCGGCGCAGGCTCGCCTCGATGCTGCCGATTACCAGCGCCGCGTCCGGGTAAGCCTCGCGGCAGCGCTGCGAGTAGACGATTACCGCGTGGTCCGGGCGCTTGTCCGGCGCCGCGTGCGGCGTGTAGGCGTCGGTGGAGCGGATGCGCTTGTCGGCGGTATAGCGGTTGACCATCGAATCCATGTTGCCGGCGGTGACGCCGAAAAACAGATTCGGTTTGCCCAGCCGCTTGAAGTCTGCCGCCGAGTGCCAGTCGGGCTGGCTGATGATGCCGACGCGGAAGCCCTGCGCTTCGAGCAGGCGGCCCACCAGCGCCATGCCGAAGCTCGGATGGTCGATGTAGGCGTCGCCGGTGACGATGATGATGTCGCAGGAATCCCAGCCGAGCGTGCGCATTTCATCGCGCGACATCGGCAGGAAAGGGGCGATGCCGAAACGCTGCGCCCAGTGCTTGCGATAGGAAAAAATCGGTTTGATCTGGGCGCCCACGGGGTTCAACTCAAGCACGCCAGCCGCGCAGGCGCCGCATCAGCGCGTTGGTGGACGCGTCCATCCCGGCCGCCGCCGCGGCGGTGTCCGCTTGCGCCAGGGTGCGCGCGATCTCTTTCCCGAGTTCCACGCCCCACTGGTCGAAGCTGTTGATGTTCCAGATGATGCCCTGCACGAACACCTTGTGCTCGTAGAGCGCGAGCAGCTGTCCCATGGTGTGCGGATCCAGCGTCTTGAACATGATGGTCGAAGACGGCCGGTTGCCGTCGAAGCGCCGCTGCGGCAGGCTTGCGTCCCGGCCCGCCATCAGGGCCGCCGCCTGCGCCAGGGCGTTCTCCGCGGCTGCGGCCGTGGTCGCGGCAGGCACCAGGAAATCGCAGGGCACCAGTTGCGTGCCCTGGTGCAGCAACTGGTGGAAGGCGTGCTGGCTGTTGGTGCCCACCGAACCCCAGATCACCGGCGCCGTGGCGTAATCCACGCGCTCCCCGTCGCGATCGACGGACTTGCCGTTGGATTCCATTTCCAGTTGCTGCAGATAGGCCGGCAGCTCGCGCAAGCACTCCGCGTAGGGCAGCACGGCGTGCGTCGCGGCGCCGAAGAAATTGGCGTACCAGACCCCCAGCAGCGCCAGCAGCACCGGCATGTTGGCGGCGAGCGGCGCCGAGAGGAAATGCTGGTCCATCGCGCGCGCGCCTGCGAGCAATTGCTCGAAGCGGTCCATGCCGATGGCGATGGCCACCGGCAGTCCCACCGTGGACCAGACCGAATAGCGCCCGCCCACCCAGTCCCACAGCGGAAAGCACATCCCGGGCGCAATGCCGAATTCGCCCGCGGCCTTGACGTTGGCGGTGGCGGCGGCGAAATGCCGTTTCACCGCGGCTTCGTTTTTCAGCCCTTCCAATAGCCATGACCGGGCCAGTCTTGCGTTGCCCAGCGTTTCGCCTGTGGTGAAGGTCTTGGAAGCGACGATGAACAGGGTGGTTTCCGGCTGCGCCTGCGCGAGCACGCGCGCGAGGTCGTCCGGATCCGCGTTGGCGACGAAGTGCACCGCCTGCGGCGCGTCCGCGTGGCGCCACAGCGCCTGGGTGAGCATGCGCGGTCCGAGGTCGGAGCCGCCGATGCCGATGTTGATCACCGTGCGCATGGGCTTGCCGGTGTGGCCGAGCAGACGCCCCTCGCGCACGGCGTCGCTGAAGGCGCGCATGCCTGCCTTCGCTTTTCGCACCATGGGCATAACGTCTGGCATCACGTCGCCGCCTGCGGGAAAGGCGTCCTGGTCTGCGCGCAGCGCCACATGCAGCACGGCGCGGTCTTCGCTCGCGTTGATGTGTTCGCCCGCGAACATGCGCGCGCGCCAGCCTTCGACATCCGCCTGCCGCGCCAGGTCGACGAGCAGCGCGAGCGTGGCGGCGGTCGCGCGGTGCTTGGAGTAATCGAGCAGCAGCGACCCGGCTTCGAGGGAGAATTCCCGCGCGCGCTCAGGCGAGCGCGCGAACAGGTCGCGTATCTGCAGGCTGGCGATTTCAGCCTGGTGCGCCTGCAGCGCTTTCCATGCCGGGCTGTGCGTCAACTTGCTCTTGGTCGGCTTGCTCATGATGTCTATTTCTCTTTCACATAGAGCCGCAATTTCTCGGTGCGGTCGCCGGAGCGGTTGCCTTCCCAGCGCTTTTTCCAGGATGCGCCCGGGCTGGTTTCGGGACGCCGGGCATTTTCCTGCACCAGCAGCAGGGCGCAGGCGCTGCGACTGCGGGTCTCGGCGCGTTCGGTGACGATGCCCGCATGGTAGTCCAGGGCCGCGCGCTGCGCTTCGCCCAAGCCGCGGCTCGCAATGCAACCCGGATGCTTCGGCAGGCTGGCCTGCAGCGACCGCGCCACCGGGCGGTAGCTTTTGCCGTGATCGATCCAGGGCAGCCACAGCAGCATCGCCAGCGACCAGAACAGGCCCAGGCCGGCGGCCCAATAGGTGATGCAGCGCTGCGTCGTATTCTCGCTGCGCAGGATCAGCGCGATCCAGGCGAGCGTGATCACCGCGGCGGCGGCGAGCGGCAGCCAGGCGAAGTGCGCGACGAAGCCGGGTTCGAGGCGCGCCGCGTTGGCGGCGATGCGCGGCGGAAAGCCGGTCTGCAGCGCCAGATAGCCCAGCCAGATGAGGCCGCCGAGCAGGCTGAAAGTCATGGCGCCGAACCAGGCCAGCGCATTGGCCGCGCCGCGGCGCAGGTCCTTCAGCACCTGCGCCGCGAGCAGGGCCAGCGGCAGCAGCAGCGGCAGCAGCGGCAACTCGCCCGCGGCGCGCCTGAGTACGATCAAGATCAGCCCGGCGATCAGGGCTAACAGCGGCAGCACCATCGCGGCGGCATTGGGTTTGCGCCGGTACAGCCACAGCGCCCACAGCGCGATCGGCCATGCCGGCCAGGCGAACCAGGCGAGCGTGCCCAGCGACTGCGCGGCGACCGCCAGCCTGGGCGCATGGGCGAGGGCAGCCAGGTCGTTCCAGTGCAGCCATGCGGCAAACAGTTCGGGCGAGCGCGCATACAGCAGCGCCGGCCACAGCGCGAGCCAGGGCGCAAAGATCAGAGCGGCGAGCGCCAGGGCGAGGCCGGCACTGCGGCTGCGCCAATCCGGCACGAATAGGGGCGTCGCGAGCAGGGCGACGATGAAGGGCAGGACTTGCAGTAATCCGGTGGCGAGAAATGCGGCGCCCAGGCCGCAACCCAGGGCGACGCCGGCGGCATAGGGCTTCTTCTCGACCAGCGCCGCGCCGTAGTAGGCGCAGGCGAGGCCGGCGAGCAGGGCGGTCTCGCTGATGGCTTCGTGCGCGTGCACCAAGAGGCCGGTGCAGCCCAGGAACAGAAGCATGACGCCGTCGCCGCGGTGGAATCTATCGCCGCCGCCGCTGTCGTCGCCGCGCCGGTCTTTATCGCTGAATCTGCGTCCGGCCAGACGCAGGAACGCGAGCGCCAGGGCAATGCAGACGCCGCCGGCCAGACGCGCCGCATCGTGCTGGGCGATCAGCCCCCCCAGCAACCTGGCGAACCCCGCCGCGATCCAGTAGAACAGCGGGCCATCCTCGGTGTAGTGCTCGCCCGCGAGCCGCGGCAGCAGCCAGTCGCCGTGGCTGGCGAATTGGTGCGCGATGCCGATGCCGATGGCGTCGTCGTTTTTCCAGGGATCGTGGCCTATGAGCCCGGGCAACAGCCAGACCGCGACCAGAATCAGCAAAGGCAGGCGCGCCAGCGGCAGGGTGATGCGCGCACCGGCCATTATTCGACCGCCTCGAGTGCCTGGTCCGGTAGGGGTCCGCCGCGGGGATTCATGTGTTTATTTTACTCGGCAGAAAAATAAAAAAGGCAGCCGAAGCTGCCTTTTTCGGGGAGTGGCGACGCTCAGGCAGTCTTTTCGGCTGCCGCCGCGGGCTTCTTCGCATATTTCTGGCGGAACTTCTCCACGCGGCCGGCAGTGTCGACGATTTTCTGCTTGCCGGTGTAGAAGGGATGGCAATTGGAGCACACCTCGACGTGCAGCGCTTTGCTCATGGTCGAGTGGGTCTTCCAGGTGGCACCGCAGCTGCAGGTGACCTGAATTTCGTGATAGTCGGGATGAATGTCTGTTTTCATGGTTTTTTCCTAAGGCGCAGTCCGGGAATAGGAGCCGCGAAAGGCGGCAATTATCCCAGAAATCAGGGTGCTGAGCAAGTTTTATCCCGGTAGTGCGAGCTCCGCCTGTACACTGGCGCGGACGGCGGCCCGTCCGCGCGGATTGCCGATTGCTTGCGGATGAAAAGCCATCCGCAAGCAATCGGCAATCTTGTATAAAAGCCACCCCAAACCGCCCTTGCTTTTATCCATAACCGTGTTTTCTGCACGGATGCGCTTCTTATCCGTGCAGAAAACAGGGTTGGCGCGCGGAGCGCGCAATGGTCGTGCATCAACAACGCTTAATCTATCCGGGTAGATCGAACTGCGGTGGCGATCTTGTATAAAACCACGCGTTCTAACCGCGCCGCATTGAATCAAAGAAATCCGCGTTGTTCTTGGTGGCCCGGATTTTGTCCACCAGAAACTCCGCCGCTTCGAGGTCGTCCATCGGGTACAAGAGCTTTCTCAGCACCCACACCTTGGACAGCACTTCCTTCGCGATCAGCAGTTCCTCGCGGCGCGTGCCCGAGCGGTTGACGTTGATCGCCGGGAAGATGCGTTTTTCGTACATGCGCCGGTCAAGATGGATTTCCATGTTGCCGGTGCCCTTGAATTCCTCGTAGATCACGTCGTCCATGCGGCTGCCGGTGTCGATCAGCGCGGTGGCGAGGATGGTGAGCGAGCCGCCTTCTTCCACATTGCGCGCGGCGCCGAAAAAGCGCTTCGGCCGCTGCAGCGCGTTGGCGTCGACGCCGCCGGTGAGCACTTTGCCCGAAGCGGGCACCACGGTGTTGTAGGCGCGCGCGAGCCGCGTAATCGAGTCGAGCAGGATGACCACGTCTTTCTTGTGCTCGACCAGGCGTTTCGCCTTCTCGATCACCATCTCGGCGACCTGCACGTGGCGCGTGGCCGGTTCGTCGAAGGTGGAGGCGACCACTTCGCCGCGCACGGTGCGCGTCATTTCGGTCACTTCCTCCGGGCGCTCGTCGATCAGCAGCACGATCAGCACCACGTCGGGATGGTTGGCGATGATGGCATGCGCCATGTGCTGCATCAGCACCGTCTTGCCGGCCTTGGGCGGCGACACGATCAGCCCGCGCTGGCCCTTGCCGATGGGCGCGATGATGTCGATGATGCGGCCGGTCATGTTCTCTTCGGCCTTGATGTCGCGCTCGAGCTTGAACACCTCGTCCGGGTGCAGCGGCGTCAGGTTCTCGAACAGGATCTTGTTCTTGGAGTTCTCCGGCAGGTCGCCGTTGACCTTGTCCACCTTGACCAGCGCGAAATAGCGCTCGCCGTCCTTGGGGGTGCGGATCTCGCCCTCGATGGTGTCGCCGGTATGCAGGTTGAAGCGGCGGATCTGGGAGGGGGAGACGTAGATGTCGTCGGTCGAGGCGAGGTAGGAGGTGTCGGGCGAGCGCAGGAAGCCGAAGCCGTCTGGCAGCACTTCCAGCGTGCCGTCGCCGAATATCGATTCGCCTTTTTTCGCGCGGTTTTTCAGCAGCGCGAAAATCAGCTCCTGTTTGCGCAGGCGGTTGGCACCTTCGATTTCATGTCCCACCGCCATTTCGACCAGCTCGGTGACGTGCAGGGTTTTAAGCTCGGATAATTGCATGCGGAAAACGCTCGTGGAGAACGAAAAAAATCATGTGGAACGAAAAGGCAAAAGAGGCCTTGGGAGCTGCTACAGGGAGGATCTGGCGTCCGGAACCGGCTGGGGTGATTACGATATGCGGGGATCTCTCCCCTCATGCTCCCCTACGTCAGTGGCCGTTCCGGTGATTCTGAAACGGCCTCTGAGAAAATCCGCCGGTGACGCTTCAGGGAGAAGGATAGAGGGTCTAGATGTTGCTGTCAAGGAATGCCGTGAGCTGGGATTTCGACAGGGCGCCGACCTTGGTCGCCTCGATATTGCCGTTCTTGAACAGCATCAGCGTCGG
>Ga0334722_10005331_pt1 | contig 13023 bp, 6 predicted proteins | sample C3_bottom_MG_FD_207210 | JGI IMG/M metagenome (GOLD analysis project Ga0334722, IMG submission 207210) | Sediment microbial communities from Yellowstone Lake, YNP, Wyoming, USA - C3_bottom | ecosystem: Environmental > Aquatic > Freshwater > Lake > Sediment | place: USA: Wyoming | collected...
TTTTCAAATCTTTTCAGGAAGGGCGGAAAACATTCCTGATTAAGACGAAGATACTTTTCGGTAATCTTGAAGCCCATCAGGTTTTTGTTTTAGCTGAGAGCTAAAAACAAAAGCTATTTTTATTTACCGCCTGACCGGGAAAAAGGAAATATAATTTGCGTCCTCATTTTTCCGTCCTCATTTTTTCCCATCGCCATATTTTCTCTTGCCTCGGCCTCCAATTTGTTACGAAAAAAATGGAAATATAGAATATGTCCCCATTTTTAGAGCCAGCTGGTCAAAAGGCGGAGCTGCTGGCCGTTGAGCTCTTCCTGCATTTTGATGGTATAGCTTCGGCGGCCACTCGCCTCCTTTTTTATTTCCAGCTTCAAGCCTGCGTAGCCCAGGTATTTATCGTAATCAATGGGTTCGGTGGTGTAGACATAGTTAAAAAACTCCGACAGGTCAGCCCCAGCCACTTCTTCACACACCTCTCTGAATTCTTCATCTGTAAAACCCCGCCTCTGCTCCTTATAAAATTTCTGGTACAGCTCTCTCATAACATCATCCAGACACCTGCGCCCACCCGTCTCTTGCCTTATCTTCAAATCAAGCAGCATGGTCAGAATGGCACCCAGGTCATAATAGGAAATTGTTCTGTCGCTCCCGAAAAATGGCTCTTCCCAGGTGTTATAGCTGGCCTGGGCCACGCTTTCCACCTTCCGGCCAGATGAGTTTTCCACTTTCTCTATAAGGCGGCTAAAGTTGCTCAACACCTCTTCCCGGCTCATAAACCCGGCCCGCCGCAGGATGAGGTACTCATAATAAACCGTGCCTCCTTCAGAGAACCACAGCATGTTGGTTCGGTTTTCTTTCTCATAATCAAACGGTCCAAGGGCCACCGGCCTGATGGCCTTGACGTTGTAAAGATGGAAAAACTCGTGGGCGATAAAACTCAGCCAGCTCTGAAACTCCTGGCGGTTGCTGCTGCTAGGGATTCTGGTGAAAACGGCCATGGAATTCCGATGTTCCAGACCGCCCCTGCCTGGCCCCATCAGGAGAAAAACATAGCGCCGGTAAGGAACCTCTCCCACAACACTTGTAGCCGCCATCACCAGGCGTTTTAAAGCAGAGATAACTTCGTCCCGGTTAAAGTTGCCCGGGTCTTCTATGGCCACTTCGTATGGAATGTCATTAATACCAAACTTCAAAACTTCCTGGTTTCCAACATAAATCGGGCTATCATAAAGGACATCAAAACTTTCGGCATAAAAAGAATTTTCTTCACCCATGACCGGTTCAAGCCCCGTAGAGATGCGACTGAACCCGGCATAGGGCTTTACCATCACCTTTACCGGATAGTCCAGTTTCCCAGGGACAAACATAAAAACACTGGTCGGCGAGAGGTAAGCTCTTTTTTCTGTTAGCTGGCTTTCTGCCACTCCCTGCCCTTTAGCCATCACCTCATAGGTTATTTCCACAGAGGTGGCTCCACCCGGCTTGATTCTCCAGGTGTGGTCATCCGCCTTTTCCCAGGGAAGCTGTTTCCCGCTGCTATCTGCGGCTTTAAAATTGGTTACGTTTCTGGCAAAGTTTAAAATCCGGTAATAGCCAGGAGCCCAGGCCGGCATTTTAAGCTCAAAAACGTCTGAGTCTATTCCTTTATACTGCAAAGCTACCTGCAACCGACCTGAGGCCGGCTCTTCCAGGGAAACGGTGAAGGAAAAAGTTGGAAGGAGTGAATCCTCGGCCTTAGCTGGTTGCTGGAGCTGTGGTGAGTTGAGCTGGCAGCTGGCCACCAGGGCTACGAAAACCAGAGCCAGTATGCTCAGCCGAAATTCAAACAGCTTTTTCCCTTTGTTTTTCTGTGCCATTCTGGTGAGTCCTCCATAGATACTTTCTAACATCACTTTTATCTAAAAACTTCTGGTTATCCTTTACCAGGCCTCCACCAATACCCGGACTCTAACTTCAGAGCTTAAACCAGGGCTTTCTCTTTTACAATCTAATCTAAATAATTGGGGTTTGAGTATTGTGTCCCGCGCTTTCCCCCGTTTTATAGAAGGTCCCAGTCAATTTTCACGCGGCGCAAAGCATAGCCCACTTCCCGGATATAATCTCCGTAGCCCGTCATCCAGTGAAAACCAGGCATCCGCCGCGCCAGCAGTTCACTGTCTTTGCTAAAGCTCACCTCAATCTGCGAACGGCAGATAGGAAGGAAGGGCACTTCTTCAATCCTTCCGCTCAAGCCCACCCAGCGTTTGGCAGCAAAATCAGGAATTATGTTGGTCACCATCTGGCCCTTACGGAACTCAACTTTTGGCGCCGCTCCATAATCCGACTCAAAATGAGTTAGAATCCGCGCTGGCTCCAGCGTCTTGCCGTCCATTTTTCTGGGTGCCGTGCAATGAGCTAAAGTGATTATCCCTTCATGTGGATAAGTCGGGTCGTTCATGAACACAGGCTGTCCGGAAATGTTGTGGAGCAAAACACCTGCCGGGATAACCACAAAATCCGATTCGCAAAAAGCCATATAACCAGCATCATTCAGCAGGCTCAGCGTCAGACAGGCTGAAGTCTCGGCCAGAGGCATGATGGTTCCCATACAACCGTTGATGGTTATCGCCCGGCAGCCAACCTTCTTCATCAGCGCCAGGAAAACATCTTCCAGCAAGAAGGCGTTCTGGACAAAGCTTAATTCTGTTTCCAGTTTTGTGCCTGAAATTTTCAGGTATTCGCTGGCCCTTTGCCTGGCTTTTTTTACGGCCGCCGGGTCATTTTTAGCTTCTTTTATAATCCGACCCAGTTCGTCATAAGAAACGGTGATAATTTCAAACTTCCATTTATCCTCAACCAGCTTCGGCACCACACCCTGCGGCTGGGACCAGGCATCCGGCCCGCCCACAGCGATGATTTTTGTTCCCATGGTGTTTTTCCAGCCGCCGAGCGACCGCAGTCGCCACAGCAGCTCTTCCTGGTTATCTATGACCACATCGCTGTCGTCAACCCGCTCCAAAGCCAGATGGTCGGTATGCTGCCTTAAATAGCGGGGGCTGATGATTTCATACCACAGATATACCGGCCCCGACCTGTGCCGGCAGAAAAAGATCAGTTCCTTTCCGGTCTCTTCCAGCTTCTTAAACCTGTCCAGCCAGCCGCCAGCGGCATAGACGATGATGACATCGGCTGCGGCCAGTTCCTCTTTTAGCCTGTCTATTTCAGCTGAACTTTTGGCCCCCGAAACTGGCAAAAACTCCAGCGGGAAATCAGCCTTCTTTTTCAAAGCAGAAAGCTCACCCCGGATTCTGGCCATTTCTTCTTCCGCCTCGGCCTGCGTTTGAATGCCACCCCAGGCTCGCCAGCTCGTCTGATAAGCACGGGTCGGTGTTTCGTAAAGAAGGACTGGTTTTACTCTAAGCGGGGTTCTAAACTCAGCCAGTGGTTCTTCAGCAAAAGCAGGCACACCGGCAGAAAGGCTCTTCCAGGAAACATTTTTTAAACCCAGGGTTCCCAGCGTGGTGTACCCAACTCCTTTTAAAAAGCTCCGGCGGGAAAGCGCACTTTTTGCACCAAAGCTAAAGCCGCCCTGCGGGCAGCACCAGGCCTGACCACCAGAACTATCATGCTCATGATGTTTACTCATGGCAGTTTCTCCTTTCCGCTTTTAATTTCACTTACTTTTTAATCAAAAAATCAGCCTAAAATCAAATGATTTTTTCTCAGACTAACAAACAAAAATCCCAAAAAAAAGAGCAGAGGAGAATGAGGCCAAAACCTCCGCATTTTTCTTTTGACTTGAATTTATCAAATTTGTAAGATATTTCCTTCCTGGTGTTGAGCGTGAATTTCGTTTGAAATTTAAATTTGCCAGCTGTTAGTTTAGGTTAATAATGTTAACGATAACACATACCGAGCCGGCCGCTGCTCTGAAGGCCCTTTTTTCCCTGTTCAAACAAAGCCGGCCTGCCCAGTCCCTCAGAAAACGGGCTGCCCTGCCACCGCACCAAAAATCCAACGGGCCAGTCCTTTCCGCTGGGCGCTTAAAGGCCATAGAATTAATCTCATTTTCTTTTTCTTCTTTGTATTTTTCTCTCACCTTTGATAAAAACAAGCTAACGTCAGTAAGGAGGTTACATCATGATGCTCACGGCAATTGATTGGCTGGTAATAGCTGGCTATTTTGCTCTCATCCTGGGTATCGCCTGGTGGACAATCAAAAAACACAAAAACAAAACTACGGACCAGTATTTTCTGGCCGGACGTCATCTTGGCTGGTTCATCGTCGGAGCCTCAATCTTTGCTTCCAACATAGGCTCAGAACACCTGGTCGGCCTGGCTGGCTCTGGAGCCACCGATGGTGTGGCCATGGCTCATTATGAGCTCCACGCCTGGTGTTTGCTGGTTCTGGGCTGGGTCATGGTCCCCTTTTACATGCGCTCGCGGGTTTTTACCATGCCCGAATTTCTGGAACGTCGTTTTTCACCTAAAGCCCGCACTGTTCTTTCCGCCATTTCATTGGTAGCTTATGTTCTAACCAAAATTGCCGTGGGAATTTTTGCCGGTGGAATAGTTTTTTCTGTGCTTTTGCCTGAAGTGCACTGGTTTGGTCTTGATAGTTTCTGGGTTGGTTCTATTATGGTTATCATCATCACCGGTCTTTACACCATCGTTGGCGGAATGAGTGCGGTGGCTTACACGGAAGCCATTCAGACCATCGTTCTCATCATCGGTTCCGCTCTGGTCACCATTTTTGGTCTTAAAGCCATTGGTGGCTGGTCAGAATTACGCTCCATCGTTGGTTCGGAAATGTTTAATCTCTGGAAGCCCTTAATCCCCCATGGTGTAGCTTCTACCTGGGCTCCGGTCAAGGAAGCCGGCCGGATGGCCTGGTATTTCAACGATAATTATCCCTGGCTGGGCATGCTCTTCTGCGCCCCCATCATCGGACTCTGGTACTGGTGCACTGACCAGTACATCGTCCAGAGAGCGCTAGCGGCGAAAAACGAAACCGAGGCCCGCCGCGGCTCTATCGCCGCTTCTTATTTCAAGCTTTTGCCCGTTTTTATTTTCATCATTCCTGGAATTATCTGCTACGGGCTGGCTCTGAGCGGCAAAATACCGGTCCTGCAGCAGCAGCTCATTGGACCTAATGGCCAGATTATAAGAGACCAGGCTCAGCGGGCCTTTCCGCTGATGGTAGCTCATGTCCTGCCGGTTGGTGTGCGGGGAATAGTGGTCGCTGGCCTGCTGGCCGCCCTGATGAGTTCTCTGGCTGGTGTTTTCAACGCTTCTTCTACACTCTTTACCATTGATTTTTATTCCCGGATTAAGAAAAATATCTCCCAGGAAAAACTGGTCAAGGTCGGTCGTATAGCCACCACTACGATGGTGCTAATCGGCCTGGCCTGGATACCGGTTATACGCGGCGGCAAGGGACTTTATGATTACCTGCAGGGCGTTCAGGCTTACCTGGCACCACCGATTTTTGTGGTCTTTTTTGCCGGTATCATGAACAAGAGGCTGAACGCCAAAGGCTGTCTGGCTGCTCTTTACACTGGCTTTGCCCTCGGTCTGTTGCGGCTGGCCATTGATACACCGGTTAAGCTCATCCCCAATTTTAAATATCCTCAGGGCTCAATCCTCTGGATCATAAACAACATTTACTTCCAGTACTACAGCCTGTTCATTTTCCTGGTTTCCATAGCTGTGATGTATGCGGTAAGCTACAGCAGCGAAAAGCCGGATGAGCAAAAAATACTGGGGCTGACCTTCGGCACGGTAACTGAAGAGCAACGCCGGGCCACCAGAGCCAGCTGGGATGCCAGAGATGTGGTGGCTTCCATCATAGTCGTTCTTTTAATCATCGGCGCTTACCTGTACTTCACCGGCTGAGCCCCGGTCACTAATTAGCAGGAAATAAAAAATAAAATAAGATGGAAATTTAGGTCAGGATAAAGAGGTCCTGAATTAGAGTTTTTCCTTAGAGTAGTTAATGAGCTCACCTTCTCTGCGGCGAAAGTTTATTCAGTAAAAGTCATTAATTATCGCACAGATGCTTTCTAAACAGCTTTTGGTAGACAGCCGCGATAACGGTATAATAAAAACCGACTTTTAAAAAGTGAGCATAACTTAAAGCCGAACACAACCAGCAGGAATCACCAAAAAATATTGACTAATTGCCGCCATCTCGGATAAAAGATAACTTCAGATATTTTTTTGCCATTATAACGGAGGCGCCGATGAAAGGTAAAGCTTTCAACCTTAAATGGAGCGGATTTCTGGTTGTTATCCTGGTTTTACTCCCCCTCTTTATACTCCAGGCTCAGACAGCCAAGAAACCCATCAGCTATGATGTCTACGACACCTGGAAGTCAATCCAGGGTACTAAACTCAGCAGTGACGGCCGCTGGTTGATTTATTCCCTGGTCCCGGGCGAAGGAGACCCGGAGCTGGTGGTCCTGGACCTGCAGAGCGGACAGGAAAAACGCTATCCCCGCGGACAGTCGGCCGTTTTCACCAGCGATGATAAATTTGTGGTTTACACCATTGTTCCGCCCAAAGCCGAAGTGGACAAAGCCAAAAAAGAAAAGAAAAAACCGGAAGAACAGCCGAAAAACGGGCTTGGCATCATAAACCTTAAGACCGGTCAGCAGACCACCATAGACCGGGTAAAGAGCTTCAAGCTTCCTGAAGAATCAGGTAAATACCTCGCCTACCTCCTGGAACCACCGCTGGCCAAAGAGACTGACCAGGCCGGCAAGACGGAAGAGAAAAAAGAGGCGGAGAAAAAAGAACCTGAGGCCAAACCTGCCGCTAAAGCCGAAACTGAACAGAAAGTCACACCCAAAGCCGAAGAGAAAAAAGAAGAGAAAAAGCCGGAAAAGAAAAAAGAACCAGGCACCGAGCTGGTCATCAGAGAGCTTGAAACTGGAAAAACTATTTCAGTTCAAGAAGTTTCCGATTATACCTGGTCAAAAAACGGGCGCTACCTGGCTTATGCGGTTTCTTCCAAAAAACCAGAAAACGATGGCGCCTTTCTCCTTGAGCCGGATACTTCCCAGACAATTACTCTGCTTAAGGGCCAGGGACATTATTCCGGACTGGCTTTTGAGGAGAAAGGTCAGAAGTTAGCTTTTCTGAGCGACCGCGACAGCTACCAGGAAAAAGTTTCTCCTTATAAACTCTACTTCTGGCAGGAAAAGATGACTGGAGCAGTTGAAATTGCTGGACCTAAAACGCCGGCCCTGCCAGCGAAAAACGCTCCCAGTGAAAACCGCCCTCCTTTCTTCTCCAAGGACGGCAGTCTGCTTTTCTTCGGTTATGCTCCAGTCCCTGAGCCGGCCCCGGAAGATGCTCCGGAACCGGTTAAGGTAGACATCTGGAGCTGGACCGACGCTGAGCTCCAGCCCATGCAGAAAGTGCGAGCAGAGGAAGAGAAAAAGAAAAATTACCTGGCCGTCTGTCATCTGAACACCAAAGAGCGCCGGATAGTTGTCCTGGGCTCAGAAGAACTCCCGGAAATCCGGCTTTCGGATGATGGACAGAAAGCTCTGGGGGTTAATAATCGTCCTTACCGCCAGCTAATTTCCTGGGATAGAGATTACGCTGATTATTACCTGGTGGACATCAACAGCGGGAAAAAAACCAGGATTCTGGAGAAATTTCCAAACGCTGTCAGCTTCTCGCCCAACGCTAATTATCTAATTTTCTATGATGACTCAGTCAACGCCTGGTTCAGCTACCGGCTGGCAGATGGTAAAAAATTTGACCTGACTTCAAAACTGGGTGTTAATTTTTTCCGCGAGGATTGGGACACACCCAACGAGCCCCCGGCTTATGGCCTGGCCGGCTGGACAGAAAACGAGGCTTCCATCCTGCTTTACGACCGCTACGACCTCTGGGAAATCAAGCCTGACGGCAGTTCCGCCCGGATGTTAACCGGAAAATATGGCCGGGCAAACAACCTGGTTCTTCGCTATCAAAAGTTAGACCCGGAGGAAAAAGCCATTTCTCTGAAAAAGCCCCTGCTTCTTTCCGCTTTTAACGAAACGACCAAAGCTACTGGTTTCTACCGGCTGGACCCGGCTAAAAACGAACCACCCCGTAAACTTCTCTACCTGGATAAAATGCTCGGCAACCTGCAAAAAGCCAAAAAGGCGGAGACCTACGTTTTTACCATCCAGACTTTTGAAGAATTTCCTGACCTCTGGACCAGCGGCCCAGAATTCAACAACCTGAAAAAGGTCAGTCAGGCCAACCCCCAGCAGGCCGAATATCTCTGGGGTAAGGCTGAGCTTATTACCTACCTCAACGCTGACGGAAAAGAGCTTCAGGCTGTGCTCATCAAACCAGAAAACTTTGACCCTAACCAGAAATACCCCCTGATGGTTTACATCTACGAACGACTGAGCGACCAGCTCCACCGTTATTATGCCCCTGGACCAGGCACTAACATAAATTTCACCCGCTACGTGTCCAACGGCTACGTTATCCTGATGCCCGACATTATCTACGAGGTAGGCTACCCCGGTCTCAGTGCCCTGAAGTGTGTCGTACCGGCCGTGGAAAAGGTCATCGGCCTGGGCTTTGTTGACCCTAAAAGAATAGGCATCCAGGGCCACAGCTGGGGTGGTTACCAGATTACTTATCTGATTACCAGAACCAACATCTTTGCCGCCTGTGAAGCTGGGGCTGCGGTCTCCAACATGGTCAGCGCCTACGGCGGAATTCGCTGGGGCACAGGTATGTCACGAGCTTTTCAGTATGAAAAAACTCAAAGCCGCATCGGCAGCCCGCCCTGGGAAAGAGCCCTGCAATTCATAGAAAATTCGCCCATTTTCTGGGTGGAAAGGGTGCAGACGCCCTACCTGACCATTCACAATGATGAAGACGATGCCGTGCCGTGGTACCAGGGTATTGAATTTTTTACCGCTATGCGACGCCTGGGTAAACCAGCCTGGATGTTTGTCTTTAACGGCGAAAAACACGGCTTGCGGCAACGGGAAAACCAGAAGTACTGGACCATCCACCTGGATGAATTTTTTGACCACTACCTTAAAGGAACTCCTGAACCAGAATGGATGAAGAAAGGCGTAAGCTATTTGGAGCGCGGTAAAAGAGACGTTTCTGTCTACTACAAGCCAAAGGAAGAAAAACCCGACCGGCTTCAGAAATAAAACAACAAAAATAATAAAAAAATCAGGAAGGCTTGTTGTTAGAAGTTCCGGCTATTATTTTTATAGCCAAACAATCATAGACTACCCGACCTTTCTGGTAGACGGAAACTGACCTCTTCAACACTCGCCAGCCGCCGTTCTGGTAAAGGCCATCTTTTTCCAGTTTTTCAACTAAATCCGGAACCTTTTCCAGGTATTCAGCTAATGCCGGGTTCTGAGCCAGAATAACCGGCTTCAGGTCAGGACCAGCAATGATGCTGGCCGGTTCAATAATCAGGTTGCTGATTTCAGGCAGGGGCTGGACCAGAGTAGCCGGCTTGGTTATTAAATTTATCATACGCGCCCGAACGTCAGGGGCCGCCTCTTTCCGGGCAGACTCTATCATATCTAACAGGTAAAGGCGGACATCATCAAGATTTTTTGCTTCCTTTACCTTGCCTACTTCCGCATAAGTTGAAAGTGCCTTAGCCAGGAGGGAAATTTCTTTGAGATAACGACTGCGCTGGTTATCAGGTACCACGTGCATAACAATTAATGACACCGGCTGACCATCAAAAGCCTGGTAATCAATTCCGACCGGACTCCAGCCTATAACACACATGAGGTCTCCCTCATAGGGAACCCGGGCATGAGGGCAGGCCCAGCCTTTGCCCAGTCCGGTGTTGGCCGTTTCTTCTCTTTTAAGTACCAGACCAACCACATCGGTTCCGGCCGGAGTATCCGGGAAGGCTTCTATGACATGGGCTAAAAATTGGAGCGCATGGGTCTTGTCATTTTCCGGCAGCTCAAACAGCCTTCCTTCCTGAATGGCATCAAGCAAGGTTTCCATCAATCACCTCCAAATTTATTGAAGAACCACCTTTTAACCTTATGGGCCAGAACTGAATATATTATAAGAAAAGAACCAATCCACAACCAGTAAGTGGCCGGCAACGGCACCAGCCCCAGCACGGAGGCCAGCGGCGAATAAGGCAGCCAGGCACCCACCAGCATGATGATGAGGGTGGTCAACATCAGCTGACCCGAAGCCCGGCTCTGCAAAAAGGGAATTCTCTTGGTCCGGATAATATGCACGATTAGTGTCTGAGTAAGAAGGGACTCTACAAACCAACCGGTCTGAAACAACCTGGCCAGCATTTCCTTCTGACCTGAGGCCAGGGCGGGGTCCAGGTAGGCCCGGCAGTTGAAGAAAAACCACATCAAGCCAAAGGTGGCATAATCAAAGATAGAACTGATTGGCCCCAGGAAAATCATAAACTTTTTTATGCCAGAAATATCCCAGCGCCTGGGTCTGGCCACCTGTTCCTCATCTACCCGGTCACTCGGAATGCCGGTCTGCGAAAAATCATAAAGCAGGTTATTGGTCAAAATCTGAACCGGCCTCATAGGCAGAAAGGGCAGGAGATAGCTGGCACCAAGCACACTGAACATGTTGCCAAAATTAGAGCTGGCCGCCATCCGGATGTATTTTATGATGTTGACAAATATCCGCCGTCCCTCAATCACGCCTTCTTCCAAGACCAGCAAACTTTTGACCAGAAGAATAATATCCGCCGATTCTTTGGCCACATCCACGGCTGAATCCACGGAAATGCCCACATCAGCCCTTTTTAAGGCCGGGGCATCGTTGATGCCATCGCCCAGGAAACCAACCACATGGCCGTTATTCCGCAAAGCTTCTACAATTTCTTCTTTCTGCAGCGGGGTAAGTTTAACAAAAACGTTATTTTTTTCTACGGCCCGGGCAAATTCTTCTGGGGATAAACCAGCCAGCTCCGGTCCGCTGATGAGGCCCTCAATTTCTACTTCCACTTCACGACAGATTTTCTCCGTAACCAGAGCATTATCACCGGTTAAAACCTTGACTTTAACTCCCGCGCCCTTCAAAAGTTTTATGGCTTCATGAGCCATGGACTTGGGCGGGTCAAAGAAAGCTATGTAACCGAGTAAAATGAGCCCGCTTTCATCCTCCACGGAAAAGACTGTTTTTGTTTTAGGAAATTCACGGTAGGCAATGCCCAGCACCCGAAATCCATCGCGGTTGAGCCGTTCCACTTCTTCAAACAGGTCGGCCCGAATCATATCAATCAGGGGATAGACTTCATCCTCAATCTGATAATGAGTGCAGCAAGAATAAATTTCTTCCACTGCTCCTTTGCAAATTAGCACATGGACATCCTCATAATCCACCACCACAGACATCCGCCGGCGCTGAAAATCAAAGGGCAATTCATCCACTAGCCGGCAATTTCTTTCCACCTCCAGTTCTACGTGTTCCAGAATCGCCCGGTCAATCAGGTTTCGCAAACCGGTCTGAAAATAACTGTTGAGATACGCATAGACCAGCACCTCTTCACTGGTGTGACCAAGAATATCCACATGCTTTTCCAGAACGACCCGGTCCTGGGTCAGCGTCCCGGTTTTATCAGTACACAGCACATCCATGGCCCCCAGGTTCTGGATAGCTGGCAGACGTTTGACGATGACCTTCTTCTTGGCCATGGACAGGGCGCCCTTGGCCAGGTTAACCGTTATAATCATCGGCAGCATCTCTGGAGTCAAACCGACCGCCACCGAAATGCCAAAAAGCAGGGCTTCAAGCCAGTTACCTTTAGTCAGCCCGACGATAAAAAATACGGCAAAAACCATGACCAGCATGAAGCGGATCATCAAGAAGGTAAAATCTTTTAACCCGCGGTCAAAGCTGGTTTCCGCTGGTTCTTCCGTTAACTCTTCAGAAATAGCTCCAAAAATAGTTTTGGCTCCGGTATTAATGACCAGGCCGCGAGCCGTTCCGCTGATGACAAACGTACCGAAGAAGCAGGCATTGCTCAGCTCCAGGGCACTTTTAGGCGGCGTGGCCGGTGCGCTCACAGTTTTTTCCACGGGCATTGATTCCCCGGTCAGGGCTGATTCGCTGACAAAGAAATCCTTGGCCTGGATTAGCCTCAGGTCAGCCGGAATAATAGAACCGGCCTGGAGGATGATTATATCGCCCGGCACCACCTCAGAAATGTTTATTTCCGTCTCCAGGCCATTTCTTAGAACCAGGGTCTTGGACCTGACTCTTTTGCCCAGAGCTTCCACTGCCTGGAAAGAGCGCCGGTCAAGCACATAAGACAGCCCGATGCTCAGCAGGACCATCAGGCTAACCAAGAAAGTTGATTTCCACTCTCCGAGAATAGCGGAAATTGTGGCAATGGCTAAAAGCTGAATAACCAGAGGGCTTTTAAAGCGGCGCAGCATATCTTCCCAGAAGCTGAGCCTTTTTTTGGTAGGCAGCACATTAGGGCCAAACTCTTCTAACCGTTCTTCTGCTTCCTTAGAGCTCAACCCCTTGGCTGAACTCTGCAACTGTTGAAAAACCTTTTCCAGAGGCAGGCAACATTTTTCAATTAATTGGGCTTCGTACTGGCTTACCTCTCTGAGAATAGTCTTTTTTCTCTCCTCTTCCAGGCGGCTGTTAAAAAGCCTGGCCCATAGACCTCTTTTTTTATCCGGCATCAGGCATACCTCCTGGGCAGGTGACAAGCGGGGTTTTCAGTCAATAGATCAGGATAGGTTTTTGGAGAAAGGAGGAAAGAATTAAACCAGCAAGAATCCACCACGTTCGCCTCCGTTTACTGGCTCTAAACTCACAACCGGAGGCGAACCGTCAGGTCATAGCCCGAGTTCTACGAGACGGCTGGCCAGCCGGTTGCGGCCGAACCAGGTATTGCTCTTACCTATCAGGTAAGTTCCATCTTCTTCCATTTTATCGTCGCTCACCCGAAAATTTTCAACCAAAGGTACTTGGCCAGAATTTCCAGATAATTTTCTAAATCTTTTCTAATTTACAAGCCACTTTCGTAAAAGTCAAGATTCATAA
>Ga0334722_10005332_pt1 | contig 13022 bp, 12 predicted proteins | sample C3_bottom_MG_FD_207210 | JGI IMG/M metagenome (GOLD analysis project Ga0334722, IMG submission 207210) | Sediment microbial communities from Yellowstone Lake, YNP, Wyoming, USA - C3_bottom | ecosystem: Environmental > Aquatic > Freshwater > Lake > Sediment | place: USA: Wyoming | collected...
GGCGTCAGTACGACCCCTTTGCCCTTCTTCTCGATGAATACCTCTCGACAGCCGAAACGGAACTCGGCCGGAAGACGCACGGCTTGACTCCGTCCGCTCATGAACACTTTCGCTGTTTTTGCCATGGCGTTCTCCTCCCTGCAAAAGATATATCATAAGGATATATCATGAGGGCCAATCATACAAGGTAGCCGGCTTGGAAATGAGTTGCCGCGAGAGCTTGCCCCCATTTCGACCGGGGACTCTGCCGCAGCCAATATAGGTGGTTTATCACTACTGTCCGGTTAACAACGAGGTCGATTTCGAAACATGTTGATATCAAAGAATAAAAGCATGATATTCGCAGTCATCGATTTCAATTTCTCCCGATCCGATTCGGGTAACATCCCCCCAAGATCATTACGGGGGGAGAGTTCCCATGAACTCGGGCTCCACCGTCTTCGCCCAGCTCCTGTCCCATCTGCCCCGACACACTTTTCGAAAATTTGTCGAGCGATACCAAGGACACTATCGGGTTCGCACCTTCTCCTGCTGGGATCAATTCATCGCGATGGCGTTTGCCCAGTTGACCGGGCGGGGCATCCTGCGCAACATCGAATCCTGCCTCTCCTCCCACCGGGAGAAACCCTATCACGTCGGAATGCGGGGAAAGATTTCCCGATCCACCTTGGCCGACGCAAACGAGACGAGAGACTTCCGGATTTATCAGGACCTCGGTTATGCATTGATCCGGGCCGCCCGCAAGTTGTACCAAGGCGAGGAAATGGAGGTCGAACTGGGGCACTCTCTCTTCGCCCTCGACTCCACGACGATCGACCTGTGTCTCTCGATGTTCCCATGGGCCACCTTCCGGAAGACGAAGGCCGCCATCAAGATGCACACACTCCTGGACCTGAAGGGCTCCATCCCTACGTTTATCAGCGTAACCCCGGCCGCGGTGCACGACGTCAACCTCCTCGACGTTGTACCGGTGGAGAAGGATTCCGTCGTCACGATGGATCGCGGGTACACCGACTTTGCGCGTCTCTATGCGATTCATCTTCTGCCGGCGTTCTTCGTCGTCCGCGCGAAGAGCAATCTGCGGTTCCATCGTCTCTCGTCGATTCGATCCGAACGTTCTCGGGGAGTGCGAGGAGATCAGGTCATCTCCTTGGTCGGTTACAAGTCCAGAACCGGTTATCCCGAATCGTTGCGGCGAATCGCCTACGTCGATGCCGAGAAGAAGAAGCGCCTCGTGTTCCTGACGAACCTCTTCAACGTTCCACCCCAGATGATCGCGGACGCGTATCGGAAGCGGTGGCAGGTCGAACTGTTCTTCAAATGGATCAAGCAGCACCTTCGCATCAAGGCGTTCTACGGGACCTCGGCCAACGCCGTGAAGACGCAGATCTGGATCGCTGTGATCGTTTATCTGCTCGTGGCGATTGTGAAGAAACGTCTTCATCTGCCGGGGAGCCTCCACACGCTTCTGCAGATCTCGGTGCGGTTCGCGTGACGATCTCGTCCGTTGTGGCCATTGTTATTTCTCCCTCTCCGTCATCTTTTGCCGCTCTTCGCCGGATCGCCATGTTCGTTCCCTGTTCCCCCGCCCCTTACGAAAGCAGCAGGGTACGGCCGGTGACGAGGCGGGTGATCTGGTTGGTCCCTGTGTAGATCTGCGTGAGCTTGGCGTCCCGCATCATCCGCTCCACGCTGTGGTCCTTCATGTAGCCGTAGCCGCCCATGACCTGGACCGAGTCCGTGGTCACCTGCATCGCGGTGTCGCTGGCCAGCGTTTTCGCCATCCCTCCGAAGAGGGCCCCCCGCTTGGCGTCCCCCTCGTCGATCAGCGCGGCCGCCTCGCGGGTGAGAAGACGCGCCGCCTCCACCGCGGTCGCCATGTCCGCGATCATGGACTGGACCACTGGCTGGTGGGCGATGGGCTTGCCGAACTGGACGCGCTCGCGCGCGTGCCGCATCGCCTCGTTGAGCGCCCCCTGCGCGATGCCCACCGCCTGGGCCGCGCAGAAGATGCGGTTCATCGAGAGGGTCTTCATGAGGTTGGCGAAGCCGTCCCCCTCCTCGCCGATGCGGTTTTCGGCGGGCACCTTCATCTCCTCGAAGAACAGCTCGGAGTTGACGGACCCGCGCATCCCCATTTTCGACTCGTTGCGGCCGTAGATCAGTCCCGGGGTCCCCTTCTCCACGACGAAGGCGCTGATTCCCTTCGCTTTCTTCCCGGGGTCGGTGTAGGCGTACACCACGATCAGGTCGGCCACCGAGCCGTTGGTGATGAAGCACTTCTGGCCGTTGATGACGTAATGGTCCCCTTTGCGCACGGCGCGGCTCTTCATGCCGAGCAGGTCGGACCCCGCCGAGGGCTCCGTCGCGCCCAGCGCCGTCAGGAGCTTGGAGGCTCCGCCGAGACGGGTGAGGAACTTCTTCTTGAGGCCGGCGCTGCCCCCGTGGACGATCGGGAGCATGCCGTCGGTCTGGGCGATCAGCAGCAGGGCGGTGGATGCACAGACCCGGGCGATTTCCTCCAGCACCAGGACCAGCGTCAACACGCCCATCCCCGCTCCGTCATACTCGGTGGGCAGAAGCGGGTTCAGGAGCCCCAGTTCCGAAAACAGGTTCAGGGCGTGCTCGGGGAAGAGCGACTTCTCGTCCAGTTCCTTGGCTCTCGGCAAGAGTTCCTTGTCCGCGAGCTTTCGCACCATGTCCACGGTGATCTTCTGTTCTTCGGTAAATCGGATCATCTGCACCCTCCGGTCGGATGTAGCGGCGGCGTCTTCACCTTCGACGCGCCCTCAGGCGGTTTCTTTCAGGATTTCCCTGGCGATCACCAGCCGCTGGATCTGGTTGGCTCCCTCGAAGATCTGGGTCAGCTTGGCGTCCCGGAACATGCGTTCCACCGGGAAGTCCTGCATGTAGCCGTACCCCCCGAAGACCTGAATAGCGTCCGTGGTGATCTTCATGGCGGCATCCGAAGCGAAGACTTTGCCCATCGAGGCCAGTTTGGTGTTGCGCTGCCCCTTGTCGTACATCTCGGCCGCTCGATAGACGAGTCCTCGCGACGCCTCGATCAGGGTCGCGCTGTCGGCGATGATCTGCTGGATCATCTGGTGTTCGCACAACGGCTGGCCGAACGTTTTCCGCTCCCTCGAATACTTCACCATCTGATCGAAGGCTCCTTCGGCGATACCCAACGCCTGAGCACCGATGGCGGGGCGGGACATGTCGAAATCCTTCATGGCGAGTTGGAAACCCTTGTTTTCCTCGCCGAGCAGATTGCCGGCAGGAATGCGCACCTCATCGAGAATAATCTCGGAGGTCCGGGAGCCACGCTGACCGAGTTTTTTCTCGATCTTTCCGACCGCCAGGCCGGGGGTGCCGCGCTCTACCAGAAAAAAGGAGAGGCCGTTGCGCCCATTATCGGAGGTTCGCGCCAGGACGGTGTAAACGGAAGCCACGGGACCATTGGTTGAAAAGCACTTGGTCCCGGAGATGACATACTCGTTGCCGGTCCTGACCGCCCTGGTGCGAATGGACCCGACATCAGACCCTGCGCCGGCTTCCGATACCAGGTAAGCGGCCAGTTCCCGATTCTCCACCATCCGGGGCAGCACGCGATCCAGTAACTCGGGGCTCCCGCCATGCAACAACGGGTAGCTGCCGACGGCCTGGATGATCAGCATCAGGGCGGATGATGCGCAGTGGCGGGCGATTTCCTCGACCGCCAGACAGAGCAGGGTGCCCTGGTTCTGCTCCGCACCACCATGCTGCGGCGGGAAGACCAATGTCATAAGCCCCAGATCCCACAATAGCGTCTCCACGTCGGGGCTGAACTCACCGGTTGCGTCGACGGCTGCGGCCAAGGGAGCAATCCGCTCCCGTGCCGCCTGACGTATCGTGTCGGTCGCGATGCGCAATTCTACTGTATCGGCGAACATCGATTCTCCTCCTGCGTTCCGTTTCTGTCGAACGATGCTCCCCGAAACAACGTTCCGAGCATCCTGCTGAGCGGAATCGAATAGCGTTCCTTGCCCGTAAGGTTTTTCTATATCACTATCCGTGCCAAGTTCGCCGGAAGCGGTTCTTCGTATGCAATAATTTGATATTGCAAGGTTTTATTGGCCGTATCCAACCAGAAGATGATTTGCTATATTTTTCATTGTGTAGACGTTCGTATACACCTTCGCCCGCTGAGCCGCGAGATGGCGAATCTGCGGATCGTACCCGGAAGGAGACATGTTGACCAATGGATACACTTCCCACCGCAACCTTGTCCCGCAAGGCCGCCTATTGCCGATGCGGCGTCGTTACTCTGGACGAAACGGGCCGCGTGATCGCCCTGACTCCCGACTTTTTCGACGCGACAGACCTGAATATTAAGGAGGGTGCCCTTCTTCCCGATGCATTACGAGGCCTGGGGCCGGGAGAGTGGACCTTCCTGGGGAGAGACTGGTTCGTTCAGGCCGAGGGTCCCCAGAGGGTAAGCGTGCTGGTGATTCGGCGTGTGCGAGCTGCGGACCGGATACTGGACCCTTACGGGGACAGCCCTGTCAATGAGGAAGCGGTGCGGATGGTCCTGGATAACGCCTACGAGGGCTTGACGGTAGTTGACACGATGGGGAAGGTTACTCTCTTAAGCCCGACCAATGAACGCTGGCTCGGTCTTGAGGCTGGAGGGGGTGCCGGGCTCGCACTTTCGGATATCGCCCCCGCCAGCGCCTTGTCGGATGTGGCCCGTACCGGCGTGGCCGAACGCGCCCAGGTCGTCGACTTGCAGGGGAAGACCAAGATCACGGTGAACCTCCCCATTCGGCGCGATGAAAAGGTGATAGGGGCCTTGGGAAGAATCCTTTTCCAGAGCACGGATCAACTGGAGGAACTGGCCGGCCGTGTGCGTGCCATGGAGCGGCAGGTGGAGCGGTACGAAACCCTGCTCGACGAGATGCGCGGAGAACGCTACTCGTTCGAAAACATTCTCACAAAAGACCCGGCGATGCGGGGAATCATCGAACAGGCCCGCCGCATCGCGGCCTCTTCAGCGACGGTGCTCATCCTGGGAGAGAGCGGCACCGGCAAGGAACTCTTCGCCCAAGCCCTGCACGAAGCGTCGCAGCGAAAAAATGGTCCTTTCGTTGCGATAAACTGCGGCGCAATCCCCCATGATCTGATCGAATCGGAACTCTTCGGCTACGAAGAGGGGGCCTTCAGCGGAGCGAGGAAAAAAGGGAAGCCCGGGAAGTTCGAACTTGCATGCGGCGGCACACTTTTTTTGGATGAGGTCGGGGAGCTCCCTCTCGACAGCCAAGGCAAGCTGCTGCGCGTACTCGAAGAGCGCAAGATCGATCGCTTGGGAGGCACGGCGCCGATTGCCGTGGACTTTCGTCTGGTGGCCGCGACAAACCGCGATCTTGGCGCCCTTGTCAAGTCGAGCAAGGTCCGCGGCGATCTCTATTATCGCATCAACGAGTTCCCGATCGAGATCCCTCCGCTGCGGTCTCGCCGGGAAGACATCCCGCTTCTGGCCAGGCACTTTTTGACGGAAATATGCCGCCGTGAAAAGCTTCCTGCGCTCAGGATCTCCGACGACGCCTCCGAGGCCCTGAAGCTGCACAATTGGCCGGGAAACGTTCGAGAGTTGCGAGGAATGATGCGTCAGATGGCCTGGAAGGCCCAAGGCTCGACCATCGAACCACGCCATCTGCCGCCGTCGCTTCATAAGGGCCGAAGTACGGGTGTTTCCGGAACATTGGAAGAGCAGTTGGTCAAAGCGGAACGGGACGCCATCGAATCCGCCCTCCAGGCAGCCGGTGGGAATCGGGCGCTCACCGCCCGCATGCTCGGAATTCACCGTACGGCCCTTTACAAAAAGATGACCCGCTTAAGCTTGAAGACCTGAGCGGCACTATCGGACTGTCAAGTCCATCGACAGGCGATCGATTCCCCTGGCCCAGTCCTCAATGACCGCCTCGGCAGTTCCTTCATTTCGCATATTGTAAGTAGAGTTGACAATATGTGCGGTAGTTGTAATCTGTACCCATGATCCGAAGAGATGCGCATCATACTTTACTTCGCTTGGCGCGGGGCTTCCCGATCGTCGCCATCACCGGGCCACGCCAGGCCGGCAAGACGACGCTGGCCAGAATGGCGTTCCCCGACAAGCCGTATGTTTCGCTTGAGGATCCGGACATGCGGGACATGGCCGAAAGCGATCCGCGAGGATTGCTTTCGCGATTTCCGGACGGCGCCATCCTGGACGAGGCGCAGCGAGCCCCCGGGCTCTTCTCCTACCTTCAGACGCTGGTCGATTCGAAGATCCGGCCTGGGATGTTTGTGCTGACCGGTTCGCAGCAGTTCGGGCTGATTTCCGGCATCAGCCAGTCGTTGGCAGGCCGGGTCGGGCTGGTGCAACTGCTCCCCTTCTCGATTCCCGAACTGGCCGCAGCCCGGCGTCTTCCCAAGGTGCTCGACGACCTCCTTTTCCGGGGCCAGTACCCGCCCATCCATGATCGCGAGTTCCTGCCGGGAGACTGGTTTGCCGGCTATGCGACCACCTATGTCGAACGGGACGTCCGCCAGTTGGTCAATGTTCGCGACCTATCCACGTTCCAGCGATTCGTGAAAATGTGCGCGGCCCGGACCGCTCAACTTCTAAACCTGTCGTCGCTTGCCTCGGATTGCGGCATCTCCCACAACACTGCTGCCTCGTGGATCTCCGTGCTGGAAGCGAGCTACATCGTCCACCTGCTCCGGCCCCATTACCGGAATTTCAACAAGCGGCTGGTCAAGACGCCGAAGCTCTATTTCTGCGACACCGGCCTGGCGGCCTGGCTGCTGGGAATCCGGGAGAAATCGCAACTTCCCTTCCACGCACAACGGGGCGCCCTGTTCGAAACGCTGGTCGTGACGGAATATCTCAAGGGACGGTTGAACCGCGGGGAGCCGTCCAATCTCTATTTCTGGCGAGACAGCAAGGGGTTGGAGATCGATCTGCTGCTGGAGGAGGGCGACGTCCTGACACCGGTCGAAATCAAGTCCGGCCAGACGATCGTTCCGGATTTCATGGCGGGGCTGAGGAAATGGAACGCCCTGTCGGGCATACCCGATCGCCCGGCCTTGCTGGTCTATGGCGGTGAGCGGGAGATGGTGAACGGAAACGTGACGATCGTGCCATGGAAGCGGATTCCAGCCGACATACATTGAAACAGGATCAACCGGATGCGCTATGGACGATCTTCAACAGTATTCGGTACGATCCTCCCGCGTCATGGCCTGCAGACGCTTCACCCCTGCGTGGATCATCTCACCCGTACGGGTGTAATGCATGATGTCCGCCCACCGCTTGGCATCCTCGTCTCCGATAGTGAGGTACGGGTAGTCCGGGCTGATGGCGCCCAGCTCGCAGAACTTGAAGTACTTGAGGACCGCGGAGATCGCGTAGCGGGGAAATCCAGGGATTTGTTCGAGCCGCTGCGGTTCCTTGAGCTCGTTCACCAGCGTGATGTGTGCGTATGCGCCGGGCATGTGTTCCTCCTCCGGATGATCTCAGGCCAAGGGTACTGTGGACCTGATGGTTTCCGTGACCCCAGGGTTGAAAGGCTTCCGCCATTCGTCGTTTACGACCACTTCCCGCTTCGCTAATGCGTAATAATCAGAACTGCAGCTTTAACATCACCTTGCCCACGGTCCGTTCGACGGTGACGGTCCGCCGGACCGGATCGCAGGTGTAGGTGAGGTAACAGGACAGGCGGGGGTTGGAGAGGATCGCCGGGGAGAATGCGACCAGGTTGATCCCGCTTTTGTGCCGGGCGGAAGGAGAGAGAAGCCCCGGATGCCCTTCCCTCCGGAGCCTTTCCCCGACCTGCCGGGTGAACCCGTAGTCCTGCCCGACCAGGGCCGGGTATTCGGCTTCCTTGCCCGAAAGATCGATCAGAAGCGACTTGCAGTGAACCCGGTAGACCGCCCGTTCCCTGTGGATCAACCCCGTGTTTCCTTCGATCCCCGATTCCTCCTTGAGCATATGGAAGGCCGTCTCGTGGATGGTGGTATTCAGCGCGAGCGCCCCGTACCAGACGCCGTACGAGCCGTTGCCGTACCGGGTCTTCAAATACGGCTCGTGCTCGAACGGATAGTTGATCGATACGGTGTAGTGGAACCCGCGGGGGATCAGCCCGAGGGGAATGTTGGCTTTCACCTTCGCCTCGGCCTCGGCGGCGATCGCGCTCATCGAGGCGTCCCCGCCCGTCAGGTCATCGAATAGATCCTGCGACTCCCGCAAGGAGACGATATTACGGAACGCATCTTCGTCGAAATCGCGCGCGCGCGCGAAAAGAGACGTCACTGGCCGCAGTAGAAATCGAGATAGCGGGAAACCCGGGCGATCCCGATGATCCCCTGCTCCTTCATGACGACGAGGGGCGTCAGGTTGTCGAACGCCTCGTTCCGGCGGTTCACCCAGGAGTAGAGCATCTCCTCATTCTTCGGGTAGAGAAGCCGGAGAGCCTTATGCACCGAAAGGAGCCATCCCACCCGGTCCTGCATGTCGCGGGTGGAAGGAAGCGCCTCGCCGCGAGCGTACCTGGACAACATCGCCCGGCTGTTCCCGCTCAGGCCGAGGAGGTTCAGCTGATCCGCCGTGCTGATCTTCCAGAGCCGGAAAAGCTGCATCACCAGCTTGGCGAGCGCCTTCCGGGATTCGGGAGCGTCCAGATCAACACGCGCCTGGCGTGTCTTTGCAAGGGCCATGGCCTTTCCTCCTGGTGGCATAAATGTAAACAATATATGTATATAAGTCAACAGGCATTTCGCTTGTAAACTGTTTCCCCTCCGGTTGCCAGCACCGTCGCCGCCTGGTGGCTTGGCAAACTTTCGGCCTGAAGATTTTACGGAATTGCGCAAATGGCGACCGTGGTCGCCCCCTTCGCCTTCGCCTCCCGCATCCCCGCGGGGGTGTCGAGGATCGCCCGCGGGGAGTTCGAACTCCCCGCCTGACCCGGACGATTCCGCATAAGGGGACCCGCGCACCAACGAAGCGGTGAAGGCAATAAGTAAGTTAGAATGAGGGCCATTCGACGGTCGGGCGGGAGTCCCATGTATGGGAAATGCAAGCTTTCAGTCCGGAGCAGGAGGCCAGCAATGTTTAATTTCGCCACATTCAAGATGAGCGAGATGATCGAATGCGGCTCCGTGATCCGCCAATTGGGCTCAGGTGTTCACAGCATGGAGGGGGCTGCCGGAAGGATCGTTCGCTATTTGTACGACCATTTCGGAAATCGACAGACCGGCGCGCGAGCGTTCGCGCTCGTGCGACTCTACAAGACATGTCCCTACGGGGGGCTTGATGACGAACTCAAGCCATTCGCGCGATCTCTCTTCGGCGGGGTGGAAGTGCCCCTCGAAACCAAATGCTTGACGCTATTGGCGACCGCGGGCGACAAGCCCGAATGGAACTCCCGGAAAACTTCCGTGGGGCACAAGGCCATTCCGTTGCCGAGTGCGCGTGTCGTCTCCCAGGCCCCGATGATTTCCCAGCTCATCGTCCAGTTCGGCCTCGATATCGCCGATGTTGTGAAACCCGATGCGACGCTCATGTTGGAACTGGAACAACGGACATTCAACGTTTTCCATGTCGAAGAAGCAGCCGGCAGCCCCTTCGTCCCCGCCCAGCAAGACTTTGTCGTCCCGTTCGGGATCCGGTCGGTCCTGGGATTCGGGGGGATGCTGCCGGACGGAAACTTGATTGCAATCATCATGTTCTCAAAGGTTCGCATCCCGAGAGAAAAGGCCGACATGTTCAAGACGTTGTCGTTGAGCGCGAAACTTGCCGTGCTGCCCTTTGCGGACGGAACGATTTTCGCGTAGCCGGAGAGGACCTGGAGGAATGGCGATGAAGAAAGGCGACCGGACGAGCACGGAAGCCGTCAAGCTCAAGGCGCAAATCGCATCCTTGGAAGAGTTGCTCAAGGTTCTTGAGCAGGCTTCGCTGGAGCAGGCCCATAGCCTGGAGCTCAGGAACATCATCCTCGTAACACAGCAGGAAGCCTCGATCGACGGCATCCTGATCGTCGACGACAACGACGTCGTGATATCACATAACAGGCGATTCGCCGATCTGTGGGGTCTTGACCCGGAGAGAATCCTTTCCAGGAACCACGTTGATGCGCTGCGGCCGGTCCTGAAGAAACTGGTCGACCCCGAGGCTTTTGTCGCAAGACTCCAGTACCTCTACGAGCGCAGGGAGGAAAAAGGCCGCGACGAGATCGCGCTGAACGATGGAAGACTGTTCGACCGGTACTCGGCACCCATGGTGGGACCCGACGGAACGTATTACGGGAGGGCCTGGTACCTCCGCGACGTGACCGAGCAGGTATTGGCGGACAGATCGCTGAAGGAGAGCGAGGAGAAATTCCGCGCCATCACCGATGCGGCCCCTGACGCGGTCATTCTGGTGGACAACGAAGGGAAGGTCCTGTTCTGGAACATCGCAGCGGAAAGAGTCTTCGGTTATGCCAGCGGGGAGGCGGTCGGAAAAAGAATCGACCGCTTGATCATTCCACCGAGATTCCGCGACGAGCATTTGCAGGGCTTCAGAAGCTTCGGGACCACGGGGCACGGGCCCTTGATCGGGAAAACGGTCGAGGTGCCGGCGCTCAGGAAAGACGGGACGGAACTGCCCATAGAACTCTCTCTTGCCGCCGTGACGCTGAACGGCAGTTGGTGCGCAACAGCCATAGCGAGGGACGTTACGGGACGCAAGATGGCGGATGAAGAACTGAGGAAACTTTCCGTTGCCGTCGAAGGGTCCTCGGACTGGGTCCTTGTAACGAACAAGGACGGCGGTATCGAGTATGCGAACAGGGCTGTTGAAGAGATGTCGGGATACAGGAAAGAAGAAATCCAGGGGCGGACCCCGAGGATCTTCAAGTCCGGCAGGCATGACGATCTTTTCTACAAGGAATTGTGGACGACCATCCTGTCGGGCCAGACGTTCCGGGGGATCATTTCCAACAGGAAGAAAGACGGGGGACTTTTCGAGATCTTCCACACGATCACCCCGCTCAAAGACGGCGACGGGAACATAACGCATTTCATTTCCATGGCGAAGGACGTGACGCAACAGAAAATCCTGGAGGAGAAGATTCACCGCCTCGCCTATTACGATGATTTAACGGGGCTGCCGAACCGCGTGTTCCATAAGGAACTCATGGCGAGGACGATCGAAATCGCCAAGCGGAATAAGCAGATGTTCGCCTTGCTCTACATGGACCTCGACAACTTCAAGCGGATCAACGACACCCTGGGGCTCGACGTCGGCGATTTCCTGCTGAAATCCGTTGCGCGAAAGTTATCGGCCTTCCTCCGAAGGTGTGACTACGTCGCACGTTGCCAAGAGGTGGACATCGAAGACGTCTTGTCCAGGCCGGGCGGGGACGAGTTCCTGGTGCTCTTGCACAACCTCGGGGAGGCGCAGGACGCCGCCAGGGTGGCCCGCCGCATACTCGAAGAATTGTCCGCACCCTGGGATCTGAACGGCCGGGAAGTGCTCATGACCGCCAGTATCGGCATATCCCTTTACCCGAACGACGGTGAGACCGTCGATCACCTCCTGAAAAACGCGGATGCCGCCATGTACCATGCCAAAGCCGAAGGCAAGAACAACTACCAGTTCTATTCGGAATCGTTGAACACCTCGGTCCTGGAACTTCTGATGCTCGAAAGCGAAATACGAAAGGCACTGGACCGCGGCGAGTTCACGCTGTATTACCAGCCGAAGCTTGACGCTTCCACAAGAATGATCACCGGCATGGAAGCGCTGATCCGTTGGAATCACCCTGAAAAGGGACTGCTTCTTCCCGGGCGCTTCATCTCCGCCGCCGAGACAAGCGGCCTGATCGTCCCGATGGCGGAATTTTCTCTCCGGGCCGCCTGCGTGCAGTTAAAGAGATGGCAGGATGAAGGCTTCAAGCCGATCACCGTCGCGGTAAACGTGTCCGGCCGCCAGTTCGATCAAAAGAACCTGATCGAAGTCGTGGACGGCGCGTTGCGGGATGCGGGGCTTTCCCCCCGGTATTTGGAGTTGGAGATCACCGAAAGCACGATCATGCGGAACCCGGATGAGGCGGTCCGAACCTTGCTCTCATTGAAAGAGAGAGGAATCGAGATCGCGATCGACGACTTCGGCACGGGATATTCGTCGCTGAGCTACCTGAAGCGTCTCCCGCTCGATTTCCTCAAGATCGACCAGTCGTTTGTCCGGAATCTCGCGTCAAGTCCCAGCGATCAGGCCATCGTCCGGGCCACCATCGCCATGGCGCACAGCCTGAACCTCAAAGTCATCGCGGAAGGCGTCGAGACCACGGAGCAGATGACCTTCCTTTGCGAGCAGGGATGCGACGAAGTCCAGGGGTTCCTTTTCAGTCGGGCCGTGCCCCCGCACGAATTCTCGGAACTCATGACGAAAGAATATCTGTAGCGCCGGCGCGCGCCATCGGAGCTGACCCGGCCCCATCCAGCACTTCCCGCACTTTCCTCGCGAGAACGACCGGGCCGAAGGGCTTCTGGAGGAACGGCGCCTCCGGGACGGTCGCGGTCCGTCCGTGGCTCTCGTCGAAGGAATAGCCGCTCATGAGGATCGCCTTGAGGCCGGGATCGATTCCGCGCATCGCGGCGAGCGCTTCCCTGCCGCCCAACTTCGGCATGACAACGTCGAGAAGAGCGAGGCCGATCTCCTTTTCCTTCCGGAAGATTTCTGCCGCCTCTTCCCCGTTTCGGCTCGTGAGCACCCGGTAGCCGTACTCCCGCAGAGCCAGTTCCGCCAGTTTCCGGACCGCCTCGTCGTCGTCGGCCAGAAGGATCGTCTCGTTGCCGCCCCGCACGGCCTCATCCCCCCGGGTTGCCTTCTCTTCTTTAGCGCTCTCCAGAATTGACCCGTCTCTGCTCGTGAGAATTGACCCACCCGCCTGCTGATTTCCCCCGGTTTTCCTTTTTCCCATTCCATCGTCATTTCGTTCAGGTCAGATTCCGGACGTTCG
>Ga0334722_10005333_pt1 | contig 13022 bp, 18 predicted proteins | sample C3_bottom_MG_FD_207210 | JGI IMG/M metagenome (GOLD analysis project Ga0334722, IMG submission 207210) | Sediment microbial communities from Yellowstone Lake, YNP, Wyoming, USA - C3_bottom | ecosystem: Environmental > Aquatic > Freshwater > Lake > Sediment | place: USA: Wyoming | collected...
CGGCGCGGGTGATGAAGATGAAGTATCCTAATGACGTTATCTTCGTCATGGTCTCGTATTTGCCGGTACCGGGGACGCTTGGTGAGATGAAGACAAAGCCGACTCAGTCGGCGGTACGCGCGTTGAACTCCTATGGTATCCAGCCAGACTTCATCGTGGCGCGCTCAACACATGCGATAGATGAAAAAAGAAAGGAGAAGTTGGCGATTCAGTGTAGTGTGCGACCTGATCACGTCATCGCCGCTCCAGACATCAAGAGTATTTATGAAGTGCCATTGAATCTTGAGAAGGATCACTTGGGAGACGAGCTGCTTGAATCACTTAATCTGCCCGAGAAGCGGAAGACCTCGCTCTCTGCGTGGAAGAAGTTCGCAACGGCGGCACTCAATACCAAATCACCAGAGGTGAGTATCGCGATAGTGGGGAAATATTTTGATACGGGCGACTTTGTTCTCTCAGACGCGTATCTCTCGGTTATTGAGGCGATTAAATTCTCGGCAGCAAAGCTTGGGCGTCAACCAAAGATTACGTGGATAAATGCGAAGAATATAGAAAAAGGCGATAAAAAAGCATCCGCCAGCTGGCGGAGCGAATTATTGAAATATCAGGGCATCATTGTCCCTGGCGGGTTCGGCGAGACGGGTATCGAGGGCAAGATTAAAGCGATTCAATTTGCACGCGAACACAAGATCCCGTATTTTGGCCTCTGCTACGGTATGCAACTCATGGTGATAGAATATGCGCGCAATGTCTTGAAATTAAAGAACGCGCATACGACTGAGATTCAAAAAAGTTGTGGCGACCCTGTGGTAGACATCATGCTGGAGCAGAAGAAGCATCTCTCTGATAAGACCTATGGCGGCACGATGCGCCTTGGCTCCTACCCTTGTTACCTCAAGAAGGGCACCATCGCGCGTGGCGCATATAAAAAAGAGATGGTAGATGAGCGCCATCGCCATCGCTACGAGATTAACCCAAGTTATGTGAAGCCACTTACCGATGCGGGTCTCGTCTTCTCAGGCACTTCGCCCGACTCGGTGCTTATGGAAATCGCCGAGCTGCCGAAGTCAGTGCACCCCTTCATGCTCGGGACACAATTCCACCCCGAGTTCCAAGCCCGCCCACTCTCTCCGCACCCTCTCTTTACCGAATTCCTCAAAGCCGCCATCGCGCACAAGAGAAAGAAATAAACGTAATTTTGTCTTCGCTCGGACGTCAGCGTATACTAAGTGGAACACATGAAGAATATTATTGAGGTCGAGAACCTGACCAAGAGGTTCGGCGAATTTGTCGCGGTTAAAGACGTATCTTTTACCGTTGAAGAGGGTGGCATATTCGCTTTTCTCGGGCCGAACGGCGCGGGGAAGTCGACCACTATTAAGATGCTCACCACACTTCTCCACCCGACTTCTGGATATTTAAAAATTAACGGCTTTGACCCCATGACTGAGCCGGATAAAGTCAGACACTCTTTTGGTATTGTGTTCCAAGATCCATCGCTTGATGAAGATCTTACTGCACTCGAGAATCTTGAGCTTCATGGCATGTTGTACAGCGTGCCGAAGGACACGCTGAAAAAGCGTATTGATGAATTGCTGGCGCTCGTCGAGCTCACCGATCGCAAAAATGATTTTGTACGCGACTTCTCGGGCGGGATGAAACGACGCCTTGAGATCGCGCGTGGCCTCTTGCATCACCCAAAAATTATTTTCTTAGACGAGCCAACGCTCGGCCTCGACCCTCAGACACGCAATCACCTCTGGAGTTATGTGCAGAAGCTGAATGCCGATGAAGGTATTACGGTCTTCTTCACCACGCACTATATGGAGGAGGCCGATCGTGTCGCGAAGCATATTGCGATTATCGATCATGGTGTGATCGTTGCTCAGGGGACCAATGAAGAGCTGAAGAAGCAGACAGAGTCGGCAACGCTCGAAGAAGCATTTTTGAAGCTGACTGGGAGCGAGATTCGTGATGAAGCAGCGAATTCTGTTGATGGGCTCCGACAGATGAGCAAGATGTGGGGTCGTCGCCACTAAAACTATGAATTTTCAATTATCAATTTACAATCAATTTTCAAATCCCAATGTTTCAATTTGGAAATTGAAAATTGTAAATTAAAAATTATGTCTGCTATCTACATCATGTGGCTCAGAGAAGTGAAGCGATTTATTCGCTCTAAGTCGCGCATCGTGGGTGCGCTCGGCCAGCCGCTCCTCTTCCTTATTGCGCTCGGTTATGGGCTGGGCCCTGTCTTCGCGAAGGCAGGGCAGGGGAATTATCTCGAGTTTATAGCGCCGGGGATTATCGGCATGACGATTATCTTCACGGCCATCTTCAACGGTATACAAGTCATCTGGGATCGCCAGTTCGGCTTCTTAAAGGAGACGATGGTGGCGCCAGTCTCTCGGCTCTCGATTATGTTTGGGCGTACACTCGGTGGCGCGACCGTCTCGACCGCTCAGGGGATTCTTGTGCTGATACTTGCCACGGTCGCCGGATTCCGCCCTGTCTCGCTTATCGGCATCTTACCGGCGCTTGTCGTGATGCTCCTTATCGCGCTCCTCTTTAGTGCGCTTGGCATCATGGTGGCTTCACTCCTGAAGGATATGCAGGGCTTCCAGCTCATTATGAACTTCCTCGTTATGCCGCTCGTGTTTCTCTCTGGAGCATTCTTCCCGCTTGGTGATGCTCCATCGCTCCTTGTGCTCGTCGCGCGCTTCGACCCGCTCTCATATGGTATTGATGCTCTGCGCTACTTCCTCATCGGCACTAATGCATTCCCGCTCGCGCTCGACATCAGTGTGCTCGTTGTCATCACCGGCATCTTCCTCGTCCTCGGTTCCTACTTCTTCTCTCGCATTGAGGCCTGAATTCGCATTTGGACATCCGATGTCCCAACATACATTTTGAAACTAGGACATCGAATGTCCTAACATGGGTGGTAAAATAAGAATATGCCAATTCGCTTCACGAAGCATGCGCTGGAGAAGTTTAGCGCGCTAAGGTCGTACGGCGTTTTAATTTCTCGAGCGCAGGTTTTGAGGGTTATTTATCATCCAGATTCTGTTGATTATCGACGGTTGCCGCTCTATATAGCACAAGGCGACTTCGATACTCGACGCGTTTTACGGGTGGTCTATAAGAAGAAAGGTGCTACACTAGTCGTAATAACCTTTTATCCAGGACTGAAATCACAATATGAAAAAGACACCTAAAGCTTCATACGATCCAGATGCTGACGTCCTCACTCTCGCAGGCGCGGTGAAGGGACGCATTGACCATGCTCGGGAGATGGGTAATTTCGTTGTGCATTTCACCAAGGATGATCGGCCACTCTTGATCGAGGTGCTTGAAGCGTCAAAAGTATTTGGTGCTGGCTCTGCTAAGTCCGTGCGCAACATGGCGACACCTGTTTTTGCATAGCTCGCTCTCGCCGCACCCTCTTTACTGAATTCCTTAAAGCCACCGTGGCGCATAGGAAGAAAAAATAAGTATAAAAACAAAATCGCCCGCCAACGGTTCTGTTGGGGGACGGTGATTAGAAATTCATGATCGGTTCTCAGGAAGGCAGAAAGCAAACGCTTCGCCGTTATCCCAAAGACATTCTGAAAGTGAGACAGAGCGATTGAATTCATGGTGATCAAGCCGAGGGGTTTCTCCAAACATGTGCATTGCTAACAGTGCGTGTTTGCTGTAAGCATAACCTTCTACAGGACTACTATTGAGAGTAGTTACGATAGAAATGCCAAGCTCTTTCAGTAACGCCCAGATCTTTTCCTCGAGCATCATCTCGCAAAGACGTGGAATAACTCCGGCGGGTGCCTCTTTGTACCCACATCTCTCCGCGATTTCCAGAATATTTCTGGTCGAACGAACATGTTTCTCGAGTTCATTTCCTAACACAAGGCCGATTTTGTACGCCCTTCCAGTGTCGAGAAGATGTTTCTCATTGAATTCTTGCGCGGTGTGGAATCTCTCTTTGTCGAGAAGATACTCCACGTGCGAGCCGAAATACAGGTTAGTTTTACAACCTTTTTCTGTAAGACGCTTAATCTCTTGAGACCCAGTTAGACCGAGACCCGTTACTTCGATGATTTGGTGCCCGTGTGCGGTCTTCATTTCCCCCTCCTTTTTGGGCTTTGCCCATTTGATTTTAGTTTTTCTCCCGATGAATCAAGGAGCTGTATCTATTTGCTATCCTAGCACACCCTACCTATCCTGTCAAGCCCCTGTGGGGAGTCACCGAAAAAGCCAATAAATACGGTGCGAAATAGAACAAGGTTAAACCTTGTAGACACCCGGTGTCTATATTTTTCAAAACAGCATTAACCCCTAAATACGACGACCGCGGAAATAGGGGATAGTCGGAATGTTAGGACATCCGATGTCCTAGTTTCAAAATGCGTGGTGGGACATCGGATGTCTAAAATCCACTGATAGTTACGAAACGTTTCGGATTATTTCAGTCAGGTAATCAACTTCTTTAAAGAAGCGCTCAGAGCGCGTGTCACGCGGGCGAGTGAGATTAATAGCGATTGTTTCTTGGATACGCCCTGGGCGAGCACTCATGACGAGCACCTGATCAGAGAGCTCGATAGCATCGGGGATCAGGTGATTCACCATAAAGATCGTCATGCCATAGGCGCGCCATATCTTTAATAAATCAGCCTTGAGCGCCTCGGCGGTAATAGTATCCAAGTTTGAGAATGGCTCGTCCATAATCAGGAGGTCGGGCGAGATCGCGAGCGCACGCGCGAGGCCGACGCGTTGACGCTGGCCGCCAGAGAGGGCGGCTGGGTAATGGCTCTCAAAATGTTCGAGCCCAACCTCCTGTAATTTTTCTCGTGCTATCTTCTCGCGTTCTGCGCGAGGCATGCCGTCCATCTTCAATCCAAAAGCGACGTTTTGAAGCGCAGTGAGCCAAGGGAAGAGTGCGTAGTTCTGGAACACCATCGCAGGTCGTGAGAAGTTGCGTACGATCGTGCCACTCGTGTGCGGCATAAGATCAAGAATGATGCGAGTGAGTGTCGATTTGCCCGCGCCCGAAGGGCCGATGAGAGAGACGAACGAGCCTGTCGGGATAGAGAAAGAGATATCTTTTAATACACACGAACTCCGCTTCCCCTCATCGTGGAAGCTGGCGCAGACGCGCGAGAGTACGAGGATCATGGCGTGTTTATTCGGCATAACGTTTTGCGCTCTCGCTTAAGAGAGGGGCCCAGACTATGCGATTAATCACGAACACAATAACCAAGATCACGAGAATGCCAGCGGTCGTCGCATGATTAACTCCCGACATGCTCGCGCTGCTGATAAAGGTGCCAAAGCCTGTAATGCTATTAACAATAATCTCTGCGCCGATAACCGACTCCCAGCCGATAGCGATGCCGACGATAGAGCCCGTGAGCATAGCGGGGAATGAGAGTGGAGCGAGATAATACTGAATTCTCCTCAAACCTCTCGCGCCAAAGATGGTTGCCGCATCGCTCAGGTCGCGATGAGCGTTTTTAATAGCCGTTAAGACCGCGAAGAGGATCGGCCAGAGGATCGAGCTCACTGCGAAGAGGATAATCATCTGGCTGGTATAGCCAAAGAAATAAATAAAGAGTGGAATGAGCGCGAACGAAGGAATGTTTTGTAGGATATCGAAAAAAGGGAAGAGCGTATCAGAAAAAGGGCTCCACCCAACCAAGAGAGCAATAGAAATGCCGAGGGCGAGGGCGATACCGTAAGCGATAGCGAGGCGATACGTCGTGTGTAGTACGGCGTTGCCGAGGAGGAGCCAGTCGACGCCGCTGAAGTAGCCAGATGCTGCGAGGAGAGACATCACGATAACCACACATGCCATAATCAGCCACGCGCGTTTGTGGCGTATCAGGTGAGCGCGGTGCCACGCGCCACTCTGTAGATGAGTCACACTGCGAATCATGTCTCTATTCTAGCGCGTTATTCGAGAGTGTTGACGGCGGTGATATAATAACTGGTGAGAATAGTATTAGTAGTTAAGAAATTACATATGCGTACTACATTGCGAACCATAGGAGTTATCGGCACTACCACGGCGCTATTGCTCTCGGTGAGCGTGGCGTTCGCTCGTGAGCAAGCGACGAGCACTCCTCGACTAGAAAATAAGGGAGAATTGCGGGGCTTCACTGCCTCGTCAACCGGGCAGCAGATGATGGAGAATGCGCGCGAAGAAGCAAAACAGCGCATGGAAGTCGTGCGTGAGGAGGCGAAGACTCGTATGGAGACACAGCGCGAGGAGGTAAAACAGCGTATGGCAGAAATGAAGGACAAAGTGAAGCAGCAGAAGGCAGAGAAACTCGCAACGCAGTTTGAAAACATGAACAAAACATGGACAGATCACTTTATGAATCTGCTTGATCGATATACCGCTATCGTGCAGAAGATGCAGGCACGCGCAGATATCGCCGCGGGTAAGGGGAAGAATGTCACTGCTGCGAACGCAGCTATCCTGTCAGCTAAGACCGCCATCGCCACCGCACAGGCGGCCGTGATAGCTCAGGCGGCTAAGACATATACACCCACAGTCTCGACAACAACTCCTGCAACTTCGGGTGATGAAGAAGTTGTGAAAGAGTTACGTTCATCGTTCCAGACGCTTCACAGCACACTCTTCACTGATCTCTTCGCGCTCCGCGATGGTGCGATGAAGAATGCGCGTACCGCAGTACAATCTGCCTTGCAGACACTCAGTAGCGTAAAGGGAGTCGATGATGATACCGCGACAACAACAGCAAACCAATAATCTTTAACCTAACTCTAATCGCCTTACGTATGGACTATCAACCGACAATGGATCAAATGAACGAAGGGTCATCAGGCAAGACGTGGTATGTGATTATTCTCGTGGTGCTGATTGCTGTGTTTGCTCTCTGGTACTTCTCGAGCAACACCGCAGTCGCTCCGGTTGTTGAGCAGCCGCAGGCCTCAGCACTCGATCAGACACAGATACCGGCACTCACAGGTGGTAACACCACCGCAGATATCGCAGCGGACCTCAATCAAGTCCCGAACACCGCCTCAGCTCTTGATGCAGATGCCGCCGCTTCTGCTCAAGCAGTGCAGGGGTTTTAGTAGGTTGAATAAAGAGGTATTTTCTAGTATCGTGCACCCTAGTGCGCGGCGCTTCGCGCCGCGCCATTGCGGGATCGTCTAAAGGTAGGACTGCAGATTCTGGATCTGCGTATCTTGGTTCGACTCCAAGTCCCGCAGCCCGAATAAAACTAGTCTCGTTTTAGAAAATCACGTGTCCCGAGCGAGCGAAGCGACGAAGGGCTAGAATAGTCGTATGTACTTCGTCTACCTAATTGAATGCAAAGATGGCTCGCTCTATACCGGTATAACGACAGATGTTAAGCGGCGTTTTGCTGAGCATAAGAGCGGCCTTGGTGGGCACTACACGAGTGCTAAAGAGGTGGTGAGAGTTGTGTATACCGAACAACACCCAAATAGATCCTCGGCTTCAAAACGAGAAGCGGAGATAAAGAGTTGGCCGAGAGAAAAGAAGCTGGCTCTGATCAAAAATGAGCAAGGGTAGTCCTTGCTCCAAGATGGTTTTATAAAAAGAGTATACTGGTCTCTATGTCTGAAAAAATACCTACATCACAACCAGTAGAAGCACCGCCCACAGCAGAAGAGATAGAGAGGGAAGAGAATGAGCGTTATGAATGGTGGATGGCTAACCATCCTGTAGTAGAGGTACGTGCAGAAGAATCGCCGGAGGCGCAAGCGGAGAAAGAGGCAACAGAAGAGTGTGAAGGGTTGATGAGCGACTTCGAGCAGGCGTACGACCTCGAAGCATTACGCGCCATCACACAATTTTCTTCCAGAGAAGAACGTCAAAACTCAATTCGCCAGCCGGCCCTCGACGCGCTCTCCTCGATGTTCCAGCGGATGAAAGAGTTGAGTGATCAAGGAGCTCTCCAGAGAGAAACTCGCGATGTGCTCGGAGCGCGATACGAGAAGCTGAGTCAGGCGGTTGGCAATATTACGGTGGATAAAGACGGAAAGATTTTTGACGTAGTCGTTCACGACCGGAGAACCCCATTCCCCGGAGACAGACTCTCATAAACACATAGGGCAGCCCTGTGCGAATTAGGCAATAAACATGAGGTACTTGCATTCTTATAGTAACCGGTATAATTAACCTATGTGTAACAAATCTGGTGCAGGCTCATGTGTCTACGGCCTTGGGGTGATTGGCGCGGCTATTTATTATATCCAACACGCGACGACATTCTGGGTCGGCTTTATTGGGGTATTAAAGGCGATTGTGTGGCCAGCGTTCTTGGTCTATAGCGCGCTCGGCTATCTCGGCATGTAATATGAAAAAACTCTATCGCTCACGCACCAATAAAATTATAGGGGGAGTCGCCGGCGGGTTTGCCGAATACTTCAACATCGACCCAATAATTATGCGGCTATTTTTCTTCGCGCTCCTTTTTTCAGGATGTTTTGTTCTCGCTTATATTGCTGCTTGGATATTTGTACCACTCACTCCTCTCGAGCAGGTTTGACCTAGAGTGCTAGACTAAGTGGATGAAAACATCAACCATCGTTGCGGTGCTCGTCGTTGTCGTTATCGCGGGTGGGGCATGGGCACTCTTGGGTAAAAGTACAGAACCAATTCCGCAAAGGATCGTCGCTGAGTATAAGAACAGTACGTATACCATCGAGGGTCAGCCAGTGACTCTAGTGAATGGCCGTGCGATCCGCCAACTGGCGGAGGCGGCGGCACCCAGCTCAGCTGAGAAGGTTGTCACGCAGTATTTTGGCAATGAGGCGACGGGGGATCTAAACGGTGACGGCATCCCTGATGTCGCCTTTCTTCTAACACAAAATAGTGGTGGGAGCGGGACCTTCTATTATGTCGTTGTGGCGCTTGGAGCCATTGATGGATATCAAGGCACTAATGCTGTATTGCTTGGCGATCGCATAGCGCCACAAACAACGGAGATTAAAGACGGGCAGTTGATTGTTAATTATGCTGATCGCGCAGCAGGCGAGCCGATGACGGCGCAGCCATCGATGGGAGTGAGCAAGTATCTAAAAGTTGATGGGACGACGTTGGTTGAAGTCCAGTCCTAAGCCCAGTGCTATGCTAGTGTTTTGCAAAAGACTAGCATAAGAATTCAGAACTACTGCATCCCGATTTGAGTGAGAAATGTGGTGAGCTCGTCACCCTCGACGGCGCGCCATGCGCCGGCCTTCAGATCATCAAGACGTATGTTCAAGATGCGCGTGCGCTCGAGCGCGACGACTTCGTTGTGGAGTGCCGCGACCATGCGGCGGATCTGATGTTTCTTGCCCTCAGTGAGAGTGATGACAAAAGTCTTTGGGCCTGTCTTACGCACCGCGCAGGGTTTGGTGAGGTAGCCCTCGATATCAACACCCGCCTCCATCGCTTTAGCGAAGCCTTCGCGAATAGGGAGGAGGGTCGTCACACGGTATTCTTTGTCATGCGCGCGATCTGGATTCAAGAGTCGATCTGTCACACGGCCGTCGTTGGTGAGAATCATGAGCCCGCTTGAGTCTTTGTCTAAACGCCCGATAGGGAACACATCTTTCATTATGGGTGACTTCGCGACACTCTTCTTGATGTCTTGTTCGCCGAGTTGGGGTGAGTGGGTGATGACCCCTATTGGTTTGTTATAGGCAAAGTAGAGATATTTTTTTGGCGCACTTTTGTCTATAACCTCAACGGTATCACTCTCTTGTATCTTGGCCCCGAGCACTGCCACTTGGCCGTTAATCAGCACTTTGCCCTTCTCGACGAGTTCATCTGCCCCGCGGCGGGTTGCCACGCCAAGCTTCGCGAGGTATTTATTGATGCGCATAGGATATTCGTCAGACATGCCAGTACTATACATTCTTTCCATTTTAATGCGAAATGAAGTGAAATAAGGTATGGTGAGACGATGGCAAGAGAAGAGAGCGTCTTACGCTTTGAGAAAGTGTCGTTCGGATATGGGCATAACAAACCGATCCTCGAAGAGGTCGATTTCCCTGTGCGCCGCGGGATGAAGATGGCCGTGATGGGGCAGAACGGTGCGGGGAAGTCGACCCTCTTCGCGCTCATGGCTGGCACACTCAAGCCCGAGTCGGGCGAGATACACGTCTCGCGAGGCGTCACTATCGCGACCGCTCCACAGGTGATCCCGCGCGATCTGCTCACCCTCACGGTGCGCGAATTCTTCTTACAGTGTTTTGACAGACCAGTGTATGACATAGACCCAAAGATTGAGGCGGTACTTGAGGTGGTGAATCTTAATAAGATAGAGAAAGTTCACGAAAGAATCATGAGTAGCTTTTCGGGCGGTCAGCAGGCGCGGCTTCTTCTCGCTTCGGCACTCATCCAGAACCCTGATCTGCTCCTGCTTGATGAGCCAACCAACAATCTTGATGCTGCTGGCATCGAACATCTCACTAAATTCTTGGTGGACTATGAAGGGACCTGCATAGTCATCTCGCACGACGCACTCTTCTTAAATGCGTTCACCACCGGCGTGCTCTATCTCGATGTCTACACGCGCAAGATTGAACAATATAACGGTAACTATAATGACGTGCAACGAGACATTGTCGCGCGTATCGATCGGGAGAATAAAAAGAATGCGCAACTAGAGAAAAAGATTCAGGAGAATAAAGACAAAGCGAATTTTTTCGCCCAGAAGGGGGGCAAGATGCGTCTCGTCGCGAAGAAGATGCGTACTGAAGTTGAAGAAATGGAAGAAGAGAAGGTTGACGTGCGCAAAGAGGACAAAACTATTCGGCCGTTCATTATCCCCGCCCAGCCAGAGCTGAGTGGCGTCGTACTCACCCTCACCTCATATACGCTTCATGGTGGCAAGAAGCCGGTGACGAAGAAGGCAAATATTTCATTGCGAAAGAATCATCACCTGCTTATAAAAGGGCCAAACGGTATCGGCAAGAGTACGCTTCTTGAACGCATTGTTCTCGGCTCACCCGAAGGTTCGCATATAACCGAAGGAGTGAAGATCGGGTATTATCGCCAAGATTTCTCAACACTCGACTTTGATCAGACGGTGTTTGCGGCACTCATGAAGGCGATGGGGCAACCCGATGAACAGAAGCTCCGCGCGACTGCTGCGGGCTTCTTGCTCACCAACGATGTCATGCAGACCAAGATCGGGAGTCTCTCTGAAGGGCAGAAAGGCCTCGTGGCATTTGCTTCACTTGTCCTCGAGCGCCCAGGGCTCTTGATTCTTGATGAACCGACAAATCACATCAACTTCCGCCATTTGCCGGTCATCGCTAAGGCGCTCGATCAATATACGGGAGCGATGATTCTGGTCTCACACGTGCCTGAATTTGTCGAACAAATTCGCATTGACGACATTCTCGATCTAGGGAAATAAAGCGCTATACTGCGCATATGAATAAATCACTTTTCAGTACGGCAGTTTTTGTGTTGGTGGTTCTTGGTGGGGTATGGTTCTATCTGGGCCGGGCGACGCCCGCTCCAGTCGTGGAGCAACCGATCGTGCCAGTTGTTGATACACGACAGACATATACGAACGACAAACTGGGATTCTCAATCAAGTTGCCAATGGGGTATACGATTGATGAGTCATATATATACGAGGAGCTCGGGCCGGGCAAGAGTAGCCCGGGGGTGAAGTTCACCATTCCTGCATCAGTAGCAGCCGGTACTAATTTGAGTAGTGATACCTATATAAGTGTTGAAGAAATACCGCTGGCGAATATCCCTCGCGGGGTCTGCTCAGCAGCGTATTTTGTTGATCCAGAAACAACCGTACACGCCGTTCTGGATGGAGATGTCACATATTCAGTCGCTTCCTCAACGGGCGCTGCCGCTGGCAATCGTTATGAAGAAACAGTTTATGCATTACCAGACACATCCGCCAGCCGGCGGACCTGTATTGCAGTGCGTTACCGTATTCACTATAGCGTTTTTGAAAATTATCCAGCAGGTGCAGTGCGTGAATTCGACAAAGCAGCTCTTCTCGCTCAGTTTGACACTATTCGCCGGATGCTGGTGATAGCACAATAATATAAAAAATTGCCCACCCCCATGCGGTAGGGGTGGGCAAAAGGAGGCGGTTCGCCGAAGATCAATTCATCGAACCAAAATGATGCTATCACGGCTTGAGCAAATTTGTCAAGATCTCATTTTATTTCCGATTTTTCATTTATTGCTGAGCCTGATTTGTTATACTGACGGGGTGGGAATTGTCTCATTTTTGCAATATCTTGATGCGAGCGCCTTTTGGTCGCTCTATGGTTTGAGCCATCACTCGGCTTTTCTCGATACTGTCGGCGTCTTTTTCGCAGAGTATGCGGCATATGTTTTTGCGACGGTCCTTTTAATTGTGTTTTTCTATCCGAGCAAAGAGCGTGCAAAGAATAAGATGGTAGTGCTCGTGAGTGTTGCAGCAGCAGTCATAGCACGCTTTGGTGTGAAGGCTGCGATTGTCTATGCGTATCCACGTCCCCGGCCTTTTATTAGTTTCACAAACTTACAGCCACTCATCAGCACACCCTTGGTAGAAAACTTCCAGTCGTTCCCCTCAGGGCATACCATCTTCTTTTTTGCACTCGCGACAGTGCTCTATTGCTTTAATAAAAAAATCGGCACGTGGGCACTCGCTATCGCCGCACTGATTAGTATCGCGCGAATATATGTGGGCGTGCATTGGCCGAGTGATATTCTTGGCGGTGTAGTGCTTGGGGTCTTGACCGGCTGGGCAGTATATCGATGGTATCGCACGTCTCGATTTTATGTTTGAAAAAAAGTTGAAAGAAATACTGAAAGATAAAAAAGTGAAGAACAGTACGCTCTTGGGAGCAGTTGTGCTGGCACTGGTGTACGTCCTCTTTTTTTCTACGATCTTTGCGACCGAATATCTCTCTGAGGCAGCGGGGAAGCCAGAACGATTTGTCCCATTGCCAGTTTTTGATCGAGCTGATTATGACGCACGCCTTCTCGTTCTTGCGCATGTTGCGACGTCGTC
>Ga0334722_10005335_pt1 | contig 13020 bp, 11 predicted proteins | sample C3_bottom_MG_FD_207210 | JGI IMG/M metagenome (GOLD analysis project Ga0334722, IMG submission 207210) | Sediment microbial communities from Yellowstone Lake, YNP, Wyoming, USA - C3_bottom | ecosystem: Environmental > Aquatic > Freshwater > Lake > Sediment | place: USA: Wyoming | collected...
CGGGGGTTCATGTTACATCCAGAGGTGAAGTGATAAGATACAGCAAGGAATTGACCATGATTGCAACTGCCTATGATTTAAGCTATGAAAGTACCGGGAAAAATCCGGGGGATAAGTATTACGGAATTACCTATTCGGGTATACCGGCTAGGCAGGGTGTTGTAGCAGTAGACCCCAGTGTTATTCCGCTTGGAACAAGACTTTATATTGAAGGATATGGATATGCAATTGCTGCGGATACGGGAAGTGCTATTAGAGGGAACAGAATCGATTTATTCTACGAGGATTCCAGAAAAGCCAGATCATATGGTGTTAAAAGAGTAAAGGTGTATATTCTGAAATAAGACAGGGTCTTGCCTTGTCTTATTTCTTATATTTATTTTTGTTTTAGAAGGGAAGAAAGTCTTATGGAAAAACTTACTTCGCCGAAAAAGATAAGAGAAATAGTATCTAAATATGAGTTTAGATTCAGAAAAAGCCTCGGCCAGAATTTTCTTATTGATGGGAATATACTTGATAAAATTTTGGATGCCGCTGATATAGGGAAAGATGATACGGTTTTGGAAATAGGACCTGGCATAGGTACCATGACTCAGGCACTGGCTGAAAAGGCAGGATGGGTTTTTGCCGTGGAGATAGATAAGAATCTTGTGGAAATCCTCAAGGAAACCCTCGGAGAATACAATAACATAGAAATAATAAATCAGGATGTGTTGAAATTTGATATAGTTGATTTTGTAGAGGGTTTAAATCTTAAAAAAATTAAGATAATTGCCAATTTACCTTATTACATAACCTCTCCCGTTATTTTGAAGGTCATTGGTAGCAAAGAGGTTATAAGCATGGCGGTTTTTATGATTCAAAGGGAGGTAGCGCGGAGGCTCACTGCAAGTCCTGGAACAAAGGATTACGGGTCTCTAACGGTTTTTGTCAATTATTTTACGTATCCTGAAGTGGTTTTTGACGTCCCGAATACGGTTTTTATACCGCAGCCCAAGGTGGAATCCTCGGTGGTCCGATTAATAATGAGAAACAAACCTCCGATAGAGGTGCATGACGAGAAATTATTTTTTGAAGTTGTGAGAGCCTCCTTTAATCAGAGGAGAAAGACTTTATTAAATTCTCTTTTAAATATAGAAGATTTAAAGGAAATGGACAAAAATACATTAAAAATGGCTTTGGAAGAAGCGGACATAAGTCCGGGGATAAGAGGAGAAGCACTTTCCATGGAAGAATTTGCAAGGGTTTCAAATATACTTTATAATCTGAAGACTCCGTAAAGGGGTCTTTTTTTATTTTGGAATTTTATAGATTAAAAATCATATATTGTATAAGGAAAGAAAGGAGGGAAGCCGTCACATGGAATTTAAAGAACAGTATAAAAGAATATTTGTAATATTTGAAGAGTATAACAGCGGTTTCGGATTTGTAAAAGATAAAATGCCGCTTGGCTATATGAAAATCGATTTGAAGGAAGATTTTTTAAAACTATCTATTTTCGTCCAAAATTTAAAAAGGCTGGAGGAAGGTTTCTATAAGGCCGTACTAATAGGTTTAAGGAGTAAAGAACCAGAAATAAGGGAATTGGGTAAAATAAGGGTTAATGAAAAAGGAAAGGGCGAATTGGTTCTGGAAATGAAGGGTCAGGTTTTTTTTAATATACAGGATTATGATATCATAGTCGTTACAACAGATGGTTTTGGAGATTTTTCTATTCCGCTGATAGGATTTTTGAACAAGAGGTTAGAAAACCCGAAGGAGGAGTTAAAGAAGGTTCTGGAGTTTTTAAGGGGAAGAGATGGAGAAAAGGATGTTTCAAAGGATATGGGAAAAGCAAATAAGGAAGAGGATTTAAAGTTGCCAGAAGGGGAATTTTATATGGGAAGTGGAGAATCAAAAGGACCGGAGGAAGTTTTAAATGAAGGAAGAGAGGAAGAAGATAACGCGGGAAGGGAAGAACTACCATTGAAGGAGTTTGATACAGAGGATGAGAACAATATTAATTATGGAATTAGAATAAAGGAATATATAAAAGGGGTTGTTAAATATTTAAAGGAAGTAAAACCCTTTGAATGGGAACTTGAGGGTTACAGATGGTGGATGGTGGATTGGGGAATGATTTACGGTTACCCCAACAGGTATTTAATAGGTCTTTATTATGATGAGAAGGGGGATATAAGGTATATTGTTTACGGCATGCCGGGCCGTTTCTGCCTTCAAGAACAGCCTTTTGGAGGCCTTACCGGTTTTAACTATTGGCATCCCGTAAAGGGACATTTGAGAAAATTCGGCGAGAAGGGTTACTGGCTTTTACATATTGATGCTGAGACAGGAAATATTGTGTATCCTCTAAAACCTACTCCTCCTCCCGTTATTTAAGTATAAAAAACTCCATTCTGATACGAGAATGGAGTTTTTTATTTCTCGAATTTTGTATGTTATAATATTTTTGAGTATTGTACGGGGTGGTAGTGATGGAATATAGATTAGAACAGGATTTGTTGGGCGAAAAACCGGTTCCTAAGGAAGCTTATTACGGTATTCATACGGTAAGAGCGATGGAAAATTTCCCGCTGACAGGGTTACCTATACATAAGGAATTAATAAAGGCTATGGTAACCGTTAAAAAGGCAGCAGCTCTTGCCAATATGGAAGTGGGTCTTCTTGATAGAAGAATAGGGGAAGCCATTGTAAAGGCTTGTGACATTATTCTTTCCGGTAAATACATGAACCAGTTTATGGTGGATGCTTTGCAGGGCGGTGCCGGAACCTCCGCCAATATGAATGCTAACGAGGTAATAGCTAATATAGCTATAGAGATTATGGGAGGACAAAAAGGAGATTATAACTTGGTTCATCCGCTGAACCACGTCAACCTATCGCAGTCCACCAACGATGTTTTTCCGACCGCTGTTCGTATCGCGGCTATAAATCTTCTGATTCCGTTAAGCGAAACCTTCGCGGATCTTCAGGAAGCCCTGCAAAAAAAGGAAGATGAATTTTCCGGGGTAATAAAAATGGGAAGAACCCAGATGCAGGATGCGGTTCCCGTTATGCTTGGGCAGGAATTTGGAGCCTATGCCCAAGCGATTTCCCGCGACAGGTGGAGGCTTTATAAAGTGGAGGAAAGGCTAAGGCAGGTGAATATGGGCGGAACGGCTGTAGGAACCGGCCTTAACGCTGAAAGGGAATATATTTATCTTGTTATAGAAAAGCTGAGGGAATTGACCGGATTGGGTCTTGCCAGAGCGGAGTATATGATGGATCCGACTCAGAATGCCGATGTATTCGTGGAGGTATCCGGACTTTTGAAATCGGCAGCCGTAAACCTCATTAAAATCTCAAACGATTTGAGGTTTCTTTCTTCGGGACCTCGGGCCGGCATTGGTGAGATATCTCTTCCGGAAGTTCAGGCCGGTTCTTCCATAATGCCGGGAAAAGTGAATCCGGTCATACCAGAAGCTGTAATACAGGCTTCATATAAGGTTATAAGCAACGATTTTGCTATAACACTGGCAGCCCAGTCTGGAAATCTGGAGCTGAATCCCTTTTTGCCCCTTATTGCCCATGCTTTGCTGGAGTCTTTGGAACTTATGAACAAATCTGTAAGGATATTTATCGATAAATGCATAAAGGGCATTTCTGCAAACCAGGAAAGGTGTAGGGAGCTTCTTGAGCGGAGCTTTGGACTCATTACTGCTCTTGTTCCATATATAGGCTATAAGACCGCTACGGATATTGCAAAAAAGGTTAAAGAGGAGCATAAAAACGTAAGGGAAGTTATTTTGGAAATGGGACTTTTGAACGAGGAAGAACTGAATAGAATTTTGAACCCCTATGAGATGACCAAGCCGGGAATACCGGGCAAGAAATCAGGCAAAGGAGTTTGATGTTATGGAATCAGCACCGAAAAGCGTAAGACTTCATATTGCTATTTTTGGAAGAAGAAATGCAGGAAAGTCAAGTCTTATAAATGCTTTGACCAATCAGGAGATTGCACTTGTATCCGAGATTGCGGGTACCACTACCGATCCGGTTTATAAGGCGATGGAAATACTCCCTATCGGGCCCGTAATGCTTATAGATACTGCCGGTATCGATGACGAGGGGCTTCTCGGCGAGCTTCGAGTTAAAAAAACCTATGAGGTATTAAACAAAACCGAGCTGGCAATTATAGTTATAGACGGGAGCACGGGTCTTACTGACTTTGATAGGGATATTATAAACAGGGTAAAGGAAAAAAGAATACCCCTGGTAGGAGTCATAAATAAGAAGGATATAGCTTGTTATTCGGAAGAGCAGAAGAAAAACTGGGAAAAGGAAATAGGTGTTGATCTTGTGGAGGTTAGCGCCTCTAAGAGAATTGGTATAGATGAGCTAAAGAGGCAGATAATAAGAAAGGCTCCTATGGATATCCATCAGCTTAAAATAGTGGGCGATCTTATCAATCCGGGCGATTTTGTGGTTCTTGTTACACCTATCGATAAAGCTGCTCCCAAGGGAAGGCTCATACTTCCGCAGCAGCAGACCATCAGAGACATAATTGATAATGATGCAATAGCGATTGTTACAAAGGAACACGAGTTAAAAGAAACCCTCAGAAATTTAAATAAAAAACCTTCCCTTGTTATTACCGATTCTCAGGCTTTTCTCAAAGTGGATGCAGACACTCCAAAAGACATTAGATTGACCTCCTTTTCAATACTTTTTGCGAGGTATAAGGGAGAGCTAAAACAGCTTGTTATGGGTATAAAGGCCGTGGAAAAGCTAAAACCGGGTTCCAAAATATTAATTGTGGAAGGGTGCACTCATCACAGGCAATCCGACGATATAGGGACCGTAAAAATTCCAAGGTGGTTAAGACAAATCGCAGGCGGAGAGCTTGATTTTGAATATGTTACTGGGGTATCCTTTCCCGAAGACCTGTCCAAATATTCCCTGATAATCCATTGTGGAGGATGCATGTTGAATAGGCAGGAAATGCAGTATAGACTGTCGGTAGCTAAGGATAAGGGTGTACCCATAGTTAATTATGGAGTGTTGATAGCGTATATGCTTGGGGTTTTGAAAAGGGCCTTGGAACCCTTCCCCTATGTCAGGTTTTTATTAGAGGATTGAGTCCTGTAATAATTTCTTTGTAAACTCAATAAATATTTATTATATCGATTAAAATTGTCGAAAGGGATGATCTTTTTGTCCAAGAAATCCTTTATAAGAGGGGCTCTTATTTTGACCATGGCAGGATTTATAGTTAAAATTTTAGGAGCTCTTTATAGAATACCGCTTGCCAATTTAATAAAGGATGAAGGAATGGGATTATATCAGATGGCATATCCCATATATACAACCCTTCTGGCAATATCAACGGCCGGTTTTCCAACAGCGGTTTCCAAACTTGTTTCCGAGAGACTGGCTTTAAAGGATCAGGAAGGTGCCTATGCTATTTTTAAACAGGCCTTATTGATACTTTTTGTAATGGGATTAACAGCCTCCTCGATACTTTTTATATTTGCAAAAGTCATAGCTGAAAGTGTTTTGGTAAATCCCAAGGCCTATTATTCGTTGATTGCGGTATCTCCTGCATTGACCTTAGTTGCCTTGATGGGAGCTTTTAGAGGATATTTTCAGGGTATGCAGATAATGTATCCTACGGCGGTTTCTCAGATTGTAGAACAGGCGGTAAGAGTTGTTTTCGTCCTCTTGCTCGCTTATTTGTTGATGCCCTACGGAGTGGAATATGCTGCTGCCGGCGCTTCCGCGGGTGCAGCTATTGGCGCTCTTTTCGGGCTATTGTTTTTGCTTACAATATATGTTTTTAAAAGAAAAAGTCTCATATCGGGGTTTAGGAGAAAAAATGTTGATGGCATCGGAATAATAAAAAGGCTTATAATGTATGCCATTCCGGTAACATTGGGCTCGCTGGTGGTACCTTTGGGGAATTTGGCAGATGCGGCTATTGTTCCTTTAAGGCTTAAAAGCATAGGATTGGATGTTAAAACGGCTACCGAACTTTTTGGAATTCTTACGGGGGAAGCGGCTCCCCTGGTCAATTTTCCTTCGATAGTTACGGTTGCGATTGCTACGAGTCTGCTTCCAGCAATTTCGGAATCCCATGCTCTCGGTGATTACAAATCTTTAAATGCCAAAGCGGTATTAGCCATAAAGGCGACGTTAATGATAGGTCTTCCGGCTGCTGCAGGTTTAGGACTTCTTTCCACTCCGATTATGCATATGCTTTTTGGTGAGGAAAAGGGTGGCAGCGTTTTGGCTATACTTTCTTTCAGCATAATTTTTCTGACCCTTATACAAACCCTGACAAGCATACTTCAGGGTATCGGAAGGGTTACCCTGCCCGTTATCAATCTGGCCATCGGCGGGGCTGTAAAGATAACCTTGAACTTTATTTTGACAGGCATCGCCTTTTTTAATATAAGAGGTGCTGCCACGGCAACGGTTATGGGTTATCTGGTGACCTGCCTTTTGGACTTCCTGTGCGTTAGAAGGTGTATACAGCTTAGAATTGATTTTAAAGATGATATATTAAAGCCCTTACTTTCAACCATTATAATGCTTATATCTGTGGCTCTTTCTTATAACGCTATATATTTTATAGCGAATTCTATTTCCAAATCCACCCTATTGTCCATTATAGTCGGTGTCATAGTATATTCTCTGTCCCTTATTATTACAGGAACCATTAAAAAAGACGAGATGGAACTTCTCCCCGGTGGCAGGAGGTTATACCGTCTTCTTCGTAAATTAAAAATCATTGGAGGTTAGAAAATGAAGATTACGATTATTGGATTGGGACCGGGCTCGCCGGAGCATTTGACCATCGGAGCTTTTAACAGGTTAAAAAATTCAAAAAATGTTTTTTTAAGAACCGAAAAACATCCCATAACAGCCTTTTTAAAGCAGCAGAATATAAGCTTTGAAAGCTTCGATTATATTTATGAAAAGAGCCAGGATTTTAATGAGGTATATAAGGGCATAGTGAACAGATTGCTGGAATTGGCCAAATTGGAAGAAGAATTGGTCTATGCTGTGCCGGGCAATCCTTTTGTTGCCGAAAGAAGCGTGGAAATGCTTATGGATAGGGCAAAAGAAGAAAATATAAGCATAGAAGTTATTGAGGGTTTAAGCTTCCTGGATATTTTACTTTCCAAACTGGGATTGGATGGGACAGAAGGCGTAAAAATAATTGATGGTCTAAACATTGATAACCTTAAGCCGGATTTGGATTCGGTTAATGTAATACTTCAAGTTTATGATGCTTTTGTGGCTTCTTCTATTAAGTTAAAGCTAATGGAATTTTATGATGATGAAACAAAAATATTTGTTATGAGGGGTCTTGGCGTTCCCGAATTGGAGAAAATAGTTCAGGTTCCGCTCTATGAATTGGACAGGCTATCCTTTATAGACCACTTGACTACGGTGATCGTGCCAAAGATAGGTTTATTCGAGAGGAGCAAACATGATTTCTACGATTTGGTGGACATAATGAAATATTTAAGGAGCGAAAAGGGCTGTCCCTGGGACAGAGAACAAACCCATAAATCTCTTATGGAATACTTATTGGAGGAGACCTACGAAGTGATTGATGCCATTAAGGAAGAAGACGAGGATAAACTCTGCGAAGAGCTGGGGGACTTGTTACTTCAGGTGGTCTTTCATTCGCGGATTGCAGAGGAAGAAGGGTTTTTCAATGTGATGGATGTAATAACCGGTATTGTTGGAAAGCTCATATCCAGGCATCCCCATGTTTTTGGTAAGGTGAATATCAAAACCGCCGAGGATGTGGTTTCGAATTGGGAAAAAATAAAGAAGAAGGAGAAAAACTTAAAAAATCATACCGAGGTGTTGATGGACATTCCCAAGAACATGCCGGCTCTCATAAGAAGTTATAAGGTACAGGATAAGGCAGCTCAGGTAGGTTTTGATTGGGACAATGTTGAAGATGCCATGAAAAAGGTAGATGAAGAGCTGGAGGAATTTAAGGAGGCCTTTAAGTCTAAGCAAAGAGATAAAATGGAGACGGAAATGGGCGATCTTATATTTGCCATAGTTAATGTGGCAAGGTTTTTAAAGATAAATCCGGAGCTGGCTCTTGTAAATACCGTAGAAAAATTCATAAAAAGGTTTGGCTATATCGAGAAGGAAGCACTAAAACAAGGTAAAAAATTGGAAGAAATGTCTTTAAATGAAATGGATGCTTTGTGGAACCAGTCCAAAAGGTATATTTTTTAAAAAAATTAGAAAAATAGTAGTAAAAAAAGAAGGATTTTTAGCGAAAATGAAGAATATGCTAAAAGAATCATATTTATACCAAGGAGGTATGCTTGTGAATAAAGCAGATTTGGTTTCCAGGATTGCAGAGCTTGCTGACATGACCAAGAAGGATACCGAAAAATTCTTAAATGCTTTTATCGATGCAGTAACCGAGGCTTTACAAAAAGGCGAAAAAGTCCAATTGGTTGGTTTTGGTACATTTGAAGTAAGGGAAAGGGCAGAAAGAAAGGGTAGAAATCCTCAAACAAAAGAGGAGATTACCATTCCTGCTACAAAGGCACCGGTATTTAAGGCAGGAAAAGTTTTGAAGGATTCCATTAATAAATAATATTACGGAAAATCGGGTAGAGAAACCCGATTTTTTTCTATAGGGGAGATATGAGATGCTTATTGGAATAGACGTTGGAGGAACCAATATTGATGCTGTAATCATAGATGGCATGGAGGTGAAGAAAAAGGTCAAGGTTCCGATTTTAGGAGAGCTTTCCTCATCTATTACGAATGCCTTTGAGAAGATTACAGAGGGTTCTGATTTATCCGTAATAGAAAGGGTGAATCTCAGTACCACCCTGTGCACAAACGCCGTGGTTGAAAATAAATTGAATGCCGTTGGGATGATTTTGATTCCGGGCATAGGACTTAATAGGGAGTTTTTTTCCTGCGGCGAGGCCTTCTTCTTGGACGGATATATAGACCATAGGGGAACCGTCTGTAGAATGCTGGATCTGAATAAGGCAAGAGAAGCAATTTCATATTTCAAAAACCGCGGTATGAATTATCTCGGAATATCGGGGAAGTTTTCGGTCAGAAATCCTGAATTCGAGCTCAAGCTATACGATATGTATAGGGATTTTTTTAAGCATATTTCGATAGCACATAGATTGTCCGGTCGTCTGAATTATTTGAGAAGAACGCATACCACTTATTTAAATGCTGCCGTCTGGCAGCTTTTCCGCGATTTTTCGTGTGAGTTTAAAAGGGTTGCAGGAAGAAGAAATATAGAAAATATTTTTATATCGAAGGCGGATGGCGGTGTATCATCTTTGGATTATGCCGTGGAGATGCCTGTTGAAACTATTCTATCAGGGCCTTCTGCAAGCGTTATGGGTGCCATGATATTATCCGGAATAAAGGAGGATGCCGTTATTTTGGATATAGGCGGAACCACCACCGACCTCTCATTTTTTTCCGATGGAGTTCCCCTGTTTGTTCCCGATGGTATTGATATAGGAAGGTATAAGACTTTGATCAGGGCTTTTTACATTAAATCCTTAGGTTTAGGTGGTGACAGCAAAATAACCGTCAAAAATGGAGTGGTGCTTATTGGACCCGAGAGGGTTCCACCGGCAGGTTTCGGAGGAGAATTTCCGACACCTACCGATTGCTTTGCACATTCCGGTATTCTACAGGTTCCCTTTGAAGAAAGGTCGGCAAGAGCTGTTCTTGAATTGAGTGTTAAGCTGGGCATTGAAAAGGAGGATGTGACCGATTTTGTACTCAGAAGGATGGCTCAAATCATTAAATCAATTGTTACAAGAGAGCTCGACTTGATAAATCAGAGACCTGTATATACTGTCAAAGAGGTTTTATACGGAAAAAAGATACAGCCGAAGGTCATGGTGATAATCGGTGGTCCTGCCCAAGCATTAGCGCCTTATATAGAGGAGGAACTGGGACTACCGGTAATAGTCCCTGAAAATTTTGAGGTGGCAAATGCCATCGGCGTATGCCTCAGCAAGACCACCAGGTTCATAACCCTGGAAGCCGATACCGAGAAAGGTATTTTGATGGTACCAGAAGAGGGCTTCAAAATGTCTATAGGTAAAAATTTCGGTTTACAAAATGCCAGGGCTATTGCCTATAAGATATTGAAGGATGCTATGAAAAAACAGAATATAGAAATAGGGGATGGAGATATTGAAATTATAGAGGAAAGCGTTTTTAATATGGTTAGAGGATTTTACAGAACGGGTCAAATCATAAGACTGCGTCTACAGACCAAACCCGGTTTTATAAGGAGTGTTCTGAATGAATAAACTCGGCATAATATTCTTTCCGGCCTACGATTGGGCCATATCCCCCACCCACCCGGAAAGAGAAGAAAGGCTTTTATATACCCAGGATCAGGTTATGGAAGAAGGTATTTTCGACATCGAAGGGATATGCGAATACAAGCCCTTAATGGCTAACGAGGAAGATATAAAATGGGCACATATCTGTATTCCCGATGTAAGGAGCAGAATCACCGAATCCCATTTAATATCCGCCGGTGGTGCAATGAAGGCGGCGGATTTGGTCTTGTCAAAGGAAACGGAGAAGGCCTTTGCTATTGTAAGGCCTCCCGGTCACCATGCCATGAGGATGGTACATGGTGCCAGGGGATTTTGTAATATAAACATAGAAGCCGTAATGATTGAATATCTCAGAAATAAATACGGAAATAAAAGGATTGCCGTGATAGACACCGACTGTCATCATGGAGACGGGACCCAGGACATTTATTGGCATGACAGGGATACCCTCTTTATATCCCTCCATCAGGATGGAAGAACGCTGTACCCAGGAACCGGTTTTATAGAGGAATTTGGAGGTCCCAATGCGGTGGGATATACCATTAATATTCCCTTACCCCCGTATACGTCGGATGATGGTTTTCTCTATGTTGTGGATAATCTCATCCTTCCCATCCTGGAAGAGTACAGACCTGATATTATAATAAATTCCGCCGGACAGGATAATCATTATACCGATCCCATAACCAACATGAGGTTTTCGGCGATAGGTTACGCAGAACTAAACAAAAGAATCAATCCCCATATAGCTGTGCTGGAGGGTGGATATTCCATAGAAGGGGCTCTACCCTATGTAAATCTGGGAATAATATTGGCTATGGCCGGTTTGGATTACGGTAATATCAGAGAACCGGACTATGACCCTTCCAAAATGAAACAGTCCGAAGAAATAACACGATATATAAAAGATTTGTGTAAAATTCAATTAGAAAGATGGAAAAATAGGGATATAATTAGGGAAGGGATTATAAAGAATAAAAAATATATCGATAGAATAAGAAACATATATTATGATACCGATGGTATAAGTGAATACCAAAGGGAAAGGGCTTATGTTTGTGATGAATGTTCTGGTGTTTTAGAAATATGGTCGACATCAGACGCCGGTTTTTCGGTATATGCTGTGGTGATACCGCGAAATGCCTGTGATAAATGTTTGGAAAGAGGCCTTTATTTTTTCGAAAAAGCAGATGAAAATAGCTTCGATTATGTTTATCTTCAGGATAAAAGAAACGGCCTTTTTATAAGGAGGTAGATTCATGCGACTTGATAAGTTTTTAAAGGTTTCGAGGGTCATAAAGCGGAGGACCGTAGCCAAAGAAGTATGCGAACAGGGTAGGGTATATATAAATGGGAAGCAGGCTAAACCGGCTTCGGAAGTTAGAACAGGCGATATTGTGGAAATCCATTTTGGAAGTGGTACCATAAAATTTGAAGTTATGGCGGTAGAAGAAAACCCATCCAAGGAAAATGCGGGGCGTTTGTATAAATTGATTGAATAATTTTACCGCTCCCTCAAATAATATAAGAGAAGGAGGGAGCGTATGTTTAAGAAGAAGATTTACTTCTCTTTTATGATATTTATCGCTTTACTCTTTATCCTATCGGCATGCATGCCAAAGGTAACGCCTCCGGAGTCTAAGAAGCCGCAGATACCCGCCAAGATTAGTCGGGGTCCTGATAAGGAACCGGTGCTTAGTGTCTATATTAAGGAAACTGGTGAGAAAAAGGAAATGCCCTTTGAAGAATATATAGCAGGAGTTGTTGCTGGAGAAATGAAGAATGACTGGCCTTTGGAGGCATTAGCAGCTCAAGCAATTCTTGCGAGGACCTTTGTTATGGAGTTTATATCCACAAAGGGAGGCTCAAAATACGGTACCGATGTATCTACCGACGTGGAAGAGGTTCAGGCTTATGATGAAAAGAGCATAAACGATAGGGTTAGAAAGGCTGTAGAAATGACAAGGGGTCAGGTCATACTTTATAAGGGAGAATACGTAAAGGCGTGGTTCCATTCCCATTCCGGAGGTAAAACCGCCCTTCCCAGCGAGGGATTGGAATATAAAGGTGGAGACCCGCCATATATAAAGGTTGTAGATTCGCCGGATTCGCCTAAGTCTCCCGCGGATGTGAAGAGCTGGACGGCTGTTTTCCCTAAAGCAAAGGTTATAGCAGCCATAAAGAAATTGGGTAAGGATATAAGCGATTTTAAAAGCGTTTCCATAGGTCAGAAGGGCCCATCGGGTAGGGCGATTAGCATTAAATTTGACGGGGTAGAAGTTCCGGCTCCGGAGCTAAGACTTGAATTGGGCAAGGATATCATGAAATCTACCTTGATTGATGATATAAGGATAAGTGGTAATAATCTGATTATAAAAGGAAAGGGTTTTGGTCACGGCGTAGGTATGTCTCAATGGGGTGCTTATGCCCTTGCTGAACAGGGTAAAAAAGCTGACGAGATTATAAAATATTATTTCAAAGATGTTGATATAATTACCATGTGGAAATAAGTATTCCCTATGGCAGGGAATACTCAGCTTGAAGACAAACATCGCTTTTAAGCTGCGAAGCTTAGAAGCGATGTTTTATTAAGAGCAAAGATTTTATTTAGTTTTGATAAAAGCAAAGAAAAAGCTGGGACTGTTGGTGGCAATGTGTC
>Ga0334722_10005336_pt1 | contig 13019 bp, 9 predicted proteins | sample C3_bottom_MG_FD_207210 | JGI IMG/M metagenome (GOLD analysis project Ga0334722, IMG submission 207210) | Sediment microbial communities from Yellowstone Lake, YNP, Wyoming, USA - C3_bottom | ecosystem: Environmental > Aquatic > Freshwater > Lake > Sediment | place: USA: Wyoming | collected...
GCTGGACAAGCGCTATCCCGGCGGCTATTTCAGCAGCACAGGCAACTACAGCCGGTTCCTGGAGAACAGGGAGACTTTCCTGGACGCGCAGGCCTCGCGCGAGGACTCGGTGCGGAACATCGTGCGGGGCGAGATAGAGTGGCTGCGCAAAGGCCCGCGCGCGCGCACCACCAAGCAGAAGGCCCGCATTGACCGGGCCGGCCGCCTGATAGGCGAGCTTTCGGAACTGGAATACCGCAACGCGCAGGGGCGCGCCGCCGTTATCGATTTCATGTCGGGCGACCGCCAGGCCAACCGCCTGGTGAACGCCATAGGCGTCTCTAAAACCCTCGGAGGGCGCAGACTGTTCGGCCCGCTGGACCTGGCGCTGCGGCCGGGAGATAAACTGGGGCTTATCGGCGAGAACGGCAGCGGCAAGACCACCCTTCTGAAAATGCTGGCCGGGACTCTGCCGCCCGACACCGGCACGGTTAAGCTGTCCGAGGGCCTCAACGTGGCCGTGTTCGACCAGCACCGCGACCAGCTGGACCTGAAGAAGACCCTGCGCCGCGCGCTCTGCCCCGCCGGCGAACACGTGGAATATAAAGGCAAGTTCGTCCACGTCAACAGTTGGGCCAACCGCTTCCTGTTCCGCCCGGAGCAGCTTGATTTCCCGCTGAGCAGACTTTCCGGCGGCGAACAGTCCCGCGTTCTGATAGCCGGGCTCATGCGCACACCCGCCGACCTGCTGCTGCTGGACGAGCCCACCAACGATCTGGACATCCGGTCGCTCGAGGTGCTTGAAGCCAGCCTGAAAGATTTCCCCGGCGCCATGGTGCTGGTGACCCACGACCGCTATCTGCTGGACCGCCTCTGCGGGGCCATTGTGGGCCTCGACGGGAAAGGCGGGCACGGCTATTTCGGCGGGCTGGAACAGTGGGAGGATTGGAAAGCCGCGCGCGGACCCGCCTCCGGGAGGGAACCGGCCGGAACCGCCGCCAGGGAAAAAGCACGGGGGCTCACCAACAAGGAGTCGGCGGAACTGCGCAACATCGAAAGCTCTATCAAGGAAGCCGAGAACAAGGTTGAACTGGCGGCCGCGGCCCTGGAAGACCCCTCCGTGGCCACCGACGCCGCAGAGCTGCAAAAAAGGCAGGAGAAGCTGGACGCGGCCCGTGGTAAATTGAGCGCCCTGTTCGTGCGTTGGGAAGAACTTGAAGCCCGGGCCCGCGGCTGACGGGCGCGGCGCCGCCGCAGGCTTGCCAAATACCGCCGAATAGTTTTTAATGAGGATATGAAGAAAAAAATACTGGTAACCGCTTTCATGCCGTTCGCCGGCCGCAAGTCCAACCCGGCCCTGGAAGTGATGGCCGGATTACCCCCCTCTTCTTTCAAGAACTGCCGCATATATAAGGAAAGGCTTCCGGTAAGCGGCAAAGTTATAGGCGGCAGGATCTCACGGCTGCTTTCGGACATCGAACCGGACTATATGGTATCCCTGGGCCTGGCCGCCGGCGAAACATCCATCCGGATTGAAAGATTCGCCCTGAACATACAGGATTATGCCATCAAGGACAATTCCGGCTACCAGCCCAAAGGCCGCCGGATAAACCCCGACGGCCCGGCCGCTTACTTCGTGAACTCCGACCCGGCGCGCCTGGCCGCCGCGGCCAGGAAAGTGTCGGTCCCGGCCCACATAAGCAACCACGCCGGCGCCTATGTCTGCAACCACCTGATGTACACGGCGATGGACGCGATCGCCGCTAACGCCATGCCGACAAAGTTCGCCTTCATCCACCTGCCGCTCACCACCGCGATGGCCGCCCTGGAAAACCCCGCGCGCGCCATACCTGCCTCGCTTCCCCTCGGCACATTGGTCAAAGCCGTAGAAGCCATAATAAAAGAACTAGCCCGGGCCTGACGCTATGCGTCATCCCGGGCCGTTCGGCACCCGCTGCGGAAACTTATTTCGTCGCGACCGGTTCAGGGGTCTCGGCGGATCTCTTAAGAGCCTCCAAGGTATCCGTCACTATCAGGTCGGCCCACTCCTTCCTTAATTCGGAAGTCGGAGCGGGGAGCGTCTTGTAGTCGATCTTCAGGTCTTCAAGCAGCTTGTTAAGCCGCTCATAGATATCGGTCTGGAAAGCCTTGTTCTGGGCGTCCCGGATGCCGTCGTCCATAAGCTCGCCCACCAGCGGCAGCTTGTAGATAGCGTCATACGGGAAACTTTCGGCGTACCCCTTAAGGAAATCAAGTATATACTCTTTGCCGGCGCCGCCGCAGCGCCTCTCCAGGTAGATCCAGTTATCGAACACGCTCCGGTCGCAGACCACCACCTGGTAATGCCGGATGGCCGCGCGCAGCTCTTCGGTGATATGCTGCATCAGGATATAAAGCTGGGCGGGGAAGGTGGTGTTCTCGTTTATCGGGATCCCCTGCTCGAAAGCCGTCGCCGCTATCTCCGAAAAAACCTTGACCTTCAGACCGCGCTTCTTCAACTCCGCCGCCACCTCGTATACCAGCGTGGTCTTCCCCGTCCCGTGCGTGGAGATGAGCGAGATCTTGTAAGGCCGTCTTTTCGTGTTCGGCATTTTATTGCCCTCCGGTAAAATTTGGTTTGGGCCGCTAATCCCTTCCCCCCATGCGGCCTCAATAAGATATTACTTAAATAAAAGGAGGCTGCGCAAAAAAACTTCGCGGCTGACGCGCACGCTGAAAAATCGGGGTAAAACAGGCGGCATTTTGTGGTACAATCTGCTTATCGCGGTATTCCCAATGTCAAAGAGGTTCAACAATGCTTAAAGATCTGCTTATCGGATTCCTCATCTGCTCTTCTCTTTCAGCCGGCGCTATCGCCGCTGAAAAACTGGACTTCGACCGGGGCGTGGACGCGAAGGCCATGGCCGCCTCGCTCAGGACCGGAATAGAGGATATGAACTCCCCGGATACGGTCTTCCAGGTAGAGACCAACCAGGTTATCTACGCAAAAGGATTCATAAGAAAAGACCTCCCCAACGCCGCCTGGAAATCTTTCAAGGACGTAAAAGTGCGCATTCCGGCCACTATGGACCTGCGCCCGAAGCTGACCCAGATAGAGAACCAGGGCTCCTGCGGGAGCTGCTGGTCCTTCAGCCTTACCGCCACACACCGCGACGGGCACACGCTGGCGGGAAATGACCCGGGACGCCTCTCCCAGGAATGGCTGGTGGAACATTCCACCTACGCCGCCGGCTGCCAGGGCGGCTACTTCGATTCGGCAAGCGATTTCGTGACCCCCGGCGGCCAGCCGCTTTACAGCGCCTGCCCCTACAAGAACGGCAACGGCAAGTGCCCCATCGACCTCCCCAAGGCCGCCCATATAAAAGCCTGGTATATGCTGGGCGTGAAAGGCTCGGGCCCGACCGTCCGGGACATCGAAGCCTATATGACGCTCTCGGGCAATCCGATCTCCATCGGCGTCGCGGCCGGCGTCGGCAGGTGGCAGAGCTACAGCAGCGGCATTTACACCAGCTGCAAATCGGGCGAACTTGACCACATGATCAACATCGTGGGCTGGGACAACGAGGGCGCCGAGTTCGACGAGAACGGCAACCTCCCCCCCGGCAAAGGCGTCTGGATACTCCGGAACAGCTGGGGCAAGTCCTGGGGCGAGCAGGGCTATATGCGCAGCAAAATGACCGACGCGGCCGGGGTCAGGTGCAACGCCGTGGCCGAAGAAGCCGCCGCTTTCGATTTCTAAACCGGCACCGACCCCTTCCAGCAGGCGAGCCCAGGCGCTCGCCTGTTTTTTTTACCCCTCTGCCCCAAAGGGCCTATAAAAGCCAGGGTATTTTTCCTCCGCCGGACCTTACCTTTCGGCTCATGTGGATATTCTCCTTATATGGGATGATATAAGCGTTGGAACGGCACAGGCTCCCGTATACGGGCGCCTGCGCGGCTCGCACCGCATAGGAGATACATGAATAAACTATTTCTGGTTTTGGTGATGACCGGACTTACCGGCGGGGCTTATGCCTCCGACTTCGACGCGCTGGCGATAAAAGCCGACGCTCTTAAAGACACCCCCGCGCTCCAGACACCCGCGGCAAAACCCGAGACCTACGGGAACGGCTCCGGGCTGAAAGCGGCCGACGACAGATGGTACGGCGCGGATTCGCGCCAGGCCCGCATGCAGTTCACCACCTATATGCTCTACAAGGTCCCGACCGGCTACACCGGTTCGGTCTCCGACATCCTCAGCAACGCCGCTCAGGCCGGAAAGATACGCGAACTGGTGGATCTGCAGCTGCAGCATATGTACGGGGCATTCACCACGCACCCCGGTTTTGAGAACAACCCCGGCATCCCTTCCGGCGATTATAAGGTCAAACTGCTCGGCGCGGAAAAAGTCCCGAACGAGCCCTATGCGAAGATCTCCTACTCGTATGACGATATCGTGGTGTTCTCGACCAAGCTCTTCAGGGGAGGCGGCACGACGCGGATACAGTTCGTCCTGCCCAAGGACCCGGTAACGATCTATAAAAAAGGCTTTCCCACGCCCTCTTCGCGCAAGAACCTCTGCACCGACGACCATTATAACAGCGAAGGCGATTTCTGGTACTTCTGGAACCCTTACCAGGACGGCTGCCCGATATCGGGCGGCGACCTGGTGTCCATAACGACCGACCTCACCCCCATGGTCGTCACCCGCAACACCTACCCCGAATACGCCAGGTTATACGGCGACAACGGCAACGGAGACGTACTCCAGGTTTCCTACCTGGTGGGCGTGGACGAGAATTTCCAGAACGGGGACCTTGGCAAACAGACATTCAAGGACGCCTTCGCGGGCCTGAAAGCCGCCGGTTTCCGGGCGACCGTGGACGAACCCCGCCGCAAGCGGCTCACATTGCAGAACGGCAGCGGCCGCACCTCGGTGGAAATGATCCTTTCCGACCCTAACAGCGCCGAATTCGCCCAGGAGGCCGTGCGCGGCATGAAGACCGCGGACATCTTCCTCTACGACGGGCACTCCGGCCTCGGCGGCTATCTGAGCCCCGACCGGCTCGCCGAAGACACGGGCAGCCCTCTGGAGCTGCCGAAAAGCAAGTACCAGATATTCGTTTTCCAGGGCTGCTCCACCTACGCCTACTACAACACCGCTTTCTTCAGCCTGAAGAAAGGCCCGGGCGACCCCAAGGGCACCAAAAATCTCGATATCATTACCACCGGCATAGGCGCCGCTTTCGACGTCGGCGCTAAAGTCGACGTGGCCTTCCTCACCAGCACGACGACCGGTCAACGGCCGACATGGCAGACAATAATAGACCGGGTACACGCCGCTGAAGGCGAAAACTCCGCCCTCTCCCACATCAACGGCGACGAGGACAACCCCACCCACCCGTAAGGCCGCGCTTACATAAAACGAGAGCCCCCGACGGACGGGGGCTCTTCAACTGGCTCAACTGGCCAACACTGACCACCACTAAGGGGCGACCGGGGGACCCAAGGTACGCAGAACAAGCCAAGGGGCCGGAACACCCGCCCGGAACCGGGGCGCCCATGCGCGGACGGGACCGAGCTCCCGGGAACCCGCCCCGCCAGAACGCGGGCAACGGACCGGGGAATCGCGCCGGGGCCGGGGCAGACCCCCAAGCCCGAACCACCACACCACACCGGGCCCTCACAACAACCACTACTGACCGGCCAACCAACCGAACCCAGGGCCCAAACACCAACCGGCGCGAATTAGAGAGATCAGGACTACAATTGGAGTATAACAGGCGGAATTTGACTTGTCAAGACCCAATCGCAAAATACTATAAAATACTTTTTCTACCGACGAGAAAAAGAGAGCCCTCCTTTTCAGGAGGGCCCTCTCGGCGAACGGAACCCCGCGCCGCTTACTGCGGCTGGTGAGGCTGGACCGGCGGCACCTGCGGCGGAACGTACGGCTGACCGGACGGGACCGCGGCGCGGTTCCCCATCCTCGTCATCCAGGCCGCCCCGAGCCCCAGCATCACACCGAAAGCCATCAGCATGAAACCTATCAGCGACAACACCCCGCCGATCAAAGGCAGCAGCTTGCCGAAGAACAAGAGCCCGGCCATGACGGCGTAACCCACCGCCACTTTACCGGGCAGCCCGACCGGCCCCGTCTTCTTGATCCCCTCGAAGAACCGCCCCTGCAGCACCACGCTGAACGCGCTAAGCCCAAGGATCGCGGCCGCCGCCACCAGCATCAAAGCGAACGGTACCAGCGGGATCCCCAGCACCGAGACCAGCATCATGATCAGGCCCGGGAAAAGCCCCATTAGTATCAGCGCCCCTATCCCGCAGGTTTTCCACATATCGCCCGTTATAGCCGCGGCCGCATTCTCCACGTTCTTAGGGAAGAAAACGGCCGGCAGGAGCAGCAGTATTATACCGGTGGCGAGTATCGAGAACAGGATCGCCAGGCCCAGCCCGATAAGCCCGCCTATCATCCAGGGCTCCATATCGCGCCCCTTCTCGCTCGAGGCGTAGCGCGCGAACTTCATCACGCGCGGCAGAACGGTGCGCACCGCTTTTATATCGAAACTCCGCATCTCGCCTTTGAGAACGGCCTTCTCACCCTTGACCACCGAGCCGCCGACCGAAGAGATATCGCCGTCCACCTGTCCCGTTCCCGCCAGCGTAACGCGGCCGCCCACGCTCGCGACGTTGCCGGTGACCTTGCCGGTTATTTCGATCGGCCCGCCCACGCTCGCCACATCTCCTTTGACCGCGCCCGTGACGGAGACCGTCCCGCCCATGGCTACCAGGTCGCCGAGGAGTTCCCCGTTTACGGTGACCGAGGCGCCGCCCACGGAAACCGCGTCGCCCTCAAGCAAGCCATTTATGGTTATGGACTTATCCGTGGCGATATCTTCGCGAAGGGCCTGTCCTTTTTCCACCACCACGTCTTCGTGACGGAGCTGGTTCTGCCGGGCCTGGGCGGCCGTGCCAAGACAAACCAGGACCGCGACCGCTAAATACGCTTTATCTTTAATTTTCTTCATATAGTATCTCCTTAATGTACCCATTCCCCCTTTCAGACCCTCACCGCGATTCATATTCTCTGACCGGCCGTATGGCCGCCTTTTGAGACCGCCGTCACCGCCCCGGCGCAGGCCAGGGAGGCGATCGCTATTTCGTAAAGCGGCGGGAAGTTGGCGCGGGCCAGTTCCACCGCTATGGATAAAACCGTGCCGGACTTTATAAGGACGATGGCGGCATGCGCGGCCAGAAGGTTAAGCGCGTGCGTGAGGCCGCCGGGTTGTATTATGAGGGCGGCGATGTCGGTGAAGTTGACGTATATTAAGGCCCCCGCCGAGAAGATCAAGATCGCGGCCCAGGCGCCGACCAGGAGGCCGGCGGCTTCGATAACGCGAGCGGGCCAGGTTTCGGCGGCGCTTTGGACGGCGATGGCGGTCATGACGCGGGCCCGGAAGCCGGCGGAAGGGGCGCGGTAAGGCAGGGCCCTTATCGCTTTGGCTATGAGTTTGTCGGTCTTATCGGCGTTCATATTTTCCTCTTTAATGATACGGGCTCGACCCTTAAACGGTTGCATCGGCCGCAAGCCCGGCCAGCTTCGCCTTAAACATTTCCCTGGCGCGGAACAGCCTCGCCTTCACCGTGCCCTCGGGCGCATTGATCACGCGGGCGATCTCCGCCGGCCCCATATCTTCGCGGTATTGGAGGAGCAGGACTTCGCTGTAAAGCGGCGGCAGGGAGGCCAGCAGGGCTTCTATGCGCTCGGAGTCAAGGGTTTCGGCCACTTGCAGGTCCACCCCGGGGGCCTTATCTGGCAGGTCGGAAAAATTCTCGTCGTCCATCGAAACGGTTTTGTTGCCAGCGCGCAGCGCGTCCATGCAGGCGTTATGAGCTATGCGGAAAAGCCAGGAAGCGAAGGGATATTTTTTGTTATAGGATGGAAGACCGCGGAACGATTTAACGAAAGTTTCCTGCGCCGCGTCCTCCGCGGCATTGGGATCTTTAAGCAGGCGCAGGCAAAAGCCGTAGATCCTGTCCTGGTAGATCGCCAGAATACCGGCGAAAGCGGCGTTGTCGCCGCCAAGACAACGGTCTATTATCTCTATTTCGGTTTCACCCATTGTTCTTAATACGCGCCGGAAGCATTTCCGGTTTCATTCCACCCATTGGCGGCCGCAGAGGGTCTTGAAGGGGCAGTAGGCGCAGGAGGTTTCATCCGCGGCCGGGGCAAAAGGCCGGGCTTCATCCAGGATCTCTTCCACAAGGGCGGTTATGGCCAGTTTGTAATTATCGAAGATCTGGGCTTTTGGCGGGAGCTTTTTATATCTCTCTTTGAAAAGAGTTTCTTCGGTTATGCTCTCCCGCCCCAGAAGCATCAGGGAGGCGTCCATGCGGCGGATGTCGGAACCCTTGTTCCCGGCCAGGTAGGCCAGGATATAGAAAGGCAGCTGCACGGATCTGAGCGTTTTGGGCCAGTCTTCGCGCATGCCCAGGTCGAACTTCTGCCAATTGGGAACGCGTGCCAGCGCGCCTGTCTTATAGTCGAGGATATGCGCGCAGTCCCCGCGCATATCGACGCGATCGGCCAGGCCCGCCAGCTTTATCACGCCGTACCTGGTGGGCAGATCGGCCTCAAGCTTCGCCTCGCAGGCCAAAATGGTTATTCCCGCCAGGTTATCGCGATGATAGTCCAGGATGTCGGCCAGGCGTTTTTCCACCTGCCGCTTTATCAGGTACTCATAGCCCGCCTTATGACCTTTCAGACTTACGTCGAAGATCTTGCCGGCCTCTTCCAGAATACGCTTCCGATCGGCTTCCGTTATGACCAGCGGTTTCCCCGCGAGGGGCCTGAAAAAGTTTTCCAGTATCTTGTGGACGATGGTGCCTATATCGCGCTGCTCTATCTCGTCCGAAATTTCGTCCTTCTCGCGCATGCGCAGGGCGTATTTGTAATAGAACTGGAGTCCGCAGTTGAGATAAGTGTCTATGGCCGAGGACGAGAACACGAGCTTTTTAAGGGCGGCCGCGACCCCCGGCGATTTGATCATCGGGGAGGGCTCGCTCTGGGCGAACTTTATGCGGAAATGAACATCGGTTTCGTCGGCCTTCTTACCGCCCCGCTCAAGGTCCCAGATGAGCTTCTCCACGAACGGGCTGCGCTCCTTGGCGGCGGAGTCCTTGTAGAAGATATGGGCCTCTTTGGCGCCGGTCATAAGGACGCTGAAATAATAGCGGGCGAGCAGCTCCCTGGTCTTATAGGTGGAAAGGCCCAGGCTTTCGCGCACGAAATGCGGGAGTATGGTATCCTCCTTGCGCGAGGAGGGCAGAATATCGGCGTTGGCGTCCATGAAATACACCCGGTCGAACTTCAGGCCGCGGGTTTCGAGCAGGCCCAGCACCTGCAGACCTTTCAGCGGGGTGCCGGGGAAAGGGTAATTCGCGCCCTGGATGAAAGTCCTGAAGAACTTGAAGTAACCGGCCGGAGAGGCGAAGCGTTCGGAAGCCAAGCGTGAATTTTTCAGTTCGATCACATGTCCGATGGCGCACTCCACGAAAGGCGCCCAGTACGGGTGAAGCGGAGCGGCGCTGTTCTCGGAAATATACGAGATCAAAGCCAGCAGCTTCGAGGCAAAGTCCCCTATGTCCTTTATATCCTCGAAGGGCGCGATCAGGGTCCTGTGTATGAGGGCGATATGCGACCGGACGGCGGCCGCATCCAGGCCTTTCTGCCCGTACTTTTTCAACTTGGCGGACGCCGTTTCAAGAATGTCCGCGTTCCGTTCTATTTCTTCAAGCTCCACGTATTTATTCAGCCTTGAGGCGATGTGCTCCTCTATGGTCTGGAAGATCACGCGGCCGGGCTCGGCCGCCCTGCCCAGATAAATGTTCTTAACGTAAGGATGGAAGGCGAACTTGAGATAATTCGGCGCGAAATACCCGGCCTCGCTTTTTTTATCCAGCAGGTCGGCCAGCGCGTCTATAAGAGCATAGACGGGCGTGGAGATCAGCGGGTAGCCCATGGAAATATTATGATCCTCCACGCCGGGCAGGACGTTCTCTATAAGCGGGAAAAGCGTCCGGGCTTCGGGAAGCACTACGACATCGCCGGGGGCCGGGGCCTTGATCACCCGGGCGAGCTTGAATATCTCCCCGTGCGTATCCCCCGCTTTGTAAAAATGCAGGGACACAGGCGGCTTACCGTCCGCGGGGGGCGGCGGCAATTTCCCCAGGAACGAGAATTGCTCTTCCAGGCCCGGGCCCGGTTCAAGGATCACGCGGGCCCCATGGGAAGCGAGGTGCTTCAAAATGGTCCTTTCGGAGGCGGTAAGAGCGAAGAGACCGGCGAAAACGATGTTCTCGTACCGTTTATGGTCGAAACGGCCTATGCCCTCCGCCACCTGCGCGTATTTCATGGAACGGGTCAGCAGGCCTTCTTTTTCAACGGCGGCATAGAACTCGCCGTAAAGGCGGCTGAAACTTTCAAGTTTTTTAATGAATGAGGCGCTCTTGAGGTCCGCCGGCAGAACGGCGTCGTAGCCGGAAAGGTCTTTCCTGGTCTTAAGCTCTATTTTAAGTTCCTCAAAATCCCCTATCAGCTTGAAGGCCCAGGGCAGCAGGCGGTCCAGGGCGAGTTGTTCCGGATCGCGGGCTATCACGCCGCACAGTTCTTTGCGCAGACGGCAGTAAAGCACTTCCGCCAGGTCCAGCGCCGGCGCGCACGGCGCCGTTATGCCCAATTCCTCGGCGGCCAGATCGATGAACCCGTCCATGGAGGTGATGACGGGGGCTTTCAGCGCCGCGCCTTTCTTCTCCGCCAGCAGCTTTCTCAGAAAATGCGCCGGCCTCTTGCCCGGAAAGACGACCAGGTTATCCGCCAATGACCCGGCCGAAAGCAGGATCTCTCCCGTTCTCGCCACCAGGCTTTCTTTGGGACCGATAACGCTCACGTTCACGTTCATAGTTCAAGATCCGCCGCGGCCCGCCGGCAAAGCCGGCTCAATCGTCCGTATCGCCGAAAATGCTTACTGAAAGCCCTAAGGAGAGGCGCGATATCCTGCGGTGCCTGCCCGCCATATTCTGCTCATAGTCCACTGTGAGCGCCGCTCTCCTGTTCAGGGAGAATTTCATACCGGCGCCCCAGGTCGGGGACCAGTACGACTCTCTCTTAACCTCGGTCGCCTCGCCGATGACGATGATCTCGGGCAGCGGGTCGCCGTTCCCGTCCACCCCTCCGTCCAGCGCGTCCTCCGTTCTCTCTTTGGTCTTTTCGCGCGAGTTCACCCGCTGGACGCCGCCCGAAATGTACGGCACCAGGCGCAGGCGCTCCTTGAAGTCGTAACCCGCGAACCTGAGCAGCGAGAATTTGCAGTATTTCAATTCGGCGCTCCTGACGCGGGTTTCCTGCGTATTGTCCGTTCCGGTCAGCTTCGAATACGATTCGTTATAGGAGCCCTCAAGCTCATAATTGAACCCGTAACGGGCGGTTTTTCCGCTGGAGAGAAGCGAGAGGCTCAGCGTCGGACCCCAGTCGTAATCCCGCTCGTTCACCGCACGGCTGCGGCTGCCTTCCAGTCCCACGGTCAGGGACTCCAGAAGCGAAGAGGCCTCATCCGGCCCTTCATCCCCCTCGGCGTTACCGCCGGGGGCCTTAGCGGCGGCGGCGGTTCCCGCGGGAAGCGCCTCTTCTTCGTTATTGCCGGGAACGGAAGCGGCCCCGGCCGGGACCGGCGCCGCGGTCTTTTCCTCCAAAACGGGCGCGGCCGCGAAAGCCGCGGGGACGCATAGCAGGGCCGCCGCCGCGGCCAGGCAGACATGGCGGGGGGCCGCTTTCATCAGAATGAAACCCCCGCCGTAACCTGGTACAGCAGCTTCGCCTTCAAAAACGTGTACTCGGAATCGGCGGGGCCGAGAAAAGCGTTCACCAGGAAGCCGGCCGAGAAGTCATTTAAATTCCTGTACGTCACGCCGGTGGAAAGAACGCCGGAACCGTCGTTAAAGTTGCGGATATAGTTCGCGTTCAGCGTCAGATCCGTTATTATGAACCTGGTAATGTTCGTGAAGACCGCGCCGTAATACCTGCCCAGATAGTTCGGGACATAAAGGCCGTTGGCAAGCATGAACGCCTCTTTTGTGCCGGTCGGGACCAATACGGCCGCGGGCCCGGAAAATTTATAGACCGCCCCGTCCCTGAAAGGGGTTTTCACGTAGCCGGTCTGGTTGTAAAAGAACTCGGCCGCCGCTGTCAGCCTGTCGTTGAAGTTGCCGAGCCTGAACCCCTTGCTGAAGTTCACGGCGGCTTTTGTGACCCAGTTGTCCTTTTTCCTGACAATTTCCAGCGTGCCGCCGTCGTCCCGCACGAACAGCGTATTGTCGCGGCGAGCCAGGCTTACTTCGCCGGCCACGTCCACGTCGCCCACGCGGCTGGACAGGTCATAACCGAACACCGGGCGGCGGTCGCGTTTGGCCCAGCCCGAGAAAGCCATTTCGGTCCTGCCGGTCAGGAACTCGTATTTCAGCGCACCGCCGAGGTCGCGGTCGTTAGCCGCGCTGCCGGTGTCAAGAAAACCGTAAATATTGCGTTCGGCGCCGAACGGGATGTGCACCTTCAGCCCGTACGCCCCCTCCCGGGAGCCTATCTTGGGCACAAAGGTCTTTTTTTCCACATTAACCAGGTCCGTAGGGTTCCACAGGGAGCAGCGTCCCCATTGCAGCACCTGTTTGCCGGTGCGGAAGTACACCCGCCTGTCGAGGTTGAAATCGATGAAGACCTCGCGCAGGGTAGAGGTGGTCTCATGCGTTCTGGCGTAATAAGCCGTTTCGATATTACCGAAAGCTTTGACCCCGTTCTTCAGCCGGGCGTCCAGCAGGAGGTTGCCGACCACATAGGGATTCAACGGGTGGGCGGAAGAGGAACTGTAGACCACGTCCTCCATCACGCTTACCACCGAGCCGGAAAAGCCTACCGTCTTTTTTTCTTCCGCCGGGACATCGGTGCCGGCCGCCTGCGTCACGACCTCCGGACTGGAGAACATTTCAAGTTCCGAGGG
>Ga0334722_10005337_pt1 | contig 13018 bp, 6 predicted proteins | sample C3_bottom_MG_FD_207210 | JGI IMG/M metagenome (GOLD analysis project Ga0334722, IMG submission 207210) | Sediment microbial communities from Yellowstone Lake, YNP, Wyoming, USA - C3_bottom | ecosystem: Environmental > Aquatic > Freshwater > Lake > Sediment | place: USA: Wyoming | collected...
CCTCGAACCCCCAACCTTCGGTTTTGGAGACCGACGCTCTGCCAATTGAGCTATTGGCCTGTAAATCCGGCAGAGCCTGGAACTCGGAGGGGACCGGCACGGCCGCGCCCCTCATTTGCGCCAGACTCTGACGTCCAGTCTCTAACCTTTACTCGATCACCTTGGCAACAACCCCCGCACCCACGGTGCGCCCGCCTTCGCGGATCGCAAAGCGCAAGCCCTGCTCCATCGCGATCGGCGCAATCAGCGTCACCACCAGCTTCACGTTGTCCCCAGGCATCACCATCTCCACCCCTGCCGGCAGCTCACAGCTCCCCGTCACGTCCGTCGTGCGGAAATAAAACTGCGGCCGATACCCCGGGAAAAACGGCGTGTGCCGCCCGCCCTCGTCCTTCGACAGGATGTACACCTCGCACTCGAACTTGGTGTGCGGGTTGATGCTCCCCGGCTTCGCCAACACCTGACCGCGCTCCACTTCCTCGCGCTTGGTGCCCCGCAGCAGCACCCCGATGTTGTCCCCCGCCTGACCCTGGTCCAGCAGCTTGCGGAACATCTCCACGCCCGTGCACACCGTCTTCAGCGTCGGCTTCAGGCCCACGATCTCTATCTCTTCGCCCACCTTCACCACCCCGCGCTCCACCCGCCCGGTCACCACCGTGCCGCGACCGGAGATCGAGAACACGTCCTCCACCGGCATCAGGAACGGGCCGTCGATCGCCCGCTTGGGCATCGGAATGTAGGAGTCCAGCGCATCGGCGAGCTTGAAAATCGAGCCCTCGCCCATGTCGCTCTTGTCGCCCTCGAGCGCCTTCAGCGCCGAGCCGATGATGATCGGCGTGTCGTCCCCCGGAAACTCGTACTTGGACAACAGCTCGCGCACTTCCATCTCCACCAGCTCGAGCAGCTCCGCATCGTCCACCAGGTCAGCTTTGTTCATGTAAACAATGATGTACGGTACACCCACCTGCCGCGCCAGCAGAATGTGCTCCCGCGTCTGCGGCATCGGGCCGTCCGCCGCCGACACCACCAGGATCGCCCCGTCCATCTGCGCCGCACCCGTGATCATGTTCTTGATGTAATCCGCGTGCCCCGGGCAGTCCACGTGCGCATAGTGGCGCGCCGTCGTCTCGTATTCCACGTGTGCCGTGTTGATCGTGATCCCCCGCGCCTTCTCCTCCGGCGCCGAGTCAATCTGGTCGTAGGCCTTCGCCTCTCCACCAAACTTCTTCGACAACACCAGCGTGATCGCCGCCGTCAGCGTCGTCTTACCATGATCCACGTGACCTATCGTCCCTACGTTCACGTGCGGCTTCGTGCGCTCAAATTTAGCTTTTGACATGATCGTTCCCGTTATTTTTTGTTGATGATTGCTTCAGCCACGGTCTTCGGCGCTTCGGAGTAGTGCTTGAATTCCATGGAGTAGGTGGCACGCCCTTGGGTGAGCGAGCGCAGCGTCGTCGAATAGCCGAACATCTCGGCCAGGGGCACCTCGGCGCGGATGATCTTGCCGCCGGCCAGATCGTCCATGCCCTGGATCACGCCGCGGCGCGACGACAGGTCGCCCATGACGTCGCCCATCTTGTCTTCCGCCGTTTCCACTTCGACCGCCATGATCGGTTCGAGCAGCACCGGCGAGGCCTTGCGCATGCCGTCCTTGAACGCCATCGAGGCGGCCATGCGGAACGCGTTTTCGTTCGAGTCCACTTCGTGATACGAGCCGTCGAACAGCGTGACCTTCACATCGACCACGGGGTAGCCCGCAAGCACGCCGGCAGGCAGGGTTTCGACCAGGCCGCGCTGCACCGCGGGAATGTACTCGCGCGGCACCGAGCCGCCTTTGATCGCGTCGACGAACTCGAATCCCTTGCCCGGCGCCTGGGGCTCCACCTTGAGCCAGACATGGCCGTACTGGCCGCGGCCGCCGGACTGTTTGATGAATTTGCCTTCGATTTCCTCGCAAACGCGCCGGATGGTCTCGCGATAAGCCACCTGCGGGGCGCCGACGTTGGCCTCGACGCCGAACTCGCGCTTCATGCGGTCAACAATGATCTCCAGGTGCAGTTCGCCCATGCCGGAGATGATGGTCTGGCCGGTTTCTTCGTCGGTGCGCATGCGGAACGACGGGTCTTCCTGCGCCAGCCGGTTGAGGGCGACGCCCATCTTTTCCTGGTCGCTCTTGGTCTTGGGTTCCACCGCCACGTGGATCACCGGGTCCGGGAACACCATGCGCTCCAGGATGATGATCTGCTTCGGGTCGCACAGGGTTTCGCCCGTGGTCACGTCCTTCAGGCCGACGGCGGCGGCGATGTCGCCGGCGCGCACTTCCTTGATCTCGGCGCGCTCATTGGCGTGCATCTGCAGCAGTCGGCCGATGCGCTCCTTCTTGCCGCGCACGGTGGTGTAGACGGTGTCGCCGGAGTTGAGCACGCCGGAATAGACGCGAAAGAACGTGAGCTGCCCGACAAACGGATCGGTCATGATCTTGAACGCGAGCGCGGCAAACGGCTGCGCGTCGTCGGGTTTGCGCGACCCCATCTTCCCGCCGTCATCCTCGCCCTGAACCGCTTCGACATCGACCGGCGCCGGCATGTACTCGACCACAGCGTCCAGCATCGCCTGCACGCCCTTGTTCTTGAACGCGGAGCCGCACAGCATCGGCGTGATCTCGCTCTTGATGGTGCGCATGCGCAGGCCCTTCTTGATGTCCTCGACCGAAAGATCGTGGCCCTCAAGATACTTGTTCATCAGCGCGTCATCGCCCTCGGCCGCGGCCTCGACCATCTTCTCGCGCCATACCTTCGCCTCGGCGAGCAGATTCTCCGGAATTTCGCGCATTTCGAATTTCATGCCCTGCGTCGAATCATCCCAGTAGATCGCCTGCATCCGGATCAGGTCGATCACGCCCTCGAATTTCTCTTCGGCACCGATCGGCAGCTGCAACGGCACCGGATTCGCCTTGAGGCGGGTCTTCATCTGTTCGTAGACTTTGAGAAAGTCCGCGCCCTGGCGGTCCATCTTGTTGACGAACGCGAGCCGCGGCACCTTGTACTTGTTCGCCTGGCGCCACACGGTTTCCGATTGCGGCTGCACCCCGCCCACGGCGCAATACACCATGCACGCGCCGTCGATCACGCGCATGGAACGCTCCACTTCGATGGTGAAATCGACGTGTCCCGGGGTATCGATGATGTTGATGCGGTGCTCCGGAAAGGACAGGTCCATGCCTTTCCAGAAACAGGTGGTCGCCGCAGAAGTGATGGTGATGCCGCGCTCCTGCTCCTGCTCCATCCAGTCCATGGTCGCCGCGCCGTCGTGCACTTCGCCGATCTTGTGGTTCACGCCGGTGTAGAACAGGATGCGTTCCGTGGTCGTGGTCTTGCCGGCATCAATATGCGCACTGATGCCGATGTTGCGGTAGCGGTCGATTGGGGTTTTGCGTGCCACGGTAAGAGCCTTGAATGCCTTTGACTGCCACGACGCGGAGATGCCAGAGGGTAGTCTGGCTGGCCGGTCAGTTCTGGCAGTGAGTTAAGTCGAAAATTCCGTTTGTCTTCCCTGGAGATCCAGGCGTCTAGAAGCGATAGTGCGCGAACGCCTTGTTCGCTTCCGCCATGCGGTGCACTTCATCACGCTTTTTCATCGCGCTGCCGCGGCCCTCGGCCGCCTCCAGCAGTTCGTTCGCCAGGCGCAGGTCCATCGATTTCTCGCTGCGTTTTTGCGCCGCCTCGCGCAGCCAGCGCATCGCGAGCGCCACACGCCGCACCGGGCGCACTTCCACCGGCACCTGGTAATTGGCGCCGCCGACGCGGCGGCTCTTCACTTCGACCATGGGCTTGACGTTCGAGACCGCCAGGCCGAACACCTCGATCGGGTCCTTGCCAGACTTGCTCTTGATCGCGCTGAACGCGCGATAGATGATGCTCTCGGCAACCGACTTCTTGCCGCGCGTCATCAGCACGTTGATGAACTTGGCGACGTCCTGATTGCCGAATTTCGGATCCGGAAGAATGTCGCGCTTGGGAACCTCTCTGCGTCGTGGCACTTTATGACCTCAATATCGAACGTTCAATTATTAGTATCGAATGTGACAATCCGTTTTCCTGGTGCGTCTATCGCCAACACCAGGCATTTGCCTAGACCGCGTTACGCGGCCTTGGGTTTTTTCGCCCCGTACTTGGAGCGGCTTTGCTTGCGATCCTTCACACCCTGCGTGTCCAGGCTGCCGCGCACCATGTGATAGCGCACGCCCGGCAGGTCTTTCACCCGGCCGCCGCGGATCAGCACCACCGAGTGCTCCTGCAGGTTGTGGCCCTCGCCACCGATGTAGCTGATGACCTCGAAGCCGTTGGTGAGCCGCACTTTCGCAACCTTGCGCAGCGCAGAATTCGGTTTTTTCGGGGTGGTGGTGTAAACACGCGTACACACACCACGTTTTTGCGGCGAATTGCCGAGTGCGGGCACCTTGCTCTTGGCCTTGGTACGAACGCGCGGCGTGTGCACTAACTGATTAATTGTTGGCATTATTTGATGTTCCGAATGAAATAGGGACGACCGTTCTACGCCTGGCCGCCCCGGGTATCGCAAAGAGGCAGGATTATACAAAGAAAATCAAGGGCGAGTCAACAGGTGTACGCCCCTGTAATGCGTAAAGGGGCACTGCGGCGGTCGAATCGGCCGCCGCTACTAGCGGAAACCGGCCGCATCCGCCGGGCTTGCAGCGATCCACGCCTGGTCCGCCGCCTTGCGCCTGCGCGGCGCAGGTGTGCAAGGCGATCATGCGTTCCGCGTCGGGCAACAGCACGCGAGGCCGATGCGCAGGCATCCGCACGGCCGATCGCCGGCACCAATGCCCTTGACTTGGCTGCAACGATTGTGCCAATGTCCGGCGCGAGCATTGCGGGCGCAAATTGCATACTGCGCCGTGAATGCGGCGTACATTTGATTCGGATCAACATAAGGATTTGCCGTGACCAGCGCCCTGTTCCAGCCCCTCTCCCTGCGTAAGCTCCAGCTTCCCAATCGAATCATGGTTTCGCCGATGTGCCAATACTCGGCGACCGAGGGCAACGCCAACGCCTGGCACCTGATCCATCTCGGCCAGTTCGCGCTGGGCGGCGTCGGGCTGGTATGCATCGAGGCAACCGCGGTCGAGGCCGTCGGCCGCATCACGCCGAACTGCCTCGGGCTGTACTCCGACGTCAACGAGGCCGCGTTTCGCGACCTGCTCACCGCGCTGCGGCGCCAGTCCGATACACCGCTGGCGCTCCAGCTCGCGCACGCCGGGCGCAAGGGCTCCAGCCATACGCCCTGGGACGGCGGCAAGCTGATAGCGCCCGGGGCCGGCGGGTGGGTACCGATCGCGCCCTCGGCCGTAGCGTTTTCCCCCTCCGAACCGCCGCCGCTGGAAATGAACGCGACAGACCTTGCGCGGGTGCGCGCGGCTTTCGTGCACGCGACGCAGCGCGCCGCCCGCCTCGGTTTCGACGCCATCGAGCTGCACGCGGCGCACGGTTACCTGCTGCATCAATTTCTGTCGCCGCTCGCGAACCGGCGCAGCGACGCCTACGGCGGCGCGCTCGAGAATCGCATGCGTTTTCCGCTGGAGATATTCTCCGCAGTGCGCAAGGTCTGGCCCGGGGATAAGCCCCTAGGCGTACGCATATCCGCCAGCGACTGGATCGAGGGCGGCTGGGACCTGCCGCAGTCGATCGAATTCGCCCAGCGGCTGAAAGCGGCCGGCTGCGACTGGATCGACGCGTCCAGCGGCGGACTGGCACCCGAGCAGAAGATCGTGCTTGGACCCGGCTATCAGGTGCAGTTTGCCGAGGCGATCCGCCGGGAAACCGGCATTCCGACCATCGCCGTGGGCCTGATCACCGAGCCGCGGCAGGCGGAGGACATCGTGGCCGCCGGCCGCGCCGACATGGTGGCGCTCGCCCGCGGCCTGTTGTTCGATCCGCACTGGGCCTGGCGCGCCGCCGCCGAACTCGGGGGCCAGGTGCGCGCGCCCAAGCAGTACTGGCGTGCGCCGCCGCGCGGCGCCGAAGCCATTTTTCGCGACGCGAAAGTCGGCCAGCGTTGATCTGACCGCGCGCAACGAAAGGCCAGGCGCGAAGCTTTCGCCGATGGCTCGGCGGCAGGGAAACAAGGACTGGGCGATCGGGTGAAGAAGCGCGCCATTGCTTGATCTGCGGCCGATAGCGCGTTGCACATCCCGGCGTTTTCCGGGCAAAGAAAAGCCGGCGCGTGCGCCGGCTTTTCTTGGTACGTCGTGATTGAAACCTAGGCGCTCACCTCGGCCACGGGCGCTTCTCCCGCATCCTCGCCTTCGGCCGCAACGGGCTCGAACACCGGCGCCGGTGTCTTGCGCACCTTGTGGTAGGCCATGCCCGTGCCCGCCGGGATCAGCCGGCCGACAATGACGTTCTCCTTCAACCCGCGCAGATCGTCCTTCTTGCCCATGATCGCGGCCTCGGTGAGCACGCGCGTGGTTTCCTGGAACGAAGCCGCCGAAATGAAGGAGTCGGTCGACAACGACGCCTTGGTGATGCCGAGCAGCATATAGCTGAAGGTGCCCGGCTTCTTGCCGTCCGCCTCGACGATTTCGTTTTCTTTGAGCAGATCGGCACGCTCCACCTGTTCGCCCTGGATGAAGCGGGTGTCGCCGGCGTCATCGACCTGCACGCGGCGCAGCATCTGCCGCACGATCACTTCGATGTGCTTGTCGTTGATTTTCACGCCCTGCAGACGGTACACGTCCTGCACTTCGTCGGTGATGTAGCGCGCCAGCGCCTCGACGCCCTGCAGCCGCAGGATGTCGTGCGGATCGGCCGGACCGTCGACGATGAATTCGCCCTTGTTCACCACCTGGCCGTCGTGCACCATGACGTGCTTGTCCTTGGTGATCAGGAACTCGTGCGCCACGCTGTCCGGGTCGGTGATGACCAGGCGTTGCTTGCCCTTCGTGTCCTTGCCGAACGATACGGTGCCGGTGACTTCGGCCAGCATGCCCGCGTCCTTCGGCGAGCGCGCCTCGAACAGCTCGGCCACGCGCGGCAGACCGCCGGTGATATCGCGCGTCTTCGAGGTTTCCTGCGGAATGCGCGCCAGGACCTCGCCCACCTGCACCTGCTGGCCGTTCTTCACCGTGATCAGCGAGCCGACCTGGAAGGTGATGTTGACCGAGTGATCGGTGCCGGCGATCTTGACCTCCTCGCCCGCTTCGTTGATCAGCTTCACCTGCGGGCGCAGACCCTTGCTCGCGCTGCCGCGGCGCTTCGGATCGATGACCACCAGGGTGGACAGACCGGTGATTTCGTCGATCTGCTTCGCCACCGTCGTGCCTTCCTCGACGTTTTCGAATTTCACCGTGCCCGCGTATTCGGTGATGATCGGCCGGGTATGCGGGTCCCAGGTGGCGAGCACGAAACCGGCCTTGACCGGCTTGCCGTCGGTCGCAATCAGGGTCGCGCCGTAGGGCACCTTATGCCGCTCGCGCTCGCGTCCGTTGTCGTCGGTGATCATGATCTCGCCCGAGCGCGAAATCGCGATCTTCTCGCCCTTGGCGTTGCTGACATAGCGCATCTGCGCGGTGAAACGCACCGTGCCGTTGGACTTGGCGTCCACCTGGCTCGCCACCGCGGTACGCGAAGCGGCGCCGCCGATGTGGAAGGTGCGCATGGTGAGCTGCGTGCCCGGTTCGCCGATCGACTGCGCGGCAATCACGCCCACCGCCTCGCCGATGTTCACGATCGGGCCGCGGCCCAGATCGCGGCCGTAGCACTTGGCGCACAGGCCATGACGGGTGTCGCAGGTGAGCGGGGTGCGCACCTTGACTTCGTCGATGCCGAGCGATTCGATCATGTCGACTTCTTCTTCGTTCAGCAGCGTTCCGGCGGGATAGAGCTGGTCCTGGGTTTCCGGATGCACCACCTCGGCCGCGCTGACGCGGCCCAGGATGCGCTCGCGCAGGGCCTCGACCACTTCGCCGCCTTCGACCAGGGCTTTCACCACGACGCCATTGGCGGTGCCGCAATCGTCCTCGCGCACCACCAGATCCTGGGTCACGTCCACCAGACGGCGGGTCAGGTAGCCCGAATTAGCGGTCTTCAACGCCGTATCGGCCAGGCCTTTGCGCGCGCCGTGGGTCGAAATGAAGTACTGCAACACGTTCAGGCCTTCGCGGAAGTTCGCCGTGATCGGCGTCTCGATGATCGAGCCGTCCGGCTTGGCCATCAGGCCGCGCATGCCGGCGAGCTGGCGAATCTGCGCCGCGGAGCCGCGGGCGCCGGAATCGGCCATCATGTAAATCGAGTTGAACGATTCCTGCCGCACCTTCTTGCCCTTGCGGTCGATGACCTCCTCGTGCGACAACTGCTCCATCATGGCTTTCGCCACCTGATCGCCCGCGCGGCCCCAGATGTCGACCACCTTGTTGTAGCGCTCGCCCACGGTCACCAGGCCCGAGGTGTATTGCTGCTCGATTTCCTTCACTTCGGAATTCGCATCGGCAATCAGCTTGCCCTTTTGCAGCGGCACCAGCATGTCGTCGACGCAGATCGAGATGCCGCCGCGGGTAGCGAAGGCAAAACCGGCCCGCATCAGCTTGTCGGCGAAAATCACCGTCTCGCGCAGGCCGCAGCGGCGGAACGAGGCGTTGATCAGCTTGGAGATCTCTTTCTTCTTCAGCGCCTTGTTGATCAGCGCGAACGGCAGGCCCGGGGGCAGGATCTCGGAGAGCAGCGCGCGCCCGACCGTGGTCTGGTAGCGCGTGGTCTTTTCGATCTTCTCGCCGGTCTCGGTCAGGTCATACTCGCGGATGCGCGCCGTGATCATGGCGTGCAGTTCGACCTTGCGCGACTCGTACGCGCGCGACAGCTCGCTCATGTCGGCGAATACCATGCCTTCGCCGGCAGCGGCGATGCGCTCGCGCGTGGCGTAGTACAGTCCGAGCACGATATCCTGCGAGGGCACGATGACCGGCTCGCCGTTGGCGGGCGAGAGGATGTTGTTCGAGGCGAGCATCAGCGTGCGCGCCTCCATCTGCGCCTCCAGCGACAGCGGTATGTGCACCGCCATCTGGTCGCCGTCAAAGTCCGCGTTGAACGCCGCGCACACCAGCGGGTGCAGCTGGATTGCCTTGCCCTCGATCAGCACCGGCTCGAACGCCTGGATGCCGAGGCGGTGCAGCGTGGGGGCGCGATTGAGCATCACCGGATGCTCGCGGATCACGTCTTCGAGGATGTCCCATACCACCGGCGTCTCGGCCTCGACTTCGCGTTTCGCCGCCTTGATGGTGGTGGCGATGCCCTGCAATTCCAGTTTGTTGAAAATGAAGGGCTTGAACAGCTCGAGCGCCATTTTCTTGGGCAGGCCGCACTGGTGCAGCTTCAGCTGCGGGCCGACCACGATCACCGAACGGCCGGAGTAGTCGACGCGCTTGCCGAGCAGGTTCTGGCGGAAGCGTCCGCCCTTGCCCTTGATCATGTCGGCCAGGGACTTGAGCGGGCGCTTGTTCGCGCCGGTCATGGCCTTGCCGCGGCGCCCGTTGTCGAGGAGCGAATCGACCGCCTCCTGCAGCATGCGCTTTTCGTTCTTGACGATGATTTCCGGCGCCTTGAGTTCGAGCAGGCGCTTCAGGCGGTTGTTGCGGTTGATCACGCGCCGGTACAGGTCGTTCAGGTCCGAGGTCGCAAAGCGGCCCCCGTCCAGCGGCACCAGCGGGCGCAGATCCGGCGGCAGCACCGGCAGCACTTCCATGATCATCCAGTAGGGCTTGATCCCCGATTTCTGGAAGCCCTCCAGCACCTTCAGGCGCTTGGCGAATTTCTTGATCTTGGTGTCCGAGGTGGTGCTCTCGAGTTCCTTCCTCAGGTGCTCGATTTCGTGCGCGACATCGAGGTTGCGCAGCAGCTCGCGTATCCCCTCCGCGCCCATCGCGGCGGAAAACTCGTCGCCGTGCTCTTCGACCTTGGTCAGATACTGTTCCTCGGTCAGCAGCTTGCAGCGCTGAATGTCGGGATCGGCCACCATGCCCGCGTCGGTTACCACATAGGCTTCGAAATAGAGCACGCGCTCGATGTCGCGCAGCGTCATGTCGAGCACCAGCCCGAGGCGCGACGGCAGCGACTTCAGGAACCAGATGTGTGCCACGGGCGAGGCGAGCTCGATGTGGCCCATGCGCTCGCGCCGCACTTTCGCCAGGGTCACTTCCACCCCGCATTTCTCGCAGATCACGCCGCGGTGCTTCAAGCGCTTGTACTTGCCGCACAGGCACTCATAGTCCTTGATCGGCCCGAAGATCTTGGCGCAGAACAGCCCATCGCGTTCCGGTTTGAAGGTGCGGTAGTTGATCGTCTCCGGCTTTTTCACTTCGCCGTAGGACCAGGAGCGGATTTTCTCAGGCGAAGCGAGGCCGATCTTGATGGAATCGAACTCTTCGTCCTGCGTAACCTGCTTGAACAAATCGAGTAGTGCTTTCATCTTTCACTCCACAGTGGCGTGATGCACCCAAAAACAAAATTCAAAAATAACTGCGAATCGAGACGCTGGCCGGCGGGGTCTCCGCGTCCTCGCGTCCCGGTCCGGGGACTCAGTACCGCTCCAGATCGATGTCGATGCCCAGCGACCGGATCTCTTTCACCAGCACGTTGAACGACTCGGGCATGCCCGCATCGATCTTGTGGTCGCCCTTGACGATGTTCTCGTACACCTTGGTGCGGCCCGAGATATCGTCGGATTTCACCGTCAGCATCTCCTGCAGCGTGTAGGCGGCGCCGTAAGCTTCCAGCGCCCACACCTCCATCTCGCCGAAGCGCTGGCCGCCGAACTGCGCCTTGCCGCCCAGCGGCTGCTGCGTCACCAGGCTGTACGGCCCGGTCGAGCGCGCGTGCATCTTGTCGTCGACCAGATGGTGCAGCTTGAGCACGTGCATATAGCCCACGGTCACCGGACGGTCGAAAGGCTCGCCGGTATGGCCGTTCTTCAGCCTGACCTGGCCGTCGCGCGGCAAACCGGCGATCTCCAGCATGTCCTTGATCTCGGCCTCGTTGGCACCGTCGAACACCGGCGTGGCGAAGGGCACGCCGCCCTTCAGGTTGTAAGCCAGGCGCACTATCTCGTCGTCGCTCAACTCGGTCAGGTCTTCGGCCTTGCCGCTGCTGTTATAGATCTGATTCAGGAACTTGCGCAGATCGGCGATCTTGGCTTGCGCCTTGAGCATTTCACCGATTTTCGCGCCCAGGCCCTTGGCCGCCCAGCCCAGATGGGTTTCGAGAATCTGGCCCACGTTCATGCGCGACGGCACGCCCAGGGGGTTCAGCACCACATCGACCGGGGTGCCATCGTCCATGTAGGGCATGTCCTCGACCGGCACGATCTTGGAGATGACGCCCTTGTTGCCGTGGCGGCCCGCCATCTTGTCGCCAGGCTGCAGGCGCCGCTTCACCGCGACATAGACTTTGACCATTTTCTGCACGCCCGGAGGCAGTTCATCGCCCTGGGTGAGCTTTTTCTTTTTCGCTTCGAACGCCACGTCGAAATCGACGCGCTTTTGCGCCAGGCTGTCCTTGAGGCTCTCGAGCTGCGCCGCGGCCTCTTCGTTGGCGAGACGGATGTCGAACCAGTGGTAGTGCTCCAGTTCCTGCAGATAGGTCTTGGTGAGCTTGGATCCCTTGGCGAGTTTCTTCGGACCGCCGTTGACCGTCTTGCCCACGATCAGGCGCTCGATCCGCTCGAAGGTATCGGCTTCGACGATGCGCATCTGGTCTACGAGGTCGAGCTTGTAGCGCTTCAACTCCTCGTCGATGATCTGTTGCGCGCGCTTGTCGCGTTCTATGCCCTCGCGCGTGAACACCTGCACGTCGATGACCGTGCCGGAAATTCCTGAGGGCACGCGCAGGCTGGTGTCCTTAACGTCGGACGCTTTTTCGCCGAAGATCGCGCGCAGCAGCTTTTCTTCCGGCGTCAGCTGGGTTTCGCCCTTGGGGGTGACTTTGCCCACCAGCACGTCGCCCGCCTCGACTTCGGCGCCGATGTAGACGATGCCCGACTCGTCCAGGCGCGACAGCTGCGCTTCCGACAGGTTGGAAATGTCGCGGCTGATCTCCTCCGGCCCGAGCTTGGTGTCGCGCGCCACCACCGTCAACTCCTCGATGTGGATCGAGGTATAACGGTCGTCGGCGACCACGCGCTCGGAAATCAGAATCGAGTCCTCGAAGTTGTAGCCGTTCCAGGGCATGAACGCGACCAGCATGTTCTGCCCCAGCGCGAGCTCGCCCATGTCGGTCGAGGCGCCGTCGGCGACCACGTCGCCTTTGGCGATTTTCTCGCCGACGTTTACGAGCGGGCGCTGGTTGATGTTGGTATTCTGGTTGGAGCGCGTGTACTTGACCAGATTGTAGATGTCCACGCCGACGTCGCCGGCCACGGTCTCGTCGTCATTCACGCGCACCACGATGCGGCTCGCATCGACATAATCGACCACGCCGCCGCGCAGCGCCTGCACCGCGGTGCCGGAGTCGACCGCCACGGTGCGCTCGATGCCGGTCCCGACCAGGGCCTTCTCCGGCCGCAGGCAGGGCACCGCCTGGCGCTGCATGTTCGAGCCCATCAACGCGCGGTTGGCGTCGTCGTGCTCGAGGAACGGGATCAGCGACGCCGCCACCGACACAATCTGGGAGGGCGCCACGTCCATGTACTCGACGCGGTCCGGGGTCGCCAGCATGAATTCGTTCTTGTTGCGGCAGGACACCAGGCCTTCCTTCAGCTTGCCTTTTTCCAGGTCGGCGTTCGCCTGGGCGATGACGAAGTTGCCTTCCTCGATCGCCGACAGGAAATCGATCTGGTCGGTGACTTTGCCGTGCTCGACCTTGCGGTAGGGCGTTTCCATGAAGCCGTACTGGTTGGTGCGGGCGAACAGGGCGAGCGAATTGATCAGGCCGATGTTCGGGCCTTCCGGCGTCTCGATCGGGCAGACGCGGCCGTAGTGCGTCGGATGCACGTCGCGCACCTCGAAGCC
>Ga0334722_10005338_pt1 | contig 13016 bp, 12 predicted proteins | sample C3_bottom_MG_FD_207210 | JGI IMG/M metagenome (GOLD analysis project Ga0334722, IMG submission 207210) | Sediment microbial communities from Yellowstone Lake, YNP, Wyoming, USA - C3_bottom | ecosystem: Environmental > Aquatic > Freshwater > Lake > Sediment | place: USA: Wyoming | collected...
TCGGGGCGCACGTGGTCTATCACTCAAGCACCAAGTACCTGAATGGCCATAGTGATATGGTCGGCGGCATCGCCGTCGTTCTTGAGGATTCGCTGGCGGAAAGACTGCAGTTCATCGCCAACGCGGCGGGGGCCGTGCCGGGGCCGATGGATGCATGGCTGACACTGCGCGGAACCAAGACACTGGCCCTGCGCATGAAGGCCCACGACGCCAACGGCAAGGCGGTGTCCGAGTGGCTCGCGAACCGATGGGGCGCGGAGCGCGTCATCTTCCCGGGCCTGCCCACGCATCCGCAGCACGAGCTCGCCAAGAAACAGATGTCCGGCTTCGGCGGCATGATCAGCGTGGAGATGGGCAGCAGGGAGAAGGCCGCGACCGTCCTCGGGCGGACGCACGTCTTCGCGCTGGCCGAGTCACTGGGCGGCGTCGAGAGCCTGATCAGCCACCCGGCATCCATGACCCACGCTTCGGTGCCGGTGGAGCGGCGCAACGAGATGGGGATCACCGACGGGCTCATCCGGCTGTCGACGGGCGTCGAAGACGCCGAGGACCTGATCGCCGACCTCGAGCAGGCCTTCGCCGGGCTGTAGCAGCGACACTTCGCGCGGCGGGGGCCCGTAGGGCAGGCATTCGTCCCCGCCGCACACCGAGGAGAGACCATGGCACCCCGCGTCATCCTGACCGACATCGCCCCGTCGTCGTGGGAGCATCCCGCCGACCGCGCCGCCCTGAACAGCCTGCGCGCCATTCCCGGCTTCGACCAGGTGGTGCGCAAGATCGCCGCCTTCTTCGGCGAGCGCGGCCTGCGGCAGCTGTTCCTGGCCAACGCCGTGCGCGTCGGGCCCAGGCAGCGCCCGGAACTCGACGCGATGCTGACCGAAGTGCTCGAGACGCTCGACTGGAAGGAGCGCCCCGAGCTCTACGTGACGCAGGCGCCCATGATCAACGCGGCGGCGCTCGGCTTCGACAAGCCGTTCATCGTCATCAACTCGGGCATGCTCGAGCACCTCGAGCGCGACGAGCAGAAGGTGCTGGTGGCGCATGAGGTGGGGCACATCATGAGCGGGCACGTGCTGTACCGCACGGTGGCCACCATCCTCATGACGTTCGGCCTCGGCGCGCTCCCGTTCCTCGCCGCGGCGGTCATCTTCCCGTTCCAGATGGCCTTCCTCGAGTGGTACCGCAAGAGCGAGCTGTCGTCGGACCGCGCCTCGCTGCTCGCCATGCAGGACCGTCGCGCCGTCATGATGACGTTCCTCAAGGTCGCGGGCGGCCCGGCGCACGGGCACACCATCGACCTCGACGCGTTCATGGAGCAGGCGGCCGAGTACGAGACGCAGGGCGATGCGTGGGACAAGGTGCTGCAGGTGCTCAACACCGTCTTCCGTGAGCACCCGTTCAACACCGTGCGGGCCGGCGAGTTGCAGCGCTTCATCGACGCGGGCCGCTATGACAAGATCATCGCCGGCGAGTACGCGCGGCGCAGCGACGAACGCCCGTCGGCCGAGGAGGTGGGCCGCGACTTCAGCGAGGCCGGCGCCTACTACGGCGAGCAGGCCAAGGCGGCCGCGGCCAAGGCCGGCGAGATCCTCGGCCGGGCCAAGGACGCCTTCACCGACGCCTTCAAGACCGGATCGCGATGAAGGTGCTCGTCGTCGGCGGCGGCGGCCGCGAGCATGCACTGGCGTGGAAACTGCTGCAGGACGATCCGCGGCTCGAACTGATCGCCGCGCCGGGCAACCCGGGCATCGCCGCGCTCGGCCGTTGCGAGCCGGTCTCATCCACCGACGTCGATGCCCTGTGCGCGATAGCCGCCGGCGAGCGCGTCGACCTGGTGGTGGTCGGCCCCGAGGCGCCGCTCGAGCTTGGCCTCGTTGACCGGCTGCGCGCGCGCGGCATTCCGGCGTTCGGTCCGACCAAGGCGGCCGCCGAGATCGAGACGTCCAAGCGGTTCGCCAAGGAGCTGATGCTCGCGGCCGGCGTTCCGACGGCCATGGCGCGCACGTTCACCGACGCGGCGGCGGCCAAGGCCGAGGTGCGGCGGCTCGGCGCACCGGTGGTGGTGAAGGCATCGGGCATCGCCGCCGGCAAGGGCGTGATCGTCGCGGCAACGGTGGCCGAGGCGGAGGCGGCCGTCGATGCGATGCTGGTCGACAACGCATTCGGCGCCGCCGGGGCCGAGGTGCTCGTGGAAGAGTTCATGACCGGCGAGGAGCTGTCGGTCTTCGCGCTCACCGACGGCACCCACGTGCTGCCCATGATCGCGGCGCAGGACCACAAGCGCATCGGCGAGGGCGACACGGGGCCGAACACCGGCGGCATGGGCGCTTACGCCCCCGTGTCCATCGCGCCGGCCGCGCTGATCGACGAGGCGGTGGCGCGCGTCTTCACGCCAACCTTGCGCGCAATGCGCGAGGCCGGGCGGCCATTCACCGGCCTGCTGTACGCCGGACTCATGCTCACGCCCGCCGGCCCGAAGGTCGTGGAGTTCAACTGCCGGTTCGGCGATCCCGAGACCGAGGCCATTCTCCCGCTGCTCGAGTCATCGCTGCTCGAACCCATGCTGGCGATCGCGCGCGGCGAGTCGCTGGAGCAGGCCGCCCCGCTGCGGTGGAAGGCGCGGGCCGCCGTCACCACCGTGGTGGCCGCCGCCGGCTATCCGGGGAGCGTGCGCAGCGGCGACGCGATCGCCATTCCCGACGCGCCGCACGAGGTGCTCGTTTTCCATGCCGGCACCAGGCGCGATGCCTCGGGCACGCTTTGCACCGCGGGCGGCCGCGTGCTGGCGGTCACCGCGCTCGGCGCCACGCTCGCGCAGGCGCGGGAGCGCAGCGCGGCGTTCGCCGCGGCGGTCGCGTTCGAGGGCCGGCAGTTCCGGCGTGACATCGGCTGGCGCGAACTGGCCCGCGGTGCCTGAGCTTCCTGAAACCGAGACGATCGCCCGCGACCTGCACGCGGCGATCGCCGGCACTCGCATTGTGGCAGCGACGGTCGCGCGGGTCGATGTGCTGCGCGGCCTCTCCGGCGAGGAGCTCGGTCCGGCGCTCGCCGGCCGCGTCGTCGCCCGCACCTGGCGCCGCGCCAAGAGCATCGTCCTGTCGCTCGACGACGGGGCGCACGCCGTCGTGACCCCGCGCTTCACCGGCGCGCTGATCCTCGCCCCGCCGGGGGAGGACGACCCGTACGCCTGCGTCCGCATGCAGCTCGGTGACGGGCGAGAGCTGCGCTACACCGACGTGCGACGGCTCGGCACATTTGCCGTGCTCGGCGCCGGAGCATTTGATGCTTGGGCCGGGTCGCTCGGCCCCGAGCCGCTTGACCCGGGCTTCACCCCGGAGCGACTTTCGGAGTGTCTTCGGGGCTCCAAACGGGCGGTGAAATCGGTGTTGATGGACCAGACGCGGCTGGCCGGCGTGGGAAACATCTACGCGAACGAGGCGTTGTGGCGCGCGGGCATCCGTCCGTCGCGCCATGCGGCGTCGCTCACGCGCCGCGAGTTCAGCGCACTGCACCGCGAGCTGACCGGCGTGCTGGCCGCCGCCATCGCGGCACGCGGCACGTCGTTTCGCGACTATCGCGATGCGTTCGGCCAGCGCGGTGGCTTCGCGGCGCACCTCCAGGCGTACGGGCGCGGCGGCCAGCCGTGCGCGCGCTGCGGCGAGACGCTGAAGACCAGCCATGCCATCGACGGGCGCGCCACGGTCTGGTGCCCGGGGTGCCAGCGATGAGGCGGCACCGCACACGTCCCTCGTTCGTGCCGACTGTGGCGGAGGCGCGCGAGCAGGCGGCGCAGCTGCTGGCCCGCGTCAAGGGCGAGGCGCGCGACCTTCCCGGCGTGTACGAGATGCGCTCGGCCGAGGGCGAGATCATCTACGTGGGCAAGTCGAAGAAGCTGCGCACGCGCCTGCTCAGCTACTTCCGCGCCGAGTATCCCGCGGAGAAGGGGGCGCGCATCCTGCGCGAGGCCGCCGAGATCCAGTGGGAGTACGTTCCCACCGAGTTCGCGTCGCTGCTCGAGGAGCTCAAGCGGATCAAGCGGTATCGCCCGCGGCACAACGTGGCCGGCAAGCGCGACGCACGGCACTTCGCCTTCATCCGGGTGGCGCGCGGGGCGGCCGAGTCGTTCCGCGTGGTGCGCGGCGTGGGGAACGACGAGGGCGGCGTCTTCTTCGGGCCGTTCCACGGGGCGGTGCAGGTGGCGGAGGCGCTGCGCGAGCTCAACGACGCCCTGGGGCTGCGGGACTGCGCGCTCGACTATCCCATGCACTACGCCGACCAGCCGGAGCTGTTCGACGCCCCGCGGACGCCGGGCTGCATCCGCCACGAGATCGGCAAGTGCCTGGGCCCGTGCGTCGGCGCCGTGCGCCGCGACGAATACGCAGCGCGCTTTGCGCTGGCGCGGGCGTTCCTGGAGGGCGCCAACGATGTGCCGGTGGCGGCACTGCGGCGCGCCATGGAGGAGGCGAGCGGCCAGCTCGCGTTCGAGCGGGCGGCGGTGCTGCGCGACAAGATCGAGCGACTCGATTCGCTGCGCGCCCAATTCGCCCGCCTGCGCTTTGCCGTGGAGTCGCTGTCGTTCGTGTACACCCCGGCCGCGGTGCAGGGCGACGAGGTGAGCTACGTGATCCGCCGCGGACGCGTGCGCGCGGCCCTGCCCGCGCCGCGCACCGCCGACGAGCGGCGCGCGTTCGACGCGCTGGTGACGGGCATCTTCGCGCCCGTGGAGCACAGCGACGGCACGGTGCCCAGCCACGAGATCGACGAGCTGTTGCTTGTCTCCAGCTGGTTCACGCGCTTCCCCGCCGAGTTCGAGCGGACCACCGCCTTCGCGCCCGGGCGCGCCTCGCGCAGCGCGTAGCGTCGCGCACGGCGCAGCGGTTGCGGAGGCCCGCGACCACCGGCGAGATTGCGGGCGCCGCCCCGGCAGGCAGGCGCGGGCCATCGCGCACACAGCGGAACCGACATGTTCACCGGCAGCCAGATCGCGGACCTGTTCACCTCGATGGGCATCACGCACGTGGTGTCGATCGCCGACAGCACGCTCGGCCCGTGGCATCCCGCCATCGAGCAAGCGCCCGGCCTGCGGCTCGTCCGCGTGTGCCGCGAGGGCGAGGCCTGGGCCGTCGCCGCCGGGCTGTACCTCGGGGGCGCGACGCCACTCGTGCTGATCCAGTGCACCGGGCTCTTCGAGTCGGGCGATGCCCTGCGCAACGTGCTGCACGACTGGAAGCTTCCCATCTTCGCCGTCATCGGGTACCGCAGCTACCTCAACCAGGACACGCTGCCGGGCGACACCTGCCTGGTCTTCACCGAGCCGGTGCTCGACGCGTGGCGCATCGACTACCGGCTCATCACGACACCCACCCAGCTCGACGAGATCCGCCAGCACTACGTGGCGTGCCGCGAGGCGGGCCGCGCCGGCGCGGCACTGGTGGCGGAGGGCAAGGCATGAGCGACGACCGGAGCCGGATGCCGCTGCGCGAGGCGATGGCCGCGCTGCACCGCGCCCGCCGCGCGGACGACATGATCGTGACGAGCATGGGCGCCGCCCGCGAGTGGATGGCGCTCGGCGCCGGCCCGCTCGACCTCCCGCTCGTGCCATCGAGCATGGGAACGGCGCCGTCCATCGGGCTCGGCATCGCGCTCGCGCAGCCCCGCCGCCGGGTGATTGTCGTCAACGGCGACGGTGCGATGCTGATGAACCTCGGCGCGCTCGTCACCATCACTGCGGCCGCACCCGCGAACCTCACGCTGATCCTCGAGGACAACGGGATCTACGAGGTGACGGGTGCCCAGCCGACGCCGGGCTCCGCCGCGGCGCGGGCGGATGGCACGAACGTCGACTTCCTGGGCATGGCGCGGGCGAGCGGCTTCACGTCCGTCTTCCACTTCGCCGAGCTCGCGGAGTGGGAGCGCGCCATCGACGAGGTGCTGGCGGCGACCGGACCGACCTTCGTGCTGCTGGATGTCAGCAGCGTGCCGGGAAGCAAGGGACCGCGCTCGCCGGGACCCGCCGCCGCGCGCGCGCTCGCCCTGCGCCGCACCCTCTCGCCGGGCGTCGTGTAGGCGCGCGCACGATGCGCCGCTACTTGGCGGCCGCCTTGGGCGTGGGGGACGGCGGGAGCGCGTTCAGGCGACGCTTCATTTGCTGGAAGGCATCGGTGTCGATCTTGAGGTTCCGCAGCTGGGCCGGCGGATAGGCCGCGATCTGGCGCTCGGTGGCCACGATGCGCGATTCCTCGAGCGGATGCGTGGCAAAGAACGCGTCCACGGCCGTCGGGTTGGACTGCCGCTCGGCGAGCAGCAGGCGGAACATGGCCGGGATGCCGCGGGGATCGATGCCCGCTTTCACCACGGTCGCCACGCCCTCCTCGTCGGCCTGCGCCTCATCCTGCCGGCTGAATCGGGCAAACAGCGCGGTGCCGCCGACGTTGATTGCGGCCTGGCTCACGCCGCTGTCGCAGACCTTGGTCAGTGTGCACAGCGCGGTGAGGCCGCCATCCACGCCCTGGGCCTGCTGCATCTGCTGCACCGTGTGGCGACGCGTCACGTGCCCGATCTCGTGGCTCATGACGCCGGCCAGCTGGTTCATGGTCTGCGCGCGGGCAATGAGGCCGCGATTCACGTAGACCCAGCCGCCGGGCACCGCGAACGCATTCACTTCCTTGCTGTCAACGATGGCGAAGTGCCAGGTCAGCCCGCGCGTGTCGGTGACGGCGGCCAGGGAGTTGCCCAGCGCGGTGACGTACGACACCACGCGACTGTCGCGGACGATGGGCAGTTGGGTGTCGATCTGCGTGGCGTAGGCGGCCCCCAGCTGCACTTCCTGCTGCTGCGACACCGCACAGGACAAGGCGGTCAGCACGAGGCCGAGAATGGTCGCGCGGCGGGCGACGAACGCGGGTGACGAGAGAAGAGCGGGCATGGAGAACGCCTCCGCGACAGGGGACGCATCGGGCGGACGCCCGCGCATCGTCACGTTAGCGGTGGCAGCGGAAAAAAGAACTCGGCCGAAGGACTTAGTCCTTCCGAGGGAGCGGCGCACCCACGCAGCGCATGGTCGCGCGCGCCGGAACGCGGCGGTCAGTCGGGAAGGTCCACCAGCGTCACCGCCGCCTGCCCGTCGGCGATGGCGAGGCGCGCCACGCTCGGGTGCAGGTCGAAGCGCCGGGCCCCGGCGGCACCCGGGTTCACCACCAGCACGCTGCCCACGCGCTCCACCTTCTGCACGTGCGTGTGACCATACACGAGCACGTCGAAGCCGGGGTACGCGGCCACGAGGCGCGCCGCGTTGGGTCGCCCCACCTCATGCCCGTGCGACACGTGGATGCGCACGCCGGCCACGTTGACGATGCGCTCCTGCGCCAGCCCCGGCTCCCACGGCGGGTCGCAATTGCCGAAGACGGCCTGCACCGGGGCGATGAGCGCGAGCTCGTCGAGGATCGTGTCGCCGCACACGTCGCCGGCGTGCAGGATCATCGACACCCCGGCCAGCGCCGCATGCACCTCGGCGCGCAGCAGTCCGTGCGTGTCGGAGATGAGGCCGATCTCGATCATGTCAGGACGCGGCGGGAAACCATGGTGAACACGACGAGCGCGACCGCCACGGTGATCACCTCGGCGCCGAGCATGCCGGTCATCCCCCATGCGTCGTGCGCCCACCCGGCCCCCTTCACCAGTCCGAGCGACCCGAGCGTGTTGAAGGCGATGAACAGGCTCACCTTCGTGGACGCCGCACCGCCCTTGGCCAGGGCGAGCGCCATGCCGGTGAGGGCCGCCGTGCAGGTGCCGAGCGTCGCGGTGTACGTCGCGGTCAGCACGGCGAAGGCCCACGGCTCGCGCGGCGAGTAGAGGAGCACCAGCGCCAGCACCCCCTGTGCGGCACACGCCCAGAAGTAGGCGCGGCGGTGCGGCACCCGATCGGTGAACCAGCCGCCGCCGAGCGTCCCGAGCGTGATGGCCACGCCCGCCACGACGCCGAGCACCAGTGAGACGAAGTCGGCCGACGCCTTCCACTCCGACGCGACGGCGGAGAACAGGAATTGCGCGTTGCCGGTACCGATGGGGAGGAAGGCCAGCAGCAGTGCCAGTCGGCCGTCCACCTGCGACAGCATGGCGCGCAGCTCCGCCCACACCTCACGGACGCGGGCGCCGAGGCTGCCCTGCCCCACGCGCGGTGGCTCCCGCAGCACCAGCAGCGGCAGGTTGCACGCCAGCACCACGGCGGCGAGCATGCCGCCGGCCATCCACGGCGCCGGCAGGTGCCGCACGAGGTAGAGCGCCACCCCGCCGCCCAGCGTCTGCCCCAGCATGTTGCCCGTCTGATAGAACCCGGCCGCACGCCCGAGCATCGTCGGGTCGCAGTTGTACAGCAGCAGGCCCTGCAGCGCGAACGCGATGAACGTCGCCGACAGCGCGCCGGCGAGGACGAGGGCCGTGAGGAGCGGCAGCGTTCGCGCGCTCATCGGGATGACGCACATGCCGAAGAAGACCAGCGCGCAGCACGCGTTGGCGATCACGTACCAGCGCTTGCGCGTCAGCGTCAGGTCGCCCACCGGCGCCCACAGGAACTTGAACGCCGCCGGCGCGAAGGCGATGCCGACGATGGTCGCCGCCGCGCTCACCGGCAGCCCGGCGCGCGTGGCCAGCCATCCCAGCATCACGGCGGGGACGCCGATCATCAGGCCATAGGGGAAATACAGGATCCCGAAGAGGGACGGATGGCTTAGACGACGATTGAGGATTGGGAATCCGGAATTGGATGGAGGATCGCGATTCAGGACAGCGACTTGCGATGGCGCGCGAATCGCAGGAAGATGCCCCCCGACAAAACAAAGGGCCAGCGAACGCTGGCCCACGAGAATGCCCCTGCCCCCTGCACCACACCGTGCCCGTGCCCTTGCACCGCACCCTGCCCCTTGCCCCGTTCCTAGCGAGTCTCTCCCCACCGCGGCGCCAGCCCATTCTCCACTCCCAGGTGATCCAGCGCCCGCGCCACGATGAAATCCACCAGCTCCTCGATCCGCGTCGGCCGGTTGTAGAAGCCGGGCGAGGCCGGCATCACCACCGCGCCGGCCTGCGTGACGCGCAGCATGTTCTCCAGGTGGATGCTCGACAGCGGCGTTTCGCGCGTGACGAGCACCAGCGGACGGCGCTCCTTGAGCGTCACGTCGGCCGCACGCTCCACCAGCGACCGGCTGGTCCCCGCAGCGATCGCCGCGAGCGTGCCCATCGAGCACGGGCAGACGGCCATCGCGCGCGCCCGGTGCGACCCGCTTGCCGGGCCGGCGCCGCGGTCGGCGTCGTCGTACGTCGTCACCCAGCGGTCCCACGCGTCGGCGCCGACATGCGCGCGCAGGCCGTCAACCGAGCCGAGCGACGTCTCGGCCTGGATCAGCCGCAGGCCGTGCCCGCTCACGATGAGCGACACCCGGCGCTCCGCCTGCACGAGCGCCTGCAGCAGCCGTACGCCGTACGGCGCGCCGCTCGCCCCGGTAATGGCCATGACGATCGGCCGCGTGTCGGTCACAGGAACACCCGCTCGGCGAGCACGAAGAGGAAGAACGTCACGCTCAGCATGCCGTTCACGCTGAAGAAGGCGGCGTCGAGCTTCGAAAGGTCATCCGCCTTCACCAGCGAATGTTCCCACGCGAGGATGGCGGCCGCAACGGCAACGCCCGAAAACCAGAGCACCCCCGAGCGGGACGCGATGCCAGCCGCGATGAGCGAGAGCACGGTCAGCGCATGCATCGCGCGCGACACCCACAGGGCGCGTCCGATCCCCATCGTCGCCGGCACCGAGTGCAATCCGTGGGCGCGGTCGAACTCCGCATCCGGCAGCGCGTAGAGCACGTCGAAGCCGCCGATCCACGTCAGCACCACCAGCACGAGCACCGGCAGCAGCCACCACGGGTCGCTCCACGCGCCCGTGACCGCCAGGTAGCCGCCGGCCGGTGCGATCCCCGTGCCAAGGCCGAGTGCGACGTGCGCCCAGCGCGTGAACCGCTTGGTGTAGCTGTAGAAGAGCACCACCGCCAGCGCGACCGGCGACAGCGCGAGGCAGAGCGGATTGATGCGCCATGCGGCAAAGACGAAGACCGCGCACGCCACGGTCACGCTCGCCGACGCCTCGACGACGCTCATCACTCCCTGCGGCAGCTCGCGCATCGCCGTCCGCGGATTGCGGGCGTCGAAGTGCCGGTCCACGATGCGGTTGAAGCCCATGGCCGCAAAGCGCGCCGCGGTGAACGCCACGATCACCCAGACGACCAGCGTCAGCGTCACGGGCGCAACGCGACTGGCCAGCACCACCCCCACCAGCGCAAACGGCAGGGCGAACACCGTGTGCGCCAGCTTCACGAAGTTCACGTAGCGCACCAGGCGCGACGTCCCCCCGTAGGTCTGCCCCTCGCGCGGCGTCGCGCTCACTTCACCAACCCGAGCCGCGCCCAGACGGCGTCCATCTTCGCCTTGGTCGCGGCGTCCATCGTGATGACCGTCGGCCAGGCGCGCGTAAAGCCTTCCTCGGGCATCTTCTTCGTCGCGTCGAGCCCCATCTTGGACCCGAAGGTGAACGCGCGACTCGAGTGGTCGAGCACGTCCATCGGCCCCAGCGTGAAGCGCACGTCGCGCTCGGGATCGATGTTGTTGAGCGCCACCCACCACGCCTCCTGCGGGTTGCGCACGTTCACCCAGTCATCCACGACGACGAGCACCTTGGCCAGCGACATCAGCCCCGCGCCCCAGAGCGCGTTCATCACCTTGTACGCCTGCCCGGGATAGCTCTTCCGGATCGACACGAAAACGAGATTGTGGAAACCGCCCTCGGCCGGCATGTGGTAGTCCACGATTTCGGGCGTGGTCAGCTTGAGCAGCGGCAGGAAGATCCGCTCGGTGGCGTGGCCGAGGTAGAAGTCCTCCATCGGCGGACGGCCCACGATGGTCGCCACGTACGTCATGTCGCGCCGCATCGTCACCGCGGTGACATGCACCTTGGGGTAGAGATCGGCCTCGGAGTAGTAGCCCGTGTGGTCGCCGAACGGCCCCTCGACCACGAGCTCCTCGGACGGGTCGATGTATCCCTCGATCACGAGGTCGGCGTCCCACGGCACTTCGAGGTCGCACGTGACGGCGCGCGCCACCTTCACCGGGTCGCGGCGCAGGAAGCCGGCGAAGATGAACTCGTCGATGCCGGGCGGCAGCGGCGCGCTCGCCGCGTACATGGACGCTGGATCGGCGCCGATGACGATGCACACCGGCATCCGCTCGCCACGCTCGGCCATCTCGCGCCAGTGCGCCGCACCCGTCTTGTGGCGCTGCCAGTGCATCGCCACCGACTGCTTGTCGAGCTGCTGCACGCGGTACATGCCGACGTTGCGGATGCCGCGCGCGGGGTCCTTGCTGATCACCGCCGTCATGGTGAAGAACGGCCCGCCGTCCTCCGGCCACGTGGTGAGCACGGGGATCCGGTCGAGGTCGATCTCGTCCCCCTGCCACACGACTTCCTGGCACGGCGGCGCACCGCCTTTGACCCGTGGCGGGAACTTCGACATCTCGAACAGCCGCGGCAGCAGCGACAGCTTGCCGACGAGTCCTTCGGGGACCTTGAGGTCCATCAGCTTCGTGATGCGGTCGCCGTGCTCGTCGAGGTCGTTCACCCCGAGCCCGAGCGCCATGCGCTTCATCGAGCCGAACAGGTTGATGGCGACCGGGTACGCCGAGGGGGTGCCGTCGCGCAGCACGGGCCGCTCGAACAGCAGCGCGGGCCCGCCGCCGGGCAGCTTCATGGCGCGGTCGGCGATCTCGCACATCTCGAGGTGCACCGACACCGGCTCGCTGACACGCACGAGTTCGCCGATGGCGTCGATCGCCCGAATGAAATCAGATACCGTGTCGAGAGCCATGTCGCTCCGTGACCTGCCGTTGACGGTTCACCGTGAACGGTTAACGGTCAACCGTTAACCGCTTTCGCCCCGACGTGAATGGCCGCGATGCCGAACGTCAGCGCCCGCCACTGCACGTCCCGGTACCCCGCGTCCCGCATCCGCTGCGCCAGCACCGACCCCTCCGGAAAGGCCTTCACCGAGTCCGGAAGATACGTGTACGCCGTCCGGTGCCCGCTCACCAGCCCGCCGATCCGCGGCAGCACGTGGTGGAAGTAGGCATGGTAGACGGCGCGGACCAGCGCGAGCCTGGGCGTCGAGAACTCGAGGATCACGAACCGCGCCCCCGGCTGCAGCGTTCGCAGCACCTCGCGGAGGCCGGCGTCGAGGTCGGCGACGTTCCGGATGCCGAACGCCACGATCGCACCGGCCAGCGATCCGTCGGCCACGGGAAGGGCCAGCGCGTCGGCCACCACCGGCGTGATGTCGCGGCCAGTCACCTTGGCGCGGCCCGCCCGCAGCATCGGTTCCGCGAAGTCGGCGCCGATTACCCGCCCCGCGAAGCCCCGTCGTCCGCTCAACGCCCGGGCGACGTCCAGGGTGCCCGCACAGAGGTCGAGGAACGTCCCGCCGGGCGACCGCTCCCAACCCAGCCGGGCGAGGGCCACGCGCCGCCAATACCGGTCGATGCCGAGGCTGAGCACCCGATTCAGCAGGTCGTAACTGGGCGCAATGTCCGAGAACATGCGCTGCACGTACGCGCGCTTCACCGCGGCACCGGCCGCCGCGGCGCTCGCCTCTTGCGCCTCGAAGTCGGTCGCTGGCATCACGATCGAAAGCTCGCCGGGGCGGCGCATCGGAGCAAGCGGAAGGGCGCGGACGCGCACCCCGGGGCCACGCAGCTCGCCGTGTCCGTTCGGGGTTCCTTCTGGTCGCTCGGGCGCGCTGCGGCTACCTTTCCGCCGCTCCGCATGGCTCCCGCCCTCGACCTCCCCAACCTTCCCGACGCCGACGTCGCCCGCCTCGCCCAGCAAGGGCGCGAGGCGGCCTTTCGGGAGCTCGTCCGCCGCTATGAACGGCCGGTCTTTTCGCTCGTCTTCCGCATGGTGCGCGACAGCGCCACCGCCGAGGACC
>Ga0334722_10005339_pt1 | contig 13016 bp, 12 predicted proteins | sample C3_bottom_MG_FD_207210 | JGI IMG/M metagenome (GOLD analysis project Ga0334722, IMG submission 207210) | Sediment microbial communities from Yellowstone Lake, YNP, Wyoming, USA - C3_bottom | ecosystem: Environmental > Aquatic > Freshwater > Lake > Sediment | place: USA: Wyoming | collected...
ACACAGGGCGTCCTTGACGGCGGGCTCGACGGCTTCATTCGCGCGTACCTGCTGGCGAAAGCAGCAGGCAAAGCCGCCTAGCGAGCGCCGGGGGAGCAAAACATGTCAGCTACACTTAAGCCTCACCCCGAACCGGAGCGGCCTTCGAGGCCGAGTCCGGAGAGTCCTTCGGTACAGGGCCAATCGGTAGAGGGCCATCTGGTGCAGGACGACGACCTCGAGACGATGCAGACCGCACCGACAGCGCTGGCCGAACCCGAGACGGAGCAACCGGCAGCACAGACAAGCGCTTCGGCAATGATCGTGTTCGAGGGAGTGCGGAAGGTCTACGAGCCGCGCGTCACCGCGCTCGACGGTGTCTCGTTCACCATTGAAAAGGGCGAGTTCGTCTTCATCGTGGGCGCGTCCGGTTCCGGCAAGTCGACGATCATCCGCCTCCTGCTCAAGGAGATCGAGCCGACCGACGGCCGGATCATCGTGGGGGGTAGGGATCTCACCCGGCTGAAGCGCTCCAAGGTGCCCCTGCTCCGCCGCAATCTCGGTTGCGTCTTCCAGGACTTCAAGCTGCTGCCGAACCGCACTGCCGCCGAGAATGTCGCGTACGCGCTCAAGGTTCAGGGGGAGCCGAGCTCGGAGATCCGCAAGAAGGTGCCCGAGGTGATGAACATGGTCGGTCTCGCGCACAAGATGAACTCGCGGCCCGACGAGCTCTCGGGCGGCGAGCAGCAGCGCGTCTCGATCGCGCGGGCCGTCGTCAACCATCCACCGCTCCTGATCTGCGACGAGCCGACCGGTAACCTCGATCCCGACACGTCCGTCGGGATCATGCAGCTTCTCTACACGATCAACCGCTCGGGGACGACTGTGCTGATGGTCACGCACGACCGCGAGATGGTGGACAAGATGCGCCGCCGTGTGATCGCCCTCGACCAGGGCAAGCTCGCGCGCGACGAGCGCCGCGGAGGGTACGAGTCGGAGTGACGCGGTTCCGACTCGTCATCTCCGAGGCCATGCGCTCGCTGGGGGCGAACATCTCGACGACCGTCGCGGCGACGATGACGGTTCTGATCGGGATGTTCCTGCTCGGCCTCTTCGTCCTCCTCGGCACCTGGGTGCTGTCGTGGTCGGACCACGTCAAGCGCCAGCTCGAGGTGAAGGTGTGGTTCAAGGAGGATCCAACCAATGCGCAGGTGCGGCAGGTGCGCATGTACCTCGCCGATCAGATCGCGCTCGGCACCGTCAAGGACTACCGTTTCATCTCCGCCGCGGAAGGTCTCAAGCGGGCGCGGAGGCTCTACCCGGAGTTCACCAGCGGGGTTGTCACGAACCCGATTCCGGCCGAGTACGAGGTGACTCCGGCGCGCGCCGAGAACGTGAAGGCCGTCGCCGCCGGCATTCGCGCGCAGCACTTCAAGGGCGTCGACGACGTGCAGGACGGCAAGCAGACCTCGAAGCGGATCCTGCAGGTCGCGACGTGGATCTGGCGGGTCTTCCTCGTCGCCGTGATCATCCTGCTGGTCACGTCCACGCTTCTGATCGGGAACACCATCCGGCTCTCGATCTTCTCCCGGAGGCGTGAGATCGAGGTGATGAAGCTCGTCGGCGCGACGAACTGGTTCGTGCGCGGGCCGTTCGTGCTCGAGGGGTTGATCTGCGGGCTGGCCGGCTCGCTCGCCGCGATCCTGCTGCTGCTGCTCGGCCGGGTGGGCTGGGAGACCGTGGTCAGCTTCGACGAGTCCTCGTCCGACGTACGGGCAGTGTCGTTCTCGCTGATGGCCTTGATCCTGATCGGGGTCGGTCTCGGCGTAGGAGCCGTTGGCTCGGGCATGACCATGCGCCGCTTCCTCCGCGTCTGACCTCTTGTCGGCGCAAGGTTGGGATCCGCGTAGCCGCGGATCCCAACCGCGCAAAATCCCTGAAGAGGGCCGCCCGCGGCCCGTGCGCAGGTCAGGAATCCCTGCGGGTTTCCTGACCGCGCAGAAAGCGTTACGCGGGTCAGACCCCGCGGCGAACCGGGGTCTGGCCTTCCGGCCAGACCCGGTTCCGGGTCTCGCTAGCGTTTGTGCGTGAGCGGGAAACGAGATCGAGGGCGCAGGGCGCGACGGACACCGCGCGCGGAGCCGCGTCGCCGGACGACTGGCGCCGTACGTGCGGCCGTTCGTCGCGCGGAACGGGGCATCGAGATCGTTCTTCCGGAGCGGCGCGCGTCCCCCGAGTCGGTCGTCGCTCATCTCGGTCCGACCAACTCCGGCAAGACCCACCACGCGCTCGAGTTCCTCAAAGAGCAGGGCCGAGGTGTCTACGCGGGGCCGCTGCGGATGCTCGCCCAGGAGGCGTACCGGCGGCTGTCCGCCGAGATGGGTGAGGAGCGCGTCGGCCTCGTCACGGGGGAGGAACGGATCAACGAAAGCGCGCCAATCGTCTGCTGCACGGTCGAGATGGCACCGTCGAGCGGCGAAGTGCTCGTTCTCGACGAGGTGCAGTGGGCGGACGACGACGAGCGCGGCTCGGCGTGGACGCGTCTGCTGCTCGCGGGCGATTACCGCCACATCCTGCTACTCGGGGCGCTCGACGCCGAGCCGCTCGTCCGCCACGCGTTCCCCGATGTCGAGGTCAAGGTGTTCGAGCGCAAGCTGCCGCTCGAGTGGGTCGGCGAGGTGTCGCTGCGCGCGCTGCGGCCGGGCACGGTGGTGGTCGCCTTCAGCCGCAAGGCGGTGCTCGCTCTCGCCGGCGAGGTCAACCGGCTCCAGCCGGGACGTGTGGCCGTGCTCTACGGTGCGATGCCACTCGCATCGCGGCGCGAGGAGATCGACCGTTTCCTCGCGGGCAAGGCCGACATCTGCGTCGCCACCGACGTGCTCGGCCATGGAGTCAACCTCCCCTGCGAGACGCTGCTCTTCGCCGAGACGACGAAGTTCGACGGGCAGGAGCGACGAGACCTGCTGCCATGGGAGCTTGCGCAGATCGCTGGGCGTGCCGGGCGCTTCGGTCTCGTCGAGCGTGGTCACGTCGGCGTGCTCGCGGGTGTGCCATGGGCCAGCGCCGACCCGGGCCTCGTCGAGTCCGCACTCGAGCCGCACGTCGAGCTTCCCGGCGGGCATCGCGGCTACCGGATCGTGGACGAGGCCCGAATCCGGCCGCGACTCGTGGATCTCGGCGTCGAGGATCCCTGCGACCTCGACGCAGCACTCGCGGCGTGGCACCGCGTCGCAACGCGCGAGTGGGAGCACGAGAGCTGGCTCGCGGTCGAATCGCTGACACCGCTGCGCGGGCGTCTCGCCGCCGTGCAGAAGCGGCTCCAGGAGCGCCGCCGCAGGCTCTCGCTCGAGGACACGTGGAAGCTCGTCAACGCGCCGGTCGACGAGGACAACGTCGAGTTGCTGGCCGCGCTCGGGCTCGCGGTTGCGGGGGACACCGCTCCGCGCCCGCTGCTCGCGTTCCTGCTCGACGTCGCGAGGCTTCGCGACGCATCGCTGGAGGAGGCCGAGCAGGCCGGCCGCGTCGCGAGCATCCTGCGCTGGTTCGGGCTCCAGTACCCCGGCGTGGGGGGCGTGACGATCGACCGCGCGGCCGAGCTCGAGGAGGCGGCTGCGGCTCGCGTCGTCTCCCGTCTCCGGCTCGAGGTCGCCGATCCGACGGTCGGGCGTTGCCGGAAGTGCGGCGGCACCTGCGCGCCGTGGTTCCCGCTCTGCGATCGCTGCTTCGCAAGGACGCGGTGAGCCGGTCACGCGTGCTCACGGCGCGCGGGACTCGATCTTCCGGCGGCGACGCTAGTCGGCGACCGCGAAGAGGCGCCACTCGCCGGGGACGCCCTTGAGCTCGGCCGGGCCTTTCTCCTCGAAGCGAATCCCGGAGCCGGCGACGAGGTCCTTGACCGTGCTCGTCGCGAGGATTTCGCCGGCGCCGGCGCGTGCGGCCACGCGCGCTCCGACGTGCACGGCAATCCCTGCCAGCTTGTCTCCGATCACCTCGCACTCGCCTGTGTGGATGCCCGCGCGGATCTCGAGCCCGAGGACGGCCACGCCGGAGACGACCGCCTGAGCGCAACGGATCGCCCGCGCCGGGCCGTCGAACGTCGCCAGGAAGCTGTCTCCCGCAGTGTCGATCTCGTGGCCGCGAAAGCGCTGGAGCTCGTGACGAACGGCCGCGTAATGCGTGCGAGCGTTCTCTCGGGATACGTCGCCGCAAACATCAGCGACATCGGCCCGCCTTCCGAGACGCCCAGAAGCGCCGCGCGTCCCGAGCCCACGGCGTCCATAACCGCGCGGACGTCGTCCATGCGCTCCTCGAGCGTGGCGACCTGTACTCGGTCGGAGAGCCCCATCCCGCGTTTGTCGAAGAGGATCACGCGGGCGAAGGTGGCGAGGCGCTCCACGAAGCGGCGGTATCCCTCGTACTCCCAGAGAGCCCCAGGTGGGTAACGAAGCCTGCGACGAAGACGATGTCGATCGGGCCGGTCCCGACGATCTGATACGCGATGTGTACGTCCTCGCTCTTCGCGTACCGGACAGGAGGTGGTTCGACCGGCATCGGCAGAGAGCATGCCACCGGCGAGGACCCCGCTCCTACAATGCCGCGGTGACGAAGCCGACAGGAAGGAAGCTGATCGCGGACAACCGCCGCGCGCGGCACGACTACATGCTGCTCGAGCGCGTCGAGGCGGGCCTCGTGCTCACCGGTACGGAGGTCAAGTCGCTCCGCGACGGACACGTCCAGATCGGGCACGCCTACGGCGACGTGCGCGGCCACGAGATCTGGCTCGTCGGCGCCTCGATCTCGGACTACGCGCAGGGTCCCGTCGGCGCTCATGCTCCCGAGCGCGATCGCAAGCTCCTCCTGCACCGGCATGAGATCGACGAGCTCGCGGCAAAGGTGCGCGAGAAGGGGCTGACCCTCGTGCCGACGCGGCTCTACTTCAAGGACGGCCGCGTCAAGGTCGAGCTCGCGCTCGCGCGTGGCAAGGAGCGGGAGGACAAGCGACGGGCGATCGCCGAGCGCGACGCGAAGCGCCAGATGGAGCGCGCGCTCAAGAGCCGCCGCTAGTAGACGTCCACCCGGACGGTCAGACGCCGCGAGACCGAGCACTTCACCTTCGTGTCCTCCCAGACGCCCTGCAGGCTGGCAGATTTCGCGTAGACGATGATCCCGCTCGTCACGTGCAGTGAGCCGACCCGGGCGTCTCCCGCCGCCTGAGGCGGCTCGGCGGCGGCGGTCGCGATCCCGGCAGCCGCGAGTGCGGTCGCGAAAGCGGCGGCGCCGAGAAGGCGGAGCATCACGCGCTCCTCTCGGTGGGAACCGGCCCCCGCACGGTGATGAAGCCAGGCTCGAGCCGGTAGCCGTGGCGCTGGTTGAGGCGGCGAACGGGCTCGTTTCGCTCCTCGTTCATGGTGTGCAGCCGGCGGTAGCCGTTCGCTTTCGCCCAGGAGATCTCGGCCCGCTTCAGCGCACCGGCGATCCCGCGTCCTCTCCAGTCGCGCCTGACCCCGGTGAGGTCGTGCCAGGCGACATGTTCGTCTCCACGCGAGATCGACAGCTTCGCGTAGCCGACCACCACGCCGCCGCAGACGGCGACGAACGTCGCCTCAGGCCGGTCGCCGGCCCCTTGCATGTCGTTCGCGAGCCAGTCGTCGAACGACGAAATCTCCACCTCGTCCTCACCCGGGACGTCCGGCGCCACCTCGGCGTAGACGCCGTAGAGGCCCTGGACGAGCTCGGGCCGCTCGGCCCAGGTCACGATCTCGACGCCCGGCGGCGGCGCGACCTCGGGCGCGTCGACGGCGAGTAGGTCGAGCGCGAGGATAGAGCTCCGGCCCACCTCGGCGAAGCCGCGGCGCTCCGCCCAGGCCAGGCTCGGCACGTCCTCCTCGAAGACGCTCGCCGTCGCCTCCGTGCAGCCGTGCTCGCCAAGCCACATGCCGAGGTGGGCGAAGAGCGCCGATCCGGTGCCGCAGGCGCGCGCATCGGGGAGGACGTGCACGCCGAGCCGACCCACGCCGGCCGGCGAGTGCCAGCCGTGGACCCCGACACCGCTGCCGACTCCGGCTCCCTTCTCCGTTGCGAGAAACCAGGCCATGGCGTCTGCCTGCTGCTTCCAGTCGACGAGGTCCGAGACGGTCAGCGGATCCTGAGGCCAGACTGCGTTGCGGACAGCGGCGAAGCCGCCGAGCTCGTCTTCTCCGATCTCCCGAATCTCCATCCGACGGTAGTTTGGCGCGCCCGCGGGGCGAGGAGTAGGCTCGAGTCGCGTTTCATCGGGAGAGAAAGGAGAACCTCAGGTGCGACACGTCGCGCTCACCGTCAACGGCGAGCACCGTGAGCTGGAGCTGGAGCCTCGAGAGCTGCTCGTCTACGTGCTGCGGGAGCGGCTGGGCCTGACCGGGACGAACGTCGGCTGCGACACGTCGTCGTGCGGCGCCTGCACCGTGCTGCTCGACGGTGAGTCGGTCAAGTCGTGCACCGTTCTCGGCGTCCAGGCCGATGGTCGTGAGATCACCACCATCGAAGGGCTCGCGACGAACGGCTCCTTGCACGCCGTCCAACAGGCCTTCCACGAGCACCATGCGCTGCAGTGCGGCTACTGCACTCCGGGCATGGTGATGGCGGCCGTCTCGCTGATCGAGGAAGGCGAGGCAGGCAGCGAGCAGGCGATCCGCGCAGGGCTCGAGGGGAATCTCTGCCGGTGCACCGGCTATCACAACATCGTCAAGGCCGTGGCCGCGGCCGCAGGGGCGACAACATGAGCGCCACCACCACAGCGACCGAGCGGTACGTCGGTACGCGCGTCAAGCGGAAAGAGGATGCGGCGCTTCTCACCGGCAGGGGAACGTACGTGGACAACCTGTCGCTGCCGGGAATGGTCTGGCTCGCGATCGTGCGCAGCCCGCACGCGCACGCACGCATCAACGGGGTCGACCTCACGGCTGCTCGGGCTGCGGAGGGTGTCGTTGCGGTGTTCGGAGGCGCCGACCTCGCAGACGACTGGAAGGCAGGTCTTCCGTGCGCCTGGCCTGTCACCGAGGACATGAAGAACGGAACGCACTTCCCGCTCGCGACGGACAAGGCCCGCTACCAGGGCGACGGCGTCGCGGTCGTCGTGGCGGAGAGTCGGGCGCTGGCGACGGACGCCGCCGAGCTCGTCCGGGTCGAGTACGAGCCGCTGCCCGCCGCGGTGGACGTGGAGGCGGCAGCCGAGGACGGCGCCCCGCTCGTCCACGACGAGCTCGGCACCAACGTCAGCTACGTCTGGAGGCTCGACGCCGGCGACGTAGACGGTGCATTCGCAGACGCCGCCGCGACCGTGAAGGGGCGCTACTACCACCCGCGCTTGATCCCGAACGCGATCGAGCCGCGGAGCATCGTCGTGCAGCCGAACCCGGCGACGGGCGACGTGACGATGTGGTCGGCGACGCAGATCCCGCACATCCTCAGGCTCCTCGCAGCCGCGACGGTCGGCATGCCCGAATCGAAGCTTCGCGTCGTCGCCCCCGATGTCGGCGGCGGCTTCGGATCCAAGCTCGACGTCTACGCCGAAGAGGTGCTCGCGCTCGCTCTCGCACGACGCCTCGGTCGTCCGGTGAAGTGGACCGAGGAGCGCTCGGAAGCGTATCTCGCGACGATCCACGGCCGTGACGTCGTCCAGGAGATGGAGTACGCCGCGGACGCGGACGGGAAGATCACCGCCGTCCGGGTTTCGTTGACCGCGTCGATGGGTGCGTACCTGCAACTCGTGACTCCCGGAATCCCGCTGCTCGGAGCGTGGCTGTATGCCGGCGCCTACGACATCCCGGCGTACAGCTTCACATGCACGGGCGTCTTCACGAACACGACTCCGACCGACGCATACCGCGGTGCCGGGAGACCGGAGGCGACGATGGCGGTCGAGCGCGCGATCGACGCGCTCGCGGACAAGCTCGAGATCGACCCCGTCGAGCTTCGCCGCCGCAATTTCATCTCCGAGTTCCCGAAGACGATCGCGTCCGGTCTCACCATCGACGCCGGCGACTACCAGGCGTCCCTGGACAAGTGCCTGGAGAGGCTCGACTACGACGGATTGCTGGAGGAGCAGCAGGCCCGGCGTGACGGCGGCGACACCCGGGTGCTCGGGATCGGCTTCTCGACCTACAACGAGATGTGCGGCCTCGCGCCCTCGCGGATCCTCGGCGCGATTCGGTACGCCGCCGGCGGCTGGGACACGGCCACCGTCCGCTGCCTGCCGACCGGGTCGATCCAGGTGATCACGGGAACCTCGCCGCACGGCCAGGGTCACGAGACGGCGTGGGCGCAGATCGCGGCGGACCTGCTCGGGTACGGAATCGACGAGATCGAGGTGCTGCACGGCGACACCGCGTTCTCACCGCTCGGGCTCGACACGTACGGGAGCCGCAGCCTCCCGGTGGGAGGCGTCGCCCTGTGGCACGCGAGCCAGAAGGTGATCGAGAAGGCCCGCCAGATCGTCGCGCACCAGCTCGAGGTGGCCGGCGACGACCTCGAGTACGACAGCGGCGTCTTCACCGTCAAGGGCTCGCCGGACAAGACGATGACGATCAAGGGGGCGTCGTGGGCTGCGTTCGCGGCGCACAACCTCCCGGACGGCATGGAGCCCGGCCTCGAGGCCATGGCCGTGTACGACCCGCCGAACTTCTCCTGGCCGGGGGGTGCCCACGCCGCCGTGGTCGAGGTGGACACGGAGACGGGCGACACACGGCTCGTTCGCTACGTGGCTGTCGACGACGTGGGCATTATGGTCAATCCGCTGATCGTCGAGGGACAGATCCACGGCGGCATTGCGCAGGGCGTCGCGGCTGCGCTCTACGAAGAGGGCCGCTACGACGAGGAGGGCAACCTGCAGACGGCCAACCTCGTCACGTATCTCGTTCCCTCGGCCGTCGAGCTGCCGTCGTTCGAGCTCGATTCGTCCACGACGCCGAGCCCCACGAACCCGCTCGGAGTCAAGGGTGTGGGGGAGACCGGAACGATCGCGTCCGGCGCGGCGGTCATGAACGCCGTCGTCGACGCCCTCTCCCATCTCGGTGTCACCGATGTCCAGATGCCGGCCACGCCCGAGCGTGTCTGGCGCGCGATCCAGGAGGCGAAGCAGTGATTCCCGCAGCGTTCGACTACGAGCTCGCCGAGAGCGTCGATCATGCGATCGAGCTGCTCGGCGCGGACAGCGACGCGAAGCTGCTCGCCGGTGGGCACTCGCTCATCCCGGCGCTCAAGCTCCGCCTCGCGCGTCCGTCGAAGCTGATCGACATCGGGCGGCTGGTCGAGCTCTCGTACGTGCGGGACGCCGGCCCGCAGCTCGCGATCGGCGCACTCACGCGACACAAGGCCGTTCGCGACGACCCGCTCCTGCAGGAGCACTGCCCGATCGTCTCGACGACGGCCGGAATGGTCGGAGACCCGCAGGTGCGCCACTGCGGGACGATCGGCGGATCGCTCGTCCACGGCGACCCGGCGTCGGATCTGCCCACCGTGATGCTCGCGCTCGGTGCGGAGATGACGATCAGGGGCGCTGGCGGCGAGCGCTCGGTCACGGCCGCCGAGTTCTTCCGCGGCGTCTTCGAGACCGCCGTCGGGGCGGGGGAGGTGCTCACGGAGGTCCGCGTGCCGAAACTCGGCGCGTCCACCGGCTGGTCGTACCTGAAGCTGAACCGGCGGGCGCAGGACTGGGCGACAGTAGGCGTTGCGGCGCTCGTGCACCGCGACAACGGCAACATCGCGGGAGCCTCGATCGCGATGACGAGCATGGGCGCGACGCCGTTACGGGCCAAGGCGGCCGAGGATGCTCTCGCGGGCGGGGCGAAGTCGGTGGACGCCGCGGCCCACATGGCCGAGGGCGCCGACCCGCCGAGCGACCACGCCGCAAGCTCGGAGTTCCGGGCGCACCTCGCGCGCGTGCTCGGGCGGCGCGCGATCGACGAGGCGCTGACGCGGTGAGAGTGGGGTCAGACCTTCGGGTCTGACCTCGGTTTCGGGGTGCGACGACCGGGGTCTGGCCGGAAGGCCAGACCCCAGGGCAGGGGTCAGACCATCGGGTCTGACCCCGGTTTTCGGAGTGCGACGACCGCGGTCTGGCCCGGAAGGCCAGACCTACGCCGGTGCGGGAGTTGCGTTGAGCGCGTCGCGGAGAACCGTGTCCGCGGTGGTTCCGGACACGATCAGGCGGTGCCGCAGCACGTACGGGGCGATGGCCCGGACGTCATCGGGGGTGATCACCGACCGACCCACGATGCGCGCGTGCGCCTTTGACGCGGCGAGCACGTGGATCGCCGCGCGCGAGCTTGCGCCCAGCTGGACGCCCGGCTGCTCGCGGGTCGCCCGCACGATCCCGACGATGTACCGCAGGACAGGCTCAGGGGTCTCGGTCGAGTCGATCTCGGTGCGGGCACGATCCAGGCCGGCCACGCCGAGCAGCGGGCGGATCTCGCCGAGCATGTCCGGCGCGATCCCGAGGTGCGGGAGCGTCAGCATCTCCAGCTCGCTTTGAGGGTCGCAGTAGTCGAGATCGATCTTGAAGAGGAAACGATCGAGCTGCGACTCGGGGAGCGAGAAGATCCCCTCGTGCTCGTACGGGTTCTGCGTCGCGATCACGAGGAACGGGTCAGGCAGCCGGTGTGTGCGCCCGTCGACGGTGACGTGCCGCTCCTGCATCGCCTCGAGGAGAGCCGCTTGCGTGCGCGGCGGCGTTCGGTTGATCTCGTCCGCGAGCACGACGTTGGCGAAGATCGGCCCGGGCAGGAACACCTGCTCGCCGGCCTTGAGCATCTGCTCGCCGATGATGTGCGTCGGCGTCGTGTCGGGGGTGAACTGGATCCGCTTGAACGACGATCCGAGCACGTGAGCCATCGCGCGCGCGAGCAGAGTCTTCGCGCTTCCGGGCGGTCCCTCGACGAGCACGTGCCCGTGTGCGAGCGCCGCGACGAGAAAGAGGTCGACCGCCAGGTCCTGTCCGACGACGACCTTCCGCACCTCCGCCTTCGCCGCTTCGCGAAGCTCGCGCATGCTGTCGAAGCGCGCCTCGTGCGCGCGCGCCCGCAAGATGCTGAGATTGTCGTGTCCGGCGCTCACACCCGTCCCTCTCGACCCCCGAGTTTCCCCCCGCGCCGAACGATACAGAGCCGACCAGGCGGGAACACCCCCCAAAGGTTCAGGGTTTTGGAGCTCTGAGCCGCGGCGGCCGCGGCGATGAAGTCGCGACGGTTCACTTCTGCGATACGACCGGAAGTGCCGCGCAGGTCCCTGCTAGCGGCTTAGGACATGAGCTGCTGGGCGTCCTCATGCGTGATCCGCGCGGCCGCCAACGAGGCGAACGTGCCCATCCCGTACGCCTCGCCCGCGATGCGCAGCGCCTCCGTGAGCGCAGCACGGTACGGGCCCGAGCCCATGCTCACCCGCGCCACGCCGAGTCGCCCGAGCTCGGGCACCGTCGGCGTGCGCGATGTCGCGAGAATGCTCACGCAACCGCCGATGCCGTGCACGAGCGCGCCGATCGTCGACTCGTCCTCGACACCCGGCACGAAGACGCAGTCCGCGCCGGCCTCCCGGTAGGCGCGACCACGCTCGATCGCGTGCTCGAGGCGCGTGCCGGGCTCGCCGATCTCGCCGAGGAAGACATCGACGCGAGCGTTGAGCACGAGCGGCACACCTGTCTGGTCGGCGACCCCTCGGATGGCGGAGATCTTCTGCAGAAACTGCTCGACGGGAAGAAGGCCGCCATCGCCTGCGGTGTCCTCGACGTTGAGCCCGACGGCCCCGGCGCCGACCACCCCACGCGCTGTCGCCGCCGCGTCGCCCGGGGAGTCGCCGTAGCCCGCCTCCATGTCGGCGGTCACCGGCACCTCCACGGCACGCGCGACCACCGCAACGGCGCCGAGCATGTCCGCGCGCGAGATGTGCTGGCCGTCCGGGTGGCCGAGCGCGAACGCCATGCCGGCGCTCGTCGTGGCGACCGCCCGCGCTCCGGCGACGACTACGAGGCGAGCAGACGCCGCGTCCCACGCGTTCACGAGCACGAGCGGCTCACTCGGCCGGTGAAGCGCGCGCAGCTGCTCGGCCAGGTCACGCTGGGTCATCATCACGATTGTAGGGGCGGGCGCTGACGGCCTCGGTTGTTGCAGCCCGTTGGCGGCTACGATGTGGGGGACATACGGGGGCGACCAGGTTTCGACGTGGTCGGTTCTCCGGCAGAGTTGCGAGCCGAGGTCGCCGGTTGGCCTCGTAAATCCACCGGCAACAACGCAAGTGCGAAGAACGATCTCGCACTCGCCGCCTAGTCAATAGCTAGGTAGGCGACGTCCCACCCGGTTCGGCCCGAGGCCGGGGACGGGGCGCCAACGATCGGGCTCGGCGCCGAGGGAGAGCCAATCGCCCGACGCGCAACTGCTCAGGATGGCTAGCCCGTCGGTAGGTCGTCCGCGAACCGGCCGCCGGGCGAAACCAAAGCGCGGACTACGCTCGTAGACGCTCTGGCGGTGCGACCGCGGACGCGGGTTCGATTCCCGCCGCCTCCATCCCTCGCTTTCGGGGCCCTTCGGGGCCTCGACTGTTTCTGTCGCCTGATCAGACGACGCTTGTGCGTCCCTGGCATCGGCAGCACGGTCGAGCACTTCCGCGAGCTCGTCTGTGTAGGCCTGCGTAGTGTCCGGGCGGGAATGCCCCATCAGTGCCTGCAGGGCGTAGATGTCGCGGCCGCTCTCGCGAACGAAGCGGTTGGCGAAGCCGTGTCTCAGCTGATGAGGGGAAAGGGGACGAACAGCAGCCCGCTTGCAAACCCGCAGAACGAGACGCCAAAGCGCCTGCTCGCTACCAGGCTTCTCGGGATCCTTGAACCTGCGCACACGGGTCGTGCCCGTGCGCAGGACGAAAGGATCGCGTTCATCGCGTCTCGGTCGGGTACGCGGGGGTTGTGGCAACCGAGCGGGTGCGCAGGGTGCGGTGGCAGCAACGGCTCCATCCTCGCCCAGAGCTCCTGCGGAATCCGCCAGCCATCGTTTGTCAACACCAGGCCCATCCGC
>Ga0334722_10005340_pt1 | contig 13013 bp, 13 predicted proteins | sample C3_bottom_MG_FD_207210 | JGI IMG/M metagenome (GOLD analysis project Ga0334722, IMG submission 207210) | Sediment microbial communities from Yellowstone Lake, YNP, Wyoming, USA - C3_bottom | ecosystem: Environmental > Aquatic > Freshwater > Lake > Sediment | place: USA: Wyoming | collected...
AAACCCGCCATCACCGATGCCAAAACTACCCACACCAAAGGAGATCCATAGCTTCCTCAATGACTATGTGATTGGTCAGGAGCGGGCTAAGAAGATCCTCTCTGTGGCAGTACACAATCATTATAAGAGGATTTACTCTCCCGAGACGATTGATGTGGAGTTACAGAAGAGCAACATCCTTCTGATCGGTCCTACTGGCACAGGTAAGACACTCCTTGCCCAGACACTTGCGAGGATGCTTGATGTGCCTTTCACGATTGCCGATGCCACGACACTCACTGAGGCAGGTTATGTTGGTGAGGATGTGGAGAACATAATACTTAAACTTCTCCAGGCTGCTGATTATGATGTAGAGAGGGCCCAGAGGGGGATCGTTTATATCGATGAGATCGACAAGATCAGCAGAAAGTCTGAGAATCCATCCATAACAAGGGATGTATCAGGTGAAGGGGTACAGCAGGCACTTTTGAAGATAATAGAAGGAACTATTGCCAATATACCTCCTCAGGGTGGAAGGAAGCATCCACAGCAGGAGTATATCCAGATAGATACAACGAATATCCTGTTCATATGCGGTGGCGCCTTTGTGGGTCTTGATGATATAGTAGGTCAGAGGCTCGGAAAGAAGACCCTTGGCTTTGGTGCTGAGGTGATCAGTTCAAAGGAAAAGAGGATTGGTAATATACTGAGTCTTCTCGAACCCGAGGACCTCATAAAGTACGGTCTTATCCCTGAATTTGTTGGAAGGCTTCCTGTTACTGCTGTCCTCGACGAACTCGATGAATCTGCCCTTGTGAAGATACTCACAGAGCCAAAGAATTCACTCATCAAGCAGTATCAGAAACTCCTCTCCTTCGAGGATGTAAAGCTCAGATTTACTGATGGTGCCCTGACCGCTATCGCAAGGCAGGCTGTTAAGAGGAAGACAGGGGCAAGGGGATTGAGGGCCATCCTCGAGGAGATAATGCTCGATGTTATGTATGAGATACCTTCTGAAAAAGGGATTGTGGAATGTATCGTGAATGAGGAGACTGTTGTCAAGAAGGAGAGGCCGATCCTCATCTATAGGAAACAGGCTGAATCGGCTTAGTCTCTTAAGGACCTTTCCATCGTAGCCCTGATGGCTGCCCTGAGTTCATCATCCTCGATGGATTCGATGGCCTCTTCTATGAAGGAAATAGACTGAGGAGATAAGGGCTTTTTATGGACCTTAGAGACATTTGCGGTCTTCTGTTTATCGTGAAAGACCCTTCCCATCCTGAATCTTATCTCCTTTATACGGAAGGGCTCCAGAACCTTCAGGATCTCATCCTTATGAAGGGATACCTCCTGTAACCATACAGGTGAATCTACATTAACAAGGAGTTCTTCACCACTTAGCCTTGATGGATATAGATGGAGGGAGAGGGGTTCTCGAAATAATTCCTTCCACTTCCTCTTTAAGAGGTGGAGCCTTACTCCCTCCTCAAGGCCTGATTCCCTCAATATCGGAGAGATGATCTCGTTCAGTCTCTTCACAGCGCCTTTTTTACTATCCCTGACCTGATACATCTCGTGCAGACATATTCGCGTCTGACACCGCTGTCTGTGTAAATGCGTATCCTCTGGAGATTTGGCATTATCTGACGCTTTGTCCTGTTGTTAGCATGACTGACATTGTTGCCTGTCACCCGTCTCTTTCCACAGGCATAACATACTGCCATATTACCACCTCCTGCGCAAAAATTGCATAAATTAAGCTTTTTATGATAACATTTTATCTTAAAGGTTACAAGAGTATATGGAGGGATCTTAATTTAATGACCAAGATAAGGATATATGAACTCGCAAAGAGATTAGGTGTAAGCAATAAAGAGGTGCTCGCGGTTTTATCAAGCCTTGGCATAGAGGGAAAGAAACCTGCCTCTAATATAGACTCTGATATAGCCGATAAGGTCGAGGAAAGATTAAGGCCTTCAGCAGAAAGGGCTGTATCAGAGACACCTGCTGAAGAGGGGCCCGAGGAAAAGGTGGAGAAGCCCTTACCTCCTGTTGAAGAGAGGCCTTTGCCTGAGGCCGTACGGGTCATATCTGAAGAGGAGGAAAAGAAGGAGGTTCCCCTTCCTAAGGAGATCATGTTTGTTGAAGAGACCGAATTAAAGGTGCCTGATAGATTCAAGAAGGAACTCGAGACAGAGAAGGTTGAGAAGATAAAGGTAAAACCTGCTATGCAGAAGGCCTTCCAGTCTGTAAGGAAGATAGAGCCAAAGAGATGGCACGAGGTCAGGCCCTTCAAGAAGGCAGGTAAGGAGAAAGAGGCAGTAAAGGTTGCAGAGAGACAGCAGGTTACAGCTCCGAGGAAGAAACACCTCAAGATCCAGGAAGGGACAACAGTCAAGGAATTTGCCGAGTTAATCGGAGTCAAACTCCCAGAGGTAATAAAGAAGTTTATGGAACTCGGTTACATGCCAACCATCAACCAGCCTGTGGATATAGATGCTGCATTGCTTGTTGCGGAGGCGTTTGGTGTCAAACTCGAGGTAGCATCGATTGAGGAGGAGCCTGTCTTTGAGGAAGAGATTGTTGACACATCAGCCCTCACCCCGAGACCGCCGGTAGTCACCATAATGGGACATGTGGACCATGGAAAGACATCCCTTCTCGATGCCATAAGGCAGACGAAGGTGACAGAGACCGAGGCAGGAGGGATCACCCAGCATATTGGAGCCTATAAGATTAACCTCAAGGGGAAGGAGATCGTCTTTCTCGATACCCCAGGTCATGAGGCCTTTACTTCCCTCAGGGCGAGGGGCGCCAAGGTCACAGATGTTGTTGTCCTTGTCGTGGCCGCAGATGATGGGGTTATGCCCCAGACAATAGAGGCAATAAACCATGCAAAGGCAGCCAATGTTCCGATCATAGTAGCCATCAATAAGATAGACAAGCCCGAGGCTAACCCATCAAAGGTGAAGAATGAACTGGCTGAGCACGGGATCATACCTGAGGAATGGGGTGGTCAGAACATCTTTGTTGAGGTATCGGCAAAGAAGAGGATAGGGATAGAAAATCTCCTCGAGATGATCTCCCTTCAGGCAGAGATCATGGAACTAAAGGCTAACCCAAAGAGGATGGCAAAGGGAACGATAATCGAGGCCCGTCTTGATAAAGGCAGGGGACCTGTAGCGACCGTCCTTGTTCAGGACGGTGTCCTCAGGGTGGGTGATGTCTTTCTTGCAGGGACACAGTTTGGCCGTGTCAGGGCACTCATAGATGATACAGGGAAAAGGATACAGGAGGCAGGCCCTTCGACTCCTGTAGAGGTGATTGGTTTCCCTGAGGTGCCTGTGGCAGGAGATATATTTGCGGTTGTGAATGACGAGAGGAAGGCGAGACAGATAGCCCTGGCAAGGCAGCAGAAACAGAGGCTTGCCGAGATGGCCAAGAAACGTAAGCTTACCCTCGATGATCTCTATGCAAAGATTAAAGAGGGAGAGATAAAGGAGTTGAATATAATCATCAAGGCAGATGTCCAGGGTTCTGTGGAGGCTTTGCGTGATGCCCTTGAGCATATAACACATCCTGAGGTGAAGGTGAGGGTGATTCACGCATCTGTTGGTGGCATAAATGAGTCTGATGTGATGCTCGCCTCTGCATCTAATGCGATAATAATAGGTTTCAACGTGAGGCCTGAACTGAAGGCGCAGCAGGTTGCCGAGAAAGAGGGTGTCGATATCAGGCACTATAACATAATATATGTTGCTATTGATGATATAAAGAAGGCCCTTGAAGGACTTCTCGAACCAACATTTAAGGAGAAGATACTCGGAAGGGCAGAGGTGAGGCAGACCTTCCAGGTATCGAGACTTGGCACCATTGCAGGCTGTTATGTCCTTGACGGTGTTATATCCCGTGCAAGTGATGGCATAAGGGTAATCAGGGATAATATCGTCGTCTACGAAGGGAAGATATCCTCCCTTAAGAGGTTCAAGGAGGATGTCAGGGAGGTCCAGGCAGGTTATGAGTGTGGTCTCATGATAGAGAATTTCAACGATATAAAAGTCGGCGATATCCTCGAAAACTATGTCATGGAGAAGATAGCAGCAAAGCTCTGACGCGATAGAGCGACTGTCACATAAGTGCGACAGAAAATAGTGCGACCGAGCGACGGTGCGACAGTCTATATAAGGAAGAAATTTTCCCATAATTTACTATCGCGCAGTCGCACTAATAAAGGAACGACACCCGGGCAACCTTTGAGTAATTCAGGTTAATACAATATGCTCCCATATAAGAGATCTCAGAGAGTCAGCGACCTTCTAAGGGAAGAGATCGCTGATATAATAATGCGAAGACTTAAGGATCCCCGCCTTGGTTTCGTTACTGTCACAGGTGTTGACATAACAGAGGACCTCAAGATAGCAAGGGTCTTTGTCAGTGTCCTTAAGGAGGAGGAAAGGGAGACCACCCTCGATATATTAAATTCAGCAAAGAGCTTTATACGCTCAGAGGTTGCAAAGAGGGTCAGGATGAAGACAATCCCTTCAATTATCTTCATGATAGATGAGTCTATTGAGTACGGTGCGAGGATCGATAGATTACTGAAAGAAATCAAGGAGCACTCTGAAGAGAGGGAAAAGAAAGGAAAGGGAGATTGAGGGTTCCTGAGGATATCGTATCCTTCCTGAGAAAGGAAGATGATTTTCTCATCGCCACTCACATAAATCCTGAGGGAGACGCTCTCGGTTCTTCTATAGCCCTCTCAATGGCCCTCGAGCTGATGGGGAAAAGGGTGATTCTCTATGATCGAGACCCTGTCCCATACTTCTATAGATTCCTTCCAGGCCATGAAAGGTTCTCTAACTCAATCACTCCTGAGGCATCCCGGATATCGAATCTCATCCTCCTTGATTGTAATGATCCTGAAAGGGCAGAATTGTCAGATTTCGTCAGGGAATACAGGCCCTTTACAGTAATAATAGACCATCATGAGACCCGAAGGGATTCGGGCGATTTAAGATGGATAGTCCCTTCTGCTGCTGCTACAGGACAGATGATATATCATCTCATTAAGGAGATGGGAATAGGGCTTACTGAAGAGATGGCAACGAATCTTTATACCGCTATAGCCATTGATACAGGGACCTTCAGGTATAGCAATACTGACTCCTCGGTACTGCTCGATGCCTCGGAACTCGTCAATGCTGGTGCTGATCCATCCTCTATAGCTACCGCTCTTTATGATACATGGTCAAGGGAAAGGTTTGAACTCCTTGTCCATACATTAAATACTATGGAGATAAGGAAGGTGGAGGACAAAGTATGGGTGGCTATAACGGTCGTGACGAGGGAGATGTTCCAGAGGACAGGGACAGGTGCTGCGGACACAGAAAACTTTGCAAACTTTCCGAGGATGATCGATAATGTCCTCGTATCTGCCTTCTTCAGGGAGATAGAGGACGGTTGGAAGGTGAGCCTCAGGGCAAAGGGAGGAATAAATGTAGCAAAGATAGCAGAGGCCTTTGGTGGCGGCGGCCACAGGAATGCAGCAGGCTACAGGATAAAGGGAGACCTCGATAAGGCAAAAGAGGCCCTCATGAGTCTTATCACCCAGAAGTCGGTTACTCATTACTCATGATTCTTTACTTAAGTGCGATAGTGCGACAGAGCTGCAGAGCGACAGTCTTTATAAGGAATAGATTTTTCCTTAATTTGACTATCGCACTATCGCACAGTCGCTCGGTCGCTCTACTTATATGAATCTTGTAATAAATCTCGATAAGCCAAAGGGGATGACATCACAGGAGGCTGTTACAGCTGTCAAGAGGGCTTTTCATCTCAAGAAGGCAGGACATGCCGGCACCCTCGACCCTATCGCAACAGGCGTCCTCCTTATCTGCCTGAATGAGGCTACAAAGATTGCAAGGTTTCTCACTGACCTTGATAAGGAATATATAGCGAGGATAAGGCTCGGAGTGAAGACCGATACCCTCGATTCTGAGGGAAAGGTGATCGAGCGAACCGAGGGATTCTCCTTTTCAGAGGAGGAGATAATCCCTCTGATTAAGAGATTCGAGGGAGAGATAGAGCAGATACCGCCAATGTATTCCGCCATTAAGGTAGGAGGTGAACCACTTTATAAGCTCGCAAGGAAGGGGATAACCGTTGAGAGAAAGAAGAGGAGGGTCCATATCTATAGAATTGATCTGTTAAACCTCGATACAGGGGTGGCTGACCCTTTTCTCGATATCAGGGTCAGGTGCTCGAAGGGTACCTATATCAGGACCCTCTGTAGTGATATTGGAGATGCCCTTGGTGTAGGAGGCCATGTAATCGAATTGAGGAGAATCGCCACAGGAAGATTCAGGGTGGATGACTCTATTACGCTTGACAGGCTGAAGGGGTATCCATTTGAGAAGATTACAGGTGAAAAAGGGCCTTCGTCCCCAGTCATGACGATCGATGCTGCCCTTAATGAGATGGAAGAGGTTATTCTCGGGGATGAGGATATGAAAAGGGCGAAGAATGGATTGCCTTTGAAATTGAGAAAAAATCTTTATATCTCAAGTGGTTACATTAAACTTAAGGATCCTGGAGGCAGATTATTCGGCATCGGAAGACTCGACAGGGGTATCATAAAGATTGAAAGGATTTTACACTTATAAGGAATTCTTAAAGCAGTTTTTTAAGAATTATTTTGAACTCTCTATTATTAAATGAAAAAAATACTTGACAAGAACAAAAATTTCTGGTATTCATAAGTAGTATGTTCGGAAAGAAGGGGATAATCGGCCTGGATATAGGGTCGAGTTATATTAAGGCCGTTCAGCTCAAGGACACAAGGTCAGGATATGAACTCGAACTCTTCGATATGCTTCCCATCTCTCCTGAACTGATCGTAGAAGGCAGCATCATAGACTCCATCAGGCTTACCGAAGCCCTCAGAGAACTCATAAGAAAGGCAAAGATAAAGACAAAGGATGCTGTTATATCTGTCTCAGGACACTCTGCAGTGATAATAAAGAGGATATCCCTACCTGACATGACAGAGGAGGAGTTGAGCGAATCTATAAAATTCGAGGCAGAACAGTATGTCCCCTTTGATATCGAGGATGTGAATATAGATTTCCAGATCCTCGGTCCGAGGGAAGAGCCAGGCCAGATGGATGTCATACTTGTGGCTGTCAAGAAGGAGATAATAAATGATTATGTAAATGTTGTCAATGAGGCAGGCTTCAATACCGTGATAGTCGATGTGGATGCCTTTGCCCTCGAGAATATGTACGGAATAAATTATGAGATAGAGGCGGATACGAATGTGGCCCTTATCAATATCGGTGCAAGCACGATAAACATGAACATCCTGAGGGGTGGGGTCTCTGCCTTTACAAGGGATAGTTCGGTAGGTAGTAACCTCCATACAGAGGCACTCCAGAGGGAGTTCAGCATATCTTATGAAGATGCAGAGAGGTTGAAGAGGGGAGAACCCATCGAGAAGGTTACACCTGAGGAGGCACAGCCTGTGATAATGAGTGCCTCCGAAGAAATAATAGGAGAGGTAAAGAGGTCAATAGAGTTCTTCAGAGGAGGTAGCCCTTATGCAGAGATCAAGGAGATCATACTGAGCGGAGGCTGTTCCCTGATTAAGGGTTTCCCTGAGTTACTCTCAGAGAGGCTCGGGATTGAGGTGAGAAAGGCAGAACCCTTTAGAAACATAAAGATACCGAAGAAATTTGATCTACTCAACCTCGAAGAGGTTGCGCCCATGCTTGCTGTAGCAGTGGGTCTGGCGATGAGGAGGCCAGGAGATAGATGATAAGGATAAATCTATTACCTGTAAAGAGGAAGAAGAAGCCAAAGCCCCTTCCATCCTTTGTCGTCACAGCCACTTTTCTCACCCTGATAGTCGTATTTATACTGGGCTATCTCTTTTACTATTACAATTCTCGTCTGAATGATACAAGGTCCCGATTCGAGGCGAACAGGCATAAGATCGAGGAGCTCAAGAAGAGGATTAAGGAGGTTGATGACTTTGAAAAGTTGAATAAGACGATAGATGAGAGGAATAAGGTTATTGAGCAACTCAGGAAGAACCAGAATATACCTGTTATTATGCTTGATGAGATTAGTAAAGGACTGCCAAAGGGTGTATGGCTACACACCATGACCTTCTCAGGTAACAGCGTATCCTTAGACGGATATGGTTTTACTAACTCTGATGTAGTTGCCTATATCGACTTTCTCAAGAACTCGAAGGTCTTCACAGAGATAAATCTCCAGGAGTCAAAACAGGTGGAGATAGACAAGATACCCCTTTATCAATTCAAGGTGACAATGAAGGTGGTGACATAATGGCACTTAACCTGAAACTCGATATAAAGAACCTATCTCCAGCAGCGAGGATTATCCTTACCATACTGCCATCTGTCATAATCTCAGTGATTGTAATCATCTTCCTCTTACTCCCGAAGGATAAGGAGATAAGGAGGCTTAATGCAGAGATAATAAAGCAGGAGAATGAGATTGCAAAGGACCAGGCAAAGGCAGCAAAGCTCGATATACTCAGGATAGAGAACCAGAGGCTCAGGAATAGGCTTGAGGAACTGAAGTTACAGCTTCCTGAGGAAAAGGAGGTATCAGGTCTTTTGAGGCAGATATCAGACCTCGGAATAAAGTCAGGTCTTAAGATAATCCTCTGGAAGCCTGAGCAGAAGAAGGACCATCCCAGTGGTATAATCTATGAGATACCTGTTAACGTGGAACTCTCAGGGAGTTATCATAATCTGGGTATCTTCTTCAGCAGTCTTACGAAGTTGAACAGGATAGTAAATATTAGTGATATAAAGCTCTCTGACCCGAAGCCTCAGAGGAATGAGGCTATATTGAAGATCACCTTTAAGGCAACGACCTTCTCCTCTATCCCAGAAAAGGAGATAGAGGCAAAGGCATCAGAGGCTGCAAAGGCTAAAGGAAAGAAGAAATGATCAGGATATTGTTGATATTCATGCTTTTATTTCCCTTTTATGGATGCAAGGAAAAGGCACCCAAACCTCAGCCACAGGTACAGAAGGTGAGGCCTTCAGAGGCAAAGAGAGAGCAGGCCGCCCCGCAGGTCGAGGAAAAGAAGGTAGAGGCCGAGACATATACATATAATCCGTCAGGAAGGAAAGACCCCTTCTTATCTATTATCGAGGCAACCAAGAAGGAGAAGGAGGTCGAAAAGAAGAAAAAGGTCTCTAAACCTACAGAGGCCTTTGATGTTAATGACATTAAGATCATAGCCATTGCATGGGAAGGTGACAGATATTATGCTATGGTGAGGCTTCCTGATGGAAAGTTCTTTACATTAAAGGAAGGTATGACGATCGGGCTCTATGGAGGAAAGGTCGTGAAGATAGACTCAAATACTGTTGTGGTCAGGGAGTTTATAAAGGATTATAAGGGTGATATAAAACCGAGAGATACAATCTTAAAGCTCCGCAAGGAGGAGGGAGAATGAAAAGGATAGAAAGTCATATAATATCTTTTTTGATTGCTTTTGTTATATTTGCCTGGGGATGTGCAACGACAGGTCATACAGAAAAGGCGGCTGAAGGGCCTGAACAGGCTATAATTAAGGAACTGAACATAAGCGACGGCAGGGTAGAGATAAAGGCAGACAGACCCTTTGTTTATACTGCCTATAAACCTGCCGATCCCTTCAGGATCGTTGTTGAGATCCCTGAGGCTACACCTGGCAAGTTCAGGGATACGATAAGGTCGACATCGAGGGGTATCACAGAGATATTACCTTCACAGATAGAGTCTCCAAAACCTATAGCAAGGTTTGAGATTCTCCTCGATACACCTGTCTCCTTCGAGCAGTCCTATCATAACAATACCCTTACATTGTTGTTAAAGGAAGAGTCAACCAGCTCTCACCATCCAGAGGTGAGGCCTGCCATTTATCAGGCAACCGAGAACCAGGGTTCACCAGAAGATAGCAGATCCTCCAGTGTAACAGAAGAGAAGGCAGGGGCAAAGGCAGATATGAAGAAGGAAGAGAAGGAGGAGATGCCTCCTCAAGAGAAGGTGATAGTCCCTTCTACTCCATTAGATACACGACCGATTCCAAAGGCCTCAGAGATAAGGGATATGAGGATCGAGAGGATTAATGGCCTTGTGAAACTTATAATCACCGGAAACGGTTCGATGAGCCCGAGTATATTCACCCTTAAAAACAGGATAGTTGTAGATGTCCCTGATGTGACATTCAATGCCAGGGTCCCTTCAGACATAATATCCCCTATCAAGAATATCAGGGTGGGTAAACACAGGGACAAGACGAGGATAGTCCTCGATATGAAGGAATTGAGGGAGTTTGATGCAGTATCTATCAAGGACTCTATACTCCTTACACTTGGGACGCCAGATGTAATGGCAATGAAACCCGAGACACCTCCGAAGGTAGAGGCTATAAAGAAGGAGCCTGAGGTCAAGGCCCTGGAGGCGAAGGAGCCAGAAGCCCTCGTTGAAGGCAGATATACAGGCAAGAAGATATCCCTCGATTTTCAGGATGCAGACATAGTTCCCATATTCCGACTCCTTGCCGATATAAGCGGTTATAATATCGTCGTTGATCCGAACGTGAAGGGCAAGCTGACGATGAAGCTCATAAATGTCCCATGGGATCAAACCCTCGATATAATTCTCAAGACCTTTAATCTCGGTAAGACTGTCGAGGGTAATATCATAAGGATAGCACCCCTTGCTGTCTTTGCGAAAGAGGCTGAAGAAAAGGCAAAGGCAAAGGAGGCAGAGGCAAAGGCAGAGCCCCTCGAGACAAGGATATTTCCTATAAGCTATGCTGATGTCTCTGTTGTCGAGAAATCCATAAAGGATTCAAAGATACTATCTTCAAGGGGAAGCATAAGCGTTGATAAGAGAACAAGCTCAATGGTCGTTAAGGACGTTCCATCTGTATTCCCGCAGGTAGAAAACCTCCTCGCAACACTCGATAAGCCAACCCCTCAGGTCTTGATAGAGGCGAGGATAGTAGAGATTAATACAAATGATGAGAGGGACCTCGGCATCCAGTGGGGTCTTGGTTATAAGGCTCCAAACACCCTCTCACAGATCGGGGGGTTTAGTGGCCTCGGCAAAGGCACATTTACAGGAAACAACTTTGTAGTAGACCTTCCTGCCTCGATAAGCGGAAGGGGTTCAGGGATAACCTTCGGGATAATAAGCCCTGACCGCACCCTTGGACTCGACCTCCAGATATCTGCCCTCGAGACGGTTGGTAAGGGAAAGGTGATATCTAATCCAAAGATACTGACTGTTGACAATGGTAAGGCAAAGATACTCCAGGGGAAGAGCATACCAGTAAGAAAGCTCACGACAGAGGGTACCATATCAACAGAGTTCAAGGACATAAATATAGAACTCAATGTCCAGCCTCATATTACACCTGACAGATCCATAGGCATGAGCATCGAGATAAAGAAGGAAGAGCTTGACCCTACGGTTCCATCCATTGAGGGCGTCCCTGGCACAGACAAGAAAGAGGCGAATACAAATGTGATAATAAGGGATGGAGAGACGATCGTTATAGCAGGAATGTATAAGGTCAATGCAGATGACTCAAAGACAGGGGTGCCAGGGCTTATGAGGCTGCCTATCCTCGGCTGGCTCTTCAAACAGGAGAAGGAAAAGGTCACAACGAGCGAATTGCTCATATTTATAACGCCAAGGATAGTGGAACAGCCTGCGAGGACGACGAGTGAGGCAAAATAGAAATGCCTGCCTTAAGAGAAACGCTCGGGGATAAGGGCTTCGAGGAGCTCGAAGGCCTCATTATCGAAAAGGTAAGGCTCTACTCCGTGAGCAGGGATGAGTTTAGGGAGCTTATCTCGAGGCTCGACATGGTTGAACATGACCTCTCGGACCTCAAGACAGAGGTTCGGGAACTCAGGAGGGAGATGAACGAACTCAGGAAGGAGATGAATGAAAGATTCGATAGGATGCATGAGAGGATGGTCTCTATGATGAAGTGGACGGTCGGCACACTCGCCCTCTTTGGGAGTATAATAAGCATACTCCTGGCAATCGGACAGTTTGCGAAATGAAGAAATGCTCGGGCATAGAGACTTTGCTTGGGGAGATCGTTAAGGCTGTTCTTCATTATTCAGAGCCTGAGAGGATTATCCTCTTTGGTTCGAGGGCATCAGATTTCTGGGTTGAGAGGTCTGACATAGATATAGCCATTATGGATGGTGATGCGACTGATAAGCAGAAGAGAAGGATAAGAGAGGCGATAGATGAGATAAGGACATTGCACAGGATAGATATTGTCTGGCTTGATGATTTAACGGAAGAATTCAGGGCTGAGATTTTATCGACAGGAAAGATTATATATGAAGGAGAAGAAAAGGCTATTTTAGTTGAAGGATTATAAAACCCTTTAAGGAGGAAAGATGAGAAGAGGTATTTTGAGCATCATCCTTTTTGCATCACTTATTGCAGTCCTTTTACTCTGGGGCTGTGGCGGAGGGGGGCCTGGCTCACCTGGTTCCTCAGGGACTGAGGATGTTGGAGTAATAATAGATGCAACTTTAGTTCCGACTTATCTCGGTAAGGATACATATTCTGTCGATGCTGTCCAGCAGGTATGTGATCCTGGGCCACCGCCTAAGTATGAGCAATTTACTGACCACAATGCAACACTCACGATCAATGCCCGTCTGATAAATCCGAATACCACCTTCAGGGTCGGGACGTTATATGTCGAGAGATATACCGTTGAATACAGGAGGTCAAATGACTCAATAGGTGCACCACCCATTGAGTCAGACACGAGGTACCATACCATCGTAATAACGCCACCTACAGGTAACGATGTCTCCACAGTGACGACCACTGTGATACTCTTAGACCTCAAGAGGAAGGAGAAATATCTAAATGATATGCTGAGCGGTCAGTACACCTCTGGCATGGCATATCTGAATAACTACACAGCCATCTACACATTCTATGGAAAGAATGAATTCGGGACAGAC
>Ga0334722_10005341_pt1 | contig 13012 bp, 24 predicted proteins | sample C3_bottom_MG_FD_207210 | JGI IMG/M metagenome (GOLD analysis project Ga0334722, IMG submission 207210) | Sediment microbial communities from Yellowstone Lake, YNP, Wyoming, USA - C3_bottom | ecosystem: Environmental > Aquatic > Freshwater > Lake > Sediment | place: USA: Wyoming | collected...
GGGGTTCCCAGTCACCCCCCCTAGGTCGCCCTCCATTCCGTGTTCTCACACACATCGAGGCGCCGACCGAATAATTATTCACCGAGAATGAATAATTATTCTCATGGACAGTGCCCGAGCGCCGAGCGCACAGTGCGCGGGCTGGGCGCCAATCCCGGCGCGCCAGGAACCTGCGGAGGCACGGGATGGTGGACTTCGATCGGCTCGCGGACAGCTACGTGGCGTTAGTGACAGCGCAAGACGATGCTTCAATGCGTCTTGCGACCGAGAGATTGAACCATGAATGGTCGCAACAGCCGCCCGAGTCATCGCGCAAACGAGCATGGGTGCGGCGGGCGAATCAGCTTGAGCATGTGTGCGGGGTACTCGCAGCCCGTTTGGCGGCGCAAGAAGGAGCACCCAATGTCCAACGCTGATCATCGTGCGCTGCGAGCGCACTCGAAGGCGCGGCACGCGCCGAAGCGGGTGTTCCCATGGCTTCGTCCGCTGATCATCGATGAATATCAGGATGACGTGATTGTGAAAGAGATGACGGGCGCTGCGAGGCGACCCCGCTGGCAGATGGCGTTCACGCGGTGGCTGTATCGCATGACGTTGCTGCGCTGGGCATGGCCGGCGTGGGTCTGGCGCCTAGGCGCGGGAAACGGGACCGGAAGCACGGACCAAAGTACGCGAAGCTAGACCCCCTCCGGGTCAGCGGCCGTGTGCGGCCCTCCGCAGGGTCGCCCGGCCGCGCCGGAGGCTACTCGGAGGCGGCACGTGCCACGGACGGCGAAACTCAAGCGGGACGCCGAAGGAAGGTTCGTCGGGAAGTCATCGGGGAGACGGACCCAACGGAAGCGTCCCGTAACAACGAAACGGCGAGTCACGAAACGGCGAGTCACAAAGCGGGCCCGTGAAACCGAGGGGCGGGGGCGCGGCGAGGCTCGCCGTTTTCGTGCCTCTGATTCGGCCGTGACGCAGGTCCGCGCGCGCATGAGGCCGGGGCCGATACGGATCGCGACAACGCGGCGCTTGACGCCGACCGCAAGCGGGATGCGGGCAATGCGCGGGATGCTGGGAGAGGTGCATCGGGCACAGCGGCTGGGAGCCAAGGGCGGGCGCCAGCGCGACGCTTACTCGTTCGTGATCGACGTGGCGTACAAATCCAAGACTGGCGAGCGCAAAAAGATCACGCTCAAAGCGGCGGGGTTCCCGGAACCCGGGGCGATCAAACAACGGCGCAAAAAGGGCGAAAGTGAGCCGGAGGCGTTCAAGCGGATTGCCGGGCAAACGATCAACGCGGCGGTGATTCGATCGATCAATAACGCGGAGGGGGTGGAACGCTACACGTCGCGGGAGGAAACGGCGATCGCCAAGGGATCGCGGAAGCAGATCGCGGCGGCTCTGCGATCGTTCAAAAAGCGCCGACAGGCTAGTTTCAAGGTCAGAGTGTCACGGGAGGTCACAACATGACGATGGTGATGGGCACGACGTTCACGCGGCGGGAGGATGGATCGGAATTGGAACTACATCCGGATCGAAGCCTTGCGGCAGATCGTTCACCGCGCATGATCCTAGGCTTTGACACCGAAGACGACGGCCGCGGCAATCCGTTCCTGTGGTGTTTCACGCACCAGCACGGAACGTGGAGCACGACGCACCAGGGCGATGCAATCCAGTACGTCGCGACGTTGGCGTATCTCAAGGACCGGCCGACGTTTTGGGCAACGAACCTGGAATACGATCTGGTCAACCTGTTTGGGACTGAGCGGATTCGCGAGGTGGGCTTGCGGTTCGGGCGCTCGGCGCTGTGTGGCGCTTCTTTCCGCGGGGTCAAGTTTCGCGACACGGTGCGGCACGTGCCGGTGGGTGTGGCCGAGTGGGGCGCGATGCTGGGTTTGAAGAAGCGCGAAGCGCGACTGTTCGATCCGAATGCCAAGCGCACGGCGCGTCAGTACCTGAACCGTTGCGTACGCGATGCGACGATCACCTATCGCGCGGGCGTGTTCCTGACGGAAACCTACGCCAAGCTCGGGCTCAAAGTTCCGAAGATGACGCTCGCGAGCGCGGCGTTGGAAATCTGGCGCACCCAGCATTGGCGCCGCGAGATTCACCGGCCGAGCGCGGGCGTGTGGCGCGCGGGGCTCGGCGCCTATCACGGCGGGCGCTGCCAAGCGTTTGCGCTCGGCAGGTTCCAGGATGTCAAGGTGATCGATGCCGCGAGCATGTTCCCGTGGGCGATGACCTGTGCCCCCTTGCCGCTACCGTGGGGCCTAGTGCGGCATTCGCGACGCAACATCTTGGGATCGGACTTGGGGCTCTATCGGGTGAGTGTCAGGCGCCTGCGGGGACCGGGTTTGAACGTCCTGCCGGTGCGGACACGGGCGGGAACGGTGTATCCCTTTGGCCGGTGGGAGGGATGGTACGTTGGCGAGGAGGTTGTCGCGGCGCGAGCGCGGGGATACGAGTGCAAGGTATTGGAATCTTACGAGTTTTCCGAAAACTGTCGCCCATTCGACAGCTACATCGCGAAAATGTTCGCGCTGAAAGCCGCGTCACGCGGGCCGGCGCGACTGATGTACAAGACGTTGCTGAACGCACTTTACGGAAAATTCTCGCAGCAGGGACGGCGGGTAATGGCGGTGCCGATCGAGCGCATGGTCGCGTCCAAGAATCCGCCGCTGGAATGGCGTCCGTGGTGCGGGCTCGCGCTCTATTCAATCGATGCTCCGGCGCCACCGTGGAGTAATAACGTCTGGCCGGCATTCATCACGGCGCGGGCGCGGCTCAGGCTACTGGCCGAGATGGAAGCGATCGGGCGATCATCTGGCCGGGTGCTCTACTGCGACACCGATTCGGCCGCCTTTCAGGGTGACGCGACCTATCCGTCCAAAGCCAAGGCGCCGGGCGACTTCGAGGATCGCGGCCGGTTCAAAGAGATGCTGATCGTCGGCAAGAAAGAGTATGCTCTTGATCTTGGGCGCGGGCGGTGGGAGGTTCACGCGAAGGGGATACCGGAATCCGAGCGGATGACGTATCTGCGCGACGGAAAAGCGTCATTCGAGCGGCCGGTGAAAATCCGTGAAGGGGCGCGTTCGGGAGAGACGCCGAACCTGTGGCGCATCGTCACCAAGCAACGCCGCAAGAAAATCGCGACCGACAGGGACGGCCGCGTGCTCGTTCCTGAAATTCAGGATGAGATCGTGATTCCCTGAAAAAACACGGAGGGCATTTTCATGACATGGCAAGAGGTCAAAGGCGACTTGCATCTATGGGGTGGAGACGACGAACCGCTCATGTTCACCGGGACCTTTCTCGGGTTTGCGGCGGGTAAGTACGGTCCCGACACGAATTTCAAAGTCAAGCGCGATCGCGGCCCATCGCCGGCGCGGATCGAGACGTGGAATTGTCCGGCAGTCCTGCGCCAGCGGCTCGCAGAAGTCGAGGTTGGCTCTCAGATCAAGATCGAGCATACCGGCTGGATCACGACCAAGGGTGGACAGCAGGCGATGAACTTCGCGGTGTTCGTGAATCAGGAGGATGCGTCGGTTGTGGACGCGACGCAGCTACGGCTCCCGATCTGACGCTCTGAATCGGGAACGAGCGAACGGCGTGCTCGGCGTTGTCAATCGAGTGGTGGCGCCGGGCGGTTCGCTTCACATGGGAGGTAACGGATGGCAGTCAGTCGCAGAGAAGATGCGATGACGGTGTTGCTCGGCCGGATGGAGCGCAACATTCGCAAGATGAAACGCGAAGTCGCATCACTCGCGCGCAAGCGCAAGGCGGCGCGCGATGACGAGGATGACGACAAGGACGACAAGGACGACAAGGACGACGACGATGACGACGAGGATGATCGAGGATTCTGGTCCTAAATCGGAGGTCACATGATCGGAGGATGACGACAAGGACGACAAGGACGACAAGGACGACGACGATGACGACGAGGATGATCGAGGATTCTGGTCCTAAATCGGAGGTCACATGATCGGCAACTTGTTCAAACAATTCGTGAAGAAGGGGCTATACGGAGCGATCGGGGCGGGTGCGGCGTGGGCGCTGGCGCACGTCTCGGCCGCGAACGTCTCGGCCGCGATCCCGGGTGGCGCGGTATTGATCACGGCACTCGCGGCGGGCGCTGTGGGAGTCCTAAAGCGTGTCATCACGTGGTCGGATGTCAAGGCAAGGGGATAACATCGTGGCGATTGAAGATGTGGTCCACGAGGTCAAGGCCAAGCGCGCCGGTCCCGGTCGCCCGAAAGGGCGCCGGGATTCAGTACCCCGGCGCAAGGCGGGCGTGGCGCGGCGTGCGGGGGCTGAGCCCGAGCATGATGAGGATGAGCGCGAGCCTTACGTCCCGACCGAAGAAGGGATCGCGATCTCAGCGGTCTTGGGTAACACGATTTGGAATCTGTCGCGGATGTTCACCAAGCACGGTGCCTTGACGGCGGAGCAACAACACGATCTTGGGGCGGCGATCGATCCGGTGATGTACAAGTACCTGCCATTGCTCGACGACTTCCGTGCCGAGGCGACGCTAGTGATGGTGGTGTGGACGATTTGGAATGCGACGACGCCGCCGAAGAAGGGATCGACGGATGGGGATGCGCGCGAGCAAGACGCCGGAAATGGTGTTGGCCGAGACGTGCGACAAACGATGTCGCGAGGCTTGGCGCTGGAACCTGCCGATGGACTGTCCGAGATGTAATGCGGTGATCTGGCCTGTCGGTCACACGCTGCGCGAATTTCAGATGATCATGCGGAGGCATCTCACACGATGCAAAACACCGTCACGGTCGTGATCGGTCGCAAGGGATCGGGCAAGTCCACGATCGTGCGCGAGATCGTCGCCGATTATCCGCGCGTGATGGTCTTGGATTCGCTCGCTGAGTACGACGACTGCGATGTGGTCGAAGAAGATGATTGCCCGGAGGCGCTGCTCAAGGCTTCCGGTCAATCGAAGTTTCGGATCGCGTGCCGGTGCTTAGGTCTTGAGGACAACCTTGACTTGATGCGGATCGCCTACGAGATGCCGCCCAAGACTTTGATCGTGATCGAAGAAGCGAGCCTGTACGCGAGCCCGACCCATCTGCCGGACGAAATGGCCGCACTGATTCGATACGGGCGTCACCGCGAACTGGACCTTGTGTTCGTCGCCCGGCGCCCGAGCGAACTGCACCGCGACGTAACCGCCAACGCCGACGTGTTGGTGACGTTCCAGACTCAGGAGCCGCGCGACATCATGTACTTGCGATCCTTCTATGGCGATGAGGCGCTGACACTTCCGACCTTGCCGCTCTACCACATCAAGGTTTTCGGCGACCTTTCCAAGGCGCCGGGGCCGGTGCTCCACCGGCTTGCGCAACAAAGGGATTGACAAGCCCGACCCCTTGAGCGCAGGGTACGCCCCCGTGATGCCCTCCGTGGCACACTGACCCGGTGCGAGCGGGACGCATGGATGCGTCGGCTCGCACCCGTCATTTCCTGCTCCCGCTCCGCTCCGCTTGCGAGCGACCCCTTTGCGGGAGGTTCCAACCCCATGCGCGGCTTTCGCCTTTCCACGGTGCTGACGGCACTCGTCGTCACCTTCGTTGCGGTCACTGTCTTGACGCGGATTCCAGCGGCCAAGAAATTCATGCTCAACGAGTAGGGGGAGGGGACCGTGCCTGCAACCGCTGCCGGACCCCCGATCCAATTGGGGTCGCGCTTCCGAACGATCCAGTCCCAAGTCCTGACGATTCCGTTCGACGCCGGCAATACTCGGTCGGTCGAATTGCCGCGCTCGTTCCTCTACAAGATGATTCGCTGCCGGCTGCGTGGCTCGATCACTTCCGCCGCCGCGACGGCCGGGCCGACGAATGAGGAGCCGCTCGGTCTGATCAAACGCATCGACCTGATCGCCGATGGTCGCAAGACGATCCTGACGCTTTCGGGTCAGGACGCTTATCGGCTGTCGAATCTGTTTTCGGGCAAGGCGGGCGAATTGGTCCCTGCCGCTGGCGGTGCCGCCGCGACGCAGGCGATTTCCGCCTTTTTCATGCTCCACAATGAAGCGGCACGGATGCTCACGCCGATCATGTCCTACTTCGATCCGAGGCCGTACGAGAAGATCGAGCTTCGGGTCCAGTGGGGAACGATTTCGGATATGTTCTCGACTCCTTCGACGGCGTCGGTCAATGCCGAAACCGGGATCGAGTTTCAGGTGGTGCAGTCCGCGGAAGGGGCCGAGCAGATCGGTTACAATCGGCTGTACTTCTTCGATGAATTCCAATTCGGCGCCGGACAGGTTACGAACTTCACCATCAACGTGCCACGCGCCGGGCTCTTGGCGGGAATCCTGGTACGTAGCACTCAGACCAATGCAGCGGCGGGACTGCCCTCGCCGACGAATCTGTTCTTCCAAGATTCGGCGCTGGCGTCGTCCAACCTGTCCGGGCTGATTTCGCTCAAATCGGATAACAATTTCCTACACGCCGACAATATCAATCCGACCGTGTTGCAGTCGGCCAATGTGGAAGATTACGCATTGGACGTGATTGCGGCGGGCTCCAACATCGGCTTCGGCGTCCCGGGATACTACTATCTCGATCTGACCGAGGATGGGCTGGTGACCTCGCTCTTGAACACGTTCGATTTGAACGTGCTGCAGTTGATCGTTTCGTCACGGCCGGCGGGAACCGCGTTCCAGACCTCGACGATGCGCGTGACGTACGTGTTCTACGAACCGATCACCGCGGCGTAAGGGGGCGGCCCGATGGGTTTCTCTCTCAAGTCATGGATTGGGCACGCGACCAAGGTGCCGAAGTCGATTCGCAAGATCAACGTCGGCAAGAGCGTGCGGCGCGCGGTCGAAGGCGGGATCAAGAATTTCGAAGCGACCATCACTTCGGCGGGCGCCAATACCGGGTCCGCCGCGGGCGATGTCGTCGCCGGCGCCAATGCCGCGAAGCAGGTACCGGTAATCCTGATCGTCGGGCTCGCGGTGATCGCATTTCTGATTTGGAAAAAGGGACGCTGACCATCATGGGATTCCTGTCCGATCCGCGCGCCCCTTCGACCTCCTCCCCACTGTCCAAGGCGTTGCGATCGATCCCGGCGAAATGGGACTTGCCACGGATGCCGGACCGCGGCGCCCACGTTCCGATCGCTGGGATTCGGACCTTACTGCCCAACGGCACGCATGGCGGGATTCCCCGGATGCCGCCGAGCCTGTGGGCGGGTTTCGAGAAAACTACGATCCCCAAGGTCAATCAGTCGCAGGCGCAAACGCTGATGTTCGCGGTCAAGCGGCAGATCAATCTCGCACGCATCCAACGCCGGCCGCTGATCGATATCCGTCCCGGCAATTCGGGGCTGGACGAAGCCAAGCGCGGCCCGCTGCGGATCGATCCGCGTTCGGGTTATGCCTTGTTCCGCCGCGGCACCGACTATGGAATCAGGGAGCCGCGCGCGCGCGGGCTCCTGGCGCAGCATCGGACGGTGCCGTCCGACATCCTCGATGCAATGGCGATCAATCGCTTCGGGCGCGGGACCAAGGTGGTGGCGACCGGGATTCAAGGCTCAGGCGGGCGCAAACTCGCAGACGATGCGCCGGACAAAGTATCGGATTCCTCGATCCGCAAGATCGAGTCGGGAGGCTCCATCTCACTCGCCGGCCAACAAGATCAAGGAATCCCAACGGTGCGCTCGGCACCGCAAGCGACTTTGACGACCGGCGTCGGGATTCCGGCTGGGGAACAGACCGAGCGGCTGCTGCTGCTCGCCGGCGTGATCCTGGTCGCTTGGCTCGTGTTGAGGTAGTGCCATGCCACCGCTACAAAACACTGAAATCGTCGTCGGTCAGTCCTATACGACGTGGTACGTGATTCGTTTCCCGAACTACTTCGGCGATGAATTCATGGGCAAGCACGTGATTCCGGCCTTGCTCCGCGCGTCCAATCTGTTCAAGACGATTCGGATCGATTCGGCGGCACCCATCTCGCCGACCGGGCTGCTCGATGCCGATGCCGCCAACACGCTACCGTTCAAGGTGCCACCGGAATTCAAGAGCGGGCGCGCCAAGCCGTGGGCGTTGGTGGTCCAATGGCACAAGAGCGCGGAAACCGTACAAGGCACCACCGAAGCGGGGATCGACGGCGTCACCAAGATCATCATCGGCGCCGTCGTGATCTTGCTCGGGACACTGACGTTTCGATCGTTCACGGTCGGCGTTGCGGGCGGGATCGCGGCCGGCGCGCGACGCACGATCGGCAACCCGGGATTTGTCTTGGCGGTGGTCGTGATCGTGGCACTTATCTTCGGCGCGCGTGCCAGGGGGTAGGGGACATGGAATCAATTACAACGGTCCAGCCTCACGTGACAGTCAATCGGTCAACCACGGACCTGTCGTCAATTTATACCGTCATCGTGTTCACGCCAGTACCGCTCGGGCTCACGCCGCCCGAAGGCCGCAACGTCGAAAAACAGTATGAGCATTCGGGCGACCATCTATTCGTTGCCGAACACAATGCCGGAGATGCGGTATGGATCAAGCTTTCATCTCGGCGCAATCCGTGGATTCGGGTCGAACAAGGCGACACGATCACGCGTGCGTTCTCGCGCTTCTGGGTCCGTGGCAAGATCGAAGGTGACGAGGTATCGAACTTCCATCAGACCGTGTTCTACGTCTCGCACGGCCCGCTGCTCGATCGGCCCGCGCAGTCGTTTGGACTGACCCGCGGCTTCATCACCTTCCAATTCACGATCGCGGGAGCTGCGCGGTTAAAAGCGCTGTTGCCGGCAGGTTTCGTCGGAACCCAAAGCGTCGGCCGACTCGGTGGTCAATTGATATTGTCCAACATGGATGCCGCGAACTTTCTCGGAATTTCCTATAACAGCGATATCTCGTTCTCACAAGCGGCGGCGTTCAAAATCCCGCCCCGTACGACGATGACCTTCAATCTCAAGGCGTCGTGCTTCGTCGGCAACAACGAAATTGGCACGGGGGTCGGAGAGGGCATCGTGCTCTATGGTACTGACGCGGCAGGTGCAAGCGTCGCGTGCATCATGAGCGGACTGCTGACGCCATACGATTTCGACTACACGATCCCCGACACCACGAACACGGGAGTATTCCCGTTCACATTGGGAGAGTGACATGCACAAGAAATGTATGTGTCACAAGTGTAAGGCGACTCGTCGTCGCAAGCATCACAAGCGCGGCCGTCGTCGTTCACGGCGTCGGCGTTAGGGTGCGATGATGACGGTCAATCGCGCAGCCAAGACGCAAGTCATATTCAACGGCGTCGCCAAGGTCGCCAACATCGCGACCACGAACTTAGTCACCGTCGGCACCAATACCGCGATCGCTGGCATGTATCGCGTTACGATCGCGCTCGAAGTCACGACCGCGGTAGCGGCATCCACCATCACCGTCACACTCGGCTGGACCGATCGCGTCGGCGCCACGACGGCGACCCCGATCAACGTCTTCACTTCCGCCGTCACCGGACGCACGTCGGGAACGCAGATCCTATGGCTCAATTCAGGCTCACTGACCTACGCCACCACGCTTGCGGTCGGGCTCCCAACCTATAACATCACCATTCGCGCGGAGGCACTCTAATGGCCGCGCTACCGCATTTCGGAGTCGATCTCACCGAGCTTGACACCCGCAACATCCGACCGATCACCGGCACAGAATTGATAAATTACGGGGTCGAAACCCTTGGGGGTGGGATCATCAACTTGTCCGGTCCCGACATCTTCGTGAGCGGAGTGACCGGTGCGGGGTCCGCCGAACAGCTAGTCGAAAACAACAATACCGGCGGCGACCTCTATTCCTACGGCGCAGGCCAGCCCGTCACCATTGCCTGTAGCGTAGTCCCATCGTTCAACGCGCCTTCGACCAGTGCATCGCAAGTCGGTATCTCGCTCGGGAGCTTCGATGGTGCCCCCGTCGGGTCGGCGGGCAACGTGACCTCGTACCTGCGTTTGGCGATGTCCACGATCACGCCGTTCTGGTTCTGCGGCTGGTGTCAGGGCGGGGGTGCTACAGAACTTTTAGTCGGCGCTTCCGGTCCCCCGGTCGCAAGCAACCTTCACTATCGGCTGCGAATCGTCTTCGATGGAAACACTCGAATCACGTGGTATGTCAACAACAGCGTGATCGCGAGCATTGATACTGGTGGCGGCTCAGCACCGAATTTCAAAGCCAACGGCGGATCGAGCGGTCCCGGGATCTACGTTCAGTCCGATGCCGCTTCGACGATGGCGGGTCGCTTCTGGGGAATGACGGTGGAGAGTAAGCCGTGACCGTTACCGCTTCCCGCGCCGGCGCCGATGGGGCCGCGATCGCGGTCCTGATCGGCGCCGGCGCACTGTTCCTCTCGGCGCATCAGCATCGTTCAACCCCGTTCGATGCCGCCTTTGAACGCGAAGCGATGGATTGGCGACTGGACCCGAACATGCTCCGTGCGATCGCCAAGACCGAAAACGACGCGCTCGATCCGATCGCAATCGGCCGGCCCAATAAGAACGGCACTCGCGACTATGGGTTGATGCAGATCAACGAAATCACCGGCGCCCATTTCGGCGAAACGAAAGCTTCGCTCCTAGACCCGGAAGTCTCGATCAAAACCGCCGCCGTCTATCTCGATTCGCTGCGGGCCGAGCTTGGCACCATGTTCAACGACTTCGCGTGGGTCGGCTCCTACAACGCCGGCGCCCCAGCGGTCAAGAAACACGGTATCGTCAATCCCGACTACGTGGCCAAGGTGTTCTTCCATTGGCAGATGTATGCGCTGGGGATACTGTTCAAATGATTCCCGACACCCGTCCCTGGCTCACGGTCCTGGAACGCATCGCCAAAGCGTTCGAGTCGATCGCGGAATCCATGCTCGTGATTTCGACCTCGATCGAAGCCGACGCCGATCCAGCCGTGCCGCCCAAGACGCCGGAAATCGTCCCACGCGCCCCGGCGCCCAGCGTCACCGTCGGGGCGGGAGGGGCGCGCTAATGGGCTTCTTCAAGAAATGGTCAAAACACGCCTTCAAGGTTCCGAAGGTGATTCGCAAGTTTCAACCCGGCCGGCTGATCGTTCCCACCCTGATCGGCGCCGCCAAGGGCGGATGGGCGGGCGCCGCCACGGGTGCCGCCGGAGGCGCCCGGAATGAAATCGGTCGCGTCCGCACTGACCTCGCCAATCGCCCCGTCGCTTCCCCGGGCCTCGAACTTGGTGCCCAGAGACAAGCCGTCGGCGCTCCCGGCACCGATACCCAGACGTTCGCCTACGGCCTCCCCACGGGCTCCCAGGGCGCCCCTACGCTTTCTCCTACCATGCGCTGGGCCCTGATCGGCGCCGGGCTCCTGGTCGTCGTCCTGATCGCGTCTCGAGGGCGCCGATGAGTCCGCGCTGGGAACCGGTGCTCCGTCCCCGCGCTGTGCCCGAAACTACCGGTACCCCGCCGCGGCCCGCCCGTATCGAAGCGCCGCCGCCGACCCGTAGCATCCCGGGCAACCCCCCGATTCGCTCGCTCCACGTTCACCTTGCCCTGGCGCCCGCTGCCCTCACCAACATCATCAACCAAGACATCGGCTTCGCCCGCTGGCTCTACATCAACGCCGCGACCTCGGACTCGGGCGGCCCCGTTCCCGACTTGCAAGATGCTGTCTGGGTCCGGGTCGATGACAACGCCGCGGTCAAGGCGTCGATCGGCCTCTACGTTCACTTGGTCAACGGCTTCCGCCGCATCTCATGGTCCTACATCGACAAGGGGCCGGGCACCGACGGTGTCCTGATCGATGTCCTGTTCGGTGAGAATTCCAACGATTTCATCATGCGCCCATTCGTCCAAGGGCTCGATACTTGGGGGTCGCCCGGCTCCGCGTTCCCGCTCGAAATCAAGCCGCCACCCATCTGGTGATCCCGTGAGACTCCAAACCTTTCTGTTGCCCGCCAGCACCGCGTCCCCGTTCGGTACATCGTCCACGGGCGACCTGCGCTTGCAAGGCCCGAATTCTCGCAACGCCGACAACGCCGCGAACTACAGCACGATCGGTCCCGGTGGGGCGTTGATCCCGTCGTCCGGTTACGCCTACATGGTGGTCGTCAACAATTTCAGTCTCGGCGCTTCCTCGTCCACGTTCCGGCTCGAACACTCGATCGACGGCACGGGCTACGTCCGGCATCCTGTTACCCCCGCCGATCTGGGCATCTCCGCAATCCCTTACTTCTTTTGGCTCGATCCAGCGATCACTCATAATTTCGTGCAGATCAATCATCTGACCGTCGTCGGCGGCAACGTCGTCGTCGGCGCGATCCTGTTTTGGGGCGGCGAATGAACTGGACCGCGACCGACTTCCTGATCGGCGCCGTCACGGCACTCGCGGTCATTGAATTCGTCCAGGTGCGCTATTCGCATCGACTGCGCAGAGACGCGTCGTTGCTGCTCGACATGCTCCACGGCCTACGGAAGGCGAACGGTAAAGATGATCCCGCTCCTGATCGCAGCAACGATCACGTTCACCAACCCTAGTCTCCACGCCGGTCACGATTCGACGTGGTGTTATGCGGTCGGCTCGCCGCTCGACTCGTTGCGCGATGTTCAGTTGTTCGGGGAGCGCCGTGGCGTTAGGGGAACGCGGCTCCTGGCGGAATGCCTAGCCCCAAGTCCCGGCGCCCCCGACTCGCTCGCCTTCCCGGATTCAGGTTACGTCTGGTCGGTGTGGCTCATCGCCCATACCGATAACGCCTCGTGCCCGTCCGAAGTCGTCGGCGTCAACCTCACCACCACCGCGCCCGATGTTCGGGCCGCAGCACCCGGCGCCCTGCCGGGCCTGTTCGATCTGCTTGGGCGCCGGGTCACCGAGCCGCCGCCTGCGTCCGGCATCTATGTCCGGCGCGATGCCGCGGGACGCCGCACGTTTGTCGTCGTCGTTCGCTAGGCGGCGCGGCCGAATTCCCTTGACATGGCAGTCGGGCGTCCACCCGGCGCCTCGATGTGTGTGAGAACACGGAATGGAGGGCGACCTAGGGGGGGTGACTGGGAAC
>Ga0334722_10005342_pt1 | contig 13012 bp, 10 predicted proteins | sample C3_bottom_MG_FD_207210 | JGI IMG/M metagenome (GOLD analysis project Ga0334722, IMG submission 207210) | Sediment microbial communities from Yellowstone Lake, YNP, Wyoming, USA - C3_bottom | ecosystem: Environmental > Aquatic > Freshwater > Lake > Sediment | place: USA: Wyoming | collected...
CTCGCGGGGTGCGATGTCGAGCAGATAGCCGATGCGGCTCGGAACGCCCTTGAAGAACCAGATGTGCGAGACCGGAGCGGCGAGGTCGATGTGCCCCATCCGTTCGCGCCGCACCTTCTGGCGCGTCACCTCGACGCCGCAGCGCTCGCAGATGATGCCCTTGTACCGGACGCGCTTGTACTTGCCGCAGTAGCACTCCCAGTCCTTGGTGGGACCGAAGATCCGCTCGCAGAAGAGCCCATCGCGCTCGGGCTTGAGGGTTCGGTAGTTGATGGTCTCCGGCTTCGTGACCTCGCCGGACGACCAGTCGCGGATCTGCTTGCTCGACGCCAATCCGATCCGGATGGAATCGAAATCATTGATATCAATCACTTTTGCCTCCCGGCAAAAGTGATAAGCACGGCCTGGAAGGTGTCCAATCTCTCCCTTTCAGTTCTTTCAATCGATCGCATAAATCCGCCTAGATGCGTGTCTTAGATGTGGAGGTCGAGGACGTCAGTCCTCGACCTCGACGTCCGCTAACTCTTCTTCGAGCTCGCCGATCTCGAGCGCTTCCTCCTCCTCGTCCTCGATCGGCGCGACCTCCTCGCCGAGCACCTCGTCGGCGGGCAGGGTCAGCTCGCCGCTCTCGTCGGTGCGCGCGGTGCCTTCCTCGACCTCCTCGGCGGTGGGCTCGCGGGTCGCTGCCCGAACCGTGGCCGGTGACAGGTCGATACCGAGCTCCTCCGCGGCACGGAGCAACTCGTCGTCCTCCTCGCGCACCTCGACGTCCCGGCCGTCGTCCGACTGGACGTGGACGTCGAGCGCAAGCGACTGCATCTCCTTGAGCAGCACCTTGAACGACTCGGGGATCGACGGCTCGGCGATGTTCTCGCCCTTGACGATCGCCTCGTACGCCTTGACGCGCCCGATCGTGTCGTCGGACTTGATCGTGAGCATCTCCTGCAGCGTGTAGGCCGCGCCGTAGGCCTCGAGTGCCCACACCTCCATCTCGCCGAAACGCTGGCCGCCGAACTGCGCCTTGCCGCCGAGCGGCTGCTGGGTGACCAGCGAATACGGCCCCGTCGAGCGCGCGTGGATCTTGTCGTCGACCAGATGGAGAAGCTTGAGGATGTACATGTAGCCGACGGTCACCTTCTGCTCGAAAGGATCGCCCGTCTTGCCGTTGTAGAGGGTGACCTTGCCCGAGCAGCGGCGGCCCGCCGGCCGAGCCTCGTCGACGTTCATCTTCACGGGCGAGCCGTTCCCGGTCGCCCAACGCACGAGCGCTTCGTCCACGTCGGCCTCGGTCGCGCCGTCGAACACCGGAGTCGCGACCGCCCGAGGGGCGGGTGCGTTGATCGGTGCCCGCGGGTTGACCGCGCCGCCGTCCTCGAAAACGCCGTGCGCCGCAGCCCAGCCGAGATGCGTCTCGAGGATCTGGCCGATGTTCATCCGGCTGGGGACGCCGAGCGGGTTGAGCACGACGTCGACAGCGCGACCGTCGGCGAGGAACGGCATGTCCTCCTCGGGGACGATCTTCGAGATGACGCCCTTGTTCCCGTGGCGGCCGGCGAGCTTGTCTCCCTCCGCGATCTTGCGCTTCTTCGCGACGTACACACGGACCAGCTCGTTGACGCCCGGCGGCAGGTCGTCGCCGGAATCGCGCGAGAAGGTCTTGACGCCGATCACCTTGCCGCCCTCGCCGTGCGGGACCTTGAGCGAGGTGTCGCGCACTTCCCGCGCCTTCTCCTTGAAGATCGCGCGAATCAGCTTCTCCTCCGCCGTCAGCTCGGTCTCGCCCTTGGGTGTCACCTTGCCGACGAGGAGGTCGCCGGAGCCCACCTCGGCACCGATGCGGACGACGCCGCGCTCGTCGAGGTTCGCCAGTGACTCCTCGGAACGGTTCGGAATGTCGCGCGTGATCTCCTCGTCGCCGAGCTTGGTCGAGCGCGCGTCGATCTCGTACTCGTGGATGTGGATCGAGCTGAGCACGTCGTCCTTGACGAGGCGCTCGCTGAGGACGATCGCGTCCTCGAAGTTGAACCCCTCGAACGGCATGAACGCGACGAGCAGGTTCGCGCCGAGCGCGAGCTCGCCGCCGTCGGTCGAGGACCCATCTGCGAGCACGTCGCCCTTGTGCACCTTGTCGCCGAGCTTCACCACCGGCTTCTGGTGGATGAGCGTGCCCTGGTTCGAGCGCATGAACTTCGTCAGCGGGTACTCGTCCCGGGAGCCGCGGCCCTCGACCACGATGGACTCCGCATCCACGTCGACGACGGCGCCGTCGCCGCGCGCGAGCACGACGTCACCGGTGTCCACAGCTGCCCGGTACTCGAGGCCCGTGCCGACAAGCGGCGCCTGCGGGATCATCAGCGGCACCGCTTGCCGCTGCATGTTCGCGCCCATCAGCGCGCGGTTCGCGTCGTTGTGCTCGAGAAACGGAATCAGCGCCGTGGCGACCGAGACGATCTGGGCCGGCGAGACGTCCATGTACTGGATGCCCTTGGCGTCGGCCATGACAGCCTCGCCCTCCTTCGAGCGGCAGAGCACCTGGTCGTGGAGGAACTTGCCCGACTTCTCGTCGACCGGCTCCGAGGCCTGCGCGATCGTGAACTGCGCCTCCTCGGCGGCGTCCAGGTAGATGATCTCGTCCGTCACCTTGCCGCCCTTGACCACGCGGTACGGCGTCTGGATGAAGCCGAACTCCGACACCGTGGCGAACGAGGCCAGCGAGCCGATCAGGCCGATGTTCGGGCCTTCCGGCGTCTCGATCGGGCACATCCGGCCGTAATGGGTCGGATGGACGTCGCGCACCTCGATCGGGGCCCGCTCGCGGGTCAGACCGCCCGCGCCGAGCGCCGACAGACGGCGCCGGTGCGTGAGACCGGCGAGGGTGTTCGTCTGATCCATGAACTGCGACAGCTGAGAGGAGCCGAAGAACTCCTTCAGCGCCGCCACGACGGGACGGATGTTGATGATCGTCTGGGGCGTGATCGTGTCCACGTCCTCGGTCGTCATCCGCTCGCGGACGACCCGCTCCATCCGGTAGAGCCCGACACGGAATGCCTCTTGGATCAGCTCACCCGTCGTTCGGAGCCGGCGGTTGCCGAAGTGCTCGTACTCGTCCAGCTCCGTGCGGATCGGGTCGCGCCCGAGACCTGCGGCCTCGGCTGCGTAGTCCTTCGAGTCCTCGGGCACCCCGAGCTTGGTCGGCAGCTCGACGAGGCGCCGCACGAGCGCGAGGATGTCCTCGGTGGTGAGCACGCGGACGTCCTCCGGAACGCTGACGCCGAGCCGCTGGTTGAGCTTGTAGCGACCGACCTTGGTCAGGTCGTAGCGCTTGGGGTCGAAGAAGAGCGACCGAAGCAGGTTGCGCGCGTTGTCCAGCGTCGGCGGCTCGCCGGGGCGCTGCTTCTTGAACACCTCGATGAGCGCCTCCTCCTCGCGGGTGGAGGGATCCTTCTCGAGGGTGTTGCGGATGAACACGGAGTCGCCGAACAGCTCGAGGATCTTCTCGTTCGTGCTCGTGTCGAGCTGGGAGCCGGTCGTGGGGTCCTCGGCCGGCAGCGCGCGGAGGAGCGTCGTGATCGGCAGCTTGCGCTTACGGTCGATGCGGGCGTAGACGATGCCCTTCTTGTCGATCTCGAGCTCGAGCCACGAGCCGCGTGACGGCATCAGGTTCGCGGTGAAGACCTGCTTCGTCGCATCCTTCGGCTCCATCAGATAGGCGCCTGGCGACCGAACGAGCTGCGTGACGATGACGCGCTCTGTCCCGTTGATGATGAACGTGCCCCAGGTCGTCATCATCGGGAAGTCGCCCATGAACACGCGCTGCTCGCGAATCTCGCCCGTCTCGGTGTTGACGAAGCGGACGATCATCGAGAGCGGCGCCTGGTACGTGAGGTCCTTCTCCCGACACTCCTGGATCGAGAACTGAGGCTCGCCGAACTCGTAGGCACCGAACTCGACGGCGAGGGTTCCGGTGTAGTCCTCGATCGGCGAGATGTCGTCGATCGTCTCGCGGAGGCCTTCCTTCAAGAACCAGTTGAACGAGGCCTTCTGGATGTCGATCAGGTTGGGGAGGTCGAGAACGTGCTTCAGGCGTGAAAAGCTCTTACGCGCGCGTGGCGCGACAGCGGTACTGCTCAAATGTGACAGCCTCCCTTAACGGCGTGCGGTCGAGACGACGGGCGGGTCTGAACGAGCGTGGCTCGGCGGAACCTTGAAGGATAACGGACAAGCACGCTTCGCCGCAACCGCTCGAGCGCGGCGAAGTTGTCCTGTGTGAAGTGTAGCGAAGGAGGCAAGCCGGAACGAGGCACAAACGGAGAACGGCCAAGCCCTAAGGTGGTGGCGTCGGACACCCGATAAGCGAGACGTGGATCGCCCCGCAGCTCTGCCGTCAGCGCGACCATCTTCGCTGGTGGTGCGAATCTCGCCCACGTGGGTGCTCACGGGCATCGTCCTCGCGAGCAGTCTTGCGCGATCTGTGGTCGCCTTCGTGCGACAGACACCCACCTACTTCCCGGACGAGTACCTCTATTCCGCCATCAGTCGCTCGATCGCGGAGACAGGGCACCCGCTCGTTCGCGGAGCAAGCGCACACCTGCCGTCGCTGCTCGCGCCGTTCCTGACGGCTCCGGCCTGGTTGATCGGCGACACGCGGGTCGCATACGTCGTCGCACAGCTTCTTTCGGCGATCGCGATGTCGCTCGCAGCGGTACCGGTCTACGCGCTGTGCCGCGCGCTCCGCCTCCACCATGGCGTCGCCCTGGGCGCGGCCGCGCTGACCGTCAGCGTGCCGGGAATGATGTACGCGACGACGCTGATCGCGGAACCGTTCGCGTACCCGCTGGCACTCGCGGCCATCGCAGCGGGAACGGTCGCCCTCGGTCGCGGAGAGCGCGGAGCGCAAATCGCCTTCCTCGTGTTGGCCGCCGCGGCGACGCTCGCGCGGGCGCAACTCCTTCTCATCCCACTCGCCTACATCACCGCGACGTTGATCGTCGGTCTCCGCTCACGCTCGCTTCGCGCCGTCGCACGCAAGCAAGCGTGGGTGCTCGGCGGGCTGGCACTGCCACTCGTCGCGCTGCCCCTGGTGCCGCGCGTGCTCGGCATCTACGGTCACTCCGAGGCGATCGCTCTCGGCCACGGCGGCGCGATGAGTGCCTTCGCCAGAAACGGCCTCGTGCTTCTCTACGCGTCGGGCTGGCTGATCGTCCCGGGCGCGGTGGTCGGCCTGGCCGGTGCGATCTTGCGGCCGCGCTCGCAGACCGAGCTCGCGTTCGGCGCTCTCGCGGTCACGTTCGGCATCGGCGCCCTCCTCCAGGCCAGCGTTTGGGGTGAGACAGACAGGCCCCAGGAGCGTTACGTCATCTATGCGATCCCGCTCCTGGCGGCCGGCTTCGGCCTTACGGTAGATCGTGGCTGGCCCTGGAGACGCGCGCACGGGCTGCTGGTCGCCGCAACCATCGCAATCGCAGCGTCGGTTCCTCTCTCCGGGTACGCCGCGTCGACGATCAAGGAGCATTCTCCGACGCTGTGGGGCGTGGCCATGATCGAGGAGCGTCTCGGGACCGCCACGGGAGCCCTGACGATCACGCTCGTCGCGACCGTGCTCTCGCTCGTGGCGCTCGGTCTGCCTCTTCTCTCTGCTCGGCACGGAACGCTGCTCGGCATCGGCCTTGCCTCCGCCGCGTGCCTTGCGTTCGCGCTCCCAGCGAGCAAGCTGGACGTGCGTGTCTCGGATCGCGCCCGCGACTCGTCTCTTCCGGCAGAACGGAGCTGGGTGGACGATGCGCACGTGGGGAATGTCACCTTCCTACGCGACGGTGGATCACGTGGTGACGCGTTCTCGCAGCTCATTTGGAACCGGTCGGTGCGTCGCGTGCTCCTGATGCCCCACGCCACTCCTCTCGACGTCGTCGACAAGCGCCCGGTCAACGTCGCCCCGGACGGAACGCTCCTCGTCGCGGGACAGGCGGTCACGGGACCCTTGCTGGTGGACGAGTACGTGTCCGCGATGCGATTCCGCGGAGCTCGATCGATCGCGTCGTCGCCGGCGGACGAGCTTCTCGTCCCCTCGGGTCGAGCACAGCTCGAGCTTCTCGCGTCTGGCTTCTTCCGTGACGGCGCCCTCGCCGGTTCGGGGTTCATCGCCCTCTGGCCTGCTCGGCCGGGCGGACTCGTTCAGGGTCACTTGTCTTTCCGAGTGGAGGCACCCACGTCGTTCGACAACCCGGTCACACTCCGACTGACGGACCCGGGAGGGAGCTCGTTGAGAGTTCGGGTATTCCCCGGAGCCCGGCGCACCGTTTCGATGAGCGTGTGCGCAAAGGGCCCGTGGGTAGCGAAGTTCGACGCCGACCACGTGGTCTGGATAGGCGGCCGAACCCTCAGCCTGGACACGACGCCGCCACGCTGGCGCCCAGACAGTCACCCCTGCGCCGGAGCCTGAACAGAGGGGAGGGCCGCGTGGAGACGCGACCCTCCAACCACTTCGGGCCTGGGGTTACTTGAGCTCGACCGAAGCGCCGGCTTCTTCGAGCTCGGCCTTGATCTTCTCGGCTTCCTCCCTGGCCGCACCCTCCTTGATGGGCCCGGGGGCGGCGTCGACGACGTCCTTGGCCTCCTTCAAGCCGAGGCCTGTGACAGCCCGGACGACCTTGATCACGGCGATCTTCTGCTGACCGACAGACGTCAGCACGACGTCGAAGGAGTCCTTCTCCTCCGCCGGTGCCGCACCGCCGTCGCCGGCAGCCGGCGCAGCCACGGCGGCTACCGCCATCGGAGCAGCAGCGGTGACGCCCCACTCCTCCTCGATCGCCTTCTTGAGCTCGACGAGCTCGAGCACGGTCATCTTGCCGAGCGTGTCCAAAACCTTGGAAGTGTCTGTTGCCATCGTTCCTCCTCTGCCCAACGGCTGCGCCGCTGGGCTAACTCAATGAGTCCTCTGGTGTCTCGTCGTCTTCCGTCGCACCTTCCGCCGCGCTCTCGTCAGCCTTCTCCGCCGCCCTCAACGACCGGGGCCGGCTTCTTATTAGCCGGATCGGCGTCAGCCGATCCGGCCTCCAACTGCGCGATGCGGGCGTCGATCACACCGACGAGATCCCGGACCGGCGCGGTGAGCAAGCCGACGAGCTGCGTCAGCGGCGCCACGATCACACCGATGAGCTGAGCGCGAAGAACGTCCACGGGCGGCAGCGTGGCCAGGGTCTCGACTTCGTCGCGGCTGATCGGGAAGCCCTGCATGACGCCGCCGCGGAGCGACATGATCTTCGTCTGCCGCGCCGTGTCGGCCAACGCCTTCGCGACCGCGACCGGGTCGCCGTCGGCCTCCACGAATGCGATCGCCGTCGGCCCCTCGAGCAGAGCCAGAAGCGCTTCTGCGCCGGCCGCTTCGGCGGCCCGGCGTGTCAGCGTGTTCTTGACGACGGTGAGCCGCGCTCCGTGTGGCCGCAGCTTCGCACGTAGCTCCTCCAGCTCACTGTTGGTGAGGCCGCGATAGTCCGCGACGATGAGCGAGTCGCTGCGACGGAGCTGTTCGGTCAGCTCGGCGACGACGCGTTCCTTCTCTGTCTTCTGCACGTCATTTCCTCCGGAAATGACTAACCCGCCTCGAGGCGGGTCAGCAGGAGCGCGATCGGCGCGCCTCGAGACCTCTACCTCGGCTGGACCTCTGCGTTGCCGCTGCCAGCTGTCTTCGGCGGATCAGTCGTGTCTAGGCTGGAACCGTAGCAGTCTCCTTAGAGGAATCCGCTGACGCGGCTTCCTCTAACTCTTCAACAATGCCCCTCACGCGCGACGGGTCGATGTGCAGACCGGGCCCCATCGTCGTCGTGACGGTGATGCTCTTGATGTATCGCCCTTTGGAGGCAGCCGGCTTCGCGCGCACGATCTCCTCGACGAGCGCCGCGTAGTTCTCGACCAGGCGCCTCTCGTCGAAGCTCTTCTTGCCGATCGGCACGTGCACGTTCGTCGAAGGTCACCGTGCCGGTCTTCGGGTTGGGCATCAGGCCCCTTGGGCCGAGCACGCGACCGAGCTTGCCCACATTGCCCATCTGGTCCGGGGTTGCGATGGCGACGTCGAAGTCGAGGAAGCCACCCTCGATCTTCGCCGCCAGATCGGCAGCGCCGATCACGTCCGCCCCGGCCTCCTGCGCCTCGCGCGCCTTGTCTCCCTCGGCGAAGACGGCCACGCGCACGTCCTTGCCCGTGCCGTTGGGGAGCATGATCGTTCCGCGGAGCTGCTCGTCGGCGTGGCGGACATTGAGCCCGAGCCGGAAATGCACCTCGACCGTTTCGTCGAACTTCGCCGCCCCGAGCGACTTCAGCGTCTTGATCGCCTCGGCCGGCGAGTAGAGCTTCTCGCGATCGATCGCCGCACGCGCCGTGCGGTACCGCTTGCCGTGCTGGGTCACGCGTCCACCTCCACGCCCATGGAGCGGGCCGTACCGGCGATCACCTTCATCGCCTGCTCGACCTCGTTCGCGTTCAGATCGGGCATCTTCGTCTCCGCGATCGAGCGCAGCTGGGCCTTCGTCAGCCGGCCGACCTTGTTCCGGTTCGGCTCCGGCGAGCCCGACTCGATCCCGAGCGCCTCCTTGATCAGGACCGCCGCAGGCGGGGTCTTCGTGATGAAGGTGAACGAACGGTCTTCGAAGACCGTGATCTCCACAGGGATGATCCGGCCGTTCTCGTGCGCGGTCTGGGCGTTGAACGCCTTCGTGAACTCGACGATGTTGACCCCGTGCTGGCCGAGCGCGGGACCGACAGGCGGCGCCGGGTTCGCCTGTCCACCCGGGATCTGCAGCTTGATCAGAGTCAGGACTTTCTTCGCCATTCGCCTTTTCGCAATCTGTAGGGGCGAGGCTCCGCCTCGCCCGCCGGTCAGTCGATCTTCTTCACCTGGTCGAAGCCCAGCTCGACAGGCACCTGGCGCTCGAAGATGTCGACGAGCACTTTCAGCTTCTGCGCATCCGGATTGACGTCGACGATCTCGCCGTCGAAGTCGGAGAGAGGGCCCGAGGTGACCTTGACCGACTCACCGAGCTGGAACTCCACCTGGGCCTTGCCGAGCGCCGCGCCCGCCGCGCCGGCACCTGTATGCAGGATCTTCGCGACCTCGCTCTCGGAGAGCGGGACGGGCTTCGCGCCTGCGCCGACGAACCCGGTCACCCCCGGCGTGCCCTTGACGACGGTCCACGCCTCGTCGGACAGATCCATGTTGACGAGCACATATCCGGGCAGCACCCGTTTCTCGGTCTGGACCTTCTGGCCGTCCTTCGTCTCGATCACCTGCTCCGTTGGCACAACCACCCGGCGGAAACGCGGCTGCTGGTTCATCGACTGGATCCTGTGCTCGAGATTGGCCTTCACCTTGTTCTCGTGCCCGGAGTAAGTGTTGATCACATACCAGCGGAACATCGCGACCGGTCTCCGTTACTGACCCAGGAGGACGTTCTTGACGAGCGGGCGAATGACCTGGTCAGCGGCGTAGAGGAAGATGCCGACGATGGCGCACGCGATCACAACGACGATCGTGCCCTGGACGACCTGCGCCCGGCTCGGCCACTCGACCTTCCTGAGCTCGGCCCAAGACTCGCGAATGAACGAAAAGCGACGATGACCCGCCTGTTGTGTGAGGGTGGAAGCTGCGATCTCGTCCGGCGAGGTCGAAGCACCCGCGGTGGCGGGGCTGAGCCTCGGGCGGCGGGCCATCGTGCCGCTGTCCCCCTGCTCGGACGCAGCCCGACGGGCATCGCGTCTCTGCCTGCGGGTCTCGCGCGCCACTACCTCGTCTCCCGATGCGCGGTGTGGTGACCGCACCAGCGGCAGTACTTCTTGAACTCGACCCGGTCAGGGGAGTTCCGCTTCGACTTCTCCGTCTGGTAGTTACGCCGCTTGCACTCCGTACAGGCGAGCGTGATTGCGACTCTGACTCCGGTGGCCATCTCGTGTGTTCTCTCGTCGGGCGGTAAGGGGGTGCGAGGTAGCGGCGGTAGGACTCGAACCTACGACACGCGGATTATGATTCCGCTGCTCTAACCAACTGAGCTACGCCGCCGCGCGCGGGAGAGTGTAGCAAGGGCGAGCGAATCCCAGCCCACTCCGGGAGGAGCGAGGAGATGATCCGTGGGCTGCGGCGCGCTGAGATCGCCGGCCAGCACGAGCCGGGCGCGAACGCGGTCACGATCGCCGCCTGACGATTGCAGTGTCTGTTACTTGGCAGTGAGAGAACCGGTGGACACCGCGTTGACCTCCTCGATCAGCTTCACGTCCTCGCTCGTCAGCTCCAGCTGCTCCGCGAACGCGCGCTCGGTCACGTACCCTCGTGAATGTCCACCACGAGGAGGAACTGCATGAGCACGCTCATGACCGCCGCCGACGCCGCTCGTCGCGAGCTCGGCGGCTTCGGAGGCCAGCTGATCGGACCCGAGGACGGCTCGTACGACGAGGCGCGGACCGTCTACAACGCCATGATCGACAAGCGTCCCGCACTGATCGCACGGTGCGCAACGAACGACGACGTCGCAGCGACGATCGGGTTCGCGCGCCGGCACAGCCTGCTGCTCGCGATTCGCGGCGGCGGCCACAACGGCGGCGGTCTCGGCGTCTGCGACGACGGTGTCGTTCTCGATCTCTCGCTGCTCAACGGGATCGACATCGATCCGGGCAACCGCGCGGTCCGAGTAGGTGGAGGCTGCCTCCTCAAACAGGTCGATGCGGCCACGCACGAGCACGGACTCGCCGTTCCGGCTGGGATCGTCGGTACGACCGGCGTCGGCGGGCTCACGCTCGGTGGCGGCCTCGGCCACATCTCCCGCAAGTTCGGACTTACGATCGACAATCTGTTGGAGGCGGAAGTCGTTCTCGCCGACGGATCGCTGGTGACCGCGAGCGCCGACGCAAACTCAGATCTGTTCTGGGCGTTGCGTGGCGGCGGCGGGAACTTCGGCGTCGTGACATCGTTCACGTTCCGGGGCCAGCCCGTCTCGATGGTTCAGGCGGGGCCGACGTTCTGGCCGCTCGAGCAACTGCCGGACGTGATGCGCTGGTATCGCGAGTTCCTCCCGGCAGCGTCGCGCGACCTCAACGGCTTCTTCGCGACGCTCACCGTGCCACCGGTCGACCTGTTCCCTGCGGAGCTCCACATGCGCAAGGTATGTGGCGTGGTCTGGTGCCATCTCGGGGACGAAGCGGCAGCGGCACGCGACCTGGCAGACGTCCACAGCGTGGGAACTCCTCTCCTGCACGGAGTCGGGCCTGCACCGTTCCCCGCCGTCCAGACCCTGTTCGACGCCCTGTATCCGCCCGGCTTCCAGTGGTACTGGCGCGCCGACTTCGTCGACGAGCTCTCCGACGAGGCCATCGCCCGGCACCACGAGTTCGGCGAGAAGCTGCCGACGCCGTACTCGACGATGCACATGTACCCGATCGACGGCGCCGTGCACGACGTCGGCGACGCCGACACCGCATGGAGCTATCGAAACACGACGTGGGCCGAGGTGATCGTCGGCGTCGACCCAGACCCGGCGAACGCGGCTGCGATCCGGCAGTGGACGGTCGACTACTGGGACGCGACGCACCCGTACTCGGCAGGCGGCGCGTACGTGAACTTCATGATGGACGAGGGTCACGCGCGTGTGCAGGCGACGTATCGCGGCAACTACGACCGGCTGGCACAGATCAAGGCGGCGTACGACCCGGAGAACGTGTTCCGGGTGAACCAGAACATCGAACCAAAGGCCTAGTCGATTGATCGGAACCACACGATCAATCGACTAAGAGGCTATTTCGGTAGACCCTAGAATCGCCGAGCGGGCCGCGGGGCCCGCTCGGCTTCTCCTTCTCGGGCGGCGAGAGGAGCTTTAGATGTGGGCGAGGGTGCGGCGCTTGTGCAGGGCCATCAGCCCGCCGGCGCCTGCGAGGGCGATGCCCATGCCGGCACCGGCGCCGATCAGGGCGCTGACCCAGTCGAGCCCGCCACCGGCCGGCGCGGTGGTCGTCACCTGTGTGGTCTTCGGGACGTAGGGGGTGGAGCTGGGCTCGTGGAAGTTGGCCAGCCAGGAGGGAATCATCACCTGTGTGGTCTTCGGGACGTAGGGGGTGGAGCTGGGCTCGTGGAAGTTGGCCAGCCAGGAGGGAATCGTCACCCGGGTGGTCTTCGGGACGTAGGGGGTGGAGCTGGGCTCGTGGAAGTTGGCCAGCCAGGAGGGAATCGTTACCCGAGTGCCCTTCGATGGGCTTGCGGATGCGCCCGGGACAATGATGACGCCGATCACGGCGGCTGCGGCGATCGTCTTGGCGATCTTGGTGTGAATCCGAGTGGTCACGGTTCCTCCTTGCGTCGGTGGTCGGGTCGGATCAGTCGGTGCAAAGATGCGCCGGAGGACTGAGAGGCCACTGAGAGCGCGCTGAGAGATGGAGTTCCGGATCCTTGGCCCCCTGGAGGTGGTCGACGCCGACCGTTCGGTCTTACTCGGCGGTGGGCGGCAGCGGGCGTTGCTCGCCCTGCTGCTTACCCACTCGAACGAGGTCGTCTCGACAGATCGCCTCGTCGACCAGCTGTGGGGGGCGCAGCCGCCGAAGACGGCGCTGAATACGATTCAGTACTACGTTTCGCAGCTGCGGAAGTCACTCGGCGCGGATCGGATCGTTACCCGGCCGCCGGGCTACCTGATCCGGGTTGGGCCCGGAGAGCTCGATCTCGAGCGGTTCGAGGGTCTGCTCGCACAGGACGACGTGGGAGCGCTGCGCGAGGCACTCGGGCTGTGGCGGGGGCCGGCGCTTGCTGACCTCGCCTTCGAGCCCTTCGCACAGGCGGAGACCGGACGCCTGGAGGAGCTTCGCCTGGCCGCCCTCGAGCGTCGGCTCGACCTCGATCTGGCGGACGGCCGCGACGCCGAGCTCGTCGGTGAGCTCGACGGGTTGATCGCCGAGCACCCGCTGCGGGAGCGGCTGCGCGGCCAGCTGATGCTTGCGCTCTACCGAGGCGGCCGGCAGGCGGAGTCGCTTGCGGCGTACCAGT
>Ga0334722_10005343_pt1 | contig 13011 bp, 9 predicted proteins | sample C3_bottom_MG_FD_207210 | JGI IMG/M metagenome (GOLD analysis project Ga0334722, IMG submission 207210) | Sediment microbial communities from Yellowstone Lake, YNP, Wyoming, USA - C3_bottom | ecosystem: Environmental > Aquatic > Freshwater > Lake > Sediment | place: USA: Wyoming | collected...
TGATCTACGTCGGCCAGGCCGCGGAGATCAGCGCACGGATGATCGACCTGCTGGAGAATCTCGATCACTCCGTCGCCTCGCGGTACGAGACCGGCAAGACCAGCTTCCAGGACCTGGTCCGCATCCGCATCGAACGCGAGAAAGTGCGCGAGGAGCTCAAGACGCTCACCGAGGAGCGCGCCAACCGGGCGGCCGAGATCCGTGGCCTGCTGGCGCTGCCGGCGCGCATCGCGGTGGGCACCCCGGCGTTCCGCGAGGCGTGGACGGCGCTCCCGGCACAGGAGAAGCTCGAGAGGATCGCTCTGCAGCGGCGCCAGGAAGTGCGGGCCGCCGACGCGATGGTCGCCCGGATGGAGCGGATGCTGGAGATGGTCGAGACCATGACCTACCCGGGGTTCGACCTCGGGCTGACCCCTCCCCCGGCCCCGGTGGCGGGCCGGGCGACCGCACCCCCTGCCACCGACGCCGGGATGGCCGGGGCGTCCTCGGGAGCCGCGCAGCCGCCGCGGCGGCCCTTCTACGCGGCCGACGAGGCCTACGTCCGCGAAATCCGCCAGCGCATCGCGGCGCTCAGGAGCGAGCGCGAGGCGGTGGGTGCGCAGACGCTGGTCGGGGTTCGCTCCGCCTGGTTCGCCGCGGATCGCGCCCGGCGCGAAGAGGCCCTCTACGCGACGAAAGTGCTCGGGCTTTCCCAGAGCGCCCTGGAGTCCTCGCTGCAGGGGTATGCGGCGGGGAGCGTGGCGTTCTCCGATCTGCTTGAGTCCTACACGGGGTGGCTCACGGCCAGCCTCGCCCGCGAGCGGGCGCGCGTCGACATCGGGATCACCCGCTCCGGCCTCGAGGCTGCGGTCGGGGTCTCGGACATCGAGGGGAGCGACAACTAGCCGGTGCGCGGCGCCCGCACGGGCGGCTGCAGAAGGAGCGACGACCATGGTCAGCGAAGTTGGATCGACGACGGGAAAGCGGCGCGCCTGGCGCTGGATTGCCGCCGGGCTGGCGGCGCTGCTGCTCGCCGGTGGCGGGGCCGCCTGGTACGGCGGGTTCTTCCACGCGCATCACGCGGGCGAGGAGGCCGCCGGCGAGCAGTACACGTGCGGCATGCACCCGTGGATCATCACCGACAAGCCCGGGGACTGCCCGATCTGCGGCATGAAGCTCACGAAGATCGTGAAGCAACCCGGCGCGAGCAAAGCGCCCCCCGCCGCGCCCCGCGCCGCGACGACTCAGGCGAAGAGCGAGGCGGACGATTTCTTCGCGGACGTGGACAAGCAGGCCAAGGGCGGCGCGCCGCCCCGCGGCGAGCGCAAGCTGCTGTTCTACCGCAACCCAATGAACGCGATGGTCACCTCCCCGACCCCCGCGAAGGACGAGATGGGCATGGACTACGTGCCCGTCTACGCGGACGAGGCGGTCGCACCGGGAGCGGGGTCAGGTGCCGAAGGGTTGGCCACGGTCCGTGTCGCCGAGGACGTCCTGCAACGCTCCGGGGTCCAGACCGCGCCCGCCGTCCGCGCGACCGCCGACCGCACGATCCGCACCGTGGGGATCGTGGTCCCGGACGAGACGCGGGTCCGCCGCGTCCAGACGAAGGTCGCCGGCTGGATCGAACGGCTGTATGTCAATTTCACCGGCCAGTACGTCACCGCCGGCCAGCCCCTGGCCGCGATCTACTCGCCGGAACTGCTGTCGACGCAGGAGGAGTACCTGCGCGCGAAGAAGACCGCCGAGCAGTTCATGGCCTCGCCCGACCCGCAGGTCCGCAGCATCGGCGAGGATCTCGTGCGCTCGGCGCACCGGCGGCTCGAGCTCTACGACGTGCCCCAGAGCTTCATCGCCGCGCTGGAGAAGAAGGGAACCCCGCAGAAGGCCGTGACGCTCGTGGCCCCGTTCGCCGGCTTCGTCACCGTGAAGGGCGTCTCCGAGGGGCAGAAGGTCGAGCCCGGCATGGAGCTGTTCACGCTGGCGGACCTCTCGAAAGTCTGGATCGAGGCCTCGCTCTACGAGTACGAGGCCGGCGCGGCCGCCGTCGGCAAGCAGGCGACGCTGACGCTCTCCCAGCAGCCGGGTCTCGCGCTGACCGGAAAGGTGACGTTCGTCAGCCCCGTCCTCTCCCCGGAGAGCCGGACGCTGACGGTGCGCTTCGAGTTCCCGAACCCGGGCCTCGTGCTCAAGCCGCAGATGTATGTCGACGTCTCGCTTGCGCTCGCCGCCTCTTCGGGCGTCGTCGTACCGGACGCCGCGCTGATGGACACGGGGTTGCGCACCGTGGTCTTCGTCGAGACCGCGCCGGGCAGCTTCGAGCCGCGCGTGGTGGTGGTCGGTGTGCGCGGCAACGGCGTGGCCGAGATCATCAGCGGCCTGCGCGCTGGCGAGTTGGTCGCCGTGAAGGCCAACTTCCTGCTCGACTCGGAATCGCGCCTGCGCGCGGCGATCGAGCGGATGACGACCGGGAAGGACGGCGCGAAATGATCCCGGCTCATGCGGCAGCCGGGAAACCGTCGCTGATCCAGCGCGTGATCCGGGCCTGCGCGCAGAACCGGGCGCTGACGCTCCTCGGCGTGGCCGTGCTCTGCGCATCGGCGTTGTACACCCTCAAGCAGATCCGGCTCGACGCGCTCCCCGACCTCTCGGACACCCAGGTCATCGTTTACTCGCGCTGGGACCGCTCCCCCGACATCATCGAGGACCAGGTCACCTACCCGATCGTCAGCGCGCTGCTCGGCGCGCCGCACGTCAAGGCGATCCGCGGCTTCTCCGACTTCGGCTTCTCCTACGTCTACGTGATCTTCGAGGACGGCACCGACATCTACTGGGCCCGCTCGCGCGTGGTGGAATACCTCTCCAAGATTCTGCCGCGGCTGCCCCAGGGGGTTCAGACCGAGCTGGGCCCGGATGCGACCGGCGTCGGCTGGGTCTACGAGTACGCGCTCGTCGACCGCTCCGGCACGCACTCAACGGACGAGCTGCGCTCCTTCCAGGACTGGACGCTGCGCTACGCGCTGCAGGCGGTGCCGGGGGTCGCGGAGGTCGCCTCCATCGGCGGCTTCCAGAAGCAGTACCAGATCACTGTCGACCCGAACCGCCTTGCCGCCTACGGCCTCTCGCTCGACATGGTCTTCGACGCCGTGCGCGCCTCGAACAACGAGGTCGGCGGGCGGCTGATCGAGTTCGCCGGGGCCGAGTACATGGTGCGGGGCAAGGGGTACGCCAACAAGGCGTCGGACTTCGAGCAGATCGTCGTCAAGACCGCCCCCGGCGGCGTGCCGGTGCTGCTCCGCGACATCGCCCGGGTCGAGATCGGCCCGGAGATCCGGCGCGGGATCTCGGACCTCGACGGCCGCGGCGACCACGTCGGCGGCATCGTCGTGATGCGACACGGCGAGAACGCGCTCAACGTGATCGGCCGCGTCAAGACGCGCCTGGAGGAGCTCAAGCCCTCGCTCCCCAAGGGCGTGGAGTTCGTCACGACCTACGACCGCTCGGATCTCATTCATCGCGCGTTGGAGACGCTCAAGCACGAACTGGTCCAGGAGATGATCATCGTTTCGCTGGTGATCATGGTCTTCCTCTGGCACATCCCCTCGGCAATCGTGCCGATCGTCACGATCCCGATCTCGGTGCTGCTGTCGTTCATCCCGCTGTACTTCATGGGGGTGACGATCAACATCATGAGCCTCGCGGGGATCGCGATCTCGATCGGCGTGCTGGTCGACGGCGCGATCGTCGAGGTCGAAAACGCCTACAACAAGATCCAACGCTGGCAGGCGGCCGGCGGCAAGGGCGACTTCCACGCCGTGCGGCTGGCGGCGCTGATGGAGGTCGGCCCGTCGGTGTTCTTCTCGCTGCTGGTCATCGCGGTGGCCTTCCTGCCGATCTTCGTGCTCGTCGACCAGGAGGGGCGCCTCTTCAAGCCGCTCGCCTACTCGAAGAACCTGGCGATGGGGCTGGCGGCGGTGCTGGCCGTCACCCTCGACCCGGCGCTGCGCATGCTCTTCGCGCGGATCGAGCCGTTCGCCTTCCGACCGCGCTTCCTCGCGAAGCTCGCGACCGCAACCCTCGTGGGCACCTACCACCCCGAAGAGCGCCACCCGATCAGCCGGACGATCTTTCGCGTCTACGACCCGGCCTGCCGCTTCGTGCTGCGCCACCCCAAGGGCGTGATCGCCGCCGCGTTCGCGCTCGTGTTGGTGAGCCTGCCGATGTACATCCGCCTCGGCAGCGAGTTCATGCCGCCGCTCAACGAGGGGACGATTCTCTACATGCCGACCACGCTCCCCGGGATCTCGGTCGCGCAGGCGCAGGAGCTGCTGATCGCGCAGGACAAGGTGCTCGCCTCCTACCCGGAGGTCGAGCGGGTCTTCGGCAAGGCCGGCCGCGCCGACACCTCGACCGACCCGGCGCCGCTCTCGATGATGGAGACCACGGTCGTGCTCAAGCCCCCCGACCAGTGGCGGGGGAAGGAGCGCTGGTACTCCTCGTGGGCCCCGGCGTGGGTCAAGGGCCTGCTGCGTCCGATCTGGCCGGACCGCATCTCCTGGGACGAGCTGATCGCCGACATGGACGGGAAGATGCGGTTTCTCGGCAACACCAACGCCTGGACGATGCCGATCAAGGCGCGCATCGACATGCTCTCGACCGGTATGCGCACGCCCGTGGGGATCAAGATCTCCGGGGCGGACCTCGGCCAGATCGAGAAGATCGGCGTGCAGCTCGAGGGGATCGTCGCGAAGGTCCCCGGCACCCGCAGCGTCTTCGCCGAGCGCGTCACCGGCGGTTACTTCGTGGACATCGTGCCGAAGCGCGAGCAGATCGCCCGGTACGGGCTGACGATCGACGCCGTGCAGCGCGTGATCATGACCGCGGTCGGCGGCGAGAACGTCACGACGACGATCGAGGGGCGCGAGCGCTATTCGGTCAACATCCGCTACCCGCGCGAGCTGCGCGACGACCTCGGGCGGCTCGGGCGCGTGCTCGTCGCGGTCCCCGGGGCGCCCGGGATGGCCGCGCAACAGGTGCCACTCGCGCAGCTGGCGGAGATCTCGCTCGTCTCCGGCCCGGCGATGATCCGCAACGAGAACGGCTTCCTCTCCGGGTACGTCTACATCGACCTCGCCGGCCGAGACATCGGCGGCTTCGTCGACGCGGCCAAGAAGGCGGTCGCCGCCCAGCTGACGCTGCCGCAGGGGTACGTGCTGCAGTGGAGCGGGCAGTACGAGAACATGATGCGCGTGCGCGAACGGCTCAAGATCGTCGTGCCGGTCACGCTGGTGTTGATCTTCGTGCTGCTCTACCTGAACACCCGCAGCGCTTTCAAGGCCACCGTGGTGATGTTGGCGGTGCCGTTCTCGGCGATCGGCGCGGTCTGGCTCTTCCACCTGCTGGACTACAACGTCTCGATCGCGGCCTGGGTCGGCATGATCGCGCTGCTCGGCCTCGACGCCGAGACCGGGGTCTTCATGCTGCTCTTCCTCGATTTATCCTACGAGGAGGCGAAGGCCGACGGGAAGCTCCGGTCGCTCGCGGAGCTGGACGAGGCGATTCTGCACGGCGCGGTCAAGCGCGCCCGCCCGAAGATGATGACCGTGGCTGCGGCGTTCATGGGCCTGCTGCCGATCATGTGGTCGACCTCAGCGGGCGCCGACGTGATGAAGCGCATCGCCGCTCCGATGATCGGCGGGCTCGTGACCTCGTTCGTGCTCGAGCTCCTCGTGTACCCGGCGATCTACAAGCTCTGGAAGCAGCGGGAGATCGGGAGGCGACCCGACGCGCCGGTTGTTGCGGCGACCGACCCGGCCGGCTAGGCGGCGGGCGGCGGCAGCTGGCCTTGTTCAGCGGCCAGCTGCCCCGCCGCGGAGCGCAGTCACCTCGGCGCCGAGCAGCAGCACCGCCGCCGAATAGTACGTCCACACCATGAGCACCGCGGGCGCGCTGAGCGACCCGTAGACGAGCGAATAGCTCCCGAAAGCGGCGACGTACCAGGTGAAGAGGTGTTTCGCCGCCTCCCAGAGCACACCGGTGAAGAGGGCGCCCCAGAGCGCGTCGCGGGAGCCGACCCTGCGATTCGGGACGAAACGGTAGATCAGAAAGCAGATCAGCAGGATGACGAGAAACGGCAGCGGGTAGGCGAGCACGAACCCGAGCAGGCGCCCCGTTGCCGCGGGGAACAGCGCCGAGCGCATCCGCTGCAGGTATTCCACAAAGGCTGTCAACCCCACGCTCACGAAGAAGGCGGCACCCGAAAGCACGATCATCCCCAGGTCCTGCAGCAGTCCCCTGACCGTCCCCTTGGGCTCGGAGACGCCGAAGATATCGTTCAGCGCGATCCTGAGCCAGCCGAAGAGCGTCGTGGCGATCCAGAGCAGGCCGATCGTCCCGACCACGCCGTAGGTCCCGCGCTGACCGATGATTTCGAGCAAGCCCCTGCGGATGGCCGGATCGAGCGCCGGCGCCGCCTGTTCGAGATAGCGGCCGACGTGGACGATCGCCTGATCGTCGGAAATGAAGTACGTGCCTGCGAACGAGAGGACCAGCAGCGTGAAGGGCACGAGACAGAGCAGCGCCTGGAACGCGATCCCCGAAGCGAGGAACAGCCCCCGGTCACGATCGAATTTCACCAGGGCACGCCAGAGAAGACGCATGGACTCCATGGTTGATTATCGCCGCTGACGGTCTCCGGCGGCAAGGGCGGTTACGGGGCGGGCTCGCGCTCCACCGCGGCGTGGTGGGCGCGCACCACGGTCACCGTGCAGGGCGCCTCCGTGACGACCCGCGCCGAGACGCTGCCGAGGAGCCGGCGCAGCGTCGAGCTGCCGCTGGCCCCGATCACGAGGTGGTCGACCTGGTTCTCCCGCGCGTACTCGATGAGCGCCGCGGCCGGGTCGTCCGATTCCAGGACATGGAAGGAGACCCGCTCGGCGGGCAGGCCCAGAGGCAGCGCCCAGTGCTTCAGCTCCGCGAGCCGCTGGAACCGCAGGCTGCGTCCCTCGTCATCGACGCTGGCGTCGACCACGCCGACCTTGAGCAGGGTGCGGACCGTGACGCACGCCAGACGGACGGCGCGGCGATACTCATAGGTCCGCCGAACGGCAGCGCGCAGCGCCTCGGCCAGCGGCTCGGCGTCCGGCGAAAGATCGACGGCCGCCAGGACGGTCGGCACCCGCTCGCGCTGACGGGCGCCCTCCGCGAGCGCGACCTCGTCGGCGTGCCGGCCGGGCAGCCGCCGGGTGAGCGCCGCGAAAAGCCGCCCCCGTCTCTTGCGGTCGGCACGGGTAATCTGCACCTTCGTCGGATTTTTCAGCAGGAAGGCCACCTCACCGGCGTCCTGATACCGGCTGGCCGGGTCGACCTCGAGGCAGCCGAGGATCACCTCCTGCAGCCATCCCGGACAGGACGGATTCAACCTCCGCGGCAACACCGGGTCGTAGTAGAGCCGGCGGCGCAACCCGTCCGCGCTGTCCGGGCTGCCGAAGGGCGGCCGGCCGGCGATCATCTGGTAGAGGAGCGCCCCGAGGGAGAAGAGATCGCTGCGGTGATCCGTGCGGATCAGCAGCACCTGCTCCGGGGCCATGAAAGCCGCCGTCCCGAGCGGCAGCCGGAACTGCTCGGCGATCAGGTCCGGGAGCTGCGCGTGGCTGGCGAGGCCGAAATCCACGAGCACCACCTCGTCGCGCTTGCGGAAGATCACGGAGCGCGGCTTCAGATCCAGGTGGATGACCTGCTGGCGGTGCAGGTCTTGCAGCGCGTCGGCGATCTTCGCCCCGAGGCGGGCCACCTCCTCGCCGGAAAACGGCTCGCCGTCGAACCGCTCGTGCAGCGAGGTGCCGGCGACCAGCTCCGTCACGAGGTACGGCACCGGCGCACCAGCGCCGGAGGCCACGAAGCGCGGGACGTGCGGCCCGGCGATTTTCGGCAGGATGCGCTGTTCGACCTCGAAACGAACGATCACGCTCGCATCGTCGCCGTCGGTTCTCGGCACCTTGAGCACCAGCGGAAAATCGACGTCCGGGTGCGTCACCCGCCAGAGCGTCGCCGCCGCCCCGGCCGGCAGCTCGCGCTCGAGGCGAAAGCCGTCGACGACGGCGCCGGCAACCAGCGGGTTTCCGGCGAGCCCGTCCATCACGCCTGCCCCGCCGCGGCCGAGCCGCCGCCGTCGCCGCCCGGCTTGCGATCGGTTTCGAGGACCCGCACGACCGTGACCGTGCACGGCGATTCGGTGGCGACGTGGGCCGAAACGCTGCCGATCAACCGGCGCATCGTCGAGCTGCCGCGCGCGCCGACGACCACGTGCTCCACCTCGTTGGCCTGGGCATACTCGACCAGCGCCGTCGCGGGATCGGGCGACTCCAGCACATGGAACGACAGTTTGCCCGCCGGCACCGCCAGCGGGCGCGCCCACTTCTTCAAGTCGGTCAGGTGTCGCATGTACTGACTCTCCCCCCCCGCGTCGACGCCAGGGTCGAGGGTGACGTGGGAGGTCTTGCGCACGGTGACGCAGGTGACGCGGGCGCTCTTCTCCGAGAGGAAGATCCTCTCCGCGGCCAGTCGCAACTCGAACGCCAGTTCCTCCTCGCCCGAATCGACGTCGACCGCGACCATGATGATCGGCACCGCGTCGAGGTGCCGCGACACGGCCCACGCCGCGGTCGGGGAGGACGTCGCGTAGTGCAGCCAGCGCCCGACCGCATTGACGAACCCCGTCCGCTTGATCCTCGCCGCGCGCTCGGTCAGTGCAATCTGTCCGGGGTTCTGCAGGGCGAAGGCCAGTTGCGCCGCGCTGCCGTAGCGCTGTGCCGGATCGGGCTCGAGGCAGCGCAGGATGATCTCCTGCAACCAGTCCGGGCACTCGGCGTTGAGGGCGCGCGGCGGGTCCGCCTCGGCGTAGAGCCGGCGCTTGAGGCCGGCCTGGCTGGAGGTGCCGCCGAAGGGCAGTTCGGCGGTGATCAGCTCGTACAGGATCACGCCGAGCGAGAAGATGTCGCTGCGCGGGTCGTTGCGCACCCGCAGCACCTGCTCGGGGGAGATGTAGGCGTCCGTGCCCATCGGCGCGGTGATGACCTCGGCCATCAGGTCAGGCAGCTGATCGTGCCGCGAGAGCCCGAAGTCGATGAGCACCGCCTCGCCGCTCTCGCGGAAGAGCACGTTGGCCGGCGTGACGTCGAGGTGGATCACGTGCTGGCGGTGCACGTCGTGCAGCGCCGCCGCCACCCGCGCCCCGATGCTCGCGACTTCCGCCGCGGGCAGCGGGCCGCCGCCCAGGCGGGCGTCGAGCGAGGCGCCGGGGATCTCCTCCATGACCAGGTAGGGCTGATCGTCGATCTCGCCGGCGGCGACAAAGCGCGGGACGTGCACCCCGGCGAGCTTCGGCATGATCATCTGCTCCACCTCGAAACTGACGATCGGTCCCGGCTCATCGAGGTCCCGCAGGCTCGGGAGTTTCATCAGCAGCGGCAGGGCCGTCCCTTCCCGCGTCACCCGCCAGATGGTCGCCATGCCGCCGGCGTGGACCTGCCGCTCGAGCGTGAACCCCGCCAGGATGCGCCCGGCCCCTTGAACCTCCCCGGTCCCGGCCACGCGTCAGACCCCCGTCTCCAGCCGCGCCGCGAGCCACGCCGGCAACCCGGCCTCGGTGATTTTGCGGGCGGCGCTCTCCACGTCGTACGGCACGCGATGAAACGTCAGGTGACGCTGCTCCAGGTCATGGATGGCGTAGCTCGCCGCGGGGTTGCCGTCGCGCGGCTGACCGACGGCGCCCAGCACCGCCAGCCAGCGGTGGTGGGACCCGAGCGGGATCTCGACCCCGGCAACCGGGGCGAAATGCGCCACGCGCCCCATCGTCCCCTGGTGATAGAGCGCCGGCACGTGCAGGTGCCCGCAGAAGGTAAAGCGGCAGTCGGTCGCATCCAGGCTGCGGCGCGCATCGACGCTCGTCGCGATATATTCCCACCCGCCCGGTTTCCAGGCGTTGGCGTGCACGTACAGGCTGTCGGCGCTCGCCAGGGAGAGGGGCAAGCCCGCGAGGAACTCGAGGTGCGCCGGTGCGATGCGCGCACGCATCCAGGCCACGGCGGCCTGCGCGTCATCGCGCATCGTCCGCTCCGCCCCCCTGAGCACCGCCGCGTCGTGGTTTCCGAGCACGACGCGGGCGCCCTCGCGAGCGAGGTCGATCGCGGTGTCCAGCACCCACTCCGGGTCCGCGCCGTACCCGACCAGGTCGCCGAGAAAGACGTAGTGCCCGACGCCGTGGTGACGTGCGTGGTCCAGGCAGGCCGCGAGGGCCTCCCGGTTGGCGTGCACATCGGCCAGCAGCGCTATCCGCATCATTCCTCTGGGGAGACGAGTCTGGTGGGCGGACGATCGTCCACCTGCCAGGCTCAGCGTAGCCGAATGGCGGCACCCGGGCAACCCGCCAGGCCCCGCCGGCTGTCCTATTTCTTTGGTTCGCCCGCCGGGGCCTGCGTCGGCGCCTCGACCGCGTGCTCCGGCTGCATCTCGAGCGCGCCGCCGTGCGTCAACACGTAATACGCCCCGCCGATGAGCAGTGCGCCCCCGAGGACCATGAATGCCCACTTCATTTCCAACTCCTCCTCACGATGCCGCTGGTCAAAGAAAAACCGGCGGGTGGCTCGCACCACCCGCCGGTCCGTTCGTTCAAGAACTCGAGATCAACAAGCGGCGATTAATGTTCGCCGTGCTCGTGCGTCGTGATGTCGCGGTCCTTCGTCTCCTTGAGGAAGAGCGCGCCCACGACCACCGTGATCAGCGCGACGATGATCGGGTACCAGAGGCCGTAGTAGATGTTCCCCTTGGCGGCGACCATCGCGGTCGCGGTCAGCGGCAGCATACCGCCGAACCAGCCGTTGCCGATGTGGTACGGCAGCGACATCGAGGTGTAGCGGATCCGGGTCGGGAAGAGCTCGACCAGGAACGCCGCGATCGGGCCGTAGACCATGGTCACGTAGATCAGGAAGATGAAGAGGATCAACAGGGTCATCGGGTAGTTGATCTTCTTCGGGTCGGCGGCGGCGGGGTACCCGCCGGCCTTCAGCGTGTCCTTGACCAGCTGGTCGTTGAAGCCCTCGATCTTGACGTCGTTGATCTGGGTCACGACTTTCGTGCCCGCGGGCGCATCAATGGCCGTGAAGTTCAGACCGAGCTTGGTCAGGGTGTCCTTGGTCTTGTCGCACTCGGTGAACTTGCTCCAGGGGCCGACGAACAGGTGGAACTGGCAGTCGTTCGGGTCGGCGGTGACGGAGATCTTGGTCTTGGCGTGGAAGGCCTCGAGGTCAGGGTTGACGTAGTGGGTCAGCGCGCCGAAGAGCGGGAAATACGTCAGCGCGGCGATCAGGCAGCCGGCCAGGATGATCTTGAGGCGGCCGATCTTGTCCGAGAGCCAGCCGAAGAGGATGAAGAACGGCGTGCCGAGCAGCAGGGAGGCGCCGATCAGCGTGTAGGTCGTCAGGAAGTCGAGCTTGAGGGTGATCTGCATGAAGAACAGCGCGTAGAACTGCCCGGTGTACCAGACGACACCCTGGCCGGCGGTGGCGCCGATCAGCGAGAGCAGCACGTACTTGTTGTTCGGGTAGCGCAGGAAGCTGTCGGTCAGCGGGGCCTTGGAGCCCTTCCCCTCTTCCTTCATCTTCTTGAAGACCGGCGACTCGTGCAGCTTGAGCCGGATCCAGATCGAGACGCCGAGGAGCACGATCGAGAGCCAGAACGGGATGCGCCAGCCCCAGGTCGCGAAGACTTCCTTGGGCAGGAACGAGCGGGAAAGGCCGATGATCAGCAGCGCCAGGAAGAACCCGACCGTGGCCGTGGTCTGGATCCAGCTGGTGTTGTAGCCGCGCCGGTCGTGCGCCGAGTGCTCGGCAACGTAGGTCGCCGCGCCGCCGTACTCGCCGCCGAGCGCGAGGCCCTGCAGCAGGCGCAGCGTCACGAGGATGATCGGGGCGATCCAGCCGATGCTCTCGAAGGTGGGCAGGAGACCGACGCCGAACGTCGAGAGACCCATGACGACGATGGTGACGAGGAACGTGTACTTGCGGCCGATCAGGTCGCCGATGCGGCCGAACACGAGCGCGCCGAACGGGCGGACGAGGAAGCCGGCCGCATAGGTCGCGAAGGCCGACATCAGGGCCGCGGTCTCGTTCCCTTTGGGGAAGAAGAGCGCGGCGAAGAACGGCGCCAGCGTCGCGTAGAGGTAGAAGTCGTACCACTCGAAGACGGTACCGACCGACGAGGCGACGATAACCAGTTTTTCTTCCTGGCTGATCGGTGCCTTGGTGACTACTGCTTCTGTTGCCACTGCCATTGCGCACTACCTCCTTGTTGAGCGACCGTCCCCTGTTGCCGTACGTGCCTGGGCGGGTCCCCTAGAAAACCGGTTGTTCTCGGTGAACATGGCGTCTGCGCGGGTACCACTGCGGGTGCCTGGAAAAAACACCTCCCTCCCTGGTTGAGCGTTGATCGTTTCACACGCCATGTGCGGAATCATTACTATGGCTTTGGTAGCAAATGCTGTGCCAGAATCTCAAGCTCCCGGCACAGCAATTATTTATTCTATTAATACAGCTTGTTACAGAATCATTTCGAAACCGCTAACTTCGCGAGAATCAACCACCCCTCAGGAAAGTTACCGTTGGTAACAGTCCGAACCGCTGCGTGGGAAAAATGGTGAGCCCTTCTTGACAGTTCCCGGAGGCCGGTGGAGAATGCCTCCCGCCATGGAAAACGAAATCGCCGGCTTCCTCCGGTCGCTGACGGCAGCGAGCGCGATGCGTCTGGTCCTGACCGTCGCCCTGACCACCGGGAGCGTGCTGCTGGCGTATCGGGACGCGGCGACCCCGGCGCTGCTGGTCACCTGCAACGCCTTCACGATCGCCGGGACGGTATACATGGAGTACCGGAACTTCCAGGCGCGACGGTGAGAGCGGACCTGCAGCGCGAGCGCCGCGTTGTCTTTCTGCTGATGATCCTCGGGCTCCCCGCCCTCTCCGGGGGGATCCTCTGGGTCGA
>Ga0334722_10005344_pt1 | contig 13008 bp, 21 predicted proteins | sample C3_bottom_MG_FD_207210 | JGI IMG/M metagenome (GOLD analysis project Ga0334722, IMG submission 207210) | Sediment microbial communities from Yellowstone Lake, YNP, Wyoming, USA - C3_bottom | ecosystem: Environmental > Aquatic > Freshwater > Lake > Sediment | place: USA: Wyoming | collected...
ACGGGTCCGGGTACGGGTACGGGGACGGGGACGGGTCCGGGGACGGGTGTGTTATCGAAGTGCTGGACGATAACAGCTACGCCCTGGCAAAGTTATGTGTGGAGGCGAGCCATGCGGGAATCCACCATCGTTCGCCAGATCATAGCCGCCGTGAAGCGTGACTACCCGACGGCCTGGGTGCGCAAGCTGGCCGACCGGTACACCCGCGGGCTGCCCGACCTGCTCATCTGCTGGGCCGGGTACACGCTCTTCGTCGAGGTGAAGCGGCCGGGCGGCAAGCTAGCCACGATTCAGGCGCTCAACCGGCAGCAGGTCATCGAGAACGGCAATGCCTGGATCGTCGTCGAGTCTGCCTTACCGGTGATGGCCTGGATGGGCGGCGTTGTGCGTCGCAAACGTATCGCCAAGGAGGTGTAAATTGCTCGTCTTGAAACGAAGAGTCGGCGAAGAAGTCATCCTCTACACCAGCGACGGCCCGATCCTGGTCGAGGTCATCGAACAACACAACTGGGGCATGAAGCTCGGCTTCACGGCGCTGCCGAAGGTGAGGATTCTCCGGGATGAGCACGTTACCAAAGAAGAGCTGGCGGAGATCCGGCAGGAGCTGGGGAAATGAAGTGCCGCAATCCTGACTGTACCGCTGAAGCGACCGAGTTCTATGGGTAGTCCGATCAAGGAGGAGGATGAAGACCAATGAAACTCGCAACCCTCACGCTTGCTGCCGGCCGCCTGCATGTCGCCTTTCGCTACGATGCGCTCCTCGTCCAAGCCGTGAAGGCCATCGACCACCGCGCACGCTTTCACGGCGACAGCAAGACCTGGAGCTTTCCCGCCGAGGGGTATATCGCAGAGCGTCTCCTGGAACTGTTCGGCCTGAACCGCGACGATCAGGCCGGCGACGTGCTCAACCTGCTGCCGCCGTCGCGGGTGCTGCGCAAGCGAGCGGACCTGGGGCTGGTGGCGGAGCATGTGTGGCTCTATCCACCCTACCGGCACCAGCTGGAAGGATTGGCCGAACTGATCGAGAATCCGGCCTGGCTGCTGGCGCACGACATGGGAACAGGCAAGTCGGCGATCGTCTGCAACCGGCTTCGTCACGGCTTCGCCCGCGATGAGATCCACTCGACGCTCATCCTCTGCCCGAAGAGCGTCATGCCGACCTGGCAGCGGGAACTGCGGAAACATGCGGATTACGAGAGCTGGATTCTCGACGGCGACAAGTTGGCCAAGAAGATGACGCTGGACACATCCCGAGGCCGGCTCTGCATCATCAATTACGATGCGCTGCTCACGTTCGAGGAAGAACTGGCCAAGTGGAAATGGGATTGTATTGTCGGAGATGAAATCCAAAACTGCAAAAACGCAACCGCCAAGCGATCCCGCGCCGCCCGACGGCTGGCGGCTAACTGCCGGTTTCGCTACGCTCTTTCCGGCACGCCGGCGCCCAACGGCCCCCTCGACTGGTTCGGCGTGCTGCTCTTCCTCGACCCGTCCGGCAAACTGGCCGGCACGACGTACAAGACCGTGTTCGAGAGCCGGTACGCGATCTACCGGCAGCTGGACGGCGGTGGCCGCATGGTCATCGGCTACCGCGACCTCGACGATCTGCATAGCCGAATCGCGTCATGTTCTTCCCGCGTCCGCAAGGAGCAGTGCCTCGACCTGCCGCCCAAGGTCTTTGAGACGCGCACCTGCGATCTCTCGCCAGAGGCCCGACGGGTGTACAACGAGCTGCGCAAAGACGCCGTGACCCGGCTCAAGAAACTGCAAGTCGAATCCCAGCTGACGGCAACGAACGTGCTGACGGAGACGCTTCGCCTGCTCCAGATCGCCGGCGGCTGGGTGCCCGACGACGCCGGCAAGGTACATGGCCTGGACCCGAATGCGAAGCTGGACATGCTCGGCGATGTGCTGGAGGAGGTCGGCGAACAGCCGATAGTCATCTGGTGCTCGTTCCGGGCGGAGTGTGCTGCCGTCGCCGAGCTTCTGGCCAACGCTGGCCGCCAGGTGCGGGTACTCACCGGCGACACCAGCACAGCCGAGCGCGCCAGCGCCGTTGCGGACTTCCGGGAAGGCCGGGCTGATGCCTTCATTGCGATGGTCCAGGCCGGCGGGACGGGCATCGACGGCCTGCAAGAAAAATGCTGCCTTGAAATCTTTTACTCTAAGACGTATAATTTATCGCACGTACTCCAGGCGACCGACCGATTGCACCGCGTCGGGCAGCGCAAGAGCGTCACGGTGATTTCGCTGGTTGCGGCTGGGACAGTTGACGAGAAGGTGGCGCAGGCGCTGGAGGCGAAGGAAGGGATTCAAGAGGCGCTGATGCGTTCCGACCGGATTGACGTGGAGGGCCTGCTGTGAAAATTAAGGTACTTACATACTTGACTCACTCTAGCCACCTCCTGACTACTTCCGGCGCTTCGCCGCTTTCCGCTTCTGGTAGCGGCGTTCGGCCCTGTCCAGTTCCTTTTTCGGAACCTGGACCAGGGCGCGCATCAACTCGCCGAACGCCTTCCCGCCGCCCGCATCCTTGCTCTTTTTCGCCATTAGGTGAGCCCCATAAAGCCAGCGTCTTCGATGCCGCAAAGCAAGCGGGCGCTGAAAGGCACCTACGTCCACTGTGCCCCGTTCCATCTCTTCCGCTACCTAACGCCGCCGAGTTTGCGGATCGTCGGCGTCGTCATTGCAAGCCGAATCCGATGCAGCATGAACCAGGCGGTTTTCTGCGTCACCCCGAGCGACCGGGCCAGCTCGCAAGAGCTGATTCCCATTTTGAAATTTGCAATCGTCCAGACGGCAACGAACCAGTGGGACAGCGGGAGGGGCGAGTCCTCGAAAATCGTCCCGACCTTCGCGGAAAATTGCTTGCCGCAAGCCTTGTCGTTGCAACGGAGCATTCGCCGCGTGCTGATATAACCGATGCGGTCCCCGCCGCACTTGGGGCAAACGACTCATCCATCGGGCCATTTCAGCTTGACCATGTAGGTGTGGCACACGTCCAGGCTGGAGAACGTCTGTACGGCTTCGATCAGAGTTTTGGGAGTGTCCATTGGTTTCTCCGATCAAAAAAGTCGTTGACCGTATGCAATACGGCCCACCGGCGAACACGAGTATCCGGGATTCTTGCCTGCCGTCAGCCTAAGCAGACGGTATTCCCACTGCGGGCCGGCGTAGCAGATGGTCCGCACGCAGACCTCGTCACCGATTTGCCATCCGCCTTCCGGGGCTGGTGGCTGTCCGGCAATCACGTCAGAGATTGCGTCTGGACGCGGGTCTTTCTGGTCCCGGTCCGGCCGGCTCGTTATCATATACGGCCCATCACCGATGGGGCGGACATATTCCCAGAAGGGCAAGGAACCATCGTATCCGGTACAGCCGCCATTTGGGCCGTCGATGTGGACATAGCACGAATCGTGCGGAGACTCCGTATAAGCCATCATAGTGTGGTCCTATTAGTAGGTGTTTTCGCCGGTCGGGTTTGGGGCCACAAAGGGCGGCCGCGCCGGTTGGCCCATACGTCCAGTCCACGGCTCCTGACCGTGGTTGACTCCCGGCGCGGCCTCGGAGACTCGCTAGTTGTCAATCGACCAGCTATAGGTGATGTCCCGGTCCTGCTCGGCATCGTGGACCGTCACCTCTCCATCGGTGTCGCCAGCCTCAATCTGCTCCTGGATCAGGTCGTAAGCCTCGTCTCCCAACTCGGCGGCACACTCGACCGCGCCGTACTGGTCCACGTAGCCGGAGCCGGCCCACTCATTTTCCGGTCCGCCCTTGCGCCAGTTGCCGCAGATGGTGATTGCGGCCCGCTCAAAGGTTGGCTCGACCCCGTACATGTCCGGCCCCTTGTAGCTGCCGTCATCGCCGAAATAGTCGGACACGTTGTAAGCGTCCATCCCTGGATTGCGATTACCCTGGTCGTCATAGATGGCGTCGTTGCCGGCCCAGCCAGTGAACCGCAAAGTCTGCCAGACGTACTGCTTGCCTTGCTCCAGCTTGACCATGATTCAATCTCCGATAACCCTCCCACCAGGTCGCCGGTGGGCCGCGTCCGGGGGCCACTCGCCCCCGACAATCAAATTATAGCACGAGGCTAGCGTGAGTCAAGTATATAATTACCAAAATTAAGGGTAATTATATACTTGACTCACGCTAGCCTCGTGCTATAATTTGATTGTCGGGGGGCGAGTGGTCCCTGACCGCCGGCCCCGGCGAAAGAGGGCGGACCCATTGAAGCGAGGAAAATCATGCAGTACACAGTCGAGATGCGGGACGATCAGTGCTCCCACACGGTCGAGATCGAGGCGGACAGCCACAGCCATGCCGATACGCTGGCACGCGAGGCATGCCAGGAGTGGGCCGAAGAGGGGGATTGGGGCGACGATGGCGCGGAAGTAATCGTCTGCTACACGGTCTCGGTCGAGATGCCGGAGATCGCTGAGGATGACGACGAGCAAGAGGACATTGGTGCCGCTGACCTGGTGACCTCCGAGGGCACGGTTTGCGTTGAGATCAAGCCGGACCACGACGCGCTGATTAAGGCTGCGGGCGGCGACCATGATTGCGACCACGACTGGACCAGTGAGGGCGAAGGCGGCTGCACCGAAAATCCTGGCGTCTGGTCCACTGGTGGCACGTCGCTTGTCTTCCACACGCACTGTCGGACGTGTGGGCTCAAGCGAGTCGAGCGTTCCACCGGCAGCCAGCGCAACCCCGGCGAGCACGATACCGTCGAGTATACGCAGCCTGATAGCTGGTGCGCTGAGTGCCAGCATGAGGAGTGCGAGTGCCCCAGCAACTACACGCTGGTGAGCACCGAGGGCGGCTACGCTGTGCGGCGCGAGAACGGCGACCTCGCCGAATTCGTGGACAGCGACGAGGCCGACGAGGCCAAAAAGCTGCTTGATTCGGGCAGCAAGATCGAAGACGACTACGAGTGGACCGAGGAATAACCCATGACCTGGCGTTGGTATCTCACCGTCGCGGCGGTCCGCCAGTACATGATGCTGGCGGGCCTCCGCGGCGAGCTGGAAGAGGGCAACCCCGATTTCATGCGCGCCCAAGCCGACCTGGGTCAGCACACGCTGACGGCCCGGCCGGTCGAAGGCAAAGACACGGCCTCGGGCGCAATCCTGTATCGCACCGTGGGCAAGGTGGTCTTGCCCAACGGACGCAAGACGCGACTCGAATTTACCGTCATGCCGATCCCGCGCCGGGAAGGGACGTTGCCCCAGCTGTTGCGCGTGACGGCGAAAGGAGCGTAACCCATGTCCGACCGCATCATTGTGTCTCGTCATCCGGCCGCTGTGGAGTTTGTCGCACGCGCCATTTCGCGCGGCGTCGAGGAGGTGTGGCGAATCAACCCTAACTGGCCCGGCGAAGTCGTGCGTGTTATGCACGACGGCAACGCCGTCATTCGGCTGGACGGCATCCCCGTCCGCTCCGAAGTTGGGCCGGATGACGTGCGCGATCGCATCGTCTACGGCAACCTTCCGCTGCATCTGGCATGTCTCGCCGCCGAGGTCCACGCCATTGAGTTCGGCGGACGCCACCGATTTGGCACGGGAGTATTCGGTGACGGCATCTGCCTGGACTGTGCGGCTTACATTGACGCGACCGCGTCTGATTCGCCGTGCGAGTCCAATGCCAAGCCGCCCCGTGGGGCCGAATACACTCTGGCCGATATGGTCGCGGCCGGGGCGCGGCTGGTCTGTTACCGCGTCGAAAAGGTTGAGCGGCGGCCAACGTTTACCGAATCTCTGGGGATGTAACCCATGACGCATCCAGAAACGCTTATCGAGGCCGTCCAGCACTTTGCCAGCCTGGACGCCGGCAGCCCTGTCGTCTGGCTCATTCATGAGTTCCGCCAGCGCGCCCGGTGTCACTGGACTCAGCGAAACAAAGGAACAGGGCGCGTACTAGCAGAGGCGGTCAAGGCGAACCTGACGTTTCGCCGAGACGACATCGCGATCCTGCAAAAAGAGGAAGCGATCTTCTCTCATGGTTCTGGTCTTCCGGAAATCCTGTACTCGCTGGCCGCCCAGCACAACCCGACGGCGGCAGCCTCGATCGAGCATTACCTGGGCCGCAAGCCGCTCTGGTACAAGCGGCAGCGAATGTACGTCGGCCGGTCGTTCGCCTGGGTCCACGGCTGGGTGAACTGCACCAGCATTCAGAACACGACAGGTCTGTACGCTGTCGCCTGCTCCTACATGACCGAGGCCGATAAAAAAGCCCAGCTGGTTCTCGAAGACCTCGGCGGCAAGGTGAAGTGGCACAGCGATCGGCAAATCAAGAAACGCTACAAGATCGACCAGGCGACGTTTCGCAAGGTTGAGGCGTGGGAGACAAGCGACGACGTGGAAGAGGCCAACGTCGGGCCGGTGGTGGATGTCCGGGGCACGGAAGAGGCGCAGCGGCGTTTCGATGCGATCAAGGATAATCTGCCGGCCGCCGGCGTGCGGCTGGCGATGGAGGAGATAAATGAGCAAGCCAAGCGTTGATTCCCTCTTCGGCATCGCCGAAGCTCCGGCCGATTCCGACTCCGATCCCGACCTGTACAACCTGGCCAAGCGTGTGCTGGCGTGCCGGGCCAAGGAAGACGAGGCCAAGGCTGCCTACGAGGACGCCCGCAACGCCGCGCAGAACGCCGAGAACGTCTTGCTTCGCGCCCTCGAGCAGGCCAAGCTCAAGAGCGTGCGCTTGCCGAGCGGCGAACTGCTGACGATCACCAGCAAGGTGCAGTACAGCCTGCCCAACAAGGATATGGAAGAGCAGCGACATGAAGTCATGGTCTGGCTCCGCCGTTGCGGGCTGGGTAGCATGGTCGAGGAGGCGATTCACCAGAGTACACTCACCAAGGTCTGTCGTGAGCGCGTCGAGCAAGGCAAGGACATCAACCCACTCATCAAGCAATTCGTCCAGCAAACGCTGAGCGTGAGGAAGGCATGATGCGCATTTTCAACGCGATGTCTGAGAGGAAAGCATAATGGCTTGGATGGATCAGGAGGCTGCCTTGGACAAAGAATCGGTCTGGGAGCTGGAGCAAAAATACGCCAGCATCGTCACGCCCCAGGGCCGGCAGCACAGCGGCAGGTGCTGCGGCGTTTTCTGCGCTCGCTGCGTCCAGTGCATCCTCTGGCGGCGAGGCACGAACCTGAAGCCGATGGCTTGCGAGTGCGCGGAAGCAGCCGACGCTGCCCTGGTGGCACTGACGCTGGAGTGTGCGAAACGCGCGTCGGCCAGCTCCGAAAGTTGATCCGGTCAGCAAGGTAGGAGCAATTTCATGGGCTTCATCACCGGCTCGCGCGTCTACGGCACGCCACGGGAAGATTCTGACCTGGACCTGTGCGTGCTGGTGACGAAGGCGGATTTCAGGAAGCTGCTCAGCCGGTTCACCCCGGAAGAAACGACCTACATCGAAACCAGCACGGACGCTAGCTTCAAAATCGGTTCCCTGAATCTCATTGCTTTTACGGATGAGAGTAAATACGATGCGTGGTACAAAGCGACGCAGCTCTGCAAGCTGCGCGGCCCGGTGACACGCGAGCAGGCGATCGCTGTCATCGAGGCGTTCGAGGAAGGCAAGGAAGATGCGGCGTTCGCCCTGTTAGTGGAAGAGTGTCATGCCGGCAGCGATGCCCGGCCTCAAAACGCATCGCACTTCAAAGACGAAAGAGACGTGACCAATGGCGAAGAAAGAGACCGCCCCCACAGCAACCAAGGAACGTGATACCATCGGGGCGGGAGACGTGGGCACCATGCCCAAGGAGATGCTCCCCGCTCTCCGTGAGCCGCCGTCGCTCCTGGCGCTGGCCAAGCCCCAGGATGAAGTTGGCGAGGCGTTCACCGGCGCACTGACCACGCCGCGCAGCGAGGTCCCTGGCATCTCCATCATCCGGCCGATCCACGGCACGCAGAAATTTGGCGGCGCCGTCAACGCTGCCGAACTGTACGGCTATCCTGTCCACTGGTTCCAGGCGCGCGCCTACTGGCCGAAAGGCTACCGAGCCGGCGACTCCGACCCGCCGTCCTGCTGGTCATCGACCATGATGGAGCCGAGCCCGGCCAGCGCGAAGATCGAATGCAAGAGCTGCCACAGCTGCCCCATGGCGCAGTTCGGCAGCGCACCCCAGGGCCGTGGGCAGGCGTGCAAGGTTTCGACGTTCCTGTTCCTGGTCAACGGCGACTTCGGGATGCCGCCGGTGGCGTGCCTGATCCTGCCGCCCAGCAGCATCAAGAACCTCATGGGCGCCGGGAGAACACCGGGATACCTTCAGGCCGCCAAGAATTTCAAGGACCCTGAGACGCACCGGCAGGCCCGCTACTACGAGCTGGTCTGGACGAAGTTCACCCTGGAACCGGGCGGCGACAAGCATGACGTGGTCCACTGCGAGCCGCTGGCAGTCTGCCGGAACGCAGACGAAGCGCGAGCGCTGGCCATGCTGCGAGACAAATTCATGTCGTTCATGGAGAACATCCGTGGCGACGTGGTGAACAAGGCCGCGGGGGAGGAGTGATGCTTTCTGGCGTTCACGCTCTCAGGAAAGCGATTATCGACGCTTTGAACGCTGCCGATCTGGAGCAAGAGATCGACGCGCTCGAGACGCGGCTCGCCAAACTCAAGAGCCTTCGCAAGATCGTTGCGGCCAACGGGCAAGGCAAGGTCGTCAAGCGGCGCAAACGGCGGACGGCTGCTGAGATGGCTGCCGCCAACCGCATCTACAAGCACGGTCAGCCAACGGAGGCACCTGCACCATGACGCCAGCCCTCGCGCTTGCCCACCGGCTGATCGCTCGTGCCGTCCAGACGGCCCGCAACGCGCCCGAGGAGCGCCGCTGTGCTATCATGATTTTCATGGCCAAGGCCAGCAGCCGGGCGACGACCCGGCTGCTCTTGAAACACCCGGAAAGGTACTATCCCAGGATGGACGCGAACACTCAGCAGCAGGGGCCGCCCCGGTCCAAAGGCGCATCATCAGGTCGGTTACGGTAGCAGCGGCGGCCAACTCGGCAGCATGTCGCCCGGCATCTCGCCCGAAGGACAACCCATGACCCTCGAGCCGACGATCTGGCAAGGCTGCTATGGTGGTGGTGGCTGGCAACGGCTTCTGGTTCCAGATGCCTTTCAGCATCCCGCGAAATTCTCCTACGCGCTCATCAACCGCATCTACAAGCACGGTCTGGAACGCGGGTACTGGCAGCGTGGCAGCCACGTCATCGACCCGTTCGGCGGCGTGGCCCTGGGGGGCATCGTGGCGGCCTACCACGGCCTGCGATGGACCGGCTGCGAGCTGGAAGAACGGTTCGTGCAGCTCGGCCAGGCCAACATCGACCTGCACCGGCGGGCGCTGGCGCAGTTCGGCGACCCGATCCCGGTGCTGCTACAGGGAGATTCGCGACGGCTGGCGGCGGTGTTGCAGGAAGCTGGATCGCTGGTGTCGAGTCCGCCTTATTCCTCTTCACTGAACACTGGCACCGACGAACCAATGGGATCTGGTGGAAGGCTAGGCGGCGCTATTCCGGCGAGGCGATACGGCGACACCACCGGGCAGCTGGGCAGGATGCGAGACGAGAACCCGCCGGCCGTCGTCTCCTCGCCGCCCTACGCCGACAGTCCCATCAGCTCGGCCAGCAACATCCAGTCCGCGAAGTGTCCCGAGTCGCCGCCAGCCAGGGACGTGCGGGCCGAAGGGTATGCTGGGGTGGTGAGCAGCCCGCCGTATGAGAAGCAGCAAAGCGGCGGCGGCCTGTCTCAAGTTCGCAATGGTGGCGATTATAACTGCACGATCGCCCCACCATCGAAGCATTGCGGATACCAGCACCAGGGAGACGCAGAAGGCCAGCTCGGCAACTCCACCGGCGACACCTTCTGGCAAGCCGCCCGCGAAATCGTCCAGCAGTGCCACCTGATCCTGCCGCCCGGGGCGACCGCCTGCTGGGTCGTCAAGGCGTTCGTCCGCGACAAAGCCATCGTGGACTTCCCCGGCCAGTGGCTCACCTTGTGTCAGGAGTGCGGCTTCGAGCTGGTCGAGTGGTGCCGGGCCAGCCTGGTGAAAAGGACTGAGGAGCCGGGACTGTTCGGGGAGCCGGTGACGACGACCACTGATCGCAAAAGTTTCTTCCGGCGGCTCTACGAAAAGAAGCCGGGCGCTCCCCGAATTGATTTCGAGGAAGTTCTTTTCCTCCGCCGTCTTGACGATCCCCAGCCATCGAGGTAAACTCCCAGCACACGAGCCGGCAACCCCAACTGCCGGCCAGTCTTTCTCAAGGGTTCACAGAATCACATACCGGCCCGTCTGCTGGGCCTCGCTGGTGCTGACATACCGTGTCCTTGAGACGGGTGGCGGCCGGGGCAGCGAGGTCCAACCGGCGGGCCGGTGTATTTCAGGTGCCCCATGCCTCTTGCAGCGCAAGACGTCTTTATTAAAACGGCGACGGTGACAATTTCTGTCCTCCAAGTGAACGCGAAGCAGATGACTTTGGCAGTATTCCGGCAACTCCCCAAAGTCGATCCGATGGGTGGCGCTCTCTGGGATTGGTTTTTCTATGACGGAGAAACTCCCGAGGGATTAACGGAAAGATCCGAATTTTTCGACGGTCCTTTGTGGGGGCGGGTCAAGTATCTCTGCGAAAATCAGGAAGAATGGCTCGTCTGGAAATACGGGGAATTGCTGGTTCGCTGGCCTCTGGAGCATGTCGGCTCACTCAGCTACCTGCCAATGCTTTACAGCACAGAGGTTTGTGTTCGGGAAGCGCAGCAAGAAAAGCGAGAGTTTCGGTTTTGGGAAACCAACGGTAAAAAGTTTTGTCTTGGCAAGCAGATCACCGGGGGCAGGCCAGAATCGATTGCGGCAGAGCCCGTGCTTGCCGAACTTGAAGCCAAGATCAAAAAGCAAGAGGATTTTCTCGCGCTACTCAAAGACAAGAGAGCGGAGTTGCTCGGCTGGCTTCGGACGGAACTTCCACAGCTCTTCATCGCCGTGTAGCACGGAGGCAAGCATGGCTGCCACGCCGGCACTTGAGCAAGCCCTGGAATATGTCGCCGGGGGCCTATGCGTCATCCCAATCCGGGCGGACGGCAGCAAGGCGCCAGCGCTTTCTGGCTGGGACGAGTACAAAATTCGGCCAGCGACTCAGGAAGAAGTTGCAGGCTGGTTCGGAAATGGTAGACTGGTGGGGCCAGCGATCGTCTGCGGGCGGGTGTCCCAGAACACCTTTGTCCTGGATTTCGAGTTCCCCGATGTCTTTCAGGAGTTCGCTGAGTTGATCGAGCTGGAACAACCTGGCCTGATCGGCAACATGCCGCAAGTGGTGACTCCCGGCAAGACGGGACAGCCAGGCCGGCACCTTTACGGTCAGTCCGCCGAGCCGCTAAAATCAGGCAAGCTCGCTCGTATCACCGCTGAAGACGCCAAGGCGCGCACAGGAGATCCTGGCAAGACGACGGCGATCGAGGTCAAGGCCGAGGGCGGTTACGTCCTGGCGCCCGGCTGCCCCGCGGCGTGCCATGAGAGCGGCCGGCTGTACCAGCATGTTGGCGGTCCGTTCATCTGGGAGGCTCCGCCGCTCAGCCCTCAAGAAGTAGACATCCTGCTTAACTGCGCCCGCGCCCTTGACCGGAGCAACCCTGTCACCGAACAGTACCAGGGTGCGCCGCGGCCGTCCGCCGCGGCCCTGCCGGGCGATGAGGAACGGCCTGGGACCATCTTCAATCGCAGGGCGACCTGGGATTCGATCCTGGTCCCCGCCGGCTGGCAGCTGGTCCGGGTCAAGACCGGCATTGCCTACTGGCGCCGGCCCGGCAAACAGAAGGGCATCTCCGCCACGACCGGCTATTGCTCAAGCCCGGTCGGCGGCGACTTGCTCTGCGTGTTCAGCTCGAACGCTTCCCCTCTCGACATCCCCGCCGGTCAGGACCACGCTTGCTTCAGCAAGTTCGGCGCGTTCGCTATCCTCGACCACGGTGGCAATTTTAGCAAGGCGGCCTCGGCGCTGGCAGCCCGCGGATTCAATACGGATGTCAACGCCAGCAAGCTCGAATCGGAGGCGCAGTTCGTCGTTGCTGAACTGCCGCTGACCAGTACGCGAGAAGAGATGGAATCGTTGGCCGATGGCCGGCTCCGGGAAGTCGTCAGGCAGCGAGGCCTGACGGTTACTGAGGGAGAAATCAAGGGCGCAGCCCGTCGCGCGGTTGAACACCGGATCGAGGACAATCCCAAACGGCTGGCCCAAGAAGTGCAGAAAGAGATCGAGGACGCGGCCAGTTCGCCGGACCCCAAGTGGAAGCTGGTCGTGGTGACGAGCAAGCCGCCGGGGTACTGGCTCAAGTCGCCATTCTGGTCCGGCAAGCTCAAGCTGGAGCCAACGCTGGGGTTTATTTTTCTCGAAACGGCGATGCTGCTCAAAACCTGGGCTAACATCTTCGTTGCCGCCCTGGAGCAAGCTGAAACGTCTATCCCGGAGAAGATGCACGGCTGGCGCCGGCTGCTCGAAAGGTTGCTTCAGCAGGCGGACCACCGCGAGGCCCTGCTCGAAGAGGATCGAACTAAACTGCTGGTGCAGTTCATCTGCGACAAGATGCGCGATGCGCAGCCGCCGTACCCGGATCACAAGGGAGCCATGAAGCTCGGTTACGGCCGCCCGGTCCGCCTGGAAGCCGACAAAAAAACGCTCGTCAAGATCACCCACTTGCTGCAACACGCCAAGGCCGAATCGATCGATCGATTGAACTGGGCCGAACTCTCCAAAATCATGTCAGATATGGGGATGGAACCAGAGAAGCATGAGAACTCGCGCTGGTGGGCAATAAGCGACGCAGACCTGAACAAATGGCAAGCTGGTTCTGGTGCGCCTCGTGCGCAAGGGTGCGCCTTTTTTTCTGTCAAGCGCACCGACGCAACTTCAAATCCTGAGTCTCGTTGCGACTGATTTGGTGCGCCGGTGCGCCAAATTAAAAATAAAAATAACCATTTAAATTTTAAATATGCGCACAGGCGCACCAAAAAAA
>Ga0334722_10005345_pt1 | contig 13008 bp, 10 predicted proteins | sample C3_bottom_MG_FD_207210 | JGI IMG/M metagenome (GOLD analysis project Ga0334722, IMG submission 207210) | Sediment microbial communities from Yellowstone Lake, YNP, Wyoming, USA - C3_bottom | ecosystem: Environmental > Aquatic > Freshwater > Lake > Sediment | place: USA: Wyoming | collected...
ACATCACAAGCAACATCTATTATTACAAATACTCAAAATCGAGGAGACAGTATATATGTGTTAGATCCTGTAAAATATGGTAAAAAAACAAGTGATGCTACTGATGAAGCAGGAAATAGAAATACTTCATATGCTGCTATGTACTGGCCTTGGTGCCAAGTAGTAGATCCTTCTACAGGAGAATTAGTTTGGATACCAGCTTCAACAGTAATTGGAGGAGTATATGCTTACAACGACTCAGTAGCTGAGCCTTGGTTTGCACCTGCAGGAATAAACAGAGGAGGATTGTCACAAGTAGTTAGAGTTGAACAAAAACTTGCTGCCGCGACTAGAGACACACTTTACAGTAAAAAAATAAATCCAATTGCAACCTTCCCAGGAACAGGCATAGTAGTATATGGACAAAAAACATTACAAACTAGAGCATCAGCTTTAGACAGAGTAAATGTTAGACGTTTGTTGATTGCTTTAAAATCATACATTTCTCAAGTAGCTCTCAATTTAGTATTTGAACAAAACACTATTGCTACAAGAAATCAGTTTTTAAGTCAAGTAAATCCTTACTTAACATCTGTTCAACAAAGACAAGGATTGTATGCTTTCCAAGTAATTATGGATGAAAGTAACAACACACCTGATGTAATTGACAGAAATGAATTGATGGGTAAAATATTTGTTCAACCAACTAAAACAGCTGAATTTATATACTTAGACTTCAACATCACACCAACAGGAGCTACTTTTGGAGCATAATTTTTTAAAAATATAATATTTATAATAAACAAAAACATAAAATAAAATGGCAGTACTAAGCCCCAACGAAATATTTTTCACCGCATTTGAACCTAAAGTAAAAAATCGCTTTATTATGTATGTGGATGGAATCCCAGCTTACACAATTAAAAAGATTGGAGCTGTGGGTGTAACAATGGATGAAATTATCTTAAACCACATTAACATTTATCGTAAAATTAAAGGTAAAGCTAAGTGGGATGACATTGAAATGACATTGTTTGATCCTATCACCCCATCCGGTGCCCAAGCTGTAATAGAATGGGTACGTTTACATCATGAATCTGTTACAGGTCGCGATGGTTACTCCGATTTTTACAAGAAAGATGTAACAATCAACATTTTAGGACCAGTTGGAGACATTGTATCTGAATGGGTTATCAAAGGAGCATTCATTAAATCTGCAAAATTTGGAGACTACAGTTGGGATGATGAGGCAGCATTGTCAGAATTAACAGTTAACTTAGGAATGGATTATTGCATCTTAAACTTCTAATTTAACAAAACACAATATAAAGGAAACTCACTTAAACTTGGTGGGTTTCTTTTTTTTTCGTATATTTATATATGAACAATAAGTTACATTAAATAAAATCTATGGAAAATGCAAATGAAGTCAAATACGACTTCCCAACAGAAGAAATTGAATTGCCATCAAAAGGCTTAGTTTACCCTGAAGACAACATTTTGTCAAGTGGTAAAGTTACAATGAAGTATATGACTGCTAAGGAGGAGGACATTTTAACTAATCAGTCTTACATTCAAAAAGGTACAGTATTAGACAAAGTAATGCAAGCTTTAATTGTGTCTAAAATCAACTACAACGATTTAATTGTAGGAGATAAAAATGCAATTATGATTGCAGCTCGTATTTTAGGATATGGTAAAGACTATTCATTTGAATATAATGGAGAAGAACATACTGTAGACTTATCAACAATTGACAACAAACCATTTGAATTAAAAAATAAAGGTGTCAATGAATTTGACTTTACTTTACCATCTACAGGTGTAAACATTACCTATAAAATATTAACTCATGGTGATGAAAAAAAGATTGAAACAGAGTTAGAAGGTTTGAAAAAAATCAATAAAGATGCTTCACCTGAACTTTCTACACGTTTAAAATATATGATTACATCTGTTGGAGGAGATCGAGAAGTAAAAACTATTCGAGAATTTGTTGATAAGCACTTGTTAGCTCGGGACTCACGAGAGCTAAGAAAACATGTTAAACTAACACAACCAGATGTAGATCTGACTTTTTTTCCCGACGGAGATTCAACTGGAATCAATATTCCAATTGGGATTAAGTTTTTTTGGCCTGACTTCTAACGCAGCACCCATTGCAAGATCTAACTTATTTACCCAAATTCATGAAATAGTATTTCATGGTAAGGGTGGATATGACTGGGACACAATATACAATATGCCGCGCTGGTTACGCCAATTTACATTTAACAAAATCAATGACTTTTATAAAAAAGAATCTGAAGTAAATGAAAATGCTTCTAAAGGCAAGAATTCCAATACATTAATGGATTCTTCTGGCAAAATCAATCGTGAAAATTTCCCTAACACACAACAAAAATCTTCTTCTAAAGTTAACTATAAATAAATTATAAATATTCAATATTTATAACAAATACACAATTATATGGCAGCCAGTAGTTTACCAGATAAAGAAAAAGAAATTGCAGCTCTTAAAAAACAATTAAAGGATATTTCTGGACAAACTGTAGATTTTAAAGTTACAGGTATATCTGAAGCAAATACTGCTATAAGATCTTTAAATGCTTTAATTAAAGAGGCTACTAAAAAAGCAGAGGAGTTAGAAGAAGGATGGGGAGGGATAGCTACAAGTATCCAAAATAGTAATGCTGAAATGACTAAAATGTCTGGGGCTTCTAACATAGCCATAAAAAATTTCAGCAGTCTCCAATCTATTGCTGAAAAACTTAAATATAATCAACAAGATATTTATAAATTAAATGTAGAAGACTTAAAAAAATTACAGTTAAAAGCAGTTATAAATCAACAAGAAATTAAAGATCAAGCTAAAATAATAATAGCTAAACATGAGGCTAATGGTCTTGACGCTACTAAACTTTCATTAGGTGCAAACGGAAAAGAATTAAATAGAGCAGCTCTTGCAAGTCATGCAAAAAAGTTAGGTTTAAGTGTTAGAACACTTAAAAATGAACAAGCAATAGCTATAGCAGCTAAAGATGGATTTACAATTTTTGATGAATCAAATAAACTTCTTGATGAAGAAATTAAAAAAAGAGAAAAAATTGAAAAAAAATTAGGTTTAACAGGTGGTTTATTAAAAGGATTAAGTGCTATTCCTATACTTGGTCCTCTTTTAAAAACAGAAAAAGCTTTAGAAGCCGCTACAAAAGCTGCTGAAAATGGAGGAAGTGCTTTAGGAGTAATGGGAGCAGCTGCTAAAAGCATGGGTGGAAGTTTATTAAGTAGTTTAACTGATCCTTTAGTAGTAGTAGGTTTTTTAGTAAAAGCTTTTAAATTTTTACTAGATTATGCTTTAAAAGCAAATCAAACTATCACTGATCTTGGAAGATCTATGGGGGTGTCAAATGAAGAAGCTACAAAACTATATAAACATTTTGGAGAAATAGCAAATTTATCAAATGAAACTAATACTTTAGGAGCTGCTAATTTAATAACACAACAATCACTAGCAGAAGCATATCTTCAAATAACAAAGTTTGCAGGAGCTACTAAAGGAATAACAGATCAGCAATCAAAAGATCAAGTTTTTTATAATAAAAAATTACAACTTAGTGTTGAAGCCCAAGAAGGAATGTTTAAGTTAGGATCATTAAACAAAATGAATGGTGAAGCAATGCTTAAAACAATAATTAAACAAACAGGTGCTTTATCTAAACAAACAGGAATTCAATTTGACAATAAAACAGTAATAGAACAAGTAAGTAAAGTATCAGGACAATTATCAGCAAACTATAAAAATGATCCTACTTTAATAGCTAAAGCTGTAGTTCAAGCAAATAAATTAGGCTTAACTTTAGAAAAAGCAGCTGAAGCTTCATCTAAATTATTGGACTTTGAATCTTCTATTCAAAATGAACTTGAAGCTGAATTGTTAACAGGTAAAGATTTAAATTTAGAAAAAGCTAGACTATTAGCCTTAAATGGAGATGCTGCAGGTGCTGCCGCTGAAATGTTAGCACAAGTAGGTAGCTTATCTGAATTTCAAAATATGAATGTTTTACAACAAGAAGCATTAGCAAAAGCTGTTGGTATGACAGCTAATGAACTAGCAAATTCTTTAAGACAACAAGAAAATTTAAACAATTTAGGAGATGAAAATAAAAAACAAATAGAAGAAGCAGCTGAAAAATTAAGAGAAAGTGGTGACATAATAGGAGCAAATGCTTTATTAAATCAAACAGCAAATGATGCAGAAGCACTTGCTGCACTTGAAAAAAACAGTGCTCAAGAAGCCTTTAATATATTAGTAGATAAATTAAAAGCTACATTTGGAGAAATGGCTTCTGGTCCTTTAATGGATTTATTAAATGATTTTGAAGTGTGGTCAAGTAAAACTGAAAATATACTAGCTTTAATAGACAAGATTAGAATGGGATTTGCAGCACTTGGAGCATATATGGTTGGTAAGTTTTTATTTAATATAGCAACAATGGTAGGAGGATTTGTTACATCTGCTGGAGCTGCTACAGCTACAGAATTAGCTATTAAACGTTCAAACACTGCCCTTATTCAATCTTTAGTAACACAAGGAGCATTAACTGCAGCACAAGGAGCAGGAGCTATAGCTTCTTTAACTACAGCATCTGCAGGAACTTTAGGAATTGGAATAGCTCCAATATTAGCTGCTCTTGGAATAGCAGTAGCTGCATTTAGTACATATATGGCCTTAAAAGACGGCCACATTGGCTCAGATGGAGGATTATTAGTGTCAGGAGAAAAAGGATCGACTCAGTTATAGCAGGTACTAACTTAATGGGAGTGAATGATGGAGGAATTGAATCTGATGGTTCTAAAGGATCAATTTCATTTAATTCTGAATCTATAGTGAATGAATTAAAGACAATAGAAGCAATGCTTCAAAATACATATGACATGCATGCTAATATAGAAAAAGGAATTAGAGTACTTGCTCTGATCGAGTCAAGAGGAAGAGTATATATGGATTCTACTCATGTTGGTACAGCTGCAAATATAGGAACTTATAAAGTACAATAATTATGGGACTATTAACTAGATATACACTTCAAGGATCAGCAATGTTAGGAAGTCTCCTCAACCCAGATTTAATAACACAATATCCTTCTACTGTCACTGGCACTCCTAACAATATAAACAATCCTGGAGGACCAATTGTACCATTTTATCAAATATATAATTTTGCTGGTAACAATAATACTTATTTAAGTCACATAAATAATTTACTTGTAGACAATAGTGAATTATCAAATAACGCTAATACTCCATCTGTTTTAGCTATTACAAATTTAGACGTTGAAAACTCTGGTGTTCAAGGTGGACCATTAAGTGACATTACTACTGTTTATTCACCCTTAAACACAGGAACACCAACATCAACACAAAATCCTGGAGGTCCAACTGTCAACTTTACTCAACCATATTTACCTTCAAACACATATTTAACTAACAACCCTATTCAAGGTTTAGGAAGTGGCCAATTGGACAATTCCTTAAACATTACAAATTTAGACGTAGAAGATTCAGATGTTCAAGGTGGACCCTTAAACGACACCACCACTGATTATCCTGTGTTAAACACAGGTACCCCTACAACCACTGCTAATCCAGGAGCTGCTCCTACACGATTTACTCAACCATATTTACCTTCAAACACATATTTAACTAACAATCCAATTGAAGGAGTAGGAAGTGGCAAGTTAGACAATTCCTTAAACATTACAAATTTAGACGTTGAAGATTCTAGAGCAAATGGTGGACCTTTAAACGATACTACCACTGATTATCCCATATCATCAACAGGAACACCTACACCTACTGCTAATCCAGGAGCTGCTCCTACACGATTTACTCAACTGTATTCACCTTTAAATGCTTATTTAAATTCATCTTATAATGTTGAGCCTAACAACACAATATTAAATAACTCTTTAAACATAACAAATTTAGACGTTGAAGATTCAGGTGTTCAAGGAGGAATACCATATAAACCAGCTAATGACCCAACAATATATCCATTAGATGCAAGTGGTATACCATTAGTAACAAAAACATCAGCAATAATAGGATATTTTCCTACAGGATCATTAATTGCTACTAAATTTACTCAAACATATAATCCTAACAATACTTATTTAACATTTATTAAAAAAGAAATAATTATACATACAGGCAGAAGTGAGGAACCTAAATTTATCTAATAAAAAGATAAACATAATAAATCTTATATTTAATCATATTTATAACAAAAACACACAATTATGGGACTTTTAACTGAACTTACAACTAATGGCTCTGTGTACTCATATGGAAATGGGGTAACACCTTCTACTAATCCAGGAGCTACAACATTATCACAACTCCACGCTAATGGAAACGCGCCAGGATATTCATTAGATGGATCTGATTTTGCAACAGTAAATACTGCTTTTCAAGCATATAATGATGGAGTAAACAATGTTTTACCTCAACCGTCACAATTAGACTTAAACGGAGCAACACCAACTCAATACGTTAACAACTTACCTCAATAAACTATGCCACTAATAGATCTTACAACTAATTTAAGAGATCTTAAGTTTGGTAAGGATAGAGCTGCTGAAGGTAGTAGTGACCAGCCTTATGTTCAAACCATAATTCCTGACTATAAAACTCCTCAAAACGAAAAAAATTTAATAAACAGTTTAGGTATTGATTTTATTGTAAGAGGAGGAATATTAGCTCCCCTACATGCTGTTGAGGATATGTTAAGATTAACAACTTGGTTTGGAATTCCCCTTGGACAAGAAGACATAAGTAATATCATAGGTGCTTTAAATTTTAAAGGAAAAGTTTCATTAGCAAAAAAATTTTCTAAGCCTGAAAATCTTTGGAAAGGAATAGCTTTTACACTTAAACAAAATCTTCTTTCTAGACTATCAGTAAAAACACAATCTAGTGGAGCTTTTCTTAATGATGGACTTTATACTCCTATTTCAACTATTACTTCAGCGGGAGGATCAGCCTTTGGGTTACGTGTTAATAAACAATTAACTATCGATAACCTCATAAATCTTTTTCAAAAAAAAGGTTTAACTTTAGGTAGATATGAAGGTGAAGCATATGAAAGAAATAGCAATGATAACGAATGGGAAAAAAGTAGTAGATTATTTCAACTACAAAATTCTATAATTACAGAAACACCAATTACATTTGGAAGAATAAAACTAAGACCAGACCCAAGTATTCTTTTAAAATATGAAGGAGGACCAGGAGCTCCTTTAGGCATAGGATTCACAAATATTAAATTTGCATCTGAAAGAACATCAGGTGAAAATTCTAAAGCTAAACCTCATCCAAATCACACAACCTTAAAACCATCAGAGGTTCCTCCAGACAATATTAATACCCTTAATTACAAACAACAATCCATTCCATCTATTATGGATTTTAGAAGACTTATTACTGTTGATTATTCTACAAAAAACATAGAAAATAGACTAAATTTAGGATCACCAGGTAAGAATAAAAATGTACAATTTCCTCGCCATGACAAAATAAACGCTTTACCTTTATATCAATCAGAAAATGTAAAGTCTAACGATTTATCTTTTCCAACCACAGACATAATTCCTTTTAGAATAGGTGTTATAAACAATGATAATCCTACCTTAAAAACATACATACACTTTAGAGCTTTTTTAGACAACATAAATGACTCATATTCAGCAGATTGGAAAAAACAAAACTACATAGGAAGAGGAGAAGATTTTTTCACTTACTCTGGCTTTGACAGAAAAGTTTCATTATCTTGGACAGTTGTTGCTCAATCAAAAGAGGAACTTATCCCAATGTATAAAAAGTTAAACTATTTAGCATCTGTTATAATGCCTGACTACAGTACAGCAGGATACATGAGAGGAAATATGGTTACTTTAACTGTAGGAGGATACTTCAATGAACAGCCTGGCATCATAACTGGTTTTTCTTTTGACATGAATGATGACAGCGCTACTTGGGACATAGGCATAGATGAGAATGGAAGTGAAGATCCAACCACCAGTCAACTTCCACACCTAATAAAAGTTAAAGGATTTAACTTTATTCCAATTCATACCTTTGTTCCAAGATTGCAACAAAATGAATTTGGAACAGCTATCATAAATTCTAATACAAGTTTTACTCCTGGTGCTAAGCTTGGTGTTGAAAATGATGTTAAATATGGTAAAGAACATTTTATAGCTCTTACACCTACTAATGAAACAGGTAGTCTAAATCTATACATAATAGATAAAAAATAGATAAAAAAATCAAATGAATCGCTACCAAAACATATCTACCACTACAATTGATAAAAAGCAAGTTTATCAAACTGTACGCTATCCTGAAATTCCTCTTACAAACGACGATATTTATATATATACAACTCAAGGTGACAGATTTGATGTTTTAGCAAATACATACTATAAAGACAGTTCACTATGGTGGATAATATCAACAGCAAACACAGCAATAGCAGGAACAACATTGCCTTCAGACTTACCACAAGACTCTTTAGTTATACCTGAGGGACTACAAATAAGAATACCTGCTAGTTATGTAGCAGTGTTAAATAGTTTTAAATTTTTAAACAGTTTATAAAAAATGGGCAACATAGTAGGAGAAGGATTTGACTTTAACATTCGTAATCAAGTAGAACAAAGACAAAAAACCCACGGATCAGGATTTGGCACAGATAATAGAACTCCACAACAATTAGCTGTATTAAACAACAACACAGCTTGGGTTAAACTCATGTCTTCTGTTAATATTAAAGATTTACAGACTATTAATAATCCAGCAATTGCCAGATTTGGAAGAAAAGGTGAAGATATAGCTAAATCATTTGTGTTATTTAATGGAACATCAAAATATAACACCACTGATGGGATAAATTATACTACTACTCAAAGAGAAGGAATAGATTTTGAAAATACTTTAGGAGGAAGAGACAGTGTTTATGGCATAGGAGGAAGTAAAGACTTTGGCCTTAATCCAATGATGGGCATCACTGGAATAGATGTCAAACATAAAAATAGAGGTTCTATTAGAACAGCCACTGTGACAGTTAAAGCATTTAATAGAACACAATTTGAAATAATTGATGTTTTATACATGCGTTTAGGATTTTCTGTTCTTTTAGAATGGGGAAATTCTATGTATTTTGAAAATAATGGTACTTATATAAATGATGGAGGTAATCTAAATAGTTTAATAGATCCTTGGTTTAAAGAAAACAATTATATTAAATTTTTAACTAAAATAAGAAATAAGGCTTTATCTTCCCATGGTAATTATGATGCCGTGTTAGCTAAAGTTTCTAACTATCATTGGTCATTTAAAAAAGATGGAAGTTATGATATAACTATTGACTTAGTTAGCATGGGAGATGTTATAGAATCACTTAATGCTGGTGTATCTCCTAATAGTGTAGAATCTAATGGTGTTATTCCATTCGTCCCAAATGACACCTCAAAACTTGCTCAAAGACTTTTATCAACATCAATTAAAAGCAAATGGGGAGAAGAATTTTACTCAAAATATGTTGAAATAAGCAAAGATACAAATAATACTGGTGCTGATTATTTTGTTAAATCTATAAGAGAAAATATAGGATTTAAAGAACAAATCCAATTTCATTATCTTAAATCTTCATCATCTAGACCAGACTATATGTTTGTAAAACTAGGAAAAATTCTTCAAATATTAGAAAAAAAAATTGTTTATAAAGATCAACATAATAACAATATATTAAATTTTGACTATAATTATTCAACCAATTTAATAAGAATTATTAAAGAAAATACAATTGATACTTCCACCATATTCCCAAACAATGTAGTTATAAATCAAATGAGTTATAATCCTTTTAAATGTGTTACTTTAAAAGACATCACAATACCTCTTGCCAATACAGCTATTCAAACGGATTATGTTATTAGCAATGGATTGCCTAGTGAAAATTTTGACAACATTATTAGCAAAGCTAATGATTTTATATTATTTTATTCTCCAATAAATTTTTGGATACCAAAATCAGAAGATACTGAAAATTTTGATGTTAAAAATAATGACATTGATTATGGTCAAATAATGAACATATTAGTAAATGTTGAATTTGTTTTAGATGTAGTAGATGATAAAACAAATAAAGAAACTGGAGAGTTACCTTTAATAGATTTTTTAAAAGGAATACTAGTGGGAATTAATGAATCTTTAGGAGGAATAAATGAACTAGATATTTTTATTGATGAAACAGAACATATTGTTAAAATCATAGATAAAAACTCATCAGGAGAAAGATCAAGTAGTCCCACTACATTTAATTTATATGGATACAATAATACAAACAATACATCTAACTTTATACATGATTTTGAATTAAAAACAGAAATTACTCCTGCCTTGTCTACAATGATCACTGTAGCAGCAACAGCAAATAAAACAGTAGTAGGAGAAGATAACACTGCTTTGTCAAAAATAAATATAGGACTAGAAGACAGATATAAAACTACTTTAGAATCTAACCAAGAACCACCATCAACTGTAATTGAATTCCCATTACCAACTACAACTCCATATAAACGACAATTTATTGAATGGCAAATCAAAAATAACATTCAAATAAACGATACATCAAAAAATCTTGCTTTTGCACTGTATAATCGTGATGATAAAACTGGTGTTAAGTATACTGATAATAGGGATAATATTGAGGCAGGTTATTTTACAGGAACAAACACGAATAATGTACTAAAAACACGTTTCACATTAAATTCGGCAGGAACTCAATATGGTGAAATTATTCAAATCCTTGAACCAGGCATAAAAAGTATAAAGAGAAACATTAAACCTCCAACTCCTTACGAAACATATTTATCGGCGGCGTATAATTTAGATCAACAAAAATATTTAGGAGAAAAAAGTTTTTGGTTTTCATTGTATCATTTATTAAATGGAGATTGGACTAATGAAGATATAGATATTGAAGGTCGTTTTAAAAGTATAAATGATAAATGGAATACTTATAAACATCCTAACAATCCAAATACTAGTTGGAAATCAGGTTTTATTCCTTTTAATTTATCCTTAACTATGGATGGATTAGGAGGCATGAAAATTTATCAAAAATTTGATGTTGACACAGATTTTATGCCTTCAAATTATCCTTCAAATGTACAATTTTTAATTAAAAACATTCAACATACTGTTAAAGACAACAAATGGATTACTAAATTAGAGTCATTTTGTGTTTCTACTAGTGGAGTTAAAGAAGATAGAAGAACACCAGTTGTTACAAATACTGGACTAACCTTAGGCAACAAAATAATTATTTCAGCTGCTTATTCTAAAAATACTACTAGTGCAGATTCTTATACTGATGTTATATACATAGCTAAAATAGAAAGTGGCCAAAATGCAACTGATGATATCGAAATTTCCTTTACAGACACTTTAACAAATAAAACAGATAATAAATCATTTAATCCTTTACAGGTCCAATCATTAACAATTCTTAAAGGTTCAAATGAAATTACTTCTTCTCCATATACTTTCTTGGACGCACCATATGATTCAATATTATTTTCTTAATGAGTATAGATTTTCTTAAATTTACTAATTCAAAGTTATATTACACATATTATATGGAAAAAGGACAAAGTACATATGAACAACCGGCTCCTGCTGTAATTGTAATTTTATCTAATGTTAGTGGTAATGGATATGATCCTTTAAAACAGTTTATATTTGCTGGTGAGTCTTCTAACTATGATGCAATGTACAAATCTACTACATATGAAGCAGTAAACGGAGTTACTAGTATGTCTCAAACAATTGCAAAAGTAGCATCAACAGCAACAGGTGCTGTTGGTAGATACCAAAATATACCTAAATATATTGTAAAACGTGCTAAAGATGCAGGTTTAGAGCCCAATACTGCTCTATATAATGAAGAAAATCAAGAAAAAATGGGTGAAAGTTTAATTGATGCAGCATGTGGAAAGTATATTAACAGTGAAAATACAGGAAATAAAACTGATCTTCAAAATGCTATACAAGGATTAGGACGAGCATGGGCTTCACTTCCTATAGTTATTCAAGGTAAAAAAGTAAAAATTAATGGTAAGTGGCAATGGGTAGACGGTGATACAGTAGGAGACATAGATAGTGGAATAGGAAAGAAAGCTTATTATACTAATTCGGCAAATAATGGAGGAAATTCTACAAAAGATAGATCAGTAGGAGAGGCTGTTCAAATAATAATAAAAACTAGAAAAAATTTTGATAAACTAACTAAACCAGAATATATTCCTACATATATTAAATGGGATGATTTATAAATGACATAAATAAACAATATATATTATAAAACAAATTTTATAACACATGATAACACTTCAAACAATTCAAAATGCAAAACTATTAGAAAAATACTATTTTGATTCACCAACATACACATATCAATCTTTAAATTCTAATGCAGCAAGGAATGCAAAGTATGTTTATAATAAAGATGCTGAATATTATCTTTCAGATGGATCACCAACTAAAACTTTTGGAATAGAAGATTATAAAACGCAACTTGCTGGAACCGATAAAGATTGGGGTGGATCTATGCAAAGAGCTGCTGTTATACAAGCAGTAGTTGAAGATCATTTTGGTCCAATTTATGGAGATAAAGTTTTTATCCCAAAATTAATAAGTAAACAAATGAAACGTAATCAATTAAAAACAAACCAACTTATTGGTTATCCTTATTTAGGAGCTGATTCAGGAGCAGGAGGTGACCATCATACTGGGAATAATAATGCATTTGCATTAGATTTTGCAAGTAAAGATCCTTCTACAGGAGAACTATCATCTAGGGGAACTGAAATGTATGCTTATATTATGGATTGGTTGTCTACTAGTGGAAATGCAAATTTTACAGACCCGGAATTTAGAACAGAGGGAAAAGATGGGAAGGTT
>Ga0334722_10005346_pt1 | contig 13007 bp, 10 predicted proteins | sample C3_bottom_MG_FD_207210 | JGI IMG/M metagenome (GOLD analysis project Ga0334722, IMG submission 207210) | Sediment microbial communities from Yellowstone Lake, YNP, Wyoming, USA - C3_bottom | ecosystem: Environmental > Aquatic > Freshwater > Lake > Sediment | place: USA: Wyoming | collected...
CGGGTAGAATCTGTCTCCTGCGCTTGGTAGGTATGCTGCAGCCCAGGCTTTCCTTTGCCCGACGCTTCCGGCCTTCCTCGTGAGAGGTACGGCAACGGTGGCTTCACCTCCGGCACTATTGGGGCGACGGTGCTGGGATGCTCGCGGAGACGCCACCGCGGTTGAACATTTTAGCTAACCGTAGAAGTGGAACCGGGGTGGAGCCGGGAACGTGGGGATGGTCAGGGATGCCAGAGGGCCTTCTTTCCAAAAGGTCTTCTTTTAACGGGTAGCGGGGTGGAGGGTTTGGTCATGTCCGATTTTCCTTATGCCGAGGTCGCCGTGGCGCTCGGCTCTCTTAATCTTGAGCCGACCTTTCATTACCAGATCCCGGAAGAATGGCGGGGACAGGTTCGGCCTGGCCACCAGGTCCTGGTTCCGCTGGGACCAAGGAAGGTCAAAGGGGTGGTCATTGCGCTGACGGCGGAAGCTCCGGTTTCCACTACCCGGCCGATTCTCGAGCTTTTGGATCCGGAGTGGTCCCTACCGGAGGAGAGTCTGGCCCTGGCCAAAGAGATGGCACAACGCTTCCTGACCCCCGTTGGGGCGATCCTTGAGCTTTTCTTGCCGCCGCCGGGCGGCCCACGCCGGCGGAAAAGAGCGGCGTTGGCGCCGCCCGACCACCTGGAAAGGATGACGGCCGTCTCCGGTCCTCCGGAGCTGAGCGCAGACCAGGAAGTGGCCTTCCGGGCCATCCTGGCGGCTTTGTCCGGCACGGACCTCATTCCGTTGTCTGAGCCAGCCAAGGCGGGTGAGGGACGGCCAGCGGGTAAGGCTCCGCGGGAGCGGATCTTTCTCTTACACGGCGTGACCGGGAGCGGTAAAACGGAGATTTACCTGCGGGCGGTCCAGGCTGCTCTGGAGAACGGGCGTCAATCCATCGTCCTCGTTCCGGAGATCGCGCTGACCCCTCAGCTTTGGGAAAGATTCCTCGATCGTTTCCCCGGGCGGGTGGCCTTGCTTCATAGCGGTCTGGGGCAAAGGGAGCGCTATGAAGAGTGGCAGAGGGTGAAAAGGGGTGAGGCCGACGTGGTTCTTGGGGTGCGTTCCGCGGTCTTTGCTCCGGTTACCCGGCTGGGTCTGGTGGTGGTGGACGAAGAGCACGAGCCTTCCTTTAAACAGGAGGAGACGCCCCGTTACCATGCTCGGGAAGTAGCCATCATGCGGGCCAGGTGGTGGGGGGCTCCGGTGATTTTGGGCAGCGCAACGCCGTCTCTGGAAAGTTTTGCTCAGGCCCGGTCTGGTTCTTATCGGCTCCTGGAGCTGCCGCGCCGGATCGACGACCGCCCTCTACCCCCAGTTCAAATTGTGGACATGCGGCAGGAGCTGGCTGACGGCAACCGGAGCATTTTTAGCCGGGTTTTGAGGGAAAAAATAGAGGAGAGGCTGCGGCAACGGCAGCAGGTCATCTTGTTTTTGAACCGCCGCGGCCATTCGACTTTTGTGTTGTGCCGGGAGTGCGGGTATGTGGCCCGTTGCCCCCATTGTGATATCAGTCTGACCTATCACCAGGATCCCAACCTCCTGAACTGTCACTATTGCGGTTACGCCACCCCGGCACCTGACCGCTGTCCCCGTTGCGGCAGCCCCTTTTTTCGGTTTTTTGGGGCTGGGACGGAGAAAGTGGAACGGGAGGTAGCCCGGCTTTTCCCGCAAGCGCGAGCCTTGCGCCTGGACCTGGACACGACGGGCCGCGTCGGCTCCCACCAGCGGATATTAGGGGCTTTCGCGAAAGGGGACGCCGACATCCTCATCGGGACCCAAATGGTGGCCAAAGGTTTGGACTTGCCACGGGTGACCCTGGTGGGGGTGGTGACGGCGGATACGCTCTTGAACCTGCCGGACTTTCGGGCCGCGGAGAGGACCTTTCAGCTTTTGACTCAGGTGGCCGGGCGGACGGGGCGGGGGGAAGAAGCGGGGGAGGTCATTATCCAGACGTATGCTCCTGAGCATTACAGCATTCAAGCGGCCAGCAACCACGATTACAAGGGCTTTTGGGAAAAGGAGATGGCTTTTCGCGCTCCGGCCCGCTATCCACCTTTCAGCCGCCTGATCAACATCGTGGTGTCCAGTCCCAAAGAAGAGGTGGCCCAAAAGACGGCCGGCGAGTTGGGGGCGCTCCTGCAGGAGCTGGTGGCTGGGGAGGGAAGCCTGAAGAGACAAGGGGACCAGCCGGAGGAAACGGAAGAAAGGCCGCTGCCCACCGCTCCCACGATCACTCCGCCGCAACTCAGCGCGCCCACGCTGACTCCGCCGCTGCCCGGCATGACGGCGACGATGGCGCCGCTCCCCACTGCGTCCAGGACGGTTGCGTCGCAGTCCAGTGGGCCCAGGACGGTTGCTCCTCGCGGCTGGGACAGTTTGAGCGGGGGGCCGGCCATCGAGGTTCTCGGGCCGGTGCCGGCCCCCCTGGCCCGCCTCCGCGGGAATTTTCGCTGGCAGATTTTGTTGAAAGGTGAGGACGATGAATTTCTCCGGCGGCTCGTCCGCCGGGCCCTGGCCGGGCGGACCTGGCCGGGGACGGCGCGCATCGCCATTGACGTCGATCCGGTAAATTTGCTTTAGAGAGAGGTCCAAAATGGCGCTATTAGAGATTAAACTCTATCCTGATCCCATCTTGCGACTTGAAGCCAAGGCGGTGCCCAAAATCACGGCCTCGATCCGGAAACTCCTCGATGATATGGCTGAGACCATGCGAGCGGCGGAAGGGGTCGGCCTGGCTGCACCCCAGGTGGGAGTTTCCAAGCGAATAATTATTGTGGATGTAGGCGAAGGGCTTATAGAACTGATCAACCCCCGCCTCGAAAAAAGGGAAGGCCTGGAGACGGCCATGGAGGGCTGCCTCAGCATCCCGCAATATGTGGGTGAGGTGGAACGAGCGGCGACGGTGACGGTGGTGGGTCTCAACCGGGAGGGGGAAGAGATCCGCATCACTGGTTCCGGCCTTCTGGCCCGTGCCCTTCAGCACGAAATCGATCATTTGAACGGCATTCTCTTTATTGACCGGGCGAAAACCCTCTACGAGAAAAAGCCCGGTCAGGCGGAAGACGGCGAGTCTAAGGAAGGGCAAGGGGCACCGGCAGCCGCTTCCGCCAGCGAGGGGACCGGTGAGCCCGGTTCCGAAAACGCTGGAAGCCAGGGGAAAACGCTCCGGAACGATCCTTGACGGCGGGGTGGTTAAAGTTTGGCGGAGAAAGGTCTAAAGTTGATCTTTTTTGGGACGTCGCCTTTTGCGGTGCCCATCCTGGCGGGGCTGGTCCGTTCACCCCATACCGTGGCCCTGGTCGTGACTCAGCCGGATCGTCCCCAGGGTCGGGGGCACCGCCTGGTCAGCCCACCGGTGAAAAGGGCGGCCCTGGACTGGGGGCTCCCCCTCTGGCAGCCGGAAAAGGTGGGTAGCCCTGCGTCTTTGGAACACCTGGCTAATTTGGCGCCAGACGTCTTGGTCACGGCGGCTTACGGGCAGATTCTTACCCGGGCCGTGCTCAACCTGCCGGCTCTGGCCGCCATCAACGTCCATGCCTCTCTCCTTCCGAAATACCGCGGACCGGATCCCATTCGGCGGGTTCTCCTGGATGGTCAGACGACGACCGGTGTCACCATCATGCACATGGAACGCCGGGTCGACGCTGGGGACATCATCCTGCAGGAAGAAGTGGCCATTGCACCGGACGAAACCTATGGGACGTTGCAGGAGAAGCTGGCCCAGCTGGGGGCGCGCCTCTTAGTGGAAGCTTTAGGTCTCCTGGCCATGGGGAAAGCCCCCCGCCGGCCGCAGGACGAAGAGCAGGCCAGTTATGCACCACCCATAACCCGTCAAGATGAAGCCATCGACTGGAGCGGCTCGGCCCAGAAGATTGCGGCCCAGGTCCGCGCCCTGCATCCAGAACCAGGAGCCTATACCCGCTGGCAAGAGACGGAGGTGAAGGTCTGGCGGGCGCGACCGTGGCCGCCATCTCCTGCGGTTAGGTTGCCTGCCGGCGAGAAAACTTCAGCCAACTGGCTCCGCCCGGAGGACGTCATCTCCCCTGGGGAAATCATTGCTGTGGAAAAAGGGCAGGGATTGGTGGTGGCCTGTGGCGAGGGAAGCCTCCTGGTAGAGGAAGTGCAGCCTGGCGGCGGTAAAAGGATGGCCGCGTTGGCCTTTGCCAATGGTTACCGGCTCAAGGTGGGGAGCCGCTTGGGCTGACCGAGTTTGTCGCCAGCAGAAATGCGTTCTCCGGAAAACACCATTAAAATTAGGCGCGGTCGGCCCGGGGTTTTTTTCGCCAATAGAAATGCGTTCTCCAGGCGCAGGGTGGCGTCCGCTGTCCGCCCGTTTGGGTTGACTGCGTATTTCGTCCACTGAGGTGCAGTCAAATTCTCAGGGCGGCTCAAGTGAATTAGCTTAGGGCCAATCTTCCGCAACGCTTTCAGAAGTTTGGGCGCTTTCGGTATAAAGGCATCCGTTAGGCCAAGGCGCCGGGCGCCACAATCTGCGGCCGGAAACTTGCCGCCAGTGCCGGGCGTTTATTTATGGACTTGCTTAGTCATGTTATAATTGTTAGTGATCTGGTCAACAGGCTGCTCCAGAAGGAGGCGAAAAAAGATGTTCCTGTTTGACAGCGGATACATTATCTTCGTCCTGCCGGCGTTGCTCTTTGCCATTTACGCGCAACAAAAGGTCAGCAGTACCTGGGCTCATTATTCCCGCTACCCTTCGGCCAGGGGCTACACCGGGGCCCAAGTGGCCCGGCTGATCCTTAACCAGTCCGGCCTTGACGACGTCCGAATTGAACGGATTAACACACCTTTGGGGGATCACTATGATCCGCAAGAAAAGGTGTTACGCCTTTCCCCCGGGGTGTATGACAGCACCTCGGTGGCGGCCCTCGGGGTGGCCGCGCACGAGGTGGGACACGCCATCCAGCATGATACCGGGTACATCCCCTTGGGAATCCGAAACACCCTGGTGCCTGTGGCCAATATTGGCTCCCAGGCCGCCATCCCGCTTTTTTTCCTGGGCCTGATTTTCAGCTGGCCCTTCCTCATGGACTTGGGGATCATCGTCTTTTTCGGTGCGGTGGTCTTCCAGATCATCACTCTTCCCGTGGAATATAACGCCAGCGGGCGGGCCCTGGCCCTTTTGGAAAGCGGCGGGTACCTGACCCGCGAGGAACTGGAGCCGGCGCGACAAGTCCTCAACGCTGCTGCTTTGACCTACGTGGCGGCCACGGCCATGGCCATTGCTCAGCTTCTGCGCCTTTTGATGCTGCGTGAGCGCAGGGATTGAAGGCCTTTGCCGGCGGGAACTATACATTTTTTGCGTATTTGTCGCCTCCGGTTCGGAATACTAAACTTTAGCCGGAGGTTTTTCTTTGCCGGGTTAACCTAGGGAAGAAGGTGATGGTTTGAGCGTCCCAACGGCCCGGGAATTGGCCTTAAAAGTCTTAAAAGAGGTCGAAGACCGCGATGCTTATGCCGACATTCTCTTGGACCACTGGTTGAGCAGGCATCAACTTCCCCAACGGGAGCGGGCTTTGGCCACTGAGCTGACCTTTGGAACTCTCCGGCGGCGAAACACCCTGGACTGGGTCATCGAGGCTTTCAGCCGGCGGCCCGTAGTTAAAATGGACCTTTGGGTTAGAAACATCCTCCGTTTGGGGGCCTATCAGCTCCTATTTTTGGACCGCATTCCGGCTCACGCGGCGGTGGACGAGAGCGTTAAGCTGGCGCACCGGTTTGGATCTTACGGGGCTGCGGCTTTCGTCAACGCCGTCCTGCGCCGGGTGGCCAGCGAACCGCGCCCGACCTTGCCGCCCCTGGAAGAGAATCCTGTGGCTCATCTGGCCCTGTTGCACTCCCACCCGGAGTGGCTGGTGAAAAGATGGCTGGAGCAGTTTGGTCGTGCTGAAACGGAGGCCCTCTGTTTGGCCAATAACGAGGTACCGCCCCTGACCCTGCGGGTCAACACCTTGAAGGCCACTCCGAACATGGTTAAGGAAAGGCTGGAAGCGGCGGGCCTGGAGGTCGAATCCGGTCATTATCTGGCGGAGGCCCTGACGGTTAAAAAAGGTGGGGCGCCCCAGGACCTGCCCGGTTACCGTGACGGTTGGTTTACGGTTCAGGATGAGAGTTCCATGCTGGTGGCCCATGTCCTGGCGCCAGAACCCGGGGAAATGGTGGTCGATATGGCCAGTGCACCCGGTGGAAAGACCACTCACCTGGCGGAACGTATGGGAAATCGCGGTTCCATCCTTGCCGCGGACCTGCACGAGCACCGCCTGAACAACGTGCAGGAATTGGCGCGGCGGTTGGGGATCAGCATTATCAAGACGCTGGTGGCTGATGGCCGGGAACTGGTACAGCTTTTTCCCGGTCAGGCCGACCGAGTCTTGCTGGATGCTCCGTGCTCTGGGTTGGGGGTATTACGGCGGAACCCGGAAGCCCGGTGGCGCAAGCGGCCTCAGGATATTCCGGGGCTGGTTCGTTTGCAAAGAGAATTATTGGAGGCCGGCGGGCGCTTGCTCAAGCCAGGGGGGATTCTGGTTTACAGTACCTGTACCATTCTCCAGGAAGAAAATCAGGGCGTTATCGAGGGCTTCCTGCAGGATCATCCAGATTTTACCCGGGAAGACTTAACCCCCTTTTTACCGGAACCGTTGTCTGCGGAACCTGGGGTGAAAGAGGGCTGGTTGCAGCTGTACCCCCATCACCACGGAACGGATGGATTTTTCCTGGCCCGCCTGCGGAAGAAATAGCCGTTGGCAAAAACGATCGCTGGCGGAGGATTTTAGGTGGCGGATCGAGAATAAATAAAGAGGATGATGCGCAGTGCCGGATAGCGGGGTGCCGGGGAAAAAGGTCAATCTAAAAAATCTTTTGCCCGTGGAACTGGAAAGCTTTTTGGTTTCCCTGGGGGCCGAGCCGTTCCGCGCCACGCAGCTCATTGAATGGCTGCACCGGCGGGGAGCCGAGAGTTTTGCCGAGATGAGCAATATACCGTTGGCTCTGCGCACCCGACTAGCGGAAGTGGCCAGTGTGAGTAGCGCGCGAAAACTGACGGAGAAGCGGGCCCCGGATGGAACGGTGAAGTACCTTTTTGCGCTGGAGGACGGCCAGGCCATCGAGTCGGTCCTGATCAAGTATAGCTATGGCTATAGCGTCTGCGTTTCCACCCAGGTGGGTTGCCGGATGGCCTGCCGGTTTTGTGCCTCGACCCTGGGTGGGTTGGTCCGAAACTTAGAACCGGCCGAGATGCTCGACCAGGTCATCGCCATCAATCGCGAACTGGCGCCAAAGGGAGAAAGGGTGGGGCGGGTTGTCCTGATGGGTTCGGGCGAGCCTTTGGACAACTACGAGGCGGTCCAGCGTTTTCTGCGCCTCTTGAACCTGCCCAAGGGTTTAAACATCGGCTACCGGCATATCACCCTTTCGACCAGCGGCATTGTCCCGGGTATCAGACGGTTGGCGGGAGAGGGACTGCCCATTACGCTGGCCGTATCTTTGCATGCCCCTACGAACGCTTTACGGGATTGGCTGATGCCGATCAATCGGCAATACCCGTTGGAAGAATTGATTCCAGCCTGCCGTGCTTACGCGTCCCAGACGCGACGGCGGGTGACTTATGAATACGCCCTGATCAGAGGGGTTAACGATTCCCTGGCCGAGGCCGATGCTCTCGCCCGGCTGCTGAAGGGTTCGTTGGCCCATGTCAACTTAATTCCCCTCAATCCGGTGCCCGGGAAAGATCTCGAACCCTCCCCGCCGGGGGTGGTCCGGCGCTTTGCCGGTTACCTGCGCGAGCGGGGTTTGCCGACCACGGTCCGGCGGGAGCTGGGAGCCGATATTGAGGCGGCCTGCGGACAATTACGGAGAAGGGTCCTGCAAGAGCACTGAGGCGGTGAAAGGATGTTATTTAGCGCCAAAAGTGATGTGGGTCTGGTCCGGCCCAAAAACGAAGACGCCTACTATGCGGAAAGCTTTCCCCACCCCCCTTTTTTGTTTGCCGTTGCTGACGGAATGGGGGGACACGCCGGGGGCGCCGAAGCGGCGCAGCTGGCCATCGCCACCTTGCGGGAAGGCTTTTGGAAGTGGCGGCAAAAGCTGACTGAGGCAAGCGCGAATACATTTTTGGAGGCGCCGCAAGACTTTCTCGGGCAAACCCTGCGCCTGGCCAACTCCCGCATTTTGGCGGAAGCGCGGGCTTCGGCGAAAGACGGGATGGGTACCACCCTATCCACGACCCTCTTCTGGCGGGGACGCGTTTTTCTGGCCCACATCGGCGACAGTCGCGTTTACCTATACCGACGGGGGCAGCTCTCTTTACTCACGGAGGACCATTCTTTGGTGGGTGAGCTAGTGCGCAACGGGAGTCTGTCCGAAGAAGAGGCCCAGGTGCACCCCCAGCGGCACGTTCTGACGGATGCCCTCGGCACCCATTGGGAACCTCGCCTCGATTACCGGGAAGTGGAGACCGAGGTGGGGGATACCTTTTTGCTCTGTACCGACGGCCTGACCAACCTGATCGGGCACCAGGAACTCTTGGATATCATCGGGCGCACGCCGCTGGGGAGCTTGCCGGACCAGCTGGTTGAGGCGGCCCTGTCCCGGGGCGGCTATGACAACATCACCGTGGTGGCCTTTCAGCTTGAGGCGGGAGATTTTCAGTGATTTCCGGCGGGGCGGGGCCTCGGCTTGGGCTCCGGCACCAATTAAAAGAGGTGCGAGGAAATGATCGGGAGGAAGCTTGGAAATCGTTACGAAATCCTGGAGCGAATCGGCCGGGGGGGGATGAGCCTGGTCTACCGGGCCCAGGACACCCTGCTCAATCGGACCGTGGCCGTCAAGGTCCTCCATAATCAATTCGTCAATGATACCGAGTTTGTGAAGCGTTTTCGCCGAGAAGGTCAGGCGGCGGCCAGCCTCTCTCATCCCAATATCGTCAGCCTTTACGACGTGGGACAGGAAGACGACTTTTATTACCTGGTGATGGAGTATGTGGACGGCGAAACCTTGAAGGACCGCATTGCCACCCGGGGGCCAATTCCCGTTTTAGAGGCGATGCGCATCGCTTATCAAATCTGTGAAGCTTTGGAGCACGCCCACCAGCACAAAGTGGTGCACCGGGACATCAAACCGCACAATATCCTTTTAACCAAAGACGGACGGGTGAAAGTGACGGACTTCGGGATCGCCCGAGCGGCCACCGAATCCACCATCACCAATACTGGTTCCATTATCGGCTCTGTTCATTATTTTTCGCCAGAGCAGGCTAGAGGCGGCTTTATCGGTGAAAAATCGGACCTTTATTCCCTGGGGGTTGTCCTTTACGAGATGTTGACGGGCCGAGTTCCCTTCGATGGGGAGACACCCATCAGTGTCGCCCTGAAGCATCTGCAGGAACCGGCCCCAGATCTAGCCACCTTGAATCCCAAGATCCCTCCGGCCGTTCAGCGCATTGTGATGAAGGCCCTGGAAAAGAATCAGGGGGACCGCTATCAGTCGGCGGGGGAGATGTTGGCTGATATCGGCGCCTATCTTCGGAACCCGGACGGGGCTTGGCCAAGCGGCGAAGCCAGCAAACCGCGGGCGGGTTACTTGGCGGCGGCAAAAGGGGAGGAGCTGGGGGGAGGGGAGGAGAGGTCGCGCCGGTTGGACAAAAAGAGGAAGAAGGGGTCGTCGCGGGCCTGGCTTTGGGTATCTCTCCTGATCTTATTAATTGGCTTGACTTATTTTGCCCTGAAGTCTTTTTTGGACTGGTTTAATGTTCCCACGGTGGAAGTGCCTTCGGTGGTGGGGAAAAACTTGATTGAAGCGCAAAGGGACTTGACGGCAAAGAAGTTGATCCCCATCGTCGTGGCGCAGCAGAACGACCCCAATGTGCCTTTCAATTATATCATCGCCCAGGTACCGGCGGCCGGAGAAGTGGTTAAAGAGGGGCGCGAGATTAAGCTCACCGTCAGCAAGGGTCCCGAGATGGTGGAGATTCCCAATCTGGTTCGCAAATCCTCCAAAGAGGCCGTTTTGATCCTGGAAGGGTTGGGCTTGACCGCCAATATCCGCCAACGGCATGACCCCGAAGTGCCGGAGGATTATGTTATCAGTCAAAACCCGCGGGAAGGCGTGAGCGTCAAGAAGGGGACGGCAGTAGACCTGGAGGTCAGCCAGGGTCCGGAACAGACTATGCTTGCCCTTCCCGATTTCACCGGGGAAAAGATAGATAATGTTTTGCTCCGTTTGGCCGCCCTCAAGTTGACCAAGGGTCAGGTCCTGGAAGTGACCAGTAGCCTTCCTCCGGGGACGGTGGTGAGCCAGGAACCGGCACCCGGGACCATGGTGGCGGAAGGTTCAGCCGTTAATTTCAAAGTGAGTAAGGGCGGCGGTAGTGGTTCCACCAGTGGTGGTAGTTCCGGGAGCGGTAGCACCACTTCCCACCAGGCCAGTCTGCCGGTGAAAGTGCCCCAGGGGACGCAGCCGATTCGGGTACTCGTCCGAGTTACCGATACCCGGGGGACGAGAACCATTTTGAATGAGGACCGTCCGCCAGGACAGGAGTTTGTCCTTTCTTTTGACTGGACCGGTGAGACGGCCACCAGTGAGGTCTTTTTCAACGGTAGCCTTTACCGTAAAGACGTCTGGCGTTAAAGGAGATGGGATATGCTTGACGGCCGGATCATCAGGAGCCGCAGCAATTATTTCACAGTTCTCACGGCGGAGGGGGAGCTGGAGTGTCAACCGCGGGGTCGCTTTCGGCAGGAACAAATGCGCCTGCTGACTGGGGATCTGGTCAAGGTTACCCCCACTGCTCCCAACCGGGGCGTCATCGAAGCCGTTTTGCCCAGAAAAACGGAATTAATCCGTCCCCCGGTGGCCAATATCGACCAGGCCATCATCGTCTTCACGCTGGAACAACCCCCTTTAAATCTGCCTCTGGTTGACCGCTTCCTGGTTTTGGCTGAGGCCCACCACCTTTCGATCTTACTGGTTCTAAACAAGATCGATCTCGTGGAACCGGCGGAGGTGGAAGAGATCAGGGGCCTTTACCGGGGGACCGGTTATCCCTTCTTTCCGGTCAGTGCCCTCGATGGTCGGGGGATAGAGGCGTTGAAAGAGGAACTGGCCGGCCGCGCTTCGGTCCTGGCTGGGCAGAGCGGCGTGGGCAAGTCCAGTCTTCTCAACGCCATTCAACCAGGACTGGCTCTGCGGACGGGAGCCGTCAGCGAGAAGATCAAGCGGGGCCGCCACACCACCCGCCACGTTGAGCTCCTCTTATTATCCAACGGGGGCTTGGTGGCGGATACACCTGGTTTCAGCCGGCTGGATTTAGATTTTCTGGCCAAAGAAGAACTATCGCATTATTTTCCGGATTTCCGGCCTTATTTGGCCCAGTGCCGCTTTGCCGACTGTTTACACCAGGAGGAACCACGCTGCGCGGTTCGCGAGGCGGTAGAGGCTGGAGAAATCGCTCCCCGACGCTACGAACACTATTTGCAATTTCTGCAGGAGATCCGGGAGTGGGAAAAGAAGAGATATTAGCCGCGCGTGGTTCGCTAACCTTCCGTAGAGAAGGCCGTTTTTGCCCGTAAACTTCCCGCTGCTGAGGACGGGGAGGTTTTCAGGAGGCAGCCCATGGGCCGCCGCGGCCCCAACAGGGGATGAAAATGGATGGGGGGGTGTGGTCCGGGTGGACGCCGGCGGAGCGAGTTTGGCCGAGCCGGGCACCGTCCCCGGTGAAGCAAGACCCGCGAGGCCGGTCGGCGACAGGATGTCGCCGAGGGCGGCTCTCCAGGGAAGGAGAATCGGCGCGGTGCCGGCCAGAGGGCAGAAGCTGAACCGCGGTCTGGTCGGCGGAGGTCACTGTAAGCGTAGCCGGCATCAACCTAGGTCACGCTCCTAGCAAGAACTGATCATTTTCCGGCAGGGTAGGAGATCGCTGTGGTTAAAATCGCACCATCTTTGCTCTCGGCCGACTTCGGTCGGCTGTATGAAGAAGTCGCGCGCGTGGAAGCGGCAGGGGCCGATCTATTGCATCTGGATATCATGGATGGTCATTTCGTCCCCAACCTTACTTTCGGGCCGGCGGTGGTGGAAGCCCTCCGCGCTCGCTCTTCCCTTCCCTTTGACGTTCATCTGATGATCAGTCGACCGGAACAGTTTATCGAAGCCTTTGCCCGGGCCGGAGCCGATATCATCACCGTCCACGCGGAGGCCAGCTTACATTTGCACCGGCTGATACAAGAGATCAAAAACCTGGGCTGCCGGGCCGGAGTATCGCTGAACCCGGCCACTCCGCCCGCGGCCATCGAATACGTCTTGGCCGATCTGGATTTGGTTCTGGTGATGAGCGTCAATCCCGGTTTTGGCGGGCAAAAGTTCATTCCGGCGATTCTGCCCAAACTGGCTCAACTGCGGAACTGGATCCAAGAGCACGGCCGCCCGGTTGAATTGGAGGTTGACGGCGGGATAAATCCAGAGACCGCCCCGGCTGTTCGTGCCGCCGGCGCGACCATTTTGGTCGCCGGTTCGGCCGTGTTTGGCGCCAGGGATGCGGCGCAAGTGATTCGCCAGTTGCGGGGCCAAAATTCGTAAAACGTCTTGTCATGGCGACGTTCCTGTTGTAAAATTTCTTCGTAAGAAATTCATTCCTTCGGGGCAAGGTGAGAAGCCTGGGACCAAAACTGGGCCGAGGCTTCAATTCCTGACCGGCGGTGATGCTCCCGCAAGGGAGATGAGCCCGCGAGCCTTCGGGCAGGAGACCGGTGTGATTCCGGCGCCGACAGTATAGTCTGGATGGGAGAAGGAAGGTGATGAGCCTTGCTCTGACCGTTGGCTTGCCCCTGGGAGTGTCCCGGGGGCTTTGTTATGTGCGCCCGGCATGGGCGCTGTCTACCAGGTGAAAGTCCTGAGCGACGAAGGTAGCAGTAGTCGTAGCTTAAGGCAAGGGTGTCCGCGGCGACGCGGAATCTGAAGGAAGCCGGCGGCAAACC
>Ga0334722_10005347_pt1 | contig 13006 bp, 7 predicted proteins | sample C3_bottom_MG_FD_207210 | JGI IMG/M metagenome (GOLD analysis project Ga0334722, IMG submission 207210) | Sediment microbial communities from Yellowstone Lake, YNP, Wyoming, USA - C3_bottom | ecosystem: Environmental > Aquatic > Freshwater > Lake > Sediment | place: USA: Wyoming | collected...
GGGGGCTACCCGCCCCATAAAGGGCAGCGAGTTGAGCGCCCTCGCCGAAAAGATGCACGACAGCGCCGAGTCCGGAAGCGAAGAAGTGTTGAACGAGCTTCTGGCCGAACTGCGAAGAGAGAGCGATATTATATACCTGAAGATTAAAAATGGGAGAACGCCATCGTGAGACCCCGCATCCTGATTGTCGAGGACAACGCCAGCTACGCGTTTGCCCTGGAAAGCCAGCTGAGCGACCTCGGATATGACATATCCGTTGCACCTTCCGCGGAGGAGGCGGTGGCGCTGCTTGACCATGAAGAGGTCCAGTTGATTATCTCCGACCTCATGCTGCCGGGCATGTGCGGTCAGGGGCTCCTCCAGACGGCGCGCGATAAATGCCGCGATGTCCCCGTCATAATCCTCACCGCCCACGGGAGCGTTGAGTCGGCGGTCAATTCAATGAAAAACGGCGCATTTGACTATATGAGAAAGGGCTGTACGGCGGAAGAGCTGGCCATGGTCATAAAACGGGCCCTTGATTTCGGGCTCCTGGCAAGAGAGAACGCGCGGTTCAAGGAACATATATCGGTCAAGTTCAGCTTCCAGTCCATCGTGACAAACTCACCGGTCATGCGCCAGGCGCTGCTGTCCGCCGAGAAGGTTGCAGCTTCGCCCAACACCACTATCTCGATACACGGAGAAAGCGGGGTCGGAAAAGAGGTCCTGGCCCGGGCCATACATTTCGCGGGAGGCGGGCTTCCGTCCAACTTCGTGGCGGTAAACTGCGCGGCTATCCCCGATGCATTCCTCGAAAGCGAGCTGTTCGGCCACGTTAAAGGCGCCTTCACCGGGGCGGACAAGGAGCGTGAAGGAAAGTTCGCCCTGGCCAGGGGAGGCACCCTGCTGCTCGACGAGATTGGCGACATGCCGCTCCCCCTCCAGGCAAAGCTCCTCAGGGTGCTTGAGGAGCGAGTCTATGAGAAGATGGGCTCCAACAGGCGGCTGCCTGCCGATTTCCGCGTGATAGCCTCCACGCACCGTGACCTCGAGTCGCTCGTGGAGCGCGAAGTATTCCGCATGGACCTGTACCACCGGATTAATATCTTCCCGATAAATATCCCTCCCCTTCGGGAACGGAGGGAAGACATACCCATGATTGTCGAGCATTACTGGTCTCTTTTCAGACAGCACCAGGGCAAGCAGCTCCCCGGCATATCCCGGAGGGCGATGGACGCGCTCATCGCATACTCATGGCCGGGCAACGTCCGTGAGCTCAGGAACCGTCTGGAGCGCGCCGCGATTATCGTATCCGACGAGCTGGTACGCCCTGAGCACCTCGGCTTGGACGAGCACCGGAAAACATCCTCCGACAAAAACATTGAACTGCGTCTCTCCTTCGACGCCGACTCATTCTCCCTCGATGCGGTAGTGGAGAAGGTGCTTGGAGACGTCCTTAAACATTGCGACGGGAATAAATCACTGGCCGCACAGCGTCTTAAAATAAACCGCAAGATGTTCAACCGTAAGAAACTGCCGCCCGAGGGCTGATGCAATAGCCCTTTAGCGGTTGCTGGCCCAAAAAGGGCCAGCAACCCAGCCGTCCGAATCCGCACGCCCGACACCCCGATTTATCTTATTAAATTCATCATGATACATACCCTACTCCGCCGTTTTCAGGGGCCGCCCGCTGGCCCAAATTGGGCCAGCGCTATTTCCCGCATAGCTTGTATCTAATTGATATTGCAGCTTTTTTCTACAGGCACGATGTTTGCATATACCACTTATGGGTAGTTTTCATATTAGTCATGAATCAACATCTTATATCTGAATGAAAGGTATTGATTATGTCCCAGAAGGCCGTGGAACAGCTTATAGGACGTCTCATCACGGACGCCTGTTTCCGGGAAAGGGCCGTTCACGCGCTGGACTCCGTCTGCATGGAGGAGGGGTACTCCCTGACCGAAGCGGAACTGCGCATCGTGGAAGGTATGGACTTCAACCGGCTGGCGACTACCGGCGAACGCTGGCTGGACGACCGGATCAGACGGTACACGTCCCAGGCGTAATGCAGCCCGGGCGAGGTCTTGATTTTTAACTGCACGCACCAGGGAATAGCAAGATGAACAGACGAGTATTTACGGTATACGCGGTCGCGGCCCTGATAATCTGGGGCCTGATAATTATTGCCCCATGCCCTGCTTCGGCTTTCTCCGTCCTGTGGTCGACCGTCAACAAGAACTCGGACTGGAGCGCCATACGGGACCTTACCGGCGACTATAACTCATCCTCCGTCGACATATCCTCCTACGGCACCTGGACCCCTGCGGGCGCGGGGACCTGGGACTCGGTCCAGGTCTCGAGCGACGGGACTTCGGGCGGGTATATCTATTTCCGTTTCCTGCTGACCGGCAACCCGCTTTCGTGGAACAACTCCAAAGGGACCTGGCAGATAAACAACAGCAACTGCTACGAGGTGATGCTTTCCACCAACCCCAACGCCACTTCCACCACCACGCAGGACTACTGCGTGGAGATCAGCAAGACAAACGCTGTAGAGCTGTTTCAGGGCACGTCGAGCACACCCGTGGCGGGCGACGTAACCACGTTCGGGAATATAACGCAGTCCGGAGTGGACCATGTGGCCGGGACCACGTGGACCGAGGCCAACGGCAACCTGCTGGTCACGGACACCGGCCTTTCCGCACCGAGCGTGACCGGAAACCCGGAACCGACGATGTGCTACATAGACATGCGAATCCCGTTCTCATGGCTGAGCGCCTTCGGCGTTACGCTGACAACCCCTATACGGGCGTTCTACGGCACGTCCAACAACGACAACAACATAAACAAGGACTACATGATCGGCAGCTCGCTCGACTTCACCCAGAACACGCCCTTCACCTTCGGCGACCCCAGCCAGAACGGCGCAATCTACGACACGAAGGATGCCTCGCCCGCGAGCGACGCCGGAGTATGGCAGGCCGGAGAGTCCCTCCAGGTGAACGGGTTCGGCTGGCCCACCAGCGCCGCGCTGACGGTGAAGATATACGACCCCGCCGGGACGACCGAGCTGTGGAGCGGGACGGTGACGGCGAGCGCCGCGGGCCAGATTGCCAGCGCCACACTGCTTACCGTGCCAACGTCCTGGACCCCGGGCTATTACCAGATAAAGGTGGTGGTCCCCGCCGGGACATACGCGGGGACCATCAGGAAATACGACACCTTCGAGGTCAGGGCCCCGAACATGGCGGTCACTAAGACGGTGTCCCCTGCAGCGGCACTGGTCTCGACGCCCGTCACATACACTGTCACGATGACAAATTCCGGCAACGTGAACGCCGCCATGACCGCCATAACGGACATACTCCCCCAATATTTTACATACGTCGCCAACTCGAGCAAGTACAACAACGTGAGCATTTCCGACCCGTCCACATCCATTAACAACAACGTCCAGACCCTGACGTGGCCGGGCTCCTGGACGGTCAACAGCGGGGGCGGGACGGCGACGCTGACCTTCCAGGCCACCACGGGGACCGTGACAGGCGCGCCCACAAACGAGGCAAGGGCGTCCGGGACCAACTTCGCTGTCCAGACGAGCGGGCCCACCGCCCCGGTCACGGTGTTCGCACTCGGCATTACAAAGACCGTCAGCCCGTCCACTGTCTTGCCGGGCATGCCGGTGACATACACCATCACGCTGACAAACACCAACGGCCCTGCCATTACCGTTACGCAGGTCGCGGATACGCTCCATACGGGCTTCACCTACAACGGCAGCACGAGCGGCCTGACCTCCAGCCCCCCTACAGGCACCACGGGCACGATACACTGGGACGGGTCGTGGACACTGCCCGCCAACGGGACTCTAACGCTCAGCTTCTCCGCCACCGTGAGCTCCTCGCTCGGGACCTACACCAACGACGCCTCATTCACGCCCACGGGCTACCCCGTGCAGCAGGTACTGGGCACGGCGCCTGTCGTCGTGGGCACCGAACCGGCGATGTCCCTCACGAAATCCGTAGACAAGGCTTCCGCCAACCCGGGCGATGCGCTCACATACACGGTCTACTACCATAACACGGGCGGCACCGCCGCGATGAACCTCGTCCTCATAGACACCGTACCGCCCAACACGACCTACGTGGCGGGGAGCATGAGGATGGGGGCCGCATCTTCCACCTATGCGACGGCCACGCCGAAGACGGACGCGGCCGACGCGGACGAGGCCGAGCTCTCCGGGGGGAACCTTGTGTTCAGGGTCAGTTCGGTCGCGGCCGGCGGCGACGGCAAGGTATATCTGAAACTGAATATCAACCAAAACTAACCTGGGAGGAAACGTGTTATTGGACGCTGCAAAACGACTTGTCAATTGGCTGAATGACTCTAACGGAAAGGAGATAGCACCCATGAATGTATCTATGGTGGTCAGGATGGCCCTGGTATGCGTCTTATCGGTCTCTCTCTGGGCCGCGGGCGCGGCCGGAGCCTTTGCCGCGGACTCTCCAAAGCTGGGGCTTAAGATGACGACGGAAAAAGAGGTGAAGGCTGTAAATGCCGGCAAGGAGGTTGTGGAAAGAATCCCGGCCGAAAATGTCAAGCCGGGCGACATCGTGGTCTACACGGTCAGGTACACCAACTCCGGCGCCGGCGAGGCGAAGGACGCCGCCATCGTGGACCCCATCCCCAAGGGGACGGTATACGTGGTGGAAAGCGCGACCGGCAAGGGTACGGATATCACGTGCAGTATAGACGGCGGAAAGTCCTATCACAAACAGCCTGTCAGGCAGTCCGTCACGATGCCCGACGGGAAGACCGTGGAAAATGACGCCGACCCGGCCATGTACACGCATGTGAAGTGGGTGGTGCAGAGCGTCAAGCCCGGCAAGTCGGGCATGGTCAGCTTCAAGACAAAGGTTGAATAACTATAAAAACATCGTTCTCGAAAATCAAAGGGGGTGAGCTAACCAGGTACAAAGCAGCATACGGGAATCCAGCTTAAGCGTGTTAAGGCAACGGCACTAACCAAGGAGAAAGGAACTGAATATGAGAAAGTTAATATCAACTATAGCCGCGATGGCGCTCTTCATGACGCTCGTGGCCGCGCAGCAGGCGATGGCGGCGGCTGTTAACAACACGGTCAACCGCACCATCACAAACACGGTAACGATAACCCACTTCGAAGACGTCAAAGGTACCTCGATGGACGTCACCGGCCTGTCGGCCAGCGTCGACGTCAGCGTGAACTTCGTCTACAGCGTAACCGTCGTGCCGAACCCGACAGCCCAGCCCGGCTCGTACAGCGACTGCGTCGTCTACCCGGTGACGGTCACGAACACCGGCAACACGGATGACACCTTCAATATGAGCTATGCGGTCGGCTCGGGATGGACCCCCAACTCGGTGGCGTTCTATACCAACGCGGGCTGCACCCTAGCGCTCGCCGGGAACAACACCGGCAACCTTGCAAAGAACGGCGGGGCCATAAACCTCTGGGTCAAGCTGTGCATACCTGACTCATCCTCCGGGGACAGCGGCGCCAACGTTGAACACTTCATAGGCACATCGGCTGGCGACCCGTCCGTCACCAAGGCCAGCGACTCGGAGGACGCCACCACGACCATCAGCGCGGCCAACCTGGACGGGTCGAGCAAGACCGCCGACACCACGAACTACAAGGCCGGCGACACCATCACCTACACAATCCACCTCGTAAACTCAGGCGCGGTTGACGCAACGCACGTGATAGTGACCGACCCGATACCGACCCACCTCACGTTCGCGGCGAGCGCGGACGGTTCCCTGGTGGGCAGCGACTTCGTGTCGAGCGAAGTCACCGTTCCCGCGAAGGTCGGCGCGGTAAACGGCACGAAAGACATCTCCTTCACGGCCACGGTCAACAACGGCACGCCGAACATGTCCGTACCCAACACCGCCTCCATCGCGTTCAAGTCGGGCGGCAACCCGACCCCGGAGCCGCCGGTCACCAAGTCCGTGACCATGCTCGTCGACGCGCCCAACCTAACCGTGACCAAGACCGCCGACAAGGCCAACGCCTCGCCCGGCGACACTATCACCTATACGGTGACGGTGGCGAACACCGGACGCGACACCGCGAGGGCGGTGGCCATATCCGACACGCTGTCGGGCTTCGTAACGTTCGGGGCCTTTCTGGGCGGCGGGAGCGCGCCGGTCAACTGCGCGCCTGCCGAGGCGGCCGGAGTCATAAGCGGCCACCCGAACAACCCCGTCCTGGACCAGCTCGGGGCCGGAGTCACGATGACGTTCAAGTACACCGTGACCGTAAACAACACTCCATAAGGCGGGGTTGACCTGATCAGATGGGCGTCGTGAGAAAAACATACATGCCGGTTTTATTGCGGGGGGCCGCGGCCTTTTGCCTGCTGATGGCGTTTTTCGCCTGTCAGCGGGCCTGGGCCGCGTCTCCACCGCCCGGCGCCCATATCTTAAACACCGTAAAGGCGGAATACAAGGACGCGGGCGGCACCGCGTTCCCGTCCGTCACGGCGACGGCGGATACGCTGGCGGTCGCAGGCGGCCCGCGCCTCACACTGACGGAATCCGGTTCGCCCGACCCGGTCTGGGCCGGGAACAAGATTACGTTCACCATTAAAGTTACAAACAGCGGTAGCGTCGCCCTGACGGGCGTAAGCGTCTCGGACCCGGTACCTTCAGGTTCCACGTTCGTCTCGGCATCCGGAGGCGCTTCGCCTGCCGGCGGCACGGTGACATGGAGCATCGGCCCCATGGCGCCCGGCGACTCAAAGACCCTGCGGCTGACTGTCAGGACTGACACGGACACGCTTGACGGGGCTGTGATGGATAACCCGGTAAGCGCGGCTTCGAATGAAACGCCTGCACAACCCGCGACCGCCAATGCGCGCATCAAGGCCAGGACCAACGGCATAGTCAAGTTCTACAACTCGTCCTGGGTTGAGGTGAACAACTACAATATCGGGGACCGCGTCTACGTCGAGGTGACGGACACCGACCAGAACACAGACCCTGCAGTCGCGGAGACAATCACGGTCGTGCTCAAGCACCTCCACCGTGACCCGGGCGGGACGGCATCCTGGGACGACCAGGTTACCGTTACGCTGACCGAGACCGGCCCCGACACAGGCGTGTTCAGGGACCTGGCGGGGGTCCTGTCCATACCCGGCCCGCCCACTCCCGCCGAAACCGTTGACGACAAGATTTCCATAGAGCCTCTCTCGGAGATCGTAACGGTATACACGGACCCGTTTGACCCCGCGCCCATACATGACGCGGCGGCGTTCATAGACCCGTACGGGATAGTGTTCGACTCGTCGACAGGCGCGCCGGTCGCGGGCGTGGTAGTCACGCTGATAGACCTTGATACCGGCCTACCCGCCGCGCCGCCGCACGTGCCTCTGCTCCAGCCGAGCGTCGTTACGACACCCGCGGACGGCAGCTTCAGCTTCCCGTCGGTGGCGGTGAACGTCAACGGCTACAAACTGAGCCTGGGCAGCCTCGGGAGCTACACCTTCCCGTCCATCGTACCCACCGCGACACTGCTGTCCCTGAACGTGCCCCCGCCAGTCGGGCCAGCCCCTGTAATCGTCGTCGGCTCTAGGGGGGAACGTTTCGACATAGTAGGCCCGATATTGAACCTCGACCTTCCGGTGGACCCGCCCGCCGGAGACCTGAAGGCGACCAAGACGGCGGACACGAATACCGCCACCATCGGCGACATGGTGCGCTACACAGTGAAGCTCACGAACAACGGCCCCTCCGCTACCACGGGCGCCAGGCTGTTCGACACCATGCCGCACGGCGTCGTCATCGTGAAGGGCTCGACCCTTATCAACGGCGTACCGGCGCCGGACCCGGCCGAGACGGCGGGCAGGACCGTCGTCTGGGACATCGGGACGGTGGCGTCCGGCGGTTCAGTAGAGGTCGTCTACAGGGCGGCGGTCGGGCCGGACAGCGACAAGGGCGACGGGGTGAACATGGCACAGGCCCAGGCTGTGAGCCTGGGACAGCCCGTCATCTCGAACAGGGCCGAGTTCACGCTCAGGATAAGGGAGGGCGTATTCACGGACAGGAGCGTCGTCATAGGCAAGGTGTTCATAGACAACGACGGGGACGGCGTGCAGCAGGCGGGCGAGCCAGGCATCCCAGGGGCCGTCATCTACATGGAGGACGGCGCAAGGGTCATCACGGACAAAGACGGAAAGTACTCGATAATCAGCGTGGCGCCGGGTACGCATGTGCTCAGGCTGGACGAGACTTCCCTGCCCAAGGGCGCGGAACCCATCCCCACGTCCAGCCGCTCGTCGGGCGACGGGGCGTCCCAGTTCGTGGACACAGTCCGCGGTCTTATCATGAAAGCGGACTTCGCCGTGAAAGTGCCCGCCGATGCGGTGCTTGAAGCGCCGACGACCGAAAAACTTGCCGCCGCGGCACCCGATGCCAAGCCTGGAGACGCGCCAGAGGCTGCGCCGGAAGACCCATACGAAGCGGGCATAAAGGACATGACGCCGGAGCTCGACATACTCGAGCCCAGGGACGGAGGAGTCGTCACCCTGAAAAAGATAAACGTGGTCGTTAAGTTTATGTCAGAGATGAAGCTGACGCTCTACGTCAACGGCGAGGCGGTGGACGAAGGACAGATAGGCAAAAGGCTCGCCTACGCGCCGACAAAGACGGCCATACACCGGTTCGTCGGCGTCGGCATTAAAGAGGGCGAAAAGAATATCCTCAGGGCAGAGGCGAAAGACCCGTTCGGCAACATACGCGCGGTCAGGGAGATAACCATCACCACGCCCGGCAGGCCGGTCAAGGTGGTGGTCTCTCCCTCGAAGACCGAATCCCCGGCTGACGGGGCGACGGTCACGGAACTGAGCGTGAGCGCCTACGATGCTGGCGGTCACATAGCGGCCGGCCGCGACATGGTGACCATCACAGCCACCGCGGGCGATATACTGAACGACGACCTGGCCCCGTCCGTGCCGGGCGTGCAGGTTGCCCCCGAGATGGGCGCGGTGAAGGTCAGGCTCCGGTCGCCCCGCGAGACTGGCGAAGGCAAGGTCACGGTACAGTGCGGCGACGTGGAAGAGACGGCGTCCGTCTATTTCAGCCCGCACCTGAGGGGTATGCTGATAAACGGCGTGGGCGAGGCGGTGGTCGGGTACGGCTTTACACATGGGGACACGAGCCCCCTCAGGGACAAGGGCTGGCTGGACAGCGGCGTTTACGGCGGAGGCCGGGGCGCGTTCTTCCTGAAGGGCGACATCGGGAGGGGCTTCCTCCTGACGGCCGCTTACGACTCCATGAAGAAGAAAAACGACACCGGTCTTTTCAACGAGAAGATAAAGGACGTGGAGTCCGAGGCGCGCTACCCGGTATACGGAGACGAGAGCAGGCAGGCCTACGAGGCCGAGTCGAACGACAAGCTATACGTCCGCATAGACAAGGACCGTTCTTATCTGCTGTACGGCGACTACAATACCGGCCTGAACGACACAAAGCTTTCGGCGTTCAGCAGGACATTCACCGGCGCAAAGGTGGACGTGGATACCGGCATGCTGAAGCTCAGGGGGTTCGCCTCGCATACAAACCACACGCTCGTGGTCGACAAGCTCCAGGGCAAGGGCATCGCCGGCTATTACACCCTCAGTAAGTCGCCGGTGACGGACGGAAGCGAGATGGTGATGATAGAGACGCGCGACCGTCGCGAGCCGGACCTGGTCCTCAAGAGGGAAGTGATGGCCAGGTGGAGCGACTACTACATTGACTACTCTATCGGCGCCATACTCTTCAAAGGCCCTGTCCCCACCTGCGACGCGGACCTGAACCCAGTGTACATCATCGTCAGCTACGAGGCCGAGAGCCCCGCGGACACGTTCTACGTCTACGGCGGGCGCGCCTCGGTCAGGCCGTCCAGCTGGCTTGAGGCAGGCTTCACCGGCATGGTGGAGGAGAAGGCTGTGTCCGACTACCGCCTGTTGGGCGCGGACACGACGGTGGCCCTGCCGTTCGGAAATACGCTCAGGGCGGAGTGGGCCCAGACCGATTCGCTCTTCACGCTCAACAACGCCGTAACTGCCAAGGGAGGCTCGGCATGGATGACGAGGATTGACGGCAAGCCGTTGAAGGGCCTCGATTACTCCGCGTACTACTATAACGCGGGGCGTTACTTCGACAACCCGTCCGCCGTGGACATACCGCGCGGCAAGGAGCGCTGGGGCTTCGAGGGCAGCTACAACCTGGGTGAGCATACACAGCTCAGGGGCCGCTTCCTGGATGAGGAAGACAGGCTTAACAACATGAACCATATCTACGGCTCCGCCGGGATAGCGACTGCCTTCGGCGACACCAAGGCAGGCCTTGACCTTTACCACGAATCTTCCACTGAGCGCTTTGTACCTGCAAGCAGCCCTGACACGAGGGCGCCGTTCGATTTGAGCGAGGAGCTTCCAGACAGGGTAACCGCCCTGAAGGCGCGGGTCGAGACGAAGATATGGAAGAAGCTGTCGCTGGAAGCGGAGCGCTCGCAGGACATACAAAGAGGCAGAGACAACGTCACCCAGGCAGGCCTCAACTACCAGTACAGCGACACGGCCCGCTTCTACGCCCGCGAGCAGTACCTGGAACTCGAGGGACGGAGCCAGACGCGGACGGTCATCGGCGAGGAATCCTCTATCGCCAAGAACACAATAGCCTACAGCGAGTACCGTCTCGGCGGCGGCATGGGCGGCAACGGCGTCCAGCAGAGCATCGGGCTCAAGAACAAGTTCAACCTGGGCGAAGGTGTTACCGGGAACCTCGCGATAGAAAGGCTGAGCACTATTTCAGGCAATGAAAAGGCGGCCGAGCCGGACGCCATCTCGGTATCCACGGGGGTCGAGTACCTCCCGAAGGAGGACCTCAAGACGACGGCCCGCGTGGAGTTCCGCGACGCGACAAACGACATCACCCGGCTGATGGAGATGGGCGTCGCATACAAGGTCGGCAGAGACCTCGCCATGTTTCTCAAAGGGCGGTACTTCGACGACAGGCCCGCGGGCTCAGGCAGCCGCTCGGTTATGCTCGCAAGCACCGGGCTCGCGTACAGGCCGGTCGAGGACAGCAGGTTTAACGCGCTCGGCAAGGTCGAGTTCAAGCGTGAGAGGAACCTCTCAAGCGGGTCGTCGCAGGGCGCGAACTACCTGATATTCTCGTTGGAAGGCGTGTACCAGGCTTCAAGGAAGCTGCAACTCACCGGAAAATACGCAGGCAAGCTAGCGACTAACGGAGAATTTGGAAGCTACACCGACCTGATAACTGCGCGCGCCCTCTACGACATCACCGACAATATAGACATAGGGGTATCGTACAGGGTGCTCACCAACTGGAGGACCGGGGCGAGGTCGCACGGCGGCGCGGCCGAGGCCGGCTACAAGGTATGGGAAAACATATGGCTTTCGGCGGGCTATTCGTTCGACAGGTTCGACGCGGACCTCACACAGGACGATTACGAAGGCCAGGGCCCGTATGTCAAACTCCGCGTGAAGCTGGACGAGAAGACGTTCAAGCATAAGGACTGATAAATATTAACGGTATTGCCTGGAGACGAGCAGCTAGTCCGTCTCACTTCTTGCCTGGCCGGCGACCTGTTCAACTCTCATCGGCCCTCAAAACAGCACCTGACAGTCTACCCCGGCCTTTTCAAACCCCGCCCTCAATTCATCGGCCGTATGGTCGAAGAACCCGTCGTCCATCGCCCCCTGCATGCCGTGCTTCTTATACGCCCAGTCCGCATAATGGTAGTTCAGCCGGTCTATGAGTACATGGTCTACCTTGCCCTTAAGCATATCGACCAGCCCTTCGGCTCCGGGAAGCAGGGGCGCTACCATGACAAAAGTTTTTATGCCCGCCGAGTGCAGGGTATCGAGCGCCTCGACCCTTTTGGCTATTGTCGGCGCACCCGGCTCGAATATCCTCCTCACCTTTTCATCCGCGGTGGTAATTGTAAACCCGACCTCGGAGTCCCCGGCGCTCTTCAATAGCTCGATGTCTCTCAGCACAAGCGGGAACTTGGTCTGCACCGTTAACGGCCAGCCGTTTTCAACGAGTATCTCGATGCACCTTCCGGTGAGCCGGTATTTCTTCTCCAGAGGCTGGTATGCATCGCAGACCCCGCTGATCCAGACCCGGCCTTTTTTCTTCTTCCCGACCTCGCGCTCCAAGAGTTCTGGCGCGTTTATCTTGACGTCGACGAACTCGCCCCACGGTTCACGGTGCCCCGTGAAGCGTTTCATGAATTTGGCATAGCAATAAACGCAGTTGTGCTGGCATCCGACATAGGCGTTCAGCGCGTAGTCGTATATCTGCGACTTCGACAGGATGCCCTTCGTGGTTATCTCTTTAACTATCATTGTTTCTCTTCGTTTATGCGCCCGGCCCACAGCAATACCTGCACGTGGACTCACTTACAAGTATACAGGTATAATAGGACAACTTAAAAGGAAAGTCCAGCCTGTCCAGGACTTGGGATATCTGGCTCCCCTGCGCGGAGGCAATCCGAAACCTCCTGATGAACCCCACGAGTGAGTTAATTGGCACTTTGTCCGCAGCAAAGGACTTTAATATTCAATGAGTTAGCTGTTTGCGCCCGCTTGGGAAGCGGCTTTTGGGGTCTAATTAACAACTAACAGGTTTTCGGTTTTCTGTCATTCAAAGAATGACAGAAAACCAGAAAACCAAAAACCAATCAGTCGATGGGTTCAAACAGCTTTGCATTACCAGAACCTGCACGTTTTTCCATTGTCCAGAGCTTACCCATGCCCTCTTCGATTTTCTTTTTGCATTTATCAGGAGATAATCCTGTATGTGAACGAATCAAATCAACGAAGTCCCCTGTTTTTAGTTTAGTGCCGCTCTCTTTGATCCTATCAGTCAATAGAGCTTTTATATCGGTAAGCAAATCTCGCTGTTGAGCTTTATAAGCCTCTTTTTCTTGCTGACTGATGTTCTCAAGAGCAAAAGTTGTATCGTC
>Ga0334722_10005348_pt1 | contig 13005 bp, 4 predicted proteins | sample C3_bottom_MG_FD_207210 | JGI IMG/M metagenome (GOLD analysis project Ga0334722, IMG submission 207210) | Sediment microbial communities from Yellowstone Lake, YNP, Wyoming, USA - C3_bottom | ecosystem: Environmental > Aquatic > Freshwater > Lake > Sediment | place: USA: Wyoming | collected...
AACTTCTTCCAACCTGCGGATATCACGATAAATAATTTTGAAGGTGTCGCGTAGTTCCAAAATTTGCGAAGTATCAAGGACGTCCTGGGTGGTGGCGCCATAATGTACGAATTCGCCATGCCCACCGGTGCAGGCTCGGCGTAATTCTTGTAGCACTGGGATTAGGGAATTGCGACTGCGCTGATATCCCTGGCGGATTCGCTCCGTGTCCAGCAGGTCAAGGTTGGCCTTACTGGTGATTTCAGCGCCAGCGGCCGAGGGGATAATGCCCATTGTCGCCTGGGTTCTCGCCAGGGCTGCTTCGAACTGGAGCCAGCGTCTGAAACGTTGGCTTTCAGCAAAGATATCCGTCAGTTCCGGGGTTGAAAAAAGATCGCTCTGAATCTCAAAGTCGAAAGGATGCGAGGGCATGGTTGTCGTCTATTGGTTTGCAATTAAGTAAGGCGGATTTCATAAGGACGCCGATCCCCGTAGTCAGGCTGGGAGTCGCTAATCTGTTGCGCCGCTTCCGTCGGGGTGGTGCCAGTCAAAAAGCTTTGGGTAATCACTTGATCGACCAAGTTCTCCATCTTATGTCGGACATGATTTAATACCATTCTGGCGCTAGGGTGGTGCTCCGGGCCGTATAAGCCTTCCATGGAAAGTGATCCACCGCAACCGGCCAGAAAGTCTGGCAATACCAAAATATTTCTTTGATTCAGGATGGCTGCGCTGGCAGCTGGCACCGCAAGATTGGCTCCTGGAACCACGGCCCTAACCTGCAGAATTGACGATATTTCAGGGGTAACGGTATTTTCCAGTGCTGCAGGGATCAGAATGTCAGCAGGACAGTTAAAAAGATCGTCTTTGCCGCCCCTTGAGGTATTGGGGAAAAGAGAGGCATCCGGTAGCAGTGGTCCGGGCATTGTCAATAGCTTTTCGGTTGGTAACCCTTCTGGTGTAACAGCCAGAAGGGTTTGTTTGGCGTCACCAATGGCGACAATCTTGCAGCCAGCCTCGGCCAGACCGAATAACGTGGCCCGGCCCAGTGTCCCAAAACCTTGCAGGCTAATGCGTGCTTCTTGTGGCTTGATTCCCAGTTTTGTCAAAGTGCCCAAGGCTGCTGCTGCCACCCCGTATCCAGCTCGAAGTTGACCGAGACTGAAACTCCCAACCATCTCCCCCAAAATTTTAGAGCGTTCCAGGTAATACGAGAGGTCCCATTCTTGTGCTTGGGCGACAGCCATCTTGACCGAGGCAATGCCAAGTGACTGAGCCGTTCTTTCCAGCTCGACCATATCAACATTCAGATCTGGACCCATGGAGTAGCGGCTGGTTATATATGGCTTTATTGCCGCCATGAATCGTCGCATTGCCGCTTCTTTTCCTGGAGAGTCTGGATTGTAGTCAATGCCACATTTTGCGCCGTCGACGGGAAGTTTGGCGATCCGCATCTTGCGGGTCATATTGCGGGCCATTTCTATGAGGTGTTCACCGGTCAGCCCAGATTGTACTCGCATCCCTCCAGCACTCAAACGATGGGCCATGCGGTCCATGACTAGCCAGCCTTTGAATCCTTCTTCGGCATCTATATATTCGAGGAAAAGTGTCGGCACGAAATAAATCCTACGGAGTTTTCACTGATATAGGGGAAGTGGCAGGGGCTGACGTTGCAAATCGATTGATGGCGAAAGGTTTGAATAAGGCTCTCCCCAGAGACTCGTCGCGACGCTGGTCGAAAATGGTTTCCGAAATTTTCTTGGAATTACCATAGCCCCAGTAGTTGTTAGAAATATCCAGATTCCAGATCTGTTTTTCGCCAAGATCGAGGTTGTACCAAAAGTTATGGTGAATGTTGTTGCCGGAAATTTGTAAACGCCCAGTGTTCCAGGGGGTTCCGCTACGGTCTGGTTCAAAAAAGTCGCGGATGTTTTGGCCGGAAGGCACCAGAAAAAGGCCAATACGGTTGTCATGAATCTCATTGCCGATAATCCGCACCGGGCCCTCCATTCGGGTGAAACGGATGCCGATATCATTGGCAACGAAGGAGTTGTTATCAACGGTCAGGTCAGCCCTGCCAAAACGTAACCCTTCGTTGTTGTTAGAAAATACGCTATTCTCAACAATTAGAGTGGAGAAATGTACTTGCAGACCACTGAAAGCGTTATGAAACTCGCACCAGGATAAGTGATTAACAGCCGGTGAGGTGAAAATCAACAGGTACGACCAATCTTTTGGGGCCGGTTTTTCCTCAGCTGAGGCGAAAATAATGGGGGATTTTTGGGTTCCTTCAGCAATGATAGCGCCAAGTACTCTTACCTCTCCGTCGCCGATTCCATCACTATTTCGATCCTTCCGGATGAATGATATCTTGGTACCCGGAGAAATTCTTAAAGTAGCTTTCCGACCGATTACCACTACGCCATCGATGGTAATTTCACCGCCCCAGGTAGTATCTTTGTCAATCACCTGATCATGGAGGAGCAGAGGTTCGGCTAGTGTTTCTGTTGGTGCTGTGTTGAGTGCTAATGTTAATAATATTAGGGGTATTAAAAGGGTAGGTATAGACGCGCCTAATCGCTTATGGCGTTGCTGCTGATGAAAATGACTATTTGTTGAAGTGGTCATGGTCTGTTGGTAAATTTGGCATAATACGGTCGACAACCACATCGACCCCGCTAAGATTTTCGCCTTGAATAACCGTTACCGCATGATTTACTGTGCCTTCATAAAGGCCGTATAATTCTCCACGGTCCGGAGCTTCGCCCACTTTTTCCCGGGCCACTATGTAGTAATCGCCACCTTTTTCTAGCTCAATAATGAATCTTCCGTCTATGCCGCTGCGGCCCATATCGTTGGTGATCAGTCGGACTATGTGCATCTGGAACAAGTCAAGTCCATTGGCTGGATAAGCCGTAATTACCAGGCCTGGGCGCGGCAGCCCGGACGGATCGGTAATTCTGCCGGAAATGCGGGTGGGAGTGGCAACTATCGGGGCAGGTGTCTCTGCCGGCTGTAGATCGTATAATGATGCCTGTCGGCGGGAATCGTGTTTGCGGCCCTGAGGGTTAACCGCATCGTCGTTCAGGAAAAGGTCCAGATTGTCGCGGGGATAGCAATTAATCTGTATAGTGCACAGTTGTCCTTCTGCAACCGTAATGGGATTTGCCGATGGATAACAGAACATGTCGCCTTGTTTAACCGGGCCCATTCCTCTTATATCTTGTTTTTTTCTAGCAATAAGCACGTAATTGCCTGATTCCAGGGCAAAAGTGAACCCGCCATTCTCGTCCAAAGTGTTGGTCAACAGCCCCATGCCGCGAAATTTGCCATCCTGCCAGGGGTAGACCGATACAACTCCGCCACTTACCGGCTGGCCTTTGTAAATAACCTGACCGGATAAACCTTGTTTGGAGCCTGTAGAGCAGGTGGCAGAGCTTTCTTCAACCAGTAAAAACGGCAACCAGCGGTATTCATCGGAAACATTTATAGGATTAACGCCGTGATAGGAAAAAAACTGTCTATTTTCAAGTTGGGCGCGTGCCACCAAATAGTAAGTGCCAGGTTTTAATTGGAGGGTATATTGGCCGGCCTTGCTTCCCGGCTCAGACTTGCTGGATACTCGGTTTGCAACTAAATCTTCGTAGCTTGAGTAGGCAAAAACCCTTGCCTCCGCGGCTGGACCATGTTCGGAAAAAACAACTCCCTCCACAACTCCAGCCTCCGCCAGGTCTTCCGCAATGATACCTAATAGCATGGCGAGCAATAAAGACACCACTCTCATAACCGTTAATGCTGAGGGTTCGTGGAGTGGTTGCTTTGTTGCAGGCGGCAAGCGCATTTTCGTTTGCTGGTCTGGGTTGGTCAATTTCTCTAAATCTCGTAAAAAGCCGATGGCGGTCAGCCATAAATTCGGAGCTCAGGGGTTGAGAGCGTCTATATATAATGTATAGGAAGCTCGCGGTTGGGGTCTCCCTCGTAGAAAGCTCGCAGTAAAGGTTTCGTGGGATCAACCATGGAAATAATGAACATCAGTAACCTGGAGTTGCTTCCCAGTATCGCGTCAAGTTTCGTCGGGGTGTCGCGAATCTTATCATGGTTCCAGGCAACCCTGTGCATATGGTATGTCCCGATCAAAACCAAATCAAGATCCCGGCAGTACTTTAGTATTCCCGTCAGTTCGTCCGTAGCGGCTACCCATCCCCGTTCGCTCAAAGGGGTCTCGGATGGAACGGCGTGCGCCGTCATCATCTGGTCCATATAATCTTTGTGACTATCGTTCTGTCGGTCGTTATGGAGAAGGGGGTGGCAGGTAATAACGTCTATGGCCCCGTCGGTTTTCCGTCCCCCGAGTAAGCCGAATGCTTTTCGGTCGTGATCCTCGCCCAGCAGATATTTTTCCCCACCCAGCTTCCGCTGGCAATGCGCCAGCATAATCGCGCAACAGTCCGGTGACAGTTTGATGATTGTGGGTTCTTGAACTGAGGTGAAGTTTAACAATGGTAGTCGCTAGCTCGTGGTCATAATTATGAATCACATTATTCAACTCTAATTTTACCTGATTGAACTCTGACATACTAGCCCTAAGTCTGCTTTGGGCTGTTTCCGGCTGGAAACGTATTTTAAAAATATAAATTGACGGAGGGCTGGGATTTTTTTTGACAATGGTTACTTTTACCAAGTGTGGCCAGTGTCTTAAGCGTTGTATGATTTGTGGGCGGTTGTTTTCTCGGTTTAGACTAGTAATTTCGTTGATATATGGCGTTGACTAAATACTAAACATAGTGATATATTCTCTTAATCTATATAAATTCGGAGCGTTATATATTTGCTCCAGTTTTATATTTAAAATATCAACCGATTTTTAGCATGTTACGTTAGTTTGGGGTGTCGGTGTATGGGCAAAATGCAAACGTTGCTTTGTTCTAATCTGGGCAAAAAAACACAAACCAAGAAGGGGGGATCCAAGATGAAACGACTAGCTTTACTGGTCGGCCTCGTTTTGTTGGCGTTGGTGGGGACCACGACAACATCGCAGGCGTATTATCTCGATACGCCGCACAACGAGTCCAATGGAATTGTTTGCTATACCTGTCATGGCATGGAGGGATTGACCCCAGCTACAGGTGAAACCTGGACTTGGGCTGATCGGGCTCTGGTTGATCCGGAAGATACGGCGCACAACTATATTTGTAATGCGTGTCATTCCAAGACTCCAAAACCTGGGCTTCCGAAGGGTCCAGAGAAAGTAATGCACTCCAAAACAACCACTGGCTCGACAAAGCCCTATTGGACCACGGAGTGCGTCCAGTGTCATGACGTGCATTACCAAGGCCAGTTAGACTATAGCGCCGATGACTACGCCAAGTTGTACTTGGTTACCGGTACGTTTACCAGTAATGCTACTTACTCCAACCCCACTCCTTTAGTGTCTGGTAGCGATTCTACATCCATCAATTTTACTACTACCACAGTTCAGGCAGGTTTTGAAGATACATCCAAATGGAAGTCCAAGGGTGGGGCAACCAGCGGTTCAGCAAATATGGATGCTGCCCGTGCCCTTGACGGAAGTCGTGGTCTGATTCTGGTTCCCGACAAGACTTTTCACCCCGAAACCTTTGAAATCATTAATGTCACAGGAAACACAATCAAAGTAAAAGGCCAGATGGTTAGAGACGCGATTACCAACGGGAATTTCGCGATTATCTATGGCCAATCAATTAAATCAAGCGTTATGCCCAACGGCGGTCTTGTGGCTAACGATCTTCGCGATGTTAAATATTTTGTACCGAGTGTAATCCCTGCATCGTATGGTGGTTATGTAGATCTTTCTACCGCCACAGGAACTACCAAACCATTGGGGTTGTGCCAAGTTTGTCATGATTCTACTGCAGTTTGGGGACCCAGTGGAACTCCACCTGCCCACAAATTAGATACTGGAAACGTTGTTCCTGATTGCGACAAATGTCATAAAATCGGAACTGGTTTTTCTCCTAGTACTGACCATTCTAAATTTATCGGTGATCGTCTCACTGGAACTGCTTGTCTTAGCTGCCATACAACCTTTAGTGCTCCGGAATCTGCCCACTCTGGTAGCTGTGGCACCTGCCATACCTCTGCCCCACCTGCAATCAACAGTAACAACATGCCCAATGAGGGTACGGCCCCCGGACCGACCGTTTATAACGCCATTGTTAATGGTGGTTATAGTTTTGCCTCCGGCCGTTTAAAGGATGCCTCGGGTAACTTGATCTCTTCCCTTACATTCCTTAAGATTGATTGCGGTGAATGTCATGAGACTAAACGTGCCAAACTTGCGACCGTTCCCGCCACCCACCCTACCGGCCATAAAGCTGACTTTACCAAAACCCCCACCTGTACAACTGGTTGCCATCTCAATGCCAGTGTTTGGAACAATGACATGCACACTTGTGCCATGTGCCATGCTGGTGGAGTAACTAATAAAACTACTATTACCAGTGGCCCAATTGCCAATGGTGTCGACGGTGATGCGCGCATGGCCTTCGGTGCATCAGCTACGGCGCTCACCTGGGCAAACTTTGACTGTTTGTCTTGCCATACCAAGGGCACAACAATTCCTGTCGGAGCGCCAACTGGTGGAGGTACTGTTAACGCCATCACGCCTAATGGCATTGGTGGTATTCACCACAATAACAAGACCAATGGGGTGCTTACCACTTGTGCAACCTCCACCTGCCATAGCAAGATTGGTCATGCCAACACGGTAAAGACTGATGCTCGCTGCTCAAGCTGTCATGATAATGGTGTAGCGGTAAGCAATGCCCGTGATGCCAAAACCGCACCGTTTGTTGGTACTGCCGCTTTACCTGAGGTTCATTATGCCAATGGCGGATGTTCTGCTTGCCATGTCATCGGAGCTTCTCCAGGTTATGAAGGTGCCTTGAAGACCGGTACTGTAGCCACCCTTTCTTATGGAACCCCCAGCACCCTTACTTATGTAACTGGTACTGATGGTGGTGGTATGTGTGGTGATTGTCATGGTGCAACATACTTTGCCAGCCATAAAAATGCGGCCACCATCCATGCTACTTCTGTAACCAACAGCTGTTCGGCTTGCCATACCACAACCGCTTTAACGCCGTTGAATTCGGCGGCTCGTAAGGCAACCACTTCTCCATATGTCGCTACCGGTGAGATCCACGGGACTCTTGGTTGTGCCTGTTGTCATGACCTTACCACTGGTCTGCTGAAGGTTTCTAGTGCTACGGTTGTTCCTAAAGCCCCAGGCCAGAACTCTGCAACCTTCAATGGTGGTAGTTGTAACGCTTGCCATGTGGCAGGTACTACGACCTGGACTACATCTCATACCGGCCCGACCTTGATCAACCACACCTCTAGGGTGACCAACATTCCGGCTTGTCAAAAATGTCACACTAATCCTCAACCTACTGGTTCGACGGCGCGTAAAGCCATCACGATTCCTTACTCTGCCACTGGTACGGGTGAGGTTCACTCGAACCTGGGTTGTGCAACCTGTCATGACACCACCTCCGGCGCTAAGCTGACCACTTTTGCTAATGGTCATGCTCAGGCCAACGTCGCTGGGGATTGTACCAAATGCCATACCCTTACCTGGGACGCCATGCATACCCCGGCTACTGTCAACCATGCGACCAGCAAGGTAACTGCCACCACCACCTGTACCGCATGTCATACCACCGCAATTACTTCGCCATATATTGGCGCTAAGCAGCATCCCAACTGTTTAACCTGTCATAACGCCGACGGTTCCAACCGAACCGGTGTCTTCTCTAAGGCCGACCAGGTACCGGTTGGTGGTGGTTCCTGTGCAACTTGTCACACCTTTACCTCAACCTGGGTCACCAGTCATGATCATGCCCTGGGGATTGACCATTCTCAAGAAGTGGCCAATCAGACCGAGTGTACCTCTTGTCATAGCGCCACTGGTGGTTTTGTTGCTGGTCAGATCGCCTCTTTGATTGACGGGGTTACTGGTAACAAGGTGCATAATGCCTGTCTCGATTGTCATAACGCTGACGGTTCTCATAAGACCGTAACCCCGCGCGGCAACTCTGTTCCTGCTCCGGTTGGTGGTGGTGCTTGTAATGTATGTCATGGCACCAACTACTTTGATACCCATCTGCATGGTAGCGATATCACCAAACACAAGGTTATTTATAACCCTGCCGTTGGCGTTGATACTGCACAGGCTGCCGGGACTGGTTGTGCTGTTTGCCATAATGATGCCGGTAACTCTTTGGCCAATTGGACAGCGATTAATACTGAGCATGCCAAAACCGCTAATTCTACCGCTATTTCACCTTGCTCGGTCTGCCACAGCTACACTGTCGATCGTACTGGCGCCGTCGGCACCCCGCCGGTTGGCTCGGTGAATACCGCCCTTGCCAACCACTTAACCAATACCACCTGTGTTGGCTGCCATGTGCCGAAGAAAGCTCCGGCAACTCATGGTGGTCACGCGGCTGATTTTGCCAAAACCCTCACTTGTACAACTGGTTGTCATCTCAATGCCAGTGTTTGGAACAATGACATGCACACTTGTGCCATGTGTCATGCTGGTGGAGTAACTAATAAAACTACTATTACCAGTGGCCCAATTGCCAATGGTGTCGACGGTGATGCTCGCATGGCCTTCGGAGCATCTGCCACAGCGCTCACCTGGGCAAACTTTGACTGTTTGTCTTGCCATACCAAGGGCACAACAATTCCTGTCGGAGCGCCGACTGGCGGAGGTACTGCTAACGCCATCACTCCGAATGGCATTGGTGGTATTCACCACGATAACAAGACCAGTGGGGTGCAGACCACTTGTGCAACCTCCACCTGCCATAGCAAGATTGGTCATGCCAACACGGTAAAGACTGATGCTCGCTGTTCAAGCTGTCATGATAATGGTGTAGCGGTAAGCAATGCCCGTGATGCCAAAACCGCACCGTTTGTTGGTACTGCCGCTTTACCTGAGGTTCATTATGCCAATGGCGGATGTTCTGCTTGCCATGTCATCGGAGCTTCTCCAGGTTATGAAGGTGCCTTGAAGACCGGTACTGTAGCCACCCTTTCTTATGGAACCCCCAGCACCCTTACTTATGTAACCGGTACTGATGGTGGTGGTATGTGTGGTGATTGTCATGGTGCAACATACTTTGCCAGCCATAAAAATGCGGCCACCATCCATGCCACTACTGTAACCAATCCCGCCAGCAGTTGTTCGCTTTGCCATACTAACGTTACAGTTGGCTTAGCTCGTAAGGCCACCACTACTCCCTATATGGCAACCGGCGAAATTCACGCCGCTGGTTGTGTCACTTGTCATGACCTTACAACTGGTCTGCTGAAAGTTTCTAGTGCAACGCTAGTTCCTAAAGCTCCAGGACAGAACTCCGCAACCTTTAACGGTGGTTCTTGTGTAGCTTGTCATGTTACCGCCACTTCTACCTTTAGCACCATTCATACTCTTCCGGTTACCACCGGAACCGCTACAGTTAGTCATGCAAGTAAGGTTAGTGTTGACACCAACTGTACCACCTGCCATACCACCACCACTCCTGGGATTAGTACTTTGGCGAAAGACGCTGTTACTTCTCCCTATATCGGAACTGGTGAGGCGCATGCCACTTCCGGTTGCGTAACCTGTCATGATGTTGCGACTGGTGGTGTGAAGGCTCCTTATGGTCGGGCTATATTGATCTCCAACGGTGGCCTCGGTGGAAGTTGTTCAACCTGCCATGTCAACGCCACCACAAACTGGGCTGCGCGCCACAGTGCTTCTGTTGCCATTACCACCGAAGAGCATGTTGACTTTGGACCCACTACGGCTTCGTGCCTTCCTTGTCATGGCAACCCCACTCCTTCAACCTCCAATGGTCGAAGTGCCGGAGTTGTTCCTTACATTGTCGCTGGTAATGTCCACGCTACTGGCTGTGCCCTTTGTCATAACACTACCACTGGCGCCAAGATAGTTGGCGTTAACGGTAAAGGTAGTGCTACCGTTGCTGCGGTTGGTGGTAAATGGGCCTGTGCCGATTGCCATACCATGCTTTGGGAGCCAGCACATACCGCCAGAGCTGGAGTTAACCACACCGATAGAGCTAGTTTAGGAACTACCACTTGTGGTGTTTGCCATACCAACACTGCTGGTGGACCCGCTGGCTTGATGCCGATTGATCCGCTGGACAATAAAGTTCATGACGCTTGTTCGGTTTGTCATAACACCACCACCGGCGGTTTAAAGGCTGGTAACACCGTCAATGGTCTGTTGCCAATCGCTAAGGGTTATTGCAATACCTGTCACGGTGGTACTTACTTCTCCAATACCGCTACTTCTAAGCATTCCTCCACCCACACAGTGACGGTTGGCTCAGATACTTCCGGTGGAGCGGCTTGTTACACTTGCCATTCTGCTGATACTGGGGCTGCCCCTGGTAATACTTGGACATCTATTCTTGCCCGCCATGATAAGTCGACTACCACTGCCGACCCCTGTGATGTTTGCCATAGTGCAACTCGGGTTGCCAATGCAAATGCCGCTGTAGTTGCTGACCGGGCCTTAACTGTTCAGGCGATTATTGCCAAGTACAGCCCAACTACCACCCAGGTTACTTGTCTCATGTGTCATGACAAGTCTGGTAGCCATGGTGGTCATTCGACCACTGACTTTAAATGGCAGGCATTAACCGGTAGTACTCCTACCTGTGGTAACGCCGCTTGTCATAATGCAGTTGCCAACCCGGACGTAATTGTAAATGTCCATGGTGGTAAATGTACCCTTTGCCATAAAACCTCAGCAGGTGGTGATGGTTCTACTATTATCGGCGTCGAGAATAATGGTGATGCTACCAAGGGTGATCTCGTAGCTCCGCATGTCACCCTCTGTACTGGATGTCATCTTGTCGCTGGCTCAATCTTAGTCGGTGGTATTCATCATGACACTGCTACCGCAGCCTCTACGGATACAGCCGTAAAGAGTTGCGTTACTTGTCATCGTGCAGATGCGGCGACCATTACCGACCTTACCCACCTGCTGCCCAATCACTCTACCCGGGTAGCCACTTACACGGGTCCTGGGTCGGCGACGGCGCCTAATTCATGTATGACTGCACTCTGTCATACTGCTGCTAATGTGATCGGCACTCTCACCGGAATCCCGGTTAGTAAGACTGTTGCCGGGGTGCATAGCGCCTGTACCACCTGCCATACTTTTAATGCCACCACGCTGGCTGGTATGTTGAGAACTGCTCCGTTAACCAAGGGTGTTAATGCAATGCCCGCCAATGGTGGGTCCTGTATCGTCTGCCACAATGGTTATATCACTTCCACACCTTCTACTTATCTTCTTGGTAATGGTGTGCATCACGGTAATGCCAATGCTGCTTCTGGCGCCTGTGAACACTGCCATAACGATCCCCGCCAGGCTGCACCTAATACCGGCTTCACGCATCCGGCGGCTTACGCTACCCAAACACCGAATGTCCCTACACACTTGCTCTGTGAGGAGTGTCATCTTCAGCCGAAAGCTGCCACTAGTGTTAATGCCATTACTAATACTCGGACTAATGGTTGGACTGCGACTGCAGGCAACATGACCATTTACGCCTTTGATAAGGGTACCGAAACCAAGAAAACCGCTACCACTTGGAAGACGGCTCCAGTCAGGACGGTGGTGCATACCATTCCGAATACGGCTGCTAAGATCAATAACTACGGTATCTGCTTGGGCTGTCATAATGGTTCAAACACCCTTAAGGCGGTTTTAGCGCCAAAGGTAGTTCCGCAGCACGCAATGCCGACGACGATTAACGCCACAGAGAACTATTGTGGTGCGACTACTACCACCTTTGGCTATGCGGCCTTTCTTCCCGGCCGTGGTGTCTATAACAATGTCAGCAATATTGCTCTTTTTGCAGATCTGTTCCGGACTACGGCTGATGAGCCAGATAAAAATGTTGCGGTTAATCAGTATCATACCGCTTGGGGTACTACTCAATGCGGTAATAAAGGTGGCACCAAGGATTACAAGAAGGTTACCAGAGCCTTAGGATTGACCTTTGAAAGTGCTACTGCCCCTGGTATGCCTACTACTGCGGCGACTTTGACTGCCAAGGGAATGATGACGATTCCTAATCCCTGGGCCCTTACTAATACAACCTTTAGTAATCCTAAATATGGGGCTTATACCGGCTTCATTAATCAGATGCCGGTCTTCGCTGCCCAGACCTTTGCTGCTGATGCGACCAAGAGTGCAACCATGGATGTGGTTAGTATTACCAGTGCAATCTGGAATGGTACGAACCTTACTGTGGTTGCCTCGGTCACCAATGCTACTAACTGTTCTGAGCTTACTCTGCAGAACGGCGCTGGAAACATTGCCTTTACCGCTGGCACTAATATGACCGCCTGTACGGTTTCTCGCGCCTACGCTTACCCGACCAACGGGGTAAGTGTTAGCGTGGTCAGTTCTCAGGCCGGTGCACTGAATGCCTACAACTTCCCGATTACTGATTCGGCGGTTGCCGGTGCAGCGCCGACCATGTCCATTAGTGCCCCCAATGGACTGACCGGACAATCTCTGACGGCACCCACCGCCATTACCTACACCTTGGCGGATACCGATAGTGTGGTGACAGGCTCCTTCTCCTTGGATACTGACACCAATTCCGCCAATGGAATTGGAACTGCCATCACTTGTACCGGTGGTACCGGTGGCACCACCAGTATCGAAGGTGCGGGACTTACTTGCACCTGGAATGGGACAAATTCCGGAGCGGTTGCTGGCGGAACTTACTATGTCCATGGCCAGACCACTGACGGTACAACCACCGTTCATGCCTACTCGGGTAGCATTACCTTCGCCGGTGTGGCCAATGCCGCTCCGACCATGTCCATTAGTGCTCCTAACGGACTGACCGGCCAAACTTTGGCGACACCTACCGCCATTACTTACACCTTGGCGGATACCGATAGTGTGGTGACGGGATCCTTCTCCTTGGATACTGACACCAATGC
>Ga0334722_10005349_pt1 | contig 13004 bp, 7 predicted proteins | sample C3_bottom_MG_FD_207210 | JGI IMG/M metagenome (GOLD analysis project Ga0334722, IMG submission 207210) | Sediment microbial communities from Yellowstone Lake, YNP, Wyoming, USA - C3_bottom | ecosystem: Environmental > Aquatic > Freshwater > Lake > Sediment | place: USA: Wyoming | collected...
TTCTTCGTCGTCTTCCGCAGCGCCCAGGCCGCGGTGGGGGCGACCGTCGAGGCGCAGCGTGCGCTCGCCGCGCATGCCTGGCCGGACGGGGCGCCGATACGCGTGCGCATGGGCCTGCACACGGGCGAGGGCGTGCTCGTGGCGGACGGCGACTACGTGGGCCTGGACGTCCATCGCGCCGCCCGCGTCGCCTCGGCCGGCCACGGCGGACAGGTGCTCGTCTCCTCGACGACGCGCGCGCTCGTCGACGGGGCGCTGCCGGCCGGCGTGGAGATGCGCGACCTCGGCGAGCACCGCCTGAAGGACCTCTCGCGCCCCGAGCGGATCGGCCAGCTCGTCATCGTCGGCCTGCCCGACCACTTCCCGGCCCTCAAGACGCTGACCAACCTGCCCAACAACCTGCCCGTGATGCTGACCACGTTCGTCGGCCGCGGGGCGGAGGTGGCCCGGGTCCGCGAGCTCCTCGCGGGATCCCGCCTGCTGACGCTCACCGGGCCGGGCGGCACGGGCAAGACCCGCCTGTCGCTGCAGCTCGCCGCGGAGGTCATCGATGCCTTCTCCGACGGCGTCTTCTTCGTGGCCCTTGGGCCGATCAGCGACCACACGCTCGTGGCCGGCACGATCGCGTCGGTGCTCGGCGTCCAGGACGTCGGCGGCGCACCGATCGAGCAGCGCCTGGCCGACTACCTGGCCTCCCGGCGGCTGCTGCTGGTGCTCGACAACTTCGAGCAGGTGACCGACGCCGCGCCCCTGGTGAACGACCTGCTGCGTGCCGCGCCCGAGCTGAAGTGCGTCGTCACGAGCCGCGCGGTACTGCACCTCTACGGGGAGCAGGAGTTCCCCGTGCCGCCGCTCGGCGTTCCCGACACGATGCACCTGCCCCCGCTCGAGGCGCTGACGCAGTACGAGGCGGTGGCCCTCTTCATCGCCCGCGCGCGCACGGTCCGGCCGGACTTCCAGGTCGACAACGACAACGCGCCGGCCGTGGCCGAGGTCTGCGCCCGGCTCGACGGCCTGCCGCTGGCCATCGAGCTGGCAGCCGCCCGGGTCAAGCTGTTCAGCCCGCAGGCGATGCTGGCCCGTCTTGAGAGCCGCCTCGATCTTTTCGGGGGTGGGGTCGCACGCGACCTTCCGGCCCGTCAGCAGACGCTGCGCGGGGCGATCGCGTGGAGCTACGACCTCCTCGACGAGGATTCTCGGCGCCTCTTCCGGCGCCTCTCGGTCTTCGTGGGCGGCTTCGTGCTCGAGGCCGCCGAGGCGATCTGCGGACCGGCCCCGGAGGGATCGCCCGGACCGGCCGTCGACGTCCTCGGCGGCCTCTCCGCGCTGGTCGACCAGAGCCTGCTGCGGCAGTCCGACCAGCACGGGCACGCGCGCTTCGTCATGCTCGGGACCATCCGCGAGTACGCTTGGGATGCCCTCGGGGAATGCGGCGAGCGCGACGAGATCCGGGCCCGGCACGCCCGCTACTTCGCCGATTTCGCGGAGCGGGCGCAGCCCCACCTCACGGCCGAGGATCGCGGGGAGTGGCTCGACTACGTCGAGCACGAGCACGACAACCTGCGCACCGCGATCGCCTGGTCGGTCGAGGCCGCCGAGCCGAGCGTCGGGGCCCGCCTGGGGGCCGCCCTGTGGCGCTTCTGGCAGACGCGGGGCCACCTGCGCGAGGGCCTCCTGCGGCTCCAGGCGGTCCTTGACATCCCCGGCTCTGCCGACTTCCCCGTTCTGCGACTGCGGGCCCTGGAGGCTGCCGGGGGCATGGCCTACTGGCTTGGCGACATGGCTGGTGCAGGGGTCTTCTACGAGGAGGCCCTGCGGATCGCGCGCGGGCTCGGGGCGCCGGCCGACCTGGCGCAGGCGCTCTTCAACCTCTCCTTCGCGGTCATCTTCGGGAAGGGCGACGCGGCCGGCGCGGCCGAGCTGCTGGACGAGAGCATGACGCTGTTCCGCGAGCTGGGCGACGAGGGGGGCGTGATGCGCACGACCTGGGCGCGGGGGACCGTCGACTACCGCAGCTCCGACTGGCAACGCGCCGTGGCGACCTTCAGCGACGCCCTGGCGCGTGCGCGCGCACTGCGCGACGCGTACTGGACGGCCTGGTCGCTGCACATGCTGGGCGGTTCGGAGGCCGCGCTGGGCGAGCTTGACGCGGCGCGAGGGCACCTCGACGAGAGCCTCGCCATGATGGTCGCCAGCGGCGAGATCACCGGCATCGTGCTCGTCCTCGACGACTTCGCCGAGCTGGCCTGGCGCGGCGGGGATCTGCCCCGGGCTCTCCGGTTGCAGGCGGCCGCACGCACGCTCCAGGAGCAGACGGGCACGGACCTGGCCGGCCTGGCCAACGAATTCATGCGTGCCGGCGGCGTACCGGCCGGCGACCTGACCGCAGAGGACATCGCCCGCCACGCGGCGGATGGACGATCGCTCTCCCTCGACGAGGCGGTCGCCTACGCCCGCGGCGGCGAGTTCCCGGCGCAGCGCCTGGCCGCCGGCTGACCCTCGGCCAGCACCGCCCGCGCCACGCGCTCGGGGATCGTCACCCCGGCTCGAAGCCGGGCGCGGGCAGCGGCGGGCAGCGCAGCGGCCGGTCCTCGCGGTAGCCGAGCAGGTAGTCGGCCTGGATGAGCGTGTGCAGCTGGCTCGTGCCCTCGTAGATGACGGCCGCCTTGGAATTGCGCAGGTAGCGCTCGACGGGGTACTCGCTGGAGTAGCCGTAGGCGCCGTGGATCTGGATCGCATCGAGCGCGCTCTGCACGGCGTGATCGGTGGCGAACCATTTGGCCAGGCTCGTCTCGCGGGTGTTGCGCAGGCCGCGGTTCTTCAGCCAGGCGGCCTGCCAGCAGAGCAGCCGGCCGGCCTCGATGCCCTGGCCCATGCGCGCGATCATCTGTTTCACGAGCTGGTGCTCGCCGATCTCGACGCCGAAGGTGTGGCGCTCGTGGGCGTACTTCAACGAGGCATCGAGGCAGGCCTGGGCCAGCCCCACGGCACCGGTGGCCACGGTGAAGCGGCCCTGGTCGATGGCGCTCATGGCGATGGTGAAGCCCTCGCCCTCCTCTCCGACGCGGTTGGCCGCGGGGACCCGGACCTCGTCGAGGAAGAGCTGGCCGGTGTTGCCGGCGTTGATGCCGAGCTTGCCGTGGATGGTGCCGGTGGTGAAACCGGGCATGCCGCGCTCGACGATGAAGGCCGTGATGCCCCGATGCTTCCTCGCCCGGTCGAGCGTGGCAAAGACGAGGAAGTGGTCGGCCACGTCGGCCAGGCTGATCCAGATCTTGGCGCCGTTGAGGACGTACGCGTCGCCCTCGCGGCGGGCGCTCGTCTGGAGGTTGGCGGCATCGGTGCCCACGCCCGGCTCGGTGAGGGCGAAGGTGGCCAGCTTCTCGCCCCTCGCCTGCGGCACGAGGAAGCGCCGCTTCTGGTCCTCCGTGCCCCATTGGAGGAGTGTCAACGAGTTCAGCCCGACGTGGACGCTCATGATCACGCGGAAGGCCGTGTCCGCCCGCTCCAGCTCCTCGCACAGGATGCCCAGGCTGACGTAGTCCATGCCCGCCCCGCCGTAGCGCTCGGGGATCGGCGCGCCGAGGAAGCCCAGCTCGCCCATCTTGCTGAAGGTGGGCAGGTGCACCTCGTGACGCTCGTCCCACTCGCGGATGTGGGGCAGGATCTCCGCCTCGGCGAAGGCGCGTACCGCCTGCTGGACGAGGGTGTTCTCGGGGGTCAGGGCGAGGTCGATCACGGGTCGGCGCGGTCCTTTCGGTCGGGGGGCCGGGACGGGGTCATTCTAGGTCGGCCATGGCCGCTAGACTGCGCACCATGCGAGCGACATCTCCGACCACGGCCACCACCCCCGACCACCTCACGCCCGTGCTGGGCCGCTACTTCACGCGGACGTGGAGCCACGGCGAGGGGCACCGCCTCTTCGACAAGGAGGGGCGCGCCTACCTCGACTTCGCCAACGGCATCGCCGTGGCCGGGCTGGGCCACCACCATCCGGCGGTGACCGCGGCGATCCACGCCCAGGTGGACCGGCTCATCGCGCCCATCAGCGCCGTCGGCTTCGCCGAGCCCGTCGATCGGCTGGCGGCGATGATCGCCGAGGAGATGCCGGCGCCGCTCGACACCGTCTTCTTCCTCAACTCCGGTTCGGAGGCCATCGAGGCCGCCCTGAAGATGGCGCGTCGCGTCTCCGGCCGGCCGGGGATCGTGGCCTTCCGCGGCGGGTTCCACGGGCGGACGTACGGGGCGACGTCGGTGACCAGCTCGAACCCCAACTACCGTGAGGGCTACGAGCCGCTGCTGCCCGGGGTCCATATCGTGCCCTTCCCGGACGTCTACCGCGAGTTCGCCGGCGACGAGGCACGCGCGACGCGCGAGTGCCTGGCGGCGTTGCGCGAGCTGACCCGGACGACGCTGCCGGCCTCCGCGATCGCCTCGGTGCTCATCGAGCCGATCCAGGGCGAGGGGGGCTATCGCCCGGCTCCGGCGGCGTTCCTGCGCGGGCTGCGGGAGTTCTGCGACGAACACGGCATCCTGCTCATCGCCGACGAGGTCCAGTGCGGCTTCGGGCGCACGGGTCGGATGTGGGGCTTCGAGCACGCGGGGATCGTGCCCGACGTGGTCTGCCTGGCCAAGAGCATCGCCAACGGGCTTCCGCTGTCGGCCATCGTCTCGCGCCGCGAGCTGCAGGAGCGCTGGGGACGGAGCGCCCACGGCACGACCTTCGGTGGCAACCCGGTCGCGTGCGCGGCGGGCATCGCGGTGCTCGAGACCATCCGCGCCGAGGGGCTGGTGGCCAATGCGGCGGAGCGCGGGGCGCAGCTGACGGCCGGCCTGCGCGCGCTGATGGCCGCGGACCCCGGCATCGGCGACGTGCGCGGCCCGGGCCTCATGGTGGGCACGGCGTTGGTGCGCGATCGGACCACGCGCGCCCCCGACGGCGAGCGCGCCGAGCGCGTCATCCAGCGCTGCGCCGACCTCGGGCTGCTGGTCCTGTCCTGCGGCGTGGAGCACGACGTCGTGCGCTGGATCGCGCCGCTCGACGTCACCGCGGCCGAGATCGACGAGGCGCTGGCCATCTTCGCCGAGGCGCTGCGTTCGGCCTGAGGTCGGCCGCTCAGCCGGTCCCCTGACGTAACCCACGCACACGGGCGGGAACCCGCGCGCACAGGCGAGCCATTCACCACAGGCATAGGATTCGCCTTGGCTGGAGCCGAAGCAGACCCCTGGCGCCGAATCCATGCGTGGGGGAAATGGGACACGTGCTAGGGGCGATGGGACACGGCCCCGGGGACGCGGCCGAGCGGGTCCTGGCGCAGATCCTATGCCCCGGGGAGATGGGACTCGGCCCCGGAGCGAGCGCACGGAACCGGCAGGGCTCAGCCGGTCCCCTGGAGGCCGGCCGCCACGCCGTTGACGGTCAGCTGGACGAGGCGGAGCAGCCGCTCGCGCTCGGGATCCTCGACCGGGAGCGCTCGCAGGCGGCGCAGCAGTCGTACCTGGAGCTCCGACAGCGAGTCGATGTACGGGTTGCGCAGGGCGATCGAGCGCTGGAGTTCGGGCTGGCCGTCGAGGAGGGCGCCGCGGCCGGTGACCCGTAGCAGGAGCGACACGGTGGCCGTGTGCTCCCGCTCGATCCGTTCCCACAGCCGCGGCGCATCCGGTCCCCCGGCGAGGGCCGCGTAAGCGCGGGCCACCCCGAGGTCGCTCCGCGCCAGGACCAGCTCGGCGTTGTCGAGCAGCGACTCGAAGAACGGCCACGTGCGGTACAGGCGGGCGAGGTCGTCGAGGCCGGCTTCGCCGTGCGCCGCCCGGAAGCCCTCCAGGGCGGAGCCGAGGCCGTACCAGCCGGGCAGCGAGAGACGCGACTGCGACCAGGCGAAGACCCAGGGGATGGCTCGCAGCGCCTCGATGGGCGGTGGCCGGCCGTGGGCGTCGGCGGCGACGCTCCCGGCGTCCTGCCTGGCAGCCGAGCGCGAACCCAGGCGCAGCGCGGAGATCTCCGCGATGGGCGTCACATCGCAGAAGAACGCGGCGAAATCCGGCTCCTCCCAGACGAGGGCGCGGTACGCGTCGCGCGACCGCTGCGCCAGCTCATCCATGAGCGCCGCCCCGGAGGCGGCCGCGGCCGCGATGGCCGCCTCGTGCTCGGGCGAGGATGCCAGCAGGACCGCCCCGGTCATCTGCTCCAGGTGCTGCCGGGCGATGACCGGATCGCCGTAGCGGGCCGCGATGACCTCACCCTGCTCGGTCAGCTTCAGCCGCCCGTCGATCGAGCCCGGCGCCTGGGCCAGGATCGCCCGGCGAGCCGACCCTCCGCCGCGACCCGTGGCGCCGCCTCGTCCGTGGAAGAGGGTCACCTCGACCCGCTGCCGCCGCGCCACCGCGACGAGTGCTTCCTGCGCCCGGTAGAGCAGCCAGCTCGCGGCGAGGAAACCGGACTCCTTGTTCGAGTCGGAGTAGCCCAGCATCACCTCCTGCCGGTCGCCCCGCCGCGCCAGGTGCGCCCGGTAGGCCGGGTCTCCGAGCATGTCGCCGAGGATCGCCCCCGCCCCGGTCAGCGCGTCGGCGGTCTCGAGGAGCGGCACGACGTCGACGACCGGCGTGGCGGGGGCGAAGCCCGCCGTGGCCGCCGCCTCGGGGACCGGCTCACCGGCGCGCCGCGCCAGCTCGAGCACGGCCGCGACGTCGCCGACCCCACGCGTGAAGCTGACGATGTAGCGCCGGCAGGCGTCCTCGCCGAAGCGTCGCTGGACCTCGGCCATGGCACGGAAGGTGGCCAGGACCTCCGCGGCCGACACGGACGGCGCCACGGGCAGGTCGGCGGCGAGGTTCGCGGCCGGCTCGCGCAGCGCGGCCAGCGTCGCCTCGTGGACGGCGGCATGCTGGCGGACCTCGAGCGAGGCGAGGTGGAAGCCGAATGTCTCTGCCTGCCAGCGCAGGTCGGCGACCTCTCCCCAGGCGACGCGACCGAGGCCATCCTCGGTGAGCGCCTCGGCCAGCTCACCGAGCTCGTCCCGGAAGCCCTCGGCAGACGGGTAGCGGCCCGCCAGCGGTGCACGGGTCTCGGTCAGCTGCGCGCGCGTCCGGCGCAGCCGCTCGACCATCGCGCCGAGCCGCCGGCGATAGGGTTCATCGGGGAAGCGACGCCGGAGCATGCGCATCGTCTCGGGCAGCTCGTCCTCGTCACGGGCGAGCTGCCGAGCGAGCGGTCCGGCCAGCCGCTCCGGCGGGACCGTGGCCGAGATCGTCTGCATGAGCCGGGCGCAGACGGCCTCGTAGCCCCGCAGGACATGGTCGCTGCAGATGCGCAGCGTCTGGGCCGTCACCTCCGCGGTGACGCTGGGATTGCCGTCGCGGTCGCCGCCGATCCACGAGCCCCAGCGCAGGAAGGCCGGCAGCCGGGGCGGCCGCGCGCCGGTCCGGCCCGTGTCGCCGGCGGGCGGATCGGGCAAGGCCCCCCGGCCCCTGCGCCGGTCCCGTCGGGTGGCCTCGCCGGCCAGCCCGTCGAGCGCCGCGTCGAGCGCGCGGTAGAGGCGGGGCACCACCGTGAAGAGCGTCTCGTCGAAGAAGACCAGCGCCGCCCGGACCTCGTCGAGTGGGCTCGGCACCACCGACCGGAGGCCGGCCGTGCGCCACAGGATGGTGATCTCCTCGCGCAACCGGCGGCGGACGTCGCGGTCCTCGTCGGGCGTCAGGCCCAGGTCGTCCAGCCGCTCGAGCAGTCGCCGGCAGCGCCGCAGCGCGACGAGGAGGGTGCGCCGTCGCGCCTCGGTCGGGTGGGCGGTGAGGACGGGCGTGATGGCCAGCCGTCCGATGATCGCGGCCGGATCCGCCCCGGGCACGGCGCTCGCCCCGAGACGGAGGACCGCCTCGGCGACCGAGCCGTCGAGCGGGCTGCCGCGGGCTGCCCTCTCGCGGCGGCGCAGCGTCCGCACGCGGTGGCGCTCCTCGGCCAGGTTGGCCAGCTGGAAGTACAGCGCGAAGGCACGGATGACCGCCTCCGCCCCGTCGGCGTCGAGGGCGTCGAGGTCGGCCGCCAGGCGCGCCCGGTCGAGCGGGTCGTCGGCCCGACGAAGGGCGATGGTCCGGCGCCGGATCCGCTCCACCAGCTCGAGCAGCTGGGGCCCCTCCTGCTCGACGATGACCTGGCCGAGGAGCGCGCCCAGCAGCTTCACCTCCCGGGCGAGCGGGTCGCGGGCCCCCGCCGTGCCGATGCCTCGCGGTTCGGCACGCACGGCCGGGTTGCGCCCGACGCTCCTGCCACTCATGGGCGTCATCATGGCGCGCCCCGGCGGAGCCGTTTCGGCACCCTGCCGGAACCGGGCCGCAACCTTCGCCCGCGGCCGGTTTCCGTACCCTCTGTATCGTGGAGCGCATGGCCACCCTCGACCTGGACCCCGCATCGGACGAGCCGGCACGTGAGCCGACCCCTGCGCAGGCGCCGGCGACGACGCCGGCTTCCGAGCAGCTCGAGCAGCTCCGCTTCCTCTACCGGGTCATCCGGCTGGCCACGACGGCAGGGACGTGGGACGAGCTCCTCGAGACCGTCGTGGACGGAACTCGCGACGCGCTGCGCGCGACCGTCAGCTCGCTCTACCTGCTCGATCGCGACGGGGAGAACCTGACCCTCGCCGCGACCAACGGGCTGGACAGGTTCCAGATCGGCCGCGCCCGCGTTCCCTTCGGCCGGGGCGTCACGGGCCATGTCGCGGCCACGCGCGAGCCGTTGATCATCCCGGACGTCGGCGCCGACCCGCGCTTCCTGTGGGTGCGCGGCCTCGACCAGCGCCGCTTCATCGCGTCGATGCTCTCGGTGCCGCTCATCTGGCATGACGGAGTGGTGGGCGTGCTCAACGTGCAGACCGAGCAACCGCGGGACTTCACGGCCTCCGACCTCGACCAGCTGCGGGCGATCGCCGACCTGCTGGCGGGCATCGTCGAGCGGGTCCGGCTGCAGCGCGAGGCGGAGGGCCGCGTGGCACAGCTGCGCGCCATCGACCAGGCCCGGGTGGAGCTCATCGCGCTCGTCACGCACGAGCTGCGGACCCCGCTGGCCGTGGTGCGGGCGTACGCCGACCTGCTGGCCGAGGAGCCCCCGCTGAAGGGCCGCCGGTCGCGGGATGCGGCGCGGCGGGCAGCCCGCGCCGAATGGCATGAGGCGGCGGCTGGCCAGATCGAGCGGATCGATCGCCTCGTCGACTCCATCATCGCCTCCGTTCGGCCGGTGGCCCAGGACGAGGCGTCGGCCGAGGTCGTGCCGGTCGACCCGGCGAGCCTGGTGGACGAGGTCGTGGCCGAGCTGGCCCCACTCCTGCGGCACCACCGGGTCGAGGTGCGCATGGACGTGCGGCGCCACGTCCTCGCCGACCCGCCCAGGCTGCGCCAGATCCTGGAGCACCTCATGGAGAACGCCGTCAAGTACGCACCACCCGACACGACCATCACCATCGAGACGATGCTCGTCGAGGGGGTGGTCCGGCTGGCGGTGAGCGACCAGGGACCGGGCGTGCCACCCGAGTGGCGCGAGAGGATCTTCGAGCCGTACACGCGCCGCGAGACGCACACCGCGCGCGGCTCGGGGATCGGCCTCTACGCGGCCCGGCGACTCGGCGAGGCGATGGGCGTGCGGCTCTGGTGCGAGCCGGGCCAGCCCGCGGGCGCGAGGTTCGTGGTGGCCCTGCCGGCCGCCGCGGCGCTGTAGGGGACGGCCACGATGACGGCCCGGCGGTCGCTGCGTATCCTCGTCGTGGACGACGACCCGGCCATGGTCGGCGCGATCACCGCGCTGGTCGGCGTCGAGGGACACCAGGTCGTCACCGCCTACGACGGCCTGACCGCGGTGAAGCGCTTCGCCGAGGAGCGGCCCGACATCGTCCTGCTCGACCTGGCCATGCCGGGACCAGACGGCTTCACCGTGGCCGGCCTGATGCGCGCCGCCGGCACGGCTCCCATCCTCGTCGTGTCGGGCGAGAGCGGCGAGCCGGCCAAGGTCCGGGCGCTCCAGATCGGCGCCGACGACTACCTGACCAAGCCGTTCGGGCGTGGGGAGCTGCTGGCCCGGATCAATGCCCTGGTGCGCCGTTCCGAGATGGCCGGCAGCGCCGGTGGCACGGCCGAGGGTGGCGTCCTGCGGGTGGGCGCTCTCACGGTCGAACCGGGGCGCCACCAGGCTCGCGTCGGCCATGTGGCGCTCCGCCTCACACCCATCGAGTTCCGGCTGCTCGAGGCGCTCGCACGCTCCGGGGGCGACGTCGTGCCGCACCATCGGCTCGCCCGGGGCGGATGGCCCGCCGAGCCGGATCCGGACGTCCTCTGGCTGAAGCCGCACCTCACGCGGCTCCGCAGCAAGGTCCTGGAGGCCGGGGGGCCGGCGATCACCGCCGTCCGGGGCGTGGGCTACAGGCTCGTGACCGACGATCGCTGACGGCCGGCGTCGCGCAGCGGCTGGCACCGCCCGCCGGGCCTTCAGATCGCGACCGACAACTGGGCCGCGCGGCCGCTCCCGTCGTGCGCCAGGTCGACGCACGCAACGCGGCAGCCCATCGCATCGCGGCCCCCGAGCGCGCCGAAGTGCACCCAGGTGCCCTCCGCGCCGGTCGGCTGGAGACGGCACCCGCAGACCTCGCAGGTGACCGGTCCCACGCGGTCGTCACGGGCGCCGAACGAATAACGCGGGGCTGGATCGGACCGATACATCGACTTCCTCGTCGGCTGGAGCTGAGGTGGAAGTTCCCCCTGTGCGACGGTACGGGACGGCGGCTCCGGTGTCGGCCACATCATGGGTTCGGGAAGGTTGCGATCCGGTTGCGGCCGCCTATGGTGCACTCGCTGCGAGGTGGTGTTCGAGGAGACGTCGTGCAGCAGCAGGATAGCCAGCCCAGAGCTGGTCGATCTCGGCGAAGATCGCCCATTTCGCCGGGAGACGCTCCATCGGGTGAATCGCGTCCACCGGGCATTCCGGTTCGCAGGCGCCGCGGTCGATGCACTCGCTCGGGTCGATATGGAGCTTCCGATCGACCTCCTCCTCGAAGTGAATGCAGTCGACTGGGCAGACGGCGACGCACGACCGGTCGGTCGTATCGAGACAAGGCTGGGCGATCACGTACGGCATCTGGGCCCTTTCCGATCTGGTCGGGATGACGCTAGCCCGATCTCGGTGCGCTCAGCTCGCGGACCGGTTCACCGGCGCGGTCGGGCCGGGGCGGGACTTGCTCCGTCGGCGACGCCGACGCGATCGGTTGGCCGATCGGCTCGACGAGCCAGACCTCGTCAGGTGATGGACCGCCCGCGGCGAGGAGCCCCTCGGCGAGCAGCGAGCCGGCCTCCCGATGATCCTCGAGGAGCCGCGTAAGCTCGGCGACCCGATCGTCGCCGTCGGCCCGCTCGCCGACCGCGGCCGCCAGGCGGACCGCGGAGACCGAGCACCCGTCGAGCGCGGCGACGTGGCGGCCCGCCGGGTCGTAGAGGTACGCCCGTCCGCCGGTCATCCCCGCCCCGAAGTTCGCGCCGACGGGTCCCAGCACGACGACGCTCCCGCCAGTCATGTACTCGCAGCCATGCGGGCCGAGTCCCTCGACCACGGCCTCCGCGCCGCTGTTGCGCACGGCGAAGCGCATGCCCGCCCGGCCCACGACGTGGAGCCGGCCGGCGGTCGCGCCGTAGAGGCAGGTGTTGCCGACGATCGCCTGCTCCTCGGGCGCGGCCGCGAAGTCCGGCTCGGGCGCGATGACGACGGTCCCGCCCGACAGGCCCTTGGCCACGTAGTCGTTGGCCTGGCCCTCGAGCCGCAGCTCGATGCCGTCGACGAGGAAGGCCCCGAAGCTCTGGCCGGCGGCCCCGGTGAGGCCGAGGCGGATCGGCGCCCGCACCTCCCGGCGCTCGACCGCGCCCGAGAGCCGGGCACCGAACGAGCGATCGGCGGTCGTGATGGCCAGGCCCTCGACGGTGCCGGGCCCCGAAGCTGCGAACTCGGCGACGAGGCGCTCCTCGAGGCGCGACGCGGGCTCCCGCTCGACGACGTGCATCGCCGCGGACGGGTCCGCCCGTCGCCGGGCGACGGCAGACCAGGGGCCGGCGGCCACGAGCGCTCGCAGGTCGAGCGTGCCGGATCGCCGGGTCGAGCGCAGGAAGCGGGCCCCCTCGCCGACGATCTCCCCCACCGTGCGCGCCCCCAGGGCGGCCAGCTCGTGCCGGACGTCCTCGGCCAGGGCGGTGACGTACCGCTCGACCTGCTCGGGCGTGCCCGTGAACTTCGCCCGCAGGTCCTCGCGCTGGGTCGCGATCCCGGTGGGACAGGTGTCGAGGTGGCACTGGCGCGCCATGTCGCAGCCGAGCGCGACGAGGAGCGCCGTCCCGAAGGCGAACTCCTCGGCGCCCAGGAGCGCCGCCACGACGATGTCGCGACCCGTCTGCAGCCCACCGTCGGCGCGCAGGGCGACCCGGTCGCGGAGGCCGTTGCGCACGAGGACCTGGTGGACCTCGGCGAGGCCCAGCTCCCATGGGGCGCCGACGTGCTTGATCGAGCTGAGCGGCGAGGCTCCGGTCCCCCCGGCGTGCCCCGCGACGTGGACGTAGTCCGCGCCGGCCTTGGCGACCCCGGCGGCGATCGTCCCGATGCCCCGGGTGGCGACCAGCTTGACCCCGATCCTTGCGCCGGGGTTGATCGCGCGCAGGTCGGCGATGAGCTGCGCAAGGTCCTCGATCGAGTAGATGTCGTGGTGCGGTGGCGGGCTGATGTAGGCCTGACCCGGCTGGCCCCGTCGCAACGCGGCGATGTAGGCGGTCGCCTTCTTGCCCGGCAACTGTCCGCCCTCGCCGGGCTTCGACCCCTGGGCCATCTTGATCTCGAGCTGGTCGGCCCGGGCGAGGTAGCGCGCCGTCACGCCGAAGCGGGCCGAGGCGACCTGCTTGATGCGCGCGTCGCGCCGCTCGCCGCCGAGGCCGGGCTCGTACCACGAGGGGTCCTCGCCGCCTTCTCCGGTGTTGGCGGCTCCGCCGGCACG
>Ga0334722_10005352_pt1 | contig 13000 bp, 11 predicted proteins | sample C3_bottom_MG_FD_207210 | JGI IMG/M metagenome (GOLD analysis project Ga0334722, IMG submission 207210) | Sediment microbial communities from Yellowstone Lake, YNP, Wyoming, USA - C3_bottom | ecosystem: Environmental > Aquatic > Freshwater > Lake > Sediment | place: USA: Wyoming | collected...
ACAACAACCATTTCAATGCACTTGGAGCAACTCGCTACGGTCGTGGCCGAGTCAACGATCGGCATAGGATCAAGCATGCGGCTGGAGCACTTTGAGCCGCACGTGACACTTGGGCGGTTCGTGTCCGGAACGCGTGAAGACGACGTCGCCTTCATCGGATCAAGTCACATGAAGCCATATGATGTTCGTGTTGAGAGCGTTGTTCTCTATGAGAGCATCATGGGAAAGGGACATCCTGTGTACGTGACTCGGGCAGTTGTCCCGCTGACTCCGTTTGCCGAATAGGAAGAGCGAATTATACTGTACTGTAATGGTTACAACAAACGGGGAGGCTCTATGGAAAACGCAAAGATGCCTGACAAGATACAGAAGAGTGAGACAGCAGACAGAGTGACAGATCGCGATAAGGCTTTGGCGGCGGCAATGTCGCAGATAGAGAAGCAATTTGGAAAGGGTTCTGTCATGAAGCTTGGTGACAGGTCCGAGAGAGTCCAGGTACCGGCTATTTCGACGGGAAGCCTTTCACTTGATGCCGCATTGGGCATTGGTGGGCTTCCGCGCGGAAGAATCGTGGAGATCTATGGTCCTGAAGGTGGTGGCAAGACGACGCTGGCGCTCCAGGCTATCGCCGAAGCCCAGAAGGCCGGAGGAAGAGCAGCGTTCATTGACGCCGAACATGCTCTTGACCCCGTGTACGCGAAGAGCATCGGAGTCGACGTAGATGAGTTGATTATCTCACAGCCAGACTACGCTGAGCAGGCTCTGGAAATTGCGGACATGCTTGTCCAGTCTGGCGGACTTGATGTATTCGCGCTTGACTCAGTTGCAGCACTGGTGCCGAGGGCAGAACTTGAAGGCATGATGGGAGACCAGTTTGTGGGGCTTCAGGCACGGCTCATGTCTCAGGCGCTCCGCAAGCTGACTGGAGTTCTGAACAAGTCCCAGACCTGCGCGATTTTCATCAATCAGCTGCGCGAAAAGATCGGGATAAGCTATGGCAACCCCGAAGTCACTCCCGGAGGCCGTGCTCTCAAGTTTTACTCCTCGGTCAGGCTCGAAGTTCGCCGTGTCGAGAGTATCACCGAAGGTGATGCAGTCATTGGAAACAAGGTAAAGGTGAAAGTTGTCAAGAACAAGATGGCTCCGCCCTATCGAGTTGCGCAGTTCGACGTCATATTTGGCAAGGGCATCCAGACATTTGGCGAAGTCGTTGATTTGGCAGTGCAGTTCGACATTATTGAGAAGAGTGGCTCATGGTATGCGTATGGAGGAACAAGACTGGCGCAGGGAAGAGACAATGCTGCCGCTTACCTGAAAGAACACCCAGAACTCATGGCAGAAGTCAAGAACAAGGTCCGCGAAAAGCTGTCACCTCAGGTTGATGCAGCTCCTGAGGAATAGATCGTCGAGGTATGTTCTGAGAACACTTCGATCGCCGGTTAGTGGGTCGAAGTCATTGACACTAAGGATGGTAAACATATGCCTGGAATGAACGGGATCATCTCCTCTGCGATTTACGCAGGGATGCTGATTCTTGGCATTGTCATAGGTCTCCTCGTCGAGGGGTACATTGCTCGCAATCGTGTTGAATCAGCACGCGAGCTTGTCCGCAAAATGGAAGAGGAAGCGCGTTCGAGCATAGAGGCCGAGAATGCCAAGAACAGGCTCAAACTCCAGGAAGAGCTGGAGGAGAAGAAGAACAGCCTGGAAAACAAGTTTGCTGCTCGTCAGGCTGAGCTTCAGAAGATGGAGCACCGCCTGATTCAGAAAGAGACATTTCTGGATCACCGGACGGAGCAGGTGGAACAAAAAGACAGAGATCTTGAGGCTGCTCAGGAGAAGGTTCGCAGCAAACTCGAGATTCTTGCTGGCCAGCAGGCAGCAGCTGAGACTGAACTCCAACGCATTGCCCAGTTGAACCCAGAGGAAGCCCAAGCCATTATCCTGGAACGGGCCGAGAAGGATGCAAGGTCTCGCGTTGCCAGGATGGTGGGCGAGGTTGTGCACGAGGCGGAACTGCAGGCAGACACAAAGGCAGCAGAAGTCATTGCAGCGTCAATTCAGAAAATCGCTACCGACTACGTCGGTGAGGCGACGATCAGTGTTGTTCCGCTGCCCTCAGAGGATTGGAAAGGACGGATCATTGGCCGGGAAGGGCGCAATATTCGAGCCTTTGAGACGCTGACGGGTGTCGATCTGCTCATCGATGACACACCGGAAGCCGTCACTCTTTCTGCCTTCAACCCCATTCGAAGGGAAGTTGCCCGGATTGCTCTGGAGCGGCTTGTCGTCGATGGACGCATCCATCCAGCCCACATTGAGCAATTTGTGGAAGAAGCGGAACAGCAGATGGATGAGCGTGTGTTTAGTGAGGGACAGCAGGCGGCTAGTCGTGTCGGAATTGCTGGCCTCTCCGATGACATCACTCGCCTGGTGGGACGTTTGAAATACCGGACTAGCTATGGACAAAACGTCCTGGCTCATTCCGTAGAAGCAGCCTTCATCGCGGCCAATATAGCATCGGAGTTGAAACTCCCTGCGGGTCCTGCCAAGCGTGCCGGATTCCTTCATGACATTGGAAAGGCCGTGGATTATGAAGTGGAAGGCCCGCACGCCTTGATTGGTGCCGACATCTTGAACAAGGCAGGCGAAGCCGAGAACATCGTTCATGCTGTTGCTGCGCATCATTCGGATGTTCCCATGGAGACCGTTCTGGATGTCATCGTCCACGTGGCGGACGCACTGTCTGCATCGCGTCCGGGAGCGCGGAGAGAGAGCGTTGAGAGTTACATCAAGCGCCTGGAGAAACTGGAGTCTATCGCAAATTCCATTCCAGGAATCAAGAAGTCGTTTGCAATACAGGCGGGGCGCGAGCTGCGCATTCTTGTCGAGCCGGATGATGTCAATGAGTCGATGGCTGCAAAGATTGCCATGGACGTTGCACGCAAGGTGGAGCTGGAAGTCTCATATCCTGGGCAGATAAAGGTAACGGTTGTCCGTGAGACCCGATATTCCGAATACGCAAAATAGCGAATCGGGCAGCCTGGACTCGTTGTACAGGCTGCCCTTTGAGAGAGAGTCTCTGCGTAAACTCCCGGTGACGCCGGGGGTTTATGTCATTCGAGACGGCAGCGACCAGATCATCTACGTGGGAAAGGCCATCAATCTACGAAAGAGGGTGGAATCGTATTTCCGTGGTGACCTCAATCCGAAAACAAGGGCCATGGTAAGCAATGCCCGGTCATTCAGCTTTATTACTGCGGGCAGTGAAGATCAAGCGCTGGTGCTTGAGTCGAACTTCATCAAGAACTACCGTCCTCACTACAATATTCAGCTCATCGACGGCAAGTCATATCCCCTCATCGAGTTGACTGGCGACGCATTTCCGATTCTTCGGAAGACGCGACGGGTGACGACGGGCAAGAGTCGCTACTTCGGTCCGTATCCGAAATCTGGCCTTCTCAATCTGGGTCTCGATAGTCTGAGGCATGCATTTCCGATCAGAACATGTCGTCGTACCATTGACCCGGCAAAGCCCACCAAGCCATGCCTGGATTTTGATCTGGGGCTATGTCTGGCTCCATGTGCGAACATGTGCTCCCAAAGAGAGTATGCTCACGTTGTGGAGAACCTGGCGGAGTTCCTGAACGGCAGGATGCGCACGCTGCTGAGGCAGCTGGAGAGTGACATGGGCCAGGCATCGCGGTCTCAGCAATATGAGCAGGCCGTGCGATATCGCGACTCATTCCTGGCACTCAAGGGATTATTCGAACGCTACGCTGTGTTTGCCCCGCACACTCGGGACATGGATGTGTTTGCGGTTCGCCAGCAAGGAAGGCACATCGCATTGGTGAGGCAGGCGCTGCGTGAAGGCAGATTGATTGCTTCGACAGAATTCATCTACGATCTCCAGGAAAGCAAGCATGTGGATGCAGTCCTGCTCGCTGATCTTGTCACCGATTTCTATCGTCGCTTCCATGTGGCGCCGCCGCAACGCATAGCCATCGACGCCATTGATGCCAGGTCGACCATTGTGCGGGACCGACTTCGCGCAGACTTGGGCACTCCAGTTACCATTGCGTCGCCCCGGTCTCCGGAGACAGCTCGATTACTCTCCTTTGCCGCTCAAAATGCTGAGGAAAAGTTATTGTCTCTATCGCGTGCGCCCAGCGTCCCTGACAAACTGGCCATCTTGAAAGCGGTACTCGACCTTGAGCATCTTCCAGTCCGCATTGAGGGCTATGATGTGTCGAACATCTCCGGGAAGGATGCTACCGTGTCCATGGTAGTCTTCGTGGCTGGAAGGCCGGCCAAGAGCCAGTACCGGCTCTTCAACATTCAGACGCTCAGCAGTCCGAATGATCCTGCGATGCTTGCAGAGGCTCTCGCGAGGAGATTTGCACGATGGAATGACATCGCTTTTGGTGATCCCGCGCAGCTGCTCTTGATTGACGGGGGTCTTTCGCAGCTGGGGGCCGTCTGTGCCGTGCGCGATGCGGCTGGCATTGAGGTGCCTGTCATTGGGATTGCAAAGAAGGAAGAACTGCTCTATCGTGAGCAGACGACCGAACCAGTCCGCCTGCCGCATGACTCGACTGCCCTGCAATTGCTGATGGCGGTTCGAGACGAAGCCCATCGCTTTGGCAAGCGCGAGTTTCACAGGTTGCACGAGCGCGGATTGAAACATCGTTCATAGGGAGGAAACCTCATGGATCTTATTATTCGCTGGGTACTGAATGCTGCGGTCTTTCTGCTGGTCAGCCGGATTGTCCCCGGATTTGATGTTGGCTCGTTCTGGACCGCGCTGTGGGCGGCGCTGATGTTTGGGCTTGTCAATGCATTGATTCGGCCGATCCTGCTCATCATCAGCCTTCCGCTGAGCATTCTGACGCTCGGATTGTTTACGCTGGTTATCGACGCCGCAGCCATGGGCCTGACTGCATGGCTTGTTCCTGGTTTCCAGTTGCATGGCTTTCTTGCGGCTCTGCTTGGATGGCTGCTGGTCTCGTTTGGCAGCATGATCGTTTCTTCGCTTCTGAAGAAGGATGAGGGGAGATAGCAATGAATCCGGAGCATCCAATTGGCGATTTTCATGTTCATACAGTGTTCTCAGGGCATGCATTTTCGACGTTGCAGGAAGTCATAGCAGCAGCACAGGAGCGCGGCCTGAAGTACCTGGCTATCACGGATCACGGGCCCGCTCGTCCGGACGGCCCAAAACTCGACTACTTCAAGAATCTCAACAGACAGGATACGCTGAGGGAGCTGCCGGGGATTCAGGTCCTCGTGGGAGTGGAGGCGAATATCACAGACACGTGGGGCAATCTTGACATGCCCGAGAAGTTGTTGCACGAACTGGATATCGTCATCGCTGGCTTTCATAACTCGACGGGATATGGCGGGTCATCTGTTTCAGAGAACACGGCGGCACTCATCAAAGCCATGGAGAAGAACCGCATTACGGTTATCGCGCACATAGGCGATCCACGATTTCCCTATCCCGTCGACCTTGAGGAGTCGATAGCGGCGGCGGCTGAACGGGGCGTGCTTGTTGAGATCAACCAGTCGGCTCTTCATACGTGGAAGAGCGTGAATGTGGCTCACTATGAGCGCGTGCTCGAATTGCTCATCAAATACCATGTGCCGCTTCTGATGAACTCGGACTCGCACATCTCGTATAGCGTGGGAATCATGACGGAGTGTGAGCGGCTGCTTATGCAGCATGATCTCAATCCGGCCTCGACAATCAATTACTCCCAGGAGCTGATCGAGAAGTACATGATCAGGCAGACATGAGCAGCGGAGAGTTCGCGCGGACAGCAGTCATTGTCAGCGTGCGGAAAATTGGAGATACCATTGATCCTGACCGTGCCGAAGAAACACGGCAGCTCGCAGAGGGACTCGGCGTCGAGGTTCTTGACATCAGGGCCTATGTCCAGCGAACCTCTCAACGTTTTTTGCTGGGAAAGGGGCAGGTCGAGGAACTTCGCGGCTTCGTTCAGGCACTCAGGGCAGATCTTGTGATTTTTGATTCGGAGCTTACACCCCTGCAGTACCGCTACTTGATCGATCATCTTGAGAGTCCAGTTATGGACCGCGCCCGACTCATTCTTGAGACATTTGCATCTCAGGCACATACAGCTGAGGCCAGAAAGCGGGTGCAGATCGCAGAGCGCCTCTTTGAACTGACTCAGCTTCGCGCTATGAACGCAGGATACGACCAGCAGGCGGGCTCCATAGGAATGAAGGGCCCTGGCGAGACGCTCTTCCAGAAGCGGCGCAGAGCGAAACGGTCCGAGATACACGAACTGCGCGGTGAAGTGCGGGCGGTGGACACGCGGTATGCCGTCAAGACGAAAAGCCGGCAGAAGTCCAGCGTCGTGAAGATAGCCGTTGTTGGATACACGAATGCAGGCAAGAGCACTCTCATCAATCTACTCTCCGGGTCAACGCTGCGGGCTGAGAATAAGCTCTTTGCGACTCTGGATACTGCAGCCAGACCAGTTCATTTTGGACGGCAGTCTGCGATTCTCATCGATACCGTCGGCTTCATTAGAGACTTGCCGGAGTCGCTCATGGATTCGTTCAGATCCACACTCGAGGAAGCACATGAGGCGGACATGCTCCTGCACGTGGTCGATGCCCGAGTACGGGACCTGCAGGAGCGCATTCAGGTCGTGGACGACGTTCTGGAACGCATCGGATGTGCTGATGTTCCGCAGCTTTTGGTCTTCAACAAGGTTGACCTGGTGGACGACCGACGGAGGCATGAGATTTCGAGCTTGAGTGCAGGGTTGATGGTTTCCTGTGCAACACTCGAAGGAATCGATGCGTTGACAGAAAGCATTGCCGCGCTGTTGCTCCGGCACGTTGCGCATGGTCTCTATGTGATCCCGTTTACCAGCCCAGAAGCTCGAGCTGAGGTCTATACCGGCGCGGTTGTGCTGAGCGAGAGACTGGCAGCCCGAAGCTGGATCATCGAAGCCGCGGCTTCTGCCCCTGGGGATCGCTTGCCGTCACGGTTTCTGAGACGGCACTGACCGAACGGCTCCGTCTCAAGTGCCGCGACCTTGTGAACGCCATTTGCCCATGCCTTCGTTGGCAAAACGAGGCGCAGCCATATACTACACACTGCTGGAAATTGCTGGCAGTATCAGCATGGATCGCCGCATCCAGGAAAAGGAGAGATAACCAGTGAACATAGACGACTTCAACTACGATCTGCCCAAGGAACTCATCGCTCAGACGCCTCTGGAGCGGCGCGACCTTGCTCGCCTGATGGTGGTGGACCGAGTAACAGGGTCTATTGAGCACAGGCAGTTTGGTGACCTGCTCGCGTACCTTCACGCCGGCGATGTCATGGTTGTCAATGATACTCGCGTCAATGAGGCAAGTTTCAGTTGCCGCAAGGACACGACCGGTGCGTCCATTGACATCCTGTTGACGGGCCGCCGATCTGAGACGCGTTTCAGCGCTCTTGTGCGGCCGCTCAAACGTCTCCACGTTGGCGAAACGTGCACGGTAACGCCAGATATCAGCTTGAAACTCATCGAGCGCAACGACGCTGGGGACGCGCTGATCGAGTTCTCGGGCGACCCGTATGAAAGTGAAGAGTTTCGTGCCAGGGCGCGCGTGCAGATACCTCCCTACATCAAGCAGTTTCCGGATGATCCCGAAGCATACCAGACTGTCTATGCAAGGGTGCCAGGGTCTGTTGCAGCTCCCACCGCCGGCTTGCACTTCACGCCGGAACTGCTGGCCGCAGCAGAGCATATGGGGGTGAACATCCAGCATGTGACGCTTGACGTGGGCTTGGGGACGTTCCAGCCGGTCAGGGTTGATGCCATCGAGGATCACCACATGCATACCGAGCGATTTGCCTTGCCCGAAGAGACAGCAAGGGCAGTCAACGTCGCTCGGGCGAATCATCATGCCGTCACTGCAATTGGCACAACAGTTGCCAGAACGCTGGAGTCATGCATTGAGAGCGACGGAACGGTCAGGTCGGGAAGTGGAGAGACGGCGATTTTCATTTACCCGCCGTACACGTTCCACGGGTTTGACCATCTGGTGACGAACTTCCATTTGCCAAAGTCCACCCTCCTCATGCTGGTTGGCGCGTTCATGGGAATGGACCTGATGTGGACAGCGTATCGCGAGGCCATTCACGAGCAGTATCGTTTTTTCAGCTTTGGCGACGCCATGTTGATTCTTTAGGAGACCGCCATGAATACATTTGACGTCACTCACCAGAGCAAAACGGGGAGGGAACGCACCGGTATCCTGAAGACGGCTCATGGAATTATCCAAACGCCCGTTTTCATGCCGGTTGGAACTCAGGCAACGGTCAAGGGGCTGACGCCTGAGCAGGTGGAGGAGATAGGATTCGAGGTCATTCTCTCAAATACCTACCATCTCTATCTCCAGCCGGGGGACGATGTCATCCATGAGGCAGGTGGCCTGCACAGGTTCATGCATTGGAACCGCAGCATTCTCACGGACAGCGGCGGTTTCCAGGCGATGAGCCTGTCGCGGATCAGCAAGAAAAGCGATGAAGGAATCGAATTCCAATCGTTTATAGACGGTTCACGGCATATGTTCACTCCTGAGCGCGTCATTGCAATCCAGAAGAATCTTGATTCGGACATCGTCATGCCTCTTGACATCTGCACGCAATATCCATCGGAGCGTGGCGTTGCGGAACGCGATCTTGCGCGAACCATTTCGTGGTTTGGGCGGGCAAAGGCGGCAATGGGCGAGTCTCATCAGCTGCTGTTCGGCATTACACAGGGTGGCTTCTACGGCGACTTGCGAGAGGAGTCCGCGAAGAGAATCATGGACCTGGATCCACAAGGGTTTGCCATAGGAGGACTGAGCGTCGGCGAGGAACGTCAGCTGACGATGGATATGCTTGACCACAGTCTTCTGAACGCGCCTGACGATCGTCCCCGCTATTTCATGGGTTTGGGTGATCCTGTTGGCATCCTTGAAGTCGTCAGTCGTGGGGTTGACATGTTCGACTGCGTTCTGCCCACGAGGGTGGCCCGGAACCAAATGGTCTTTACCAGGGATGGTGTGGTGAAAATTTCGAAGAAGATGTATGAGAGGGACTTTCGTCCCATTGAAGAAGCCTGCTCGTGCTATGCATGCCGGAACTACAGCCGGGCGTACATCCGGCACCTCTTCAAGGCCAATGAGATGTTGGCCGGAACACTTGCAACCATCCATAACCTGCAGTTTCTGCAGACGATGATCAGTGAAATACGGGAGGCCATTGGAAACGGTACATTCGCCGAGTACAAGCGCTCATTCATCGCGCGCTATACGGCCTCGTCCAACAGGGCGTGGTAAGACAACCAGTGTCTGCGCTCCTGCATTGACACTGAGCCCTATTTGATGTACAGTTGATGTGTTGTCGAAACCAGGAGGAACCAGAATGCGGTCGAAGGTAACTACGAGTCTTATTCTTGTCATTATTGTTGCAATCGTAGCTGGAATCATCAACTACGAAGGACTGATCGCCAAGAATCCGAAGCTTGCTCCGAAACTTGGCCTTGACCTCAGTGGTGGTGTGCGCATTGTGCTTGAGGCTCAGGACACTGAGTCGGCAAAGGCTACAAATGATGCCATCAATGCTGCCGTTGGAGTCATTGACAAGCGTATCAACGCACTGGGCGTGAGCGAGGCCGTTGCCGTTCGCGAGGGCTCGACTTCCAAGAGAATTCTTGTTGAGCTTCCTGGATGGCAGGATCCGGAGCGTGCCAAGGAGATCATTGGCAAGACGGCACTGCTCGAGTTCAAAACAGAGGATGGCAAGGTCGTTGTGAGCGGCAAGGATCTCACTGATGCCAAGCTTGTCTTCAGTCAGGCACAGGATACGCTTGGGCAGCCTGAGATTTCGTTTACGCTTAATGCGGCTGGCAAGGCGGCTTTTGCTGCTGCGACGCAGGCAAACATCGGCAAGAAGATCTCAATCTATCTCGATGGCCAGCTCCTAATGAGCCCGACGGTTCAGTCGGCCATTACTGATGGCGCAGGCGTCATCACTGGTGGATTTACGGCCCAGGAAGCCAGCAACTATGCGCTCTTGCTCAAGAGCGGGTCGCTCCCGGTCAAACTCGTCGCGATCTCCGAAGAGGTTGTTGGTCCATCTCTGGGCAGCGCATTCAAACGCAGCAGCTCGCTCGCTGCGGTGATTGCCTTCCTGCTTGTCTTTCTGTGGATGTTCATCTCGTACCGATATCTTGGTCTTGTCTCCGGTATTGCTCTTCTTGTCTATGCAGACATTCTCATGGCAGCCTACCTGGTCCTGCATGCAACGCTCTCACTTCCTGCAATCGGTGGTGCAATTCTGTCGATTGGCATGGCAGTCGATGCCAACTGCATCATTTTCGAACGCATCCGTGAGGAACTTGCCATGAAGAAAACGGTCAAGAGCGCAATTGGGGCCGGTTTTTCCAAAGCGTTCCGAGCTGTCTTTGATTCCAACTTGACCGTGCTTGTAGGCACCGCCTTCCTGTTCTACTTTGGAACGGGCACTGTCCGCGGATTTTCGGTGACGCTCGCGCTTGGCGTTCTGACCAGCATGTTCACGGCTGTATTTGCCAGTCACACGCTGGTTGATCTTCTGCTGACTCCTGCTATTGCCAGGAACAGCAGGAAATTCCTCGGTTAGGCGGTGCAGCTATGACATTGAGAGAAAGGGTCCTGACGTGGGACATCATCGGCAGGACACGCATTTGGTTCACCGTATCATTGATCGTTATTGCCGTGGGCGTTGGAGCCATGGTTGTCAATGTGATCAGTTTCGGGTCTCCGCTCAAGCTGGGCATTGATTTTATTGGTGGAACCATTATCAACGCCACATTTCAAAAAGCTCCGGACGAGGCTGTTGTTCGCGGCATTCTGTCCAGCAACGGCTACAATAATGTCACCGTCCAGCGGACTGGAACAAATGGCATTACGATGAAGCTCGAAGTGAACGAGATAGCGCCTGCTGTGAGCGGCAAGATCATCGATGAGCTCGCTGCAAAGTATGGACCTGTCGATGTTGGCACGAAAGAAATCACGTCTATCGCTCCCGTCATCGGACATGACTTGTTGCGTCGGTCAGCGCTGGCATTGGGGCTTGCGTTGCTCTTTACTCTGCTGTATATCTCAATTCGCTTCAAGTTCTCGTTTGGACTTGCAACGATTCTGGGCATGGTGCATGACATCCTGGTCGCTCTGGGAATTCTGGCACTGTTCCGAGTTCCTCTGAATGCCCCATTTGTCGGAGCGTTTCTTGCAATCGTGACGTATTCTGTACAGGATGGCGTCGTTGTCATGGACCGTATCCGTGAGAAGCTGCGGTATCGTGGCCCGAAAGAGCCCTTCGACAAGCTTGCGAATTCCGCGGTTACCGAGACATGGATGCGATCGTTCAACACATCGTTCACGACGTTCCTTGCTGTCCTGGTCTTGTTCATCATGGGCGGTGCGCCCATCCGTGATTTTTCGACGACGTTGCTTGTTGGCATCATCTCTGGTACGTACTCGTCCATCTACATCTCCACGCCCCTCCTTGTTCTCTGGGTGCAGAACAGAGAGAAGGCCGCAGTTCTGCGGAAGGTATAGCACTTCAGGAGTCTGAATGTCACAGAACAATGCAGGAGGCAAAATGAATCTGAGAGACTTCATACGTGATATACCCGACTTTCCTCAGAAGGGCATTGTTTTTAGAGACCTGACGCCACTCATGGGGAATCCCGACGCTTTTGGGTTTGCTGTTGATGAGCTGGCAAATGAGTTCAAGGGTGACCATATCGACAAGATTGTCGCGGTGGAAGCGCGCGGGTTCATCATTGGAGCAGCATTGGCATATGCTCTGCATGTAGGCTTTGTGCCTGCTCGCAAGCCTGGGAAGCTTCCGTATAAATCGATTCGCAAGGAATACGAGCTTGAATACGGTGTCTCTATCCTCGAGATGCATGAAGATGCCATCAAGCCTGGCGAGCACGTGCTCATCGTCGACGATCTGTTGGCTACCGGCGGAACCGTGAGTGCCACAGCAGACCTCGTGCGGTCATTGGGCGGCGACATTGTTGCCTACGCATTTCTCGTCACGCTCAAGGATCTTGGTGGAGCCAGCAAGCTGAGTGGTGGAAGGGTTGTCTCGTTGCTTGAGCTTTGAAGCTTGACACTGAGTTTGACGTCGATATTGAGTACCAAAGTCTCATAACAACTCTGCAAGGGTGGCTGTCCCCAGAGGAGATCTCTCTTGTAGAACGAGCGTTTGTGTTTGCGCGCCAGAGGCACGGTGATCAGAAACGTGCCTCTGGCGCTCCGTATATGCTTCATCCGGTCAAAGCGGCTCTCATTCTTGCTGATTATCGACTGGATGCCGAGACATATGCAGCATGTCTGCTGCACGATGTGCTGGAGGATACAGAGACATCGAGCAAAGAGATTGAGGAGGGTTTTGGCGCCAAGGTGGCCTCTCTGGTCGAAGGTGTGACCAAGCTGCACGGACTGAACTACCTGTCTCGCGAAGAGAACAATCTGGAAAACGTGCGCAAGATCCTTCTTGCCATGGCCGCCGACTTGCGGGTGGTTTTCATCAAGCTCGCAGATCGTCTCCACAATATGCGGACACTGCAGTACCTCAGCGAAGACAAGCAGCAGCGGATAGCCCAGGAGACCATGGAGATCTATGTTCCCCTTGCTCATCGGCTCGGGATCTACGAACTCAAGTGGGAAATGGAGGACCTTGCATTCCGATATCTGAATCCCGATGAATACAAGAGATTGGCTGGGCTTGTTGCTGCCAAGAGAGCAGAGCGCGAGGCGTTTGTCCAGAAAACGATTGAGCAGATCGATCGCTTCCTTGCAGACAAGGGCATTCATGCGCAGGTCTCGGGGCGCCCCAAGAACCTGTACAGCATCTATCGCAAAATGGTTCAGCAGGGGAAGACGTTCGATGAGATCTATGACCTGACGGCCGTGCGTATCTTGGTGGACA